>Ga0209415_10013687_pt1 | contig 13349 bp, 10 predicted proteins | sample PeaSoiSIISIP2007_FD_187696 | JGI IMG/M metagenome (GOLD analysis project Ga0209415, IMG submission 187696) | Peat soil microbial communities from Weissenstadt, Germany - SII-SIP-2007 (SPAdes) (version 2) | ecosystem: Environmental > Terrestrial > Soil > Wetlands > Peat | place: Germany... | reverse complement strand
CCTACAGAGCTGCTGGGGCCTACGAGGCTTCTAGTGCTCATGGCGCACCACAGCCGAACTGGGCCGGCGGGCAGCCGGGCGGCCAGCCCCCGAACTGGCCAGGCGGCAACCAGAGCTGGGCCGACCTGCATCAGGACGGCGGACCGACCGAGCCTGGCTATGACTCGGTTCCCGGATCCCGGTCGCGCTGGCCTGCCGTAATCGGCACCACCGTGGTCGTGCTGATCGCGGCCGTGGGCAGCGTCGCCTTCCTGACGCTGCATCACCAGCCCGCGCACGCGCACCAGGCGGGCCGGACAGCGGACGGCGGATCGGGCGATATGTTCAGGACCGTCTCGCTGGCGCCGCCATCATGCGGCACCGCGATCGGGAACGGCCGCTCGCTGGCCATCAGGCCGGCCGGCGCCGTGACCGTCCCCTCGCCACCGTATGGCGCGGTCGTCACGGCTGACCTCAGCTATACGTTCGTCGCTCTGCCAACGGCGATCGAGGTACTGCGCAACAGGGCCGGGATCCCCGTCTACCCGGCCGTCAGGACAATCCCGATTCCCGACCATCCGCACGCCCAGGTGATCACTTCCGACGGCCGGTATCTCGTGACCGCGACAGATCATGGCGCGACGGTCATCCGGGTCAGCGCGGCCGAGCAGCCTGGACACGGATCCGCGATCGCGGGCCGGCTAGTCAGCGGCCTCGGCGGGAACCCGGGCGGGGACGATCTCGCGCTCTCGACCGACAATCGCTTCGTCTTCATCGCGATGAGATACGCCAACCAGGTCGCGGTCTTCAACCTCGCCAGGGCACTGCGCGGCGGTTTCCGGGCCTCGGACCTGGTGGGCTACGTTCCCGCTGGCATCAAGCCACACGGGATGGCTGTGTCGCCCGACGGTCGGTGGCTGTACGTGACCAGCAGGTTCGCGGGCCAGGGCTCCCTGGAAGGGCTGATCACCGTGCTCAGCGTGCGGAGCGCCGAGGTGCACCCCGGCCGGTCAAAGGTTGCCTCCGCGCTCGCCGGATGCGGCGCCTACCGCGTCATCACATCACCCGACGGACGCGTCCTGTGGGTGATCGCCCAGTCGAGCAACTACCTCGTCGGATTCTCCGCCGCGAAGCTGCTGGCCGATCCCCATCACGCGCTGGTCGCCAGGGTGGCCATCGGCGCGACGCCCCTTGACGAGGTTCTGGTCAACGGGGGCACCCGGATCCTGGTCACCGACAATGCCGGATCCGATGTCGCCGTCGTGAATCCGGCTGCCGCGCTGGCCGGCCAGAAGCACGCCCTGATCGGCTACGTCAGAACATCGGCGCTTCCGCGCTTCTTCGCCTTCGAACCCGACGGGCCGGTCGTGCTGCTGGTGACCGGCGACCGCTCGGAGCAGGTCCAGGCGATCAGGACGGGAGACCTGCCCTAGGGCCATTCGCGGGAACGGCGAGGGCGGCCTGCCCGCCCGGCAGCGGGTCAGTGAGTAGGCGTCGGCGTCGGCGTCGGCGTCGGCGTCGGCGTCGGGGTGCCGGACGGTGTCGGCGAAGGCGTGGGTCCCGGCTTGTGCTTCTTCGGCGGAGGTGCGTAGAAGAGCGGCAGGTCGAAGTACGGGTAATTCGGCGGGTACACGAATGCCTTCGGCCGCAGGTGCAGGATCAGGAAGGTCATCTGCCAGGTCGCGCCGGGGGCGTTGTCGCCGAACATCTGACCAGGAGCGCTGAGCAGGCCGTTTACCTCACGGTAGTCCGCCCTCGGGTAGACCATCGCCCCGCGGCCGGTCGGGTAGTACGGGTTGAAGACCGAGACATAGGCGGCCAGGCGCGGGGTATAGCCGGCGAACGCCGCGTAGAAGCCGCCGTTAGCGGTGCCGGTCTTGGCCGCGGCCGGGATCCCGATGCCCCGGTTGTACGCGGTGCCGCCGCCGCCGAGCACGCCCTGCAGAACGTAGTTGGCGGCGTCGGCGACGCCGGTGGATATGACCCGGTGACAGCCGGCCGACTCGACCGGGAACTGCCTGCCGTTGCTGCCCGTTATGGCGCTGATCGCGATCGGCTTGCAGTAGACGCCGCGGGCGGCCAGTGTCGTATAGGCGGCGGCCATGCTCATCGGCGACACGTAGACCGAGCCAAGCGTGAACGACGGGTAGTTGTCGACGGACAGGTTATTGCTGGCCGGCAGATGCGGGTCGCGGCGCAGCAGCGAGGTGCCGTCGGCTCTGGTCATCCCGAGGCTGGCGGCGGTCCTGACCACGTCGCAGAGTCCTACCCGCTGCTCGAGAGTGGCGTAGAACGCGTTGATCGACGCCGTGGTTCCTTCGTAGATCGTGTAGGTCCTGGCCCCCTGCGGCCCTTCGGCATTAATGACGTTGAATGGCGGCACGTAGCCGCCCTTGCAGTTGTAGTACGGGCCGACCGTCGTCGGGGAGGTGACCCTCAGGTGGTAGCCAAACGGCTTGCCCTGCTTAAGCGCGGTCACCAGGGTGAAGATCTTCGATGACGAGCCGGTCTGCACGCCGGCGCTCGCGCCGTACGGGGTGTTCACCGCGTAATCCACCGTGGTATGGCCCGGGCCGTTGCCGTACGGCCGGTCGATCGCGATCGCGCGAATATAGCCCGTGCCGGGCTGGATCAGCACCTCGGAGTCCGCGTTGTGCCCGGGGTTGTAGTAGTTCGAATTGGACGGCACGATGAAGTTGACTGCCCTGTCCGCGGCGCGCTGATCCCTTGCGCTCAGAGTCGTGTAGATCTTCATGCCGCCGGTGAAGTTCAGCGCGGCCCAGGCCTTGGCGTACGCCGGATCGTGCCGCATGACCGCGAGCACGTAGTCGCAGAAGAACGCCGCCTTGCTGGCGGCCGGGCTGATGCAGCCGGTCTCCAGCGGCACGGACGAGATGTGCAGCCCGAGCGGGCTGGTCTGCACCTGCGCCGCCTGCGCGTGGCTGATGTAGCCGAGCTGCGCCATCCTGGTCAGAACCTCGTTGCGCCGGTCACGCGAGGCCTCCGGGTGCAGCAGCGGATCGTAGGCCACCGGGTTCTTCACGAGTCCCGCCAGCATGGCGGCCTGGGTCAGGCTCAGCGTGCTTGCCGAGGTCGAGAAGTAGAACTGGGAAGCTACCTCGATGCCGTAGGCCTGATTCTCGAAGTAGGCCGCGTTCAGATAGGCGGCAAGCAGCTGCGGCCTCGTCATCTCGTGCAATACGTTGGCGGCGATCCGCAGTTCGCGCAGTTTTCTGGTAACGGTTTCCGCGGAACAGGCCGCGACCTCCGTCGGCGTATTGGCGGTCAGGATGCACGCGTTCTTGACGTACTGCTGCGCCAGGTCAGATCCGCCCTGGGTCCCGGCGCCCGACAGGGTGGTGACCAGGGCTCGCAGCGTGCCGCGAAGGTCCAGGGCACCGTGCTGGTAGAACCGGGCGTCCTCGATCGCGACGACGGCGTCGCGCATCGCAGGCGCGATCTGGTTGTAGGTGACGGGCACCCGGTAGATGTTGCGAGGGTAGAAGTAGGCGATCAGATTGCCGCTGGAGTCCAGCAGCTCGGACCGGGCAGGAAGCTGCCCGAGCCCGGCGACGGGCATGGTGTTGAAGGTCTTCGCGGCGTCGCGGGCGGCGACTCCGGCCACGCCCAGGATCGGCACCACGGCAGCCGCCGCGAGCAGGCCCGCCCCCAGGGAGACGGCGACGAGCAAGCCAGTAGCCCTGGCACGAGCATGGCGGCCGGTTCTGGGCACGGAATCAGGCTATGCGCCCCGACACCCGAAACAAAGGGCGCTAAACCGCAGAGATTTCATCTCGGACTTACCGGCCTCGGCCCGGCCTTTCGGCGGCGCTGGACCGGCCGTTTGCACACGCCCGCGGCGGCAGTCCGGCCCTGGGCCGGGTACCCGTGCACCTGGCCGAAGCGCGGCCGTCAGGCCTGGGCCTCCTCCGCGCTGGCGGCGGCGACCGGCCCGCACTGGCCGCTCTGGCCGACCGTAACGGGGGCAGGCCGGGCCGCGCTGATCACGGCGGGCCTGGCGAGCCGGGCTATGCCCCAGATCGCCGCGGAGCAGGCGACCACCTCGACGGCTATCTGGGCTGGCCTGCCGCTCAGCCGCTCGTGGTAAATGACAACGCCGAGCAGCGATCCGCTGACCGCCTCGACGACCGCGAACGCGGGAAGGAACGCCGTCAGCCCGCCGGCCCGGTAGCCGTTCTGCTGGATCGTGTAGACCATCAGGCCAGCCACGACCAGCAGGTAGAACCTCGGATCGGCGAAGAGCCCGAGCCGGTGGTCGGCGGCCAGCACCGCGACCGACTTGGTGACCGCGTCATTCGCTCCGGCGGCCGCGCCGCCAGCGACACCGAGCGCGAGTGCCCGGCGGGACGCCGGGAACCGCCGGGCAAGCAGCCAGCACAGTCCGACCAGCCCGGCCACGGCGGCAGCGGTCAGTCCGAGCGCCGCGACGCTCGCGGTGCGCTCTCCTCCGGCGGGCTGGCCGATACCCAGGAAGACCGCAAGCCCCGCGACCGCCGCCAGCGCGGCTGCCCACTCGGCCGCGCGCAGCGGGCGCCGGTCCCGCCAGGCGGCCAGCGCCAGGGCGAACAGCAGGCCGCTAGCCAGGACCGGCTCGACCAGCACCAGGCGGCCCAGGCCCAGCGCCACCGCCTGCAGCACGAACCCCGCGACAACCGCTGCCAGCCCCATCAGCCAGGCCGGCCTGCGGACCAGCCGCGACAGGACAACCAGGTCGAAGACCCGTTCAGACGGCACGCGCGCCGCGACATTCTGCTGGGTCACCACTGCCACGGCGTAGCTGCCGCTGCCGGCCAGCGCGAGTGCCACAGCTAGCGGCTGAGCCGCGATCGTCACGGCCTGGCCAGCCGCAACGGTGGCCGGCCGACGGCCGGCGCGCAGGCAGATCTCGCCGCTGGCGACAGCTGCGAGCTGACTGCGAACCGGCTAAGACACGCCATACCCTGACACCAGTCCTTCTCCACCAGCGTTCCCCGCATCGTCCTCTATTGGCCCAGGTCAAGGCAAGCCCCGAAGGCGTGGCGAGCCGGCCAGTCCGTTCCGCGCGGCGGGCGCGCGCTCATCGGGCCGGCCCGCTCGGCATCGAGCTGGCGTAAGGCAGAAATAGCCGCGGGGAACTCGAGCGGGCGGGCGCCTGCCGCGTCCACGCCGACCACGCCGACCTGCTGGCGCATGCGGACGAGGTCGGCGTCCGCAGCTAGCTCCTGACCCGCCCGACCGCGGGCCGTCACAGCCCGGTGATCGTCACCTGTGCTGGATGCTCGACGGTGAACCTGTACCGGATCGTCTGTGCCTGCCCGCCATCCAGCTCGAGCTGCCAGGTGAGTTCGCCCAGGTCAGAATGGGCCGCCGGATCCGGGCTCGCCTCGCGCAGCCGGACCTTGATCTCACCGTCAGCGGATACCGGGATGTGGTCGTGGACGCTGATCCTGGCCTTGCCCGCGCGGTGGTTCTGCACCCTGATCTCGTAGCCGATGTCGATGGTACGGGTGCCGCCGATCACTGCCTTGCTCGTGCTGCGGCGGCGCAATTCGCGTTCCACCCTGATCTGGTCGTCCACCCCCAGCTGGAGCTCGAATTCCTCGCCCGCGGCGACGGTCTCCAGAGCCGTTTCCCCGACGAACTGCCCGTCATTGAACACTCGCGCCGGGCCGGGGAGCAGCAGCAGCGACGAGCCATTCGTAACGGTCGCCCGCAGGTAGGCCTCGGGCGCCAGCACGGGGACCGCGAGATGGTCGAGGACGGTGTCGAGCTCGAGCCTGGCGACCATCGTCTTGTGCGGGCCGCCGTCAGCGGGCACCGCCAGCGGCCGCGGAACCCGGTAGATCAGGCCGGCGCCGGTCTCGCCGGCCTCGGCGGTAAGCGGCGCGGCCTGCGGCACCGGCGCCGCGGGCGCGAACGCCGGGTTAGGCACGGTAGCCGACAGGAGCTCCTCGGCCCCCGGTTGCGGGAGCATCGGCCCGCCGGCCATCGATGCCGCGGTGGCCCTGAAATGCTGCCGGACCGGCGTGGCGCGGCCGACATACCACGGCCGGAGCTCCGGCAGCGTCTGGTGAACCCCGCGGCGCGTCGTGGACAGAACTAGCTCCACGGCCGGCCAGTCCTCCCCGGTGCGCTGGACGACCTCGGCGAGATAGGAGACGGTCAGCCGCTCTCCGGCTAGCCCCAGGTCATAAAGCGGTCGCCAGGAGGCGCCGGACACGTGGTAGGAGAGCTCCACCTCGGCGCGGGTAGCGGCGCCGGCCTCGAGCATCGCGGACACCTCGATGAACTCGGCCGGACGGCCGGCCTTCCGTTCGGCGTCGGCCAGCCGCTGCTCGGCCGCCTGGAGCTCCCGGTGAGCGGCGCGCCTTCGCACGCTGATCTCGCGACGGCGGCCGAGCGCGCTCGCCGTGCTCGCGGACAGATGGCCGGCCATCTGCACCAGGTCGTCCTGCCCGGCGCGACCGAAGCTGACCGCCCGCGCCAGCGCCCCGGCTGCCGCCTCGGACAGGTGGCCGATGAAGCCAAGTCCCGCCTGCTCGGCCGCGTCCTCGTCGTCAAGCTCCTGGACCGCGTCTCGGCTGCGCTCGGCCTCCGAGCGCAGCCGGGTGACTTCGTCCCTGAGCGGATCGGCGCCGTAGCCGCGATGCACCTCCACGTTAAGCAGGGCAACGTCCCGCCCCCGCGCGGCGACCCGGACCGATGCCGGATCCGCCGATGCCGGCAAGTCGCCGATCACCACCGGCCGGAGCCCGGGTTCGGTGTCCACCATCCCGGTGCGGACCACGCGCGCACCATCTCGGAACACGGTCACGGCGGTGATCGGAGCGTCCAGCCCAGTGCGCTGCTCCATGCGCCTCGCTTCTCCTCTCCGCTTCCGGCTGAGCACCCTCAGCGCTGGCCGGCATCCCGCGCCGCGTGCTCCGATCTGGTCATGCCAGACAGTCTGCCAGCCAGACGGCTAACTCTGCTCGGGCATGATGCTGAGATGGCCGCATCCGCCGACGGTATCCGGGCGCCGTTCTTCCGCTACTGGCTGTCAGCCTTTCTGGCCGTCTTCGGCGACGGCGTCAGGCTCGCCGCGTTTCCGTTGCTCGCCGCCCAGCTCACCCGCTCACCAGCCGCGGTGGCAGCCGTCACCGCCGTGCAGGGCCTGCCCTGGCTGCTGATCGGAGCGGGCGCGGGCGTTGTCGTCGACCGGAGCGACAGTCGCCGGCTGATGCTGATCGTGGATACAGCGCGAGCCGCCATCATCGCGGCCCTGGCGGTGGCGGTCCTCGTGAACAGCGTCAGCCTGCCACTGATCTACGTGACGGCGTTTGTAACGGGCTGCGGCTCGGCGCTGCGCGACACCGCGGCAGTGACATGCGTTCCCCGCCTGGTCCGGACCGGTGACCTCGAACAGGCCAACGGCCGGCTCATCGCCGGCCAGATCGTGGGCAACGAGCTCGCCGGACCGGCCGCCGGCGGCTGGATGTTCGGTATCGCAGCCGCCCTGCCGTTCGGGGTAAACGCCGGCACGCTAGGACTCGCCGCCCTGCTGCTGCTGACGCTTCCCAGCGTATTCCGGCCGCTGGACCCGGCAGGGCGGACCGGGCCGCCACCGACGTCACTGCGGCGTGATCTCCGGGACGGCCTGGCATGGCTGTGGAACCACTCCGACATCAGGGACGTCACCATCGCCGCCGGTGTGGTGAGCGCGATGGACGCCTCCTGGTTCGCCGTGCTCGTTCTCTACGTGGTCCAGATCCTGCACTGCAAGCCAGGCGCCTACGGCTTGCTCCTGGCCGTAGGCGCTCTCGGCGGGATCGCGACAGGTGGTCTCGGCGCTCGGATCACCAGGCGGCTCGGGCCCTGGTCGTCCTTGCTGCTCGCCGGGTTCGCCATGGCGGTCACTCAGGCCGGGCTGGGTCTCGGCGACAGCGTGGTCATCGCAGCCGCACTGCTCTTTGTCAGCAGCGGAGCGTTCGCCCTGTTCAACATGACGGCTGTCACCATGCGCCAGCGCCAGGTGCCGCCTGAGCTACTCGGCAGGATCACCAGCCTCTACGGCGTCGTTACCCGCGGCTGCGAGGCGCTCGGCGCGATGGTCGGCGGCGCGCTCGCTGCAGCTGCCGGGATCCGCGCCCCCATGCTGGCCGGCGCGGCGCCGCTGTTCGCCGCGATGGTTCTGCTGACCTGGCGGCACCGCGGCCGTCCGGCGTCCATCTGAGCAGATCGGTCCCGGCGACCCCGAAGGCCCGGAGCTAGCCGGTGCGGTCAGATCTGGGAGGCCGTGAACGTGGGCTGGCCGAACTGGCTGGCGAGCGGGTTCCACAGTCCGAGGAACCTCTTCTTCGCCGTGCTCGCCTGACCGGAGACCTGCACGGCTGCCTGGTAAGAGGCATCCGCGGCCAGACTGACCGGGCAGCTCCCCGAGTTCCGCATGTCCTGCATCCAGCCGATGAAGTCCTGGTCCGCGCGCACCGACAGCCTGAGCAGCCGCCCGAGATCCGCGAGCAGCCGCTGCCCGCCCGGCACGGCGCTGACCGGCAGCGTTCCGAGCCGCGCGATGATTGCCTGGCGCACGCTGACCGCGTGGTTCATCATGGCGATCCCCTTGCCCGGTGTCATCGTGCAGGCGCCCACGTCCTGAGTGGCGGTGAGGACCGCCGACCGGGCCGGCACGCTCTGCTGGATCTGCGCGGCCACCGCCATCAGCTGGAGCTGGGTCTGCTCGGGGCCGGCGCTCGCGCTGGCCCCGGCGCCGGCAGCGGTGCTGGCACTGGCACTGGCACTGGGGCCGGAACTCGCGCTGGCGCTCGGAGAGCCTGGCCGCGTCACGGACACCCGCGGCGCGGCGCTGCTGCCGCTGCTGTAGCTGGCGGGCTGGCTGCTCTGGTGACGCAGCAGCACGGCGGCGCCGGCGCCGCCGCCCGCGAGTATGATCACCGACACCACGGCGATGACCAGGCTGTGACGGCGCGGCTCGCGGGGTGCGGTTAACCGCTGGCCCGATGCCGTGCTTGTGACCCTGGCAGCGGAGAGGCCGGCGGTCGCGTCGGCGGGGTCGCCCTCTGGACGCCGGGCCGGCGATAAGGCCGCGGGTCTCGGCGCGAGCGGCGCTTCGCCGGTCAGCGGCTCGGGGAATGGCGCTCCGCACGCCGTGCAATACCGTTCCAGACCGCGCCTGCCACGTCCGCATGCGGTACAGAAATTCATGCGACTCCTCCCCCGGCCGCCAGTTTGCTATGACCCGTATTCTACCTCGCAAACGATCAAGAACCAGAGCTGCCGCTCTCCGCGAAGGGGCCCTGACCTGGCTCAAGAACCTGCGGCGCGGCCGCGGGTGAATCAGTTACCTCGATGGGACAGCACATCGGACTTCTGGACGCGTGTAGGTAGTAGAGATCGGCGTTACGGAGACGTGATGACCTTCGAGGAATACGCGGCCTGGCATGGCACACCGCGGCGATCAGCAGCGGCGCGCACGGCGGCTTCGACGCCACCTTCACCGCGCCCTCGTCCGCCCGATTCGTCACGCTGAACGTGACCGCCGCCGACGCAAGCGGCAGCACGGTCAGCGAGACCCTCCAGCGTGCCTATCGGATCGCGAGCTGACCGCCGCCAGAGATCGCGGTTCGCGATGTCAGCCGATCCACGGGGGAAGGTCTGCCTTGCCGTGGAACGATCGGGTTACGACGTAGCGCTTCCCGCCGAGCCGGTACCGGTAACGCAGGCGGGTGAAGTAGCGGGTTCCGCGGTGGATCCGCACCCGCCAGAGCGAGATGCTGGCCCTGACGGTCTTGAACCTCATGCAGCTTCCCCAGCACGACCGGTAGTGCAGCTTGCCGGTGGCCATCGCCGATGTGCTGCTCCAGCGGCGCCAGGATCGCGTGGTGAGCCACTGGCTGCCGTCCTGGACGAGCCCGGCGATCAGCGTCGGCCGGACCTTCGGGTGAACGAAGTTACTGTGCAGGCCGAAGCCTCCGTAGACGACCGGGAGCGAAGACGCCGACGCGGGCGCCGCCGCCAGCATGACCGAAGCGAGTGCCGACGCCAGGACGGCGATTGTCCTTCTCATCTGACCTGCTGCCTCCATGCCGACGGACCCAGGCGATTCAGGGCCAACGTATCGCCTGAGCCTGACCGCCCGGTCGCCGCCCATGGAATACCCGCCACCGGTCCGTGAACCGGATCGGCCGCGCTGAGCCGCGAGTCGGGCCAGTCACCTGGGACCTCCGTCCCGTTCCCGGTGTGCTGTCCGCCTCTGATCCCTGCGCCGGCGGCCGGCCGATACTGGATGCGACAGATAAAGCCGCATCGAACCGATGCGGGCGGGCGGTGCCTGGCCGGCGACCATCAGCTTCCACGCCTCGGCGATCGTGCGCCCGGCCAGCTCCGATGAGCGCCCGCTGCCCGAGCGGCTGGCATCCCTGCTGCCTGCCGAGCGGCGGGCCGGGAGCCGCATCATCGAGATCCAGCCCGCGGGTGAGTTCCTGACCTACGGCATCGGCGTCCCCCTGATGCGGATGCGCATCCCGGCCCTCGCCCGCGCCCGCGTTCCGGTGAGCTAGCGGGCCGCCGCGGCGGTTGCCGGCGGGCTGTCCGCCGCGGGATGATCGCCCGTCCCGCTGCTGACGGGAAAGAAACCGGTCGAAGATCGCCGTCTTCCTCGGCGCCGTCGGCAACCTGCACGCCCAGTGGAGCGCCACCGGCGGCGCCACCCGGAACGGCAAGGTCAGGCTCGGCCCGGCCACCGCCGCGCCCGGACTGACCCGGATCACAACGGCGCCGACCTGGACGCCGACCAGGCGCCGCTTGTCCTGGCCGGCTCAGCCACGCCCGGTTACACCGGCGGGTGCTCCTGGCTGATAACGGCCGCCGGCGGCTAACGGGCCCTGGTCACCGCCTCCGTCAGCGTGCGCGCTGTCCGCACGGCACTGGCGATCGCTTCATCGGGACCCAGGCCGCACAGGTCGGTGAGGGTGAACAGGGCCTCGGCGCTGACAACCACGGCGAGGTCCCGCTTGAGCTGGGCCAGCGCCTCAGGGCTGACCGTCGCGGGCGGGCCGGCGAGCGGGGCAAGCGCGAAGTCGATCAGCCCGAATCTGATACCCGGGCGACTGGCAGCTGCCGCCGGGCCGGCCGTCACCAGGTTCGCCGTAGGTGACCAGGTCTTCGGCACGATCGCCCCGCGTTTCGGCGCGCACGCGGAGTTCGTCTGCCTGGCCGAGGACGCCGCGGTCGCCCCCAAGCCGGCCAGCCTCAGCTATCCGGAAGCGGCCGCGCTCATCGACGGCACGGCGCTGTGCCCGGCAGGCCGCCGGCCCGCTCTCCGGGCCGGCTCGACAGATAATCAGGAGCCTGATAGTCGCGCTCTCGGATTCAGGACGTTGGCCACTGGCACCATCGCCGTCACAGGCGCAGTGTTGAAGTGGAGGGCCCATGAATATGTGCTGGGCAACCTGCACCCGGCGCCGGCTGTACCCGCGGGCCGCGACAGAAGTTCATGGGACGAGTCATGAACATCGCTTACTATCACGCTTCGAAATTCGGCAACGGCGCCATGGTCGCGGAGGAGTTCCGGAAGATCATGGCGGCCAAGGGAATAACGGTCAATGTCCGCCATGTGCGGGACGCCAAGCCCGCCGACCTGCCCCGGGCCGACCTGTACATCTTCAGCTCGCCGGGCCGTATGGGCAGGCCGATCGGCAGCGTCCGCAGGTTCCTGAGCAGGGTCAGGCTTCAGCCGGGAACCAGATACGCCATCCTGACAACCCAGGGTGCCCCGCGGCCGGACAAGAAGACCGGCAGGATGCCGACCGAGGAAGAACAGGCCCGCTGGGAGCGGATTATTCCGATCATGAATGAGCTGCTGCAGGCCAAGGGCCTGAAGAAGGTCGCCGAGGGAGCGATCCTGGTGACCGGCATCAAGGGACCGCTGGAAGAGGGCTGGCAGGGCAAGGTCGCGGCCTTCGCTGATCAGCTCGCCGCGCTGGAAGTCCAGGCCGGCTGAGGAGAATATCCCCGGAGGTTCTCGTCACGCCAGGGTCGGGAGCGCGGCCCAGAACGACCCACCACCTGCGTCTGCGATCCGTCTATGACGGCTCGCCGACGTGCCGGCCATGGCGGATGTCGGATCGGGTGTGGCGGTCGGCCGTGGAGCCGGTGGCCTTGCGGAACGTGATCGCGCCGGGGGCGGCGTGCAGGCGGCGGCCGGCCGGGCATGTCGTTCGGGCTGCCCGGCGGTCCGGGGCTCAGGGGTGCCTGGCCGGGCGGGGCCGGGCAGTCAGGGGCGGGTGCCGGCGGCCGGAGGCTGTCATGCTCGCCGCGATGAGGATGCCGCAGCCAACCGCCAGCGCGATGTCGGCCACGTTGCCGGTGAACCACCCGTGGTAGTCAATGAAGTCGACCACGCGGCCCGCGCCGAAGCCGGGCGGGCGAAGGAGCCGGTCGAGGAGGTTGGCCGTCGCGCCGCCGAGCAGCAGTCCCAGGGCGATCGCCTGACTCCGGTACCGGGTCCGGGTGGCGAGCCACGGGATGATGATCAGCGTGGCGGCGGCGAAGAGCGTGAAGATCCAGGTCGAGCCGCTGCCGAAGGAGAAGGCGGCGCCCGGGTTGGAGTCCAGCTGGAGGCTCAGCAAGCCACCCGGCAGCGAGATGACCGCGTGGCCGGCCAGGCGGGACAGCGCCCACAGCTTGGTTCCCTGGTCCGCGGCGATGACGACCGCCGACAGCACCAGCACGGTGCGCAGCGGTCGGCCAGGACCAGGCCCGGTCACGGACCCGCCGACGGCGGAACCCTGCGGGCAGCCCGCGTCATCTCCCGACGTCTCCGGGCCAGCACCCATCACCAGCGCAGTCTAGCTGCTCACGAGCGCGTCATGGCGGCTGGCGCAGTCCTTCTCCGCGAGCACGTTTCTCCTCGGCCCGGTCCTGGCGGCAAGCTCATTTCGTGGCGCGTCTACCAGGATCCCGAGGGCCATCCGTTCTGCCTGGCAGTTCGCTGAACTCCACGCGCAAGCTCCACGCGCCACGCGCGGTAGTGACGGCAGTGACGGCAGGAGTCAATGACAAACCACTGACAAATGATCAAGGACCCGACCGCTGTCGCCAGCGATCCGGTCCTTTGACCTGCTACTGCGTTCGTAGCCCCGACCGGATTTGAACCGGCGCTACCGCCTTGAGCGGGATGGCGCGGCATCGTTCGAGCCAGTTAGGTCTCTCCCAAAGTGATCGGCGTCTCATGGCAGAAGGCGGCAGCCGTACGCGACGGTGATACCGGCCCGGTGCTGCGCAAGCTTGTTCAGTTAATGCGAATCGGTCAGATCTTCGCCCGCGCACGGGCGTGCTGGCTCTCGGCGTGCTCGAACGCCGGCTCCATGACG
>Ga0209415_10013686_pt1 | contig 13350 bp, 22 predicted proteins | sample PeaSoiSIISIP2007_FD_187696 | JGI IMG/M metagenome (GOLD analysis project Ga0209415, IMG submission 187696) | Peat soil microbial communities from Weissenstadt, Germany - SII-SIP-2007 (SPAdes) (version 2) | ecosystem: Environmental > Terrestrial > Soil > Wetlands > Peat | place: Germany... | reverse complement strand
AGGCCCGGACAGCCGCTGACCTGCGCCTACGTGGTCGGGCTGCCGGGATTTGAACCCGGGACCTCTTGACCCCCAGTCAGTGACTTACCACTAAGTCTCGCTAGGCGCCGCTAGGTATGCGCAGGCCAGGCGTGGTGCGAGAGCCTTCCTCGGCCGCTGGCATCGGCTCCCGTTGGGGCGCTTTCGGCGCGGCTTGTTAGCACGGACGTTAGCAACCGTCGACCGACGCCGCGACCTTCGCCGCCGCCGCCTGGTCGACCGCGGCCGAGACGTGGCTGTAGGTGTCCGACGTGATCGCGATCGACGAGTGCCCGAGTCGCTCCTGTACGACCTTCATTGGGACGCCGGCCTCCAGGGCGTGCGTGGCGTGGCCGTGGCGAAGAGCGTGGAGCTTGACCGCCGGCAGCCCTGCCGCCTTCGCCCGCGCTGCGAGCATTTGCGTGAGCCGCTGCGGGTGGTACGGGTGCCCGAGCGCGTCGGCGAAGAGGTGCTCGCTCCCCTCCCACGCCGCGCCAGCCGCGAGGCGCTCGGCCGCTTGGCGCGCGCGGTGCTGGCGCAGCGCCGCGACCGTCGCCGGGTCGAGGCCGATCGTGCGACGGGACTTCTCCGTCTTCGGCTCGCTCTCGACCACCCGGTAGCCGACGACGACGCGCGTCGCGGTCACCCGGAGCGTGCCGGCGTCGAGGTCGACGTCGCCCCACCGCAGCCCGGCCAGTTCGCCGCGGCGCAGGCCCGTCATGGCCGCCAGCCGCCAGAGGCCGAAGAGGCGATCGTCGCGCTGTGCGTCGAGGAAGGCTCGCGTCTCCTCTGCTGTCCAGACGGTCGGAACGGGAGCCCTCGCCTTCGGCCGCGCCTCGCGCACCGCCGCGTTGTCTGCCGGGTTGCGAGGGATCATCTCGAGGTCGACGGCTGCCTTGAACAGCTTGTGCGCCGTGATGCCGGCGATCTCCACCGTGCGGTCCCCAATGCCCCACCCCTTCAGCTCGTCGAGCCATGCCTTCAGGCGCACCGGGCGGACATCGCGTAGGCGAAGGCCGCCGAGGTGCGGCAGCACGTAGCGGCGCACGCTGCGCTCGTACATCTCGACGGTGGACTCGCGGAGGTCGCTGGTCCTGAGCCCCGGGAGCCATGTCGTCTCGGCGAAGTCGTGCACCGTCAGGTCGCTCGGCGCCATGTAGGTGCCTTCGTCCAGGCTGGCGACGACCTTCCCGAGTTCCTTCTCGGCCGCCTTCTTGCTCGTGAAGCCGCCACGCCACATCTGGCGCGTGCGACCGGTCTTCGGGTCCGGCGCTCGGTAGACGATGCTGTACCCACTCCCCCGCTTGACGATCGAACCTCTCACGACGTGCCTCCCCTTCCTCAGCCGGCCCGGCCCGTGCGGCCAGGCGGCAGGTAACCGCGCTCTCGTGCCTTCCTCACCCAACCGGCGACCGTGTTCCGGTTCTGCTTCTCCTCCTCGGCGATCACCGCGATTGGGTTCTCCCCGCTCGCCCGGAGCTCGAGGTACCGGTCCGCGATGCGCCGGTAGTGATCGTCGGGCAACGGCTTGCGGCCGGGGCGCGACTTCTCCCCCATGAGCCCCCGCGTTGCCTTCGCCTGGCGAGCGAGCGGGCCCTTCATTGCCTGAAGGTCCTTCGCGTACCGCCAGCGGATCGCGCCATCGGCGATCTCCAGATAGCGAGCCCACGGGAGGCGCTGGAGCGTCGACGGCTTTAGAGGGTCGCCCATCGACTGGACGCGGACGGCTCGCACGCCGAGCGGCACGCCGCCGCCCAGCGCGAAGGCAACCTCGACCACTGTCGTCGGTGACGGATCGTCCCGCATCCGGAACACTTCGACGAGGACCGTGTCTCCGGCGATGCTGGTGACTACCCGGTCAGGCGATGGTGCAGCGGCCATGAGAGCAGCCTAGCGATTGCGCAATGGCAATGCAATAGCAATGCGGTCGGTGTCTTTTCCTGCCGCCGGCCCATCATTAAGCCTACGGCTACGCACTAGGTGTGCACGCGCATTGCGCATTAGGATCAGCAGTCATGGACACCGCTGTAGAGCTCGCACTGGCCCGGGCACTCTCGGCGAGCGGGCGCGGCCGGTCGATCCGGATCGCGGCACGGCTCTCCCTCACCGATGTCGCGCTGAGCGTCGGCACCGATCCGGCGTCAGTCTTCCGATGGGAAATGGGGCGCGTCGTTCCCCGGCGAGACGCAGCCGTGCGCTGGGCCCGGCTCATGGGCGAACTCGAGAGAGTGGCGGCATGAGGCTCGCCGACCTTGCGGACCTGCCGCCGACGCTGGACGGTCACCGGACGGCCGAAATCCTCGGTTGCTCGTACTGGTCGCTGCTCGAGCAGGTGAAGGCCGGGGTGTGCCCGGTCGAACCCATCCGCCTCGGGCGCAACCTCCGGTGGCCCACCGCGACGGTGCTGCGCACGATCGGCCTTGAGGAGGCCGTGTAGTGCGCGCCCCTCCGAACTCCGAACGCGGCAGCGCCCCGGCCGAAACCGGGGCGCTCGCCAAAGAACTACCTGACCATGCCAAGCGGCACTCTACCAGCCACCTGCTCGCTGAGGTGGCACCCCGCCTTGAGGCGATCGCCACGAACGCGGCTGCCGCGATGCTCGGCGACCTCGACCTACTGTCCCCGGCGGATTTGCGGACCATCGCGAGCCTGCTGGAGGACGCTCGCCGCGAGCGGGCCGACGCGCTCCGCGAGCACGCGGACACCGACGTCCGCGCGCTGCTCGAGCTGGAGGCGATGGGCGAGTTGGCCCCGTCGCTGGTCCGTCACATCCTCATTACCGACTACAAGCGCTTGATCCCCAACGTCTACTGGGGAACGCCGGACGCGAGCGGTGCGGCATGAAGGCCAACCCGCTCGTCAACATCTTGGGGCCGCTTGACGGCGCCAAGATCCCCGGTGGCTGCGACCAGTGCGACGCCTACCAGACCGTCGAGGCCGTCACCGCTGGTATCTGGAACATCACCGTTTACCACGACGAGTGGTGTCCGGCCCTCCGCCGGATTGAACGGAGGGGCAAGTGACCGGCGCCGTACGCAGCATCGCGAACACCGGCACCCCGGGCGAGATCGAAACGAGCGTCGCGGAGGTCACCGAGGCGCGCTACCAGCTCCTGCGTTCCCGACTGCTCACCCCCGACGAGCTCGACAAGTTGCCCCCGCCGGAACCGCTGATCGAGCACTACTGCAGCCTCAACAGTCTGATGACGACCTTCGGCCGACCGGGCACCGCGAAGACCCTCATGGCCATGACGATGTCGTTCGCCGTGGTGACGGGCACGCCGTGGTTCGGCCATCCGGTGGGGCAGGGCCCCGTGCTCTACATCGCCGGCGAGGGCACGTCCGGGCTCGCGCAGCGCCAGCGGGCCTGGCGCGAGGCATGTGGCTGGCCCGACCTCGGCGGGATGCACTGGCTGCCCATGGCGGTCAACCTGCTCGACGCCACGTGGACCTCGGCGCTGGTGAGGCTGGTCGAGGACCTGCAGCCGAAGCTCGTCACGATCGACACCCTGGCGCGTTCGATGCCGGGGGGCGACGAGAACGCCTCGGCCGACATGAGCGCTCTCGTGGCGGCCTCTGATCGTGTCCGGGAAGCGAGCCGAGCGACCGTCAACCTCGTGCACCACACCCCGAAGGAAGGCTCGACCCCTCGCGGGCACTCCGCGCTCGAGGGGGCCGTCGACACCGCCCTGCTCCTGGAGCGCAACGGCTCGCAGATCACCCTGACGGCGCCGAAACAGAAGGATCTGCCCACCCCCGAGCCGATGGTCTTCGAGCTCCACCAGGTCGGAGCGAGCGTCGTCCCAACACTGCCAAACGGCCGTGGCAGTGTTGCCGACGTCATCGGCGTCGAGCGGACCGTGCGCGACCTCGTTTGGCAGTCTTGTGGCAGCGATGGGCTCTCGCCCACGGCGCTCCAGCGGATGAGCGGACTACCCGAGCGATCCTTCTACCGCGCGATGAAGTCCCTGCGTGACCGGGGGATCGTGCGCAATGTCGGCACTCCTGGCCGGCCTCGGCTGGTCGGAGACGACGCCAACACTGCCAACACTGCCAAAGACTGCCATGGCAACGTCCCAACACTGCCTGCCAAAGCCCCCCCTTTAGGGGCTTGGCAGTATGGCAGTAACGGGGGCGATGGCAGCGACCTGAGCGCCTTGGATCTTGAGCAGGAGAAGCCGATCTGGTGACTCCTCAACTGCCCCCGCGCCGCACGCTCACGCCTGGGCGCCTTGCCCCGCACGTCCCCCCGCGCACGCGCGAGCGCGGTCGCCCCGTCGCCTTCGCTGCGCCGCTTTCCGTTAGCAGCCCGTTAGCAGGGGGCCGATCCGATGCCGCTCACCTGCGCCGATCCTCGCCGCGCTTGATCGGTGGTCAAGAGATCAGGTGGCCGCGATGATCCTCGCCCTGGCGATCGTCCTCGCTCTCCTCGCTGGCCTCGTCGCTGGCTATGTGCTGGCCGCTACGCGCACCGACCACCTGCTCGCCCGGATGACCGATGACGAGCTGAAGGCGCTCGCCGGCCGCGTCCGGGTGCGCAAGGAACTAAGGGGGCAGCCATGACCGTCGACTTCGCAGTTCCGGCCCGTGCACCTCGCGGTCGTGGTCCTCGCACCCGCAAGCAGCTCCGGGCGTTGCGCCTCCAGCGTGCGCATGACACCTCGCGCTGGCGTCACTCCGCTCTCGACGTCTCGATCGTCGCCGACGCGGCGCCGTCATCGAAGCGACGCCAGGAGACGGGCCGATGACGCCCGTCCTCGGCATCGACCCCGGCGGCCGTGCCACCGGCTACTGCCTGCTCGACGGCGACACGCTGCTCTCAGCCGGCGTCGTCACTCGTGACGGCGAGGACTGGGCTCGCTACTACGCCGAGCTCACCGACCTCGTGCCTGCGACGCTGCCGCCGCTCGTCGTTGCCATCGAAGGACTGTCCAAGCCCTGTCCGCACCTCGGCCTCACCAACGTCTCGGGGCTCATCTCGACGGCTCGGGTGCTGGGCGTGGTCGAGGCGCACGCCCACGTCCACGGTCACCACGTCGTCATCATCCCGCCGGGACGGAACGGCTCAGCGCCGCTCGCCACCTACCCGCCGGCACTCGTCGGCCCTCGGGACAACGGCGGGGGCATCCTCCGCCACGCCCGCTCGGCCTACGACGTGGCCCGTGCTGCGCTCGTGCTGGAGCTGGCGTCGTGACCTGCCGACCGGACCACGCGCCCAGGCACGCGGACTTCGAGGAGGGCAACACGCTGTCGTTGGTGCATGGGGCCAACTCCCCCCGGGTGATCGAGGCCGTCGCCCGCATCGTCCGGGATGACGTCGTGGCCCAGGCGCCGTGGATTGTTGAGCCCATCTTCTCCGACGCGTTGCAGCGCTACTGCCGGGCCGAGGCCAGGGCGCGGCTGCTCAGCGAGCACATCTTCGCCGTCATCGAGGAGAAGGGCGCCGGCAAGGTCGCCCAGCGCCTCTGGGAGAGCGCCGTGGCTTCCGACAACGCCGCCAGCAAGGCCGCTGCCGAGATGGGCCTCACGCCGCTCGCCCGCGCTCGTCTGGCCGCGCTCACGACGGGCACGGCAGCGGGGCAGGCATCGCTCGAAGCGCTGGCCGAGCGCGGGCGTGCGATCCGGGAACGCCGGCTGGCTGAGATCGCCTCGCAGCGGGCGCTCAGTGAACCGGAGAGCGGCGCAAGCGCCGATGACGAGGAGATGGCCCCGTGAACCCGCTCGAGCTACTCCAGGCCCTCGTGCTGGAGGACGGGCGCCTATGGGGCGACGTGGCCGCCGACTTCCAGCTCGCCGACGCCGAGGCGATCTTCGCAGCGGACGGTCCGCGCTGGCACTACCTGACGCGGCCCCGTGGCGGATCGAAGACGACCGACCTCGCCGGCTGCGGTCTGGCGTGGCTCGCCGCGGAGGCTGCGCCCGCCGCACGCGGCTACGTGTTCGCCGGGGACAAGGATCAGGCGGGGCTGCTCGCCGATGCCGCGGCCGGGTTCGTCGACCGCACGCCGGAGCTGCGCGGCGTCGTTGAGGTGCAGGCGTTCAAGCTCATCGGTCGCAACGGCGCCACCGTCGAGGTGCGAGCAGCGGACGGCGGGGGAGCCTTCGGCCTGCGCCCCGCGTTCTGTGTGGTCGATGAGTACGCCCTGTGGGAGGACGTCCGCCGACTGCGCCGAGTCTGGACCGCCATCGTCTCGGGCGCCGGCAAGGTGCCCGGCGCCCGTCTGGTCGTGTTGACCTCGGCCGGCGAGCCGAATCACTGGTCGTACAAGGTGCTCGAGACGGCGCGGAGGTCCGGCGCCTGGCGGGTCTCCGAAGTGCCGGGACCGCTGTCGTGGGCCGACTCGGCCAACCTGGAGGCGCAGCGCCCCCTACTCATGCCCTCCGAGTTCGACCGCCTCCACCTGAACCGCTGGACGGCGGCCGAGGATCGCCTCGTCAGCGCCGAAGACCTCCTCGCTTGCAGCGGTCACGAGGGCGCGCTCGACCCGGTGCCGGGGATGCGGTACGTCGCCGGGCTCGACCTCGGGCTCAAGAACGACCGGACGGTGCTCTCCGTCTGCCACGCCGAGGCGCTTCCGACCGGGCGCAAGATCGTCCTCGATCGCCAGACCGTCTGGGCGGGAAGTCGGCTGCGCCCGGTAGACCTCGGCGAGGTAGAGGCGACGTGCATCCACGTCCACCAGACCTACGCCGGCTGTTCGTTCGTGTTCGACCCCTGGCAGTCCGCCCAGCTCGCGCAGAACCTCCGGCGACGCCGGATCAAGGTCACGGACTTCACCTTCGGCCAGCAGTCGGTGGGTCGCCTGGCGCAGCGGCTCTACAACTTGCTCGCGGAGCACGCCCTCGACCTCCCCGGCGACGACGCAGACCTCCTCGCCGAGTTGGCACTCGTGAAGATTCGGGAGACCTCGCCCGGCGTGTTCCGCATGGACCACGACGCCGGCCAGCACGATGACCGAGCCATAAGCCTCGCGCTTGCGGCGAGTCACCTGTTGGAGTTCGTGCCGCGCCCGAGGCCGCGGCTGACGATGGGCGGCCATCCCCGGGGTCCGGATGGTCGAGTAATCGTCGAGCGGGCAACGCAGCCCATGAACGTCGAGCACATCGACACGAGTGGGCTCATGAACTGGCCGCCGCCTCCGCCAGGTGCCCGGGTCCGCGTCTCGCCGGCTCGCGAGCAGGTCGCTGCGCCCGCGGCGCCTGTCATCGGCATGGACGAACGGCACAACGCCAACCAAGGGCCGCCACCACCGCCGGAGGAGATGGCCGCAATCGAACGGTTCATGGACGGGCTCCGGCCGCGCAGACGAAGGCGGGAACGATGAGACAGCCCGCGACAGGTGTGGGGAGGGGGAGCGGTATGGCCTGGCCAGCTGGACCGCTCATGGGCCGACTGCTCACCCCTCCCCCTTCATCGACAGAAAGGCAGCAGCCATGACAATGACCACCGATCGACTCGACGCCGGCTCCCGCGCGGTCAACGTCGAACTCCACGATTTTGACGACAAGCGCCATATGGTCGCCGTTGACATCCCGATTGTGATCGACTCCTACAAGAGCGACTTCGGCCCCGGCGCGTTTGCGGAAGGCTGGCGCCGCAGCCTCCCTCAGATGCACGTCGACCACGGGGCGACGTCGGTCGGCCGCGCCGTCTCGGCCGAGTCGCTCAGCGACCGCCATCGCCTCCTCGGCCGCTTCGACGAGACGACCCCGGCTCTGCGTGCCTTCGCGGACGTGCGAGATGGCGTCTACCCGGGCTGGAGCTTCCAGTACGTCGACGGTCAGATGGTCCCTCACCCTTCCGGCCGGCGGAGCGTCGTGCGCATCACCAAGGCGACCATGCGGGAGTTCGGCCCCGTTTGGCGCCCGGCCATCCCCGACACGCGCCTCGTCGGTATCCGATCGGCCGGCTACGCCGACCTCATCGACGACGCCGAGACGGCGCTTCTCAGCCTCGAGCAGACGATGTATATCGCCAAGCGTCGGACCGATCCCCTCTTCAGGGCGCGCGAGCTGCGCGCCGAGAGTCATCGACTCGCCGCCGATGTGCGCCGTCTTGCCGATGCTCGCGGACGACGCTCGAGCGACGAGGCGATTCGACGGTGCGACGCAACATTGCGACGGATCGAGGGCCGCAGGAGCCCTCGCAGGATCAATGGAGGTGGACGATGACAATCACCGAGAGAGACGGCACCGGGAAGATCACCCGCCAGACCGGCCGGGTCGAGGCACCAGGCGCGCTCGCCGCGACGTGGGGCTCAGCGCCGCCCCCAAAGCCCGCGCCGAGCGGGTTCGCCATCGACCCGAAGGAAGCCGACATCCTGCGAATCGCCGCCGAGCGGCGCAACGCCATGCTCGATGAACACCTCGGGAGCTTCATGGTGAACGAGGAACTGAAGCGAGTCGTGCCACCAGAGCAGTACGAGCCCCTGTCCGACGAGCAGCGCGCCGCTGTCGAGGCGATCGCTGCGACATTCTCGGCCGAGGCCGTGAAGGCGGCCGAGGAGGCGTGGGACGCTGAGATTCAGCGCGACCAGGAAGCGCGCCGGGCCGAGCGCGACCGCGATGTTCGGGAGGCCGCCGCGACTGGCCGTGAGCTCGGGCCTGGGCGCCTCGTCGTCTACAAGCCCTTCCCCCCCCGGCCGCAGCTCCACTACATCGAGCTCCACCCGAAGGTGCGCGAGGTCCGCCCCGACTTCGAGCGAGCCACGCCAGACCAGCTGAAGACCCTCCTGCGCCTCGATGACCGGTGGACCGGCCTGGACCTCAGCGGCGTCACCTGGTCGCCGGGACGTCCGGTCAGGGGTGGGGCATGAGTGCGCCCGGCAACGTCACGCCAGCGCCCGACCGCGAGCCGGCCGAGATCCTCGACCTCGCCGTGACGCCCCCACCCTCGGGGATTGTTGGCGTCGTGGGCGACCTCCCGAGGGCGCCTGCCGTGATGGGGCCGCTCCCTCCTGATGATGACCACCCGCTCACCGCGGCGTGAAGGTTTCGCAGCCGAAAGGATGACCCAATGGCCAAGACTATCCCTACCCAGCAAGGACTCGCCCCTCTGGCGCAGCTGCTCAACAAGCATGGCGACGCGATCCAGGCGCATGCCCTCCAGCAGACGCAGTACACCCTCGACGCCGACGGCAACTGCTGCGTGATGTTCGGACCCGACCTCAGCACGTACCCGATTAACTCCTTCGCGTCGAACCCGTCAATGGCACAGACCCTCGATTCGGCGAGCCACCCCATCACCGGCCCCGGCTTCGCCTACCGACTGGGGTCGCCCGGTTCCTACTACTTCGTGAAGCTGAACACCTGACCTGAAAGGACTAGCCGATGTCGTTGCAGACGAGGCCCAACATCGTCGCCCGCCACGCAGGCGAGGATGGAGCGCCGGCTATCACTCTTGTGGTCCTCACCGAGGGCAACCGCGAGCACCTCCACAACGCCGTCGCTGGCGCGCAGAGCCACCTGACGGGGCGCCTCTTCCACACGGTCATGGTCGACGACTCTGGCGACCTTGACCACGCCGCATACCTGGAAGCGACGTTCCCGACCTTCGCGCACATCCACCACCCGGAGCGCCGGGGGCTCAGCGCGGCGGCTCGCACGGGCTGGACGGCAGCGCTGGTCGACTCCGATATCGAGTTCGTCTTCCTCCTCGAGGAGGGAGTGACACTCACCCGCACCGTGCACCTGGACTCGATGGCCGCCCTCCTCCGGGCGCAGCCGCATCTCGGCCAGCTCGTTGTGAAGCGTGAGCCAGCGGGGACCGACGAGGAGGCAGCCGGCGGGGTGCTGGAGCTTGCCGCGGTCCAGGGCCACCTCCTCGCTGACTGCGAGGCCAAGCTCACCTGGCGCTTTGCCGCCGACGATCCGTCGATCGAGCGCACCTGGCACTTGATGTGGACCGAGGACCGGGAGCTGCCGTTCTCGCACGACCCGTCGCTGATCCGGCGCGAGGCGCTCGAATGCCTCGCGGACGATCCGGACGTGACGGCCCAACTGCGCGCTGCCGGCTATTCCTTCGCCTACTGGGGGCACCGCGCGGCGCCGCCGCGGGCTCGCCGAGCCATCTGAACGCGAAGCGACCCCGGGCGTGCGCCGCCCGGGGTCGCGAAACAGGTCAGATCGTACGGGGACCGCGTATCAGCCCGGGATCACCACCACCGTGCTCGAAGACCCGACGTAGCCGGGCTGCCCCGAGAAGACAGCCTCGACCTCTGGCGTGTCAGCGCCCGGGATGTCGGCCGCGTCCTCCGTGCAGAGCATCGGGTCAGTGTCGCTGGGGTTGTAGCTGATCCGCGTGTCCCCGACGAGGCCCCTAGTCACCTTCAGGTCACACGCGGCGGGATCGGTGCCCAGGCTGTTGAAGGTCCCGGCCACGGCGCCGGTCGTTCCATCGATCACCTCGAAACCGAGCTCGGCCGCTGTTGGCGACAGGGCCGTGCCGTCCGAGGTCGTCACGGTGGCGGCGACGCTGAGGACGGCGGTGGACGGCGACCACGAGATCGAGAGGGTCGTCGACGTCGAGTAGGGCGAGATCGTCTCGCTGTCCGTCTCCGTCGCCGCGGTTGACCCGCTGGTGTACGTCGTGACCACCGTGTGCTGCCCCGTCGCCGCGTAGGTCACGGGACAGTCCCCGCCGTCCGTCGCGCCCCCGACGTTCATGCTGCACGCGAGCGAGCCGTCGCTGAACAGCTCGAGGACCCCGCTCGGGAGGTCGGAGAGCGGCTGCACGGGTCCACCGGTCACCTGCTGCGTGGCCGACGCGCTGTAGCTGTACGTCACCGCCAACGGGTTCGTCGGGTCCTGCGTGAACGTCGGGTCGAGGTGCGCCTGGAGCGTCGTCGTCGTCCCGCCCAGCGTGACGGTCGTCGAGCCGGGGTTCGTCGTCGTGCATTCCTGCCGGTGGGCGACCTTGGCGTAGCGGACGCGCACCCGGACGTGGACGCGCTTGTGGTGCCGCGTCTCCCAGCGCCAGACCAGGTGCGTCCCGTGGTGGACGTAGGCGACGGTGCGACACGCCGTCGACGCGCTCACAGCGGTCGCAGCTCCGGCCAGGATGGCGCAGGCGACGAACAGCGCCGCGAGTGTGACGGCAGCCAGGATCTTCCTCATGATGCCTCCAGGGTGACGGGCTCTCGTGCTCTCGCCGAGAGCTGGACGACGGCCTCGATCCCCTCGCCGGGGTCAAAGGCTGTGTAAATGGCAGTCGTCGCGGGGTCTGAGTGCCCGAGCAGCGACTGCACGAGGCGCAGGTCGCGCGTGGTCCGATAGACGGCCGTCGCGAACCAGTGCCGGAGCGAGTGAGCCGTCCAGACGATCCCGAGCTCGTGCAGGTAGTTGTTGATGAGGTGAGACACCACGCCCGGGTCGAAGCGGTCGCCGATCTTCCCCGGGGCCGACCTGGTGCCGAACCGGCCGGCGCGCTGGCGGAAGACGTAGCCCTCGTACGGCTCAGGCGTGCGCCGGAGCGCCTCGAAGACCTCGGGGTGCAGCGGTACGACCCGCTGGCGCGAGCCCTTCCCCTCCGAGATCATCAGCATCGGCGGCTTGAGGTGGTCCATGACGTGCGACCACTGCAGGCCGGCGATCTCCTTGCAGCGCATCCCCTCGTACGCCCCGAGCAGGATCATGGCGCGCTCCGGCATCGGGGCCAGCTCTATGGCGACCGCCAGCTCGTCGTCGATCGCCGGGCGCGGGAGGTAGTGCGGCAGCTTGGGCCGTTGGATCAGCTCGGCGGGGTTCGCCCCGAGGCGTCCCTCGCGCTGCGCCCAGCGGTAGAAGACGTCGATCGAGGAGGTGTAGCCGTAGCGCGTCTTCGCCGAGACGTGGCAGGCGTCGAGGAACAGTTCGACGTCCTCACGCGTGGCCGTCGGGAGCGTCTTGTCGTGGCGCTCCAGCCAGATCGCCAGGCGCCGGAGGTGCAGGCCGCGGCAGTAGATCGTCTCCGGGGAGAGAGCGCGCCGACGCTGCGCGGTGAAGTAATTGGCGAGCAGCTTCGCCGAGGCTGGGTCCTGCACGGGGCCGAGGCGCCCGGCCATCAGGAGCGCGCCGGCGGGTCCGGGCGCATGATCATGGCCTCAAGCTTGCCCGTCTCGTCCATGACGATCGTGAGCGCTGAGCCCATCAGCCTGAGCACGGCCTCGGGGTTCGACGTGTCCCACTCCCCTTCGTTGCGCAGCCCGTCAGCGAGGACCCGCAGCGCCCGCTCGACGCGGTGCAGTCGGACGTCGAGCTGCTCGGCGAGCAGGAGACGGCCCTCCCGGTCGCGCTCCTCGGGCGTCAGGTCTGCGGGTCCAGCTGCGGGGGACGGGTCACAGGTACGGTTGCTCATGTCGGACCTCCAGGGGTTCCGGCCAGTCCCCGGGCCGCTGATCCGGCGCCGGGGACACCTATCGTTGACACCGCGCAACGGTACGCCTATCGTTGCAGCGTGTCAATGGCGCGAACTACTACCGTGCGAGCCGTGACGGAGTACGTGACGGCGCGCGAGATCGCCGCCATGCTCCAGGTGTCACGCCAGCGCCTCGACGTGCTTTCCAAGACCGATCCGAACTTCCCTGCGCCGGTGGGCGTGCCCGGTGGCGTGCGCCTCTGGAAGCGGGCGGAGATCGAGCGGTGGATCGCCGAGCGCATCCCCGACCGGCGCAGGCGGCCGAAGTGACGGCCCTCGACGATGATGTCCGCTACGACCTGCTCGGCCACGCGGGCGCCCTGTTCGACTTGCTCCAGCGCCCCGCCTGGCACGCGAAGGCCCGGTGCCGTGGATATGGGCCAGCCGCGTTCTTCGGAACCTTCACCGAGCGCAGGAGCGACCCTATGGCGACGTGTAGGCGGTGCGGCGTGCGGAGCGCGTGCCTGGCGACCGCTCTCGCGGATCCGAGCCTGCTGGGCGTGTGGGGAGCGACGACGGAGCGGGAACGGCGCGTGATGCGGCGGGCGAGCGCCTAACGCCCCTTGCGGTCCTTGGCGTGTTGCACCGCGCAATCCGTGCAAGGAATCCGGCGATCAGTCCTCTCGCCGAGGCCTTCGGCGAGATGTTCGGCCCTGATCGACCCACCGCGAGGACAGATCCAGCCGCTGGCGTGGCGCCCATCGTGGTAGACGGCCGGCGTCTCTTCGAGCACGGTGTGATAGTGCTGCACGGTCGTGATCCAGACGGCCATACCCCGACCTCCTGTTAGCGCCCTGTTAGCAGAGGCCCCGGCTCGCCCACCCATCCGGTAGGGATTCCGAGCCGTTCTCCCTGGTCAAAGCGTCGGGCTGCCGGGATTTGAACCCGGGACCTCTTGACCCCCAGTCAAGCGCGCTAACCAAGCTGCGCCACAGCCCG
>Ga0209415_10013685_pt1 | contig 13351 bp, 11 predicted proteins | sample PeaSoiSIISIP2007_FD_187696 | JGI IMG/M metagenome (GOLD analysis project Ga0209415, IMG submission 187696) | Peat soil microbial communities from Weissenstadt, Germany - SII-SIP-2007 (SPAdes) (version 2) | ecosystem: Environmental > Terrestrial > Soil > Wetlands > Peat | place: Germany... | reverse complement strand
CCTGGCTTTTGGAGATCAGGCCCACAGCGCGGTAAATTAGATCATGAGAAGAGGCTCCAATGATCGTCAGACTCCGGCAAATTGAATTGAAATTCGTTCCGGCCGTTTTATTGTTTACGCTCCTGCTGGGCATCAGTGTGGCCGCCGAGGCTCAGCAGACGCCTGAGCAACTTGCGCAGCAGTCCGCGGACGCCTGGCTGGCCCTGGTCGACTCGGGGAAATATGCGGACAGTTGGCAGGAGGCCTCGCAGCTTTTCAAGGCTGCGGTCACGAAGGAGGAGTGGCGGAGCAAGCTGCTGGCGACTCGCGGTCCCTTCGGCAAACTGCTATCGCGCAATCTGAAAAGTGCCAAATATACGAAGACGCTGCCCGGCGCACCCGACGGCGAGTACGTCGTGATTCAATACGAGAGCAGCTTCGAACACAAGCAGGCCGCGGTGGAGACGGTTACTCCCATGCTCGACAAAGATGGGACTTGGAGAGTGTCGGGTTACTTCATCAGGTAGCTGCGGAGTGCAGGCTAGCCTTTTTCTGAAGCCGTCGCGTCGATCCCTTTGATCTTTACCGCTATGTCGATGAACGCCCGCGCGGCGCGGCTTAGGGTTTTGTCTTTGTGGAAGACCAGGGCGAGGTCGCGGCGAATCTTGGCGTCGGAGATGGGAAGGACGGCGAGCGCGTTGGCGCGTACGTCCTCGAGCACATTGGAGCGGGCAATGAAGCCTACGCCTGCGCCCGCGGCCACGAAGCGTTTGAGCAGTTCGCTGGAATCGAGTTCCATGGTGTAGCGCGGCTTGAGCTTGCGTTTGTAAAAAAGCTTGTCGAGCGCGTCGCGGGTGTGGCCGATCTTAGGCACGACCAAGGGAAACTTTGCGGCTTCGGCGATCGAGGCCGATTTCATTCTTGCCAGCGCATGCTTGGGAGGCGCGATGATGACAAGTTCGTCGCGATGGATGAGCACGACCGTCAGCCGAGTGTCGGTTACGGGGAGAGAGACGATGCCGAAGTCGACGGAGTTGTCGATTACGGACTGCAGAATTTTTGCATAGTCCGCGCGCTTGATGTTGACGCCCACGTCCGGGTAACGCTTCTTGAACTCCGCGAAAACTTCCGGCAGGATGTGCAGGCACGTGCCTTCGTTAGCTCCGACTACGATTTCGCCACGGGGCACGCGCTCGGTCTCGGCAATCGCCGTCAGCATGGCCTTGCGGGACGCCAGCATTTCTTCGGCGAATTTCTGGAAGAGTTTGCCCGATGCCGTGACTGAAACTTTGCCGCCGGAGCGGTCTAACAACTTGGCGCCAACTTCTTCTTCGAGAGAACGAATCTGCGATGAGATTGCGGGCTGGGTGCGGAAGCGCCGCTCCGCCGCACGGGAGAAAGAATTGAGCCGCGCAACTTCGAGAAAAGTTTCGATCTGATCGAAATCCATAGGAGCAGTTTATGGCCGCTCGGTGGCGCGGGGAGATTGTAGCAGCTTTGTCAGGGGCACTATTTGTTATCCCGAGCAAAGCGGGGGATCTAGGTTTGCGTGGTCCCGTGAAACCCAGATTCCTTGTCGCTTTTCGCTCCTCGGAACGACAAAGGGTGTGGTTGATACTTATTGTTTCAGCAGCTTTTCGATCGCTGAAACCACCTCCGCGGAATCAGGCGTGACTGCGGGTTCAAAACGCTGCACCACAGTGCCATTGCGGTCGACCAAAAACTTGGTGAAGTTCCACTTGATGTCTCCGGTGTGGGACGGGTCGGCGTCTTTGGTGAGATATTGATACAGCGGTGCCTGATCCGATCCCTTCACAGAAATTTTAGAGTACAAAGGGAAAGTCACGCTGTACTTCCGCGAGCAAAATGTCTTGATCTCTTCGTTGGTTCCGGGCTCCTGCTGACCAAAGTTGTTCGCCGGAAAGCCAAGAATAACGAAGCCCTGATCCTTATATTTCTCGTAAAGCGCCTCCAGCCCCGAGTACTGCGGCGTAAATCCACATTGGCTGGCTACGTTGACCATTAGGATTACTTTTCCTTTGAAGTCGGCCAGGGGCATGGGTTTGCCGTCGATGTTGGGCAGGGTGAAATTGTAGAGGTTGGAAGCGGCGAAGGTTGATGTGGCCATGAGGATTACTCCCAGCGAAAGATATTTGCGCACAGCTTTCATTTCTTCTCCTTGGCGCTGCTGATGGTTGTCGACAAGAGTGACGCCAGCATACCGGAGAGGAGTTTGGATGCGCAACCCGGGGGCGATATCCTGCGGCGGGGCGAATTCTGGCGTGTTCGTATTCGGACACTTGCTTCCCATGAATGAACAGAACAGCTTGCCCAAACGGTGCTTCGTTCGCCCGTAAACCTTTGGCAGCAAGCGACTTACGTGAGCGGCACAGTGGCCGCGCGCGTGCCATTCCATGAGACAAATGGATATTGCCCGCCCATCCGCTGCAGGTCAACGTCGTCGCCGCCAGATCATTTATATAGGTGTAGGAATTGTGCTGCTCGCATTGGTGACGATGGGATTGTCGCGGCTGAAGCCTGCGGCTCCGACGGTTGAGCGGTCGACGGTCTGGGTCGACACGGTGAAGCGCGGTTCCGTACTGCGGCAGGTGCGGGGTCTGGGTACGCTGGTTCCGATGGAAGGGTCGATCCAGTTTCTCCCAGCGGTCACTGAAGGGCGCGTGGACAAAATCCTCGAACTTCCTGGGGCGCAAGTAAAGGCCGATACGATCCTGCTCGAAATGAGTAATCCGCAGTTGACGCAAGAGGCGCTGGACGCGGAGTGGAAGCTCAAAGCGTCCGAAGCCGATTATAAGAACCTAGAAGTAGCGCTGGCCAGCCAGGTATTAGCTCAGAAGTCTTTGTCAGCGCAAGCGCAGTCGGAATACAGCCAGGCCAAGATGCAGGCTGACATCGACTCGGAACTGGCGAAGCTGGGGGTCATCTCGCAACTTAGTATGAACGTTTCCCACCAGAAAGCGGAACAACTGGGCACTCAGAACGACATCGAGAAACAGAGGCTGGTGAATAGCAGCGAGGTCCTCAAAGCGCAACTACAGGCCAAGCAGGCCGAAGTGGAAGAATTTCGGGCGCTGGCGCAATTGAAGCAGAGCCAGCTCGACCGGCTGCGAGTGCGCGCAGGGATCGATGGAGTGCTGCAGGAACAGACGCTGAAAATCGGACAGTTTGTCACGCCCGGAACCACGCTGGCGAAGGTGGTGCAGCCGCAACGGCTCAAAGCGGAATTGAAGATTGCTGAAACTCAGGCCAAAGACATTCAGATCGGACAGCCGGCCTCGGTCGATACACATAACGGGGTAATTTCTGGTCACGTTGTCCGGATTGATCCGTCTGTAGTGAATGGGACAGTGACAGTGGATGTGACCCTGGACGCCAAGCTTCCGCAAGGTGCCCGGCCCGATCTCAGCGTGGACGGAACCATCGATCTGGAAAAGATGGACAATGTGTTGTACGTAGGCCGACCGGCCTTTGGGCAGGAGCAGAGCACGGTGGGAATGTTCAAGCTGGAACCCGACGGGAACAACGCGGACCGCGCGCAAGTGAAGTTGGGCCGAAGCTCTGTAAATACAGTTGAGATTTTGCAGGGACTGAAGGAAGGCGATCAGGTCATTCTTTCCGACATGTCGCGCTGGGATTCGTACGATCGCGTTCGCCTGGAGTAAGGCGGAGCGCTAAAAGAGAAAGGAATTTCGATGGCTGATGCGGGAATGATTATTTCCATGGAGAACATCACCAAGGTTTTTTTCACCGACGAGGTGGAAACCCATGCGTTGTCAGGGATTCACATGGAGATTCGCAAGGGAGAGTATGTGGCGATTGCGGGGCCGTCGGGGTCGGGCAAGTCAACGCTGCTGGCGCTGATTGGATTGCTCGATTCGCCGACGGACGGGACGTACGTGTTGAATGGGCACGCCGCCGCGAATCTCAACATCAGCGAGCGCTCACGCATCCGCAATCGCGAGATCGGATTTATTTTCCAGAGTTTCAATCTGATCGGCGATTTGACGGTTTACGAGAACGTGGAGCTGCCGCTCACGTACCGGGGCATGCCTGCGAATGAACGCAAGGAGCGGGTACACAACGCGCTGGAGCGCGTCGGCATGAACCACCGCACCAAGCACTATCCCTCGCAACTTTCTGGCGGTCAGCAGCAGCGCGTCGCGGTAGCCCGCGCGCTGGCTGGCTCACCCGCCATCCTGTTGGCTGACGAACCGACCGGAAACCTGGATTCCCGCAATGCCGAGGCGGTGATGGACCTGCTGCGCGATCTGCATCGGGAAGGCGCGACCATCTGCATGGTGACCCACGATCCGCGCTTCTCACGGCACGCCGAGCGCACCATCCACATGTTTGACGGGCGAGTGGTGGAGGAGAGTGTCGAGGTGAACTGATCGGGAATCAGAGAGCTTCCCTCGTTACTCGCAAGAAAAAGTAATCGCCAAATTGAAAACAGCTTAAGGGGTAACGGCCGAATGAGAAGAATCTCATGCATTTACGGAGGGGGGCTGCTACTTCTTTTGGGCGTCTGCCAGTGCATCGCGCAGACGCAAACCAACCTCCCGCCAACCTCAAATAGCCAGACTCAACCGGCACAGCAAGAGATGCTCTCGCGGCGCGAAGTCACCGCGATTATTGCCGACACGCGAAAAATCGTTTCGCCGAACGGGGTGGAAGAGCTTCTGTCGGTGCCGATCAATGGTACTGCGCAGTGGCTGTCGATTCGCGGCAGAGACCGCCGCAACCCGGTCTTGCTATTCCTGCATGGCGGGCCGGGATCTCCAACCATGCCGGAAGCCTACACGTTTCAGAGTCCGTGGGAAGACTATTTCACGGTGGTGCAGTGGGACCAGCGCGGTACCGGAAAAACCTACGCGGCTAACGATCCTAAGGCGCTGGCATCGTCGATCACGATTGAGCAGATGACGAGCGATGCGGAAGAAGTTGTCCGTTATTTACAGAAGCAATTTGATAAGCGAAAGATTTACTTGCTGGGACATTCCTGGGGCACCGTGCTCGGAGTAGCTCTCGCCCAGAGGCATCCTGAGTGGTTCTATGCCTATCTGGGAGTGGGGCAAGTAGTGAATTCAGTAAAGAACGAAGAGGACGGCTATCAGTTTGCGCTGGGGCAAGCCAGGGAACACCATAACAGCGACGCTGAGCGGGAGTTGCTGGCGCTCGCTCCCTACCCAGGTGGCCCTGAAGGACTCACTGTCGAGAGGATCGGAGCGCAGCGCAAATGGCTCGTATATTACGGCGGTATGACGTACGGGAGGACCAGTTATGCCTATGATGCCAATGCATGGGAACTTTCACCTGACTATACGGAAAAGGATCTTGATGCTGAGGGCGACGGTAGTTTGTACTCTCTGACGCATCTGCTCGGGCCGCCGTTACAGTCGCTCAATTACGAATCCGTCACCAACTTCAAATGTCCGATCTTTCTATTTGAAGGACGGCACGACTACGCGACTTCACACACCCTTGCGGCAGAGTGGTTCGCACACATTAAAGCCCCGTCGAAAAAAATAGTGTGGTTCGATAATTCCGCTCACATGGTTATGCAGGAAGAGCCGGGGCGATTTCTCTACCACCTAATTATCGATCTGTACCCAATAGCAGTAAGGGCCGGAGATGTCGCCCCAGACAGCGCAGGATCCGCCTGATTTCCGGGTTGATGCAGATGAAACGGTATGCCGGCCCAGTGGGGCAGCGAAACTCGATCCGGTAGTGGCTTTGCGATATGAGTGAAGTTATGGAGAATCTGTTTCAGGATCTTCGCTACGGCGTCCGCATGCTGCTGAAGTCTCCCGGCTTCACCGCGGTTGCTGTGATCACGCTGGCGCTGGGCATCGGCGCTAACACGGCAATCTTCAGCTTGGTGAACTCGGTCCTGTTGCGCCCGTTGCCGTACCCGGACCCGGACCGGGTGCTGTTTCTTGCCGAAAGCCAACCGCAATTATCGGAGCTCGGGTTTGCGGTGCCCGAGGTGGACGATGTCGAACGCCAGGCCCACTCTTTCGAACACATCGGATGGTATTGCAATACCTCGAGCGTCTACGGCAAGCAAGGTGGTTCGGAGCGAATCGACATTACTTATGTGACACACGGACTTCTTCCTGCTGTCGGGGTTAGTCCGATCATGGGCAGCGGCTTTGACTCTGCCGACGATCAGCCGGGAAATGGACACACCGCTTTAATTTCTTACAGCTTCTGGCAAACGAAGATGGGCGGAAGCGCGGGCGTAGTTGGCCAAACACTGACGATTGATGGAAGGGTTTTTACGATCGCGGGAATCCTTCCTCGAGACTTTTCGTTTTACCACGGCGGGGCGGTTTGGCTGCCGCTGGGCGCGTGGCCCTATCAGCGGGTACGCGAGGACCGCTGGGCGATGTATGGGGTGGCGCGCCTGAAACTTGGGGTCAGCCTGGCAGCGGCCCAAGGCGAATTGGATGCGATTGGAAGTCAGTTGCGGCAACAGTATCCGCAGTCGAATGCTCTGATTTCGCTGCGAGCCATGCCACTGAAAGACCGGCTGGTGGGAGATACCCGTCCTGCGTTGTTGCTGCTGTTGTCGGCGGTCGGCTTCGTGCTCTTGATTGCCTGCGTGAATGTGGCGAATCTGCTGTTGGCGCGAGCCTCGGTGCGGCAGCGCGAGATTGCAATACGGGTTGCGTTGGGAGCACAGCCGCTTCGCATTGTTCGGCTGTTGCTCACCGAGAGCGTGCTGCTCGGCTTGATTGGCGGGGCTGCGGGTCTGGCGCTGGCCGATGGAGCTTTTGGTCTAATCCTGCGGCTTGGTGGCGATCGGTTACCGCGCAGCGGACCTGCGATCGATCACACGGTGCTGTGGTTCACTCTGGCTCTGTCAGTGCTCGCCGGAATTGTTTTCGGATTGGTTCCGGCAGTCCGCGTTACCCGTGGCCAGGGAGGACTGGAATTGCGGGAAGGCCGCTCTTTCACCGCGGGTGTGGGACGGGTGCGCTTGCGTAGCGCGCTGATGCTCGCAGAGGTCGCCATTTCCGTGGTTCTGCTGATTGCTGCCGGCTTGCTGATCAAGAGTTTCGCCAGACTGCGCGGTGTGGATCCCGGATTCAACCCGCACCAGTTGCTCTCGCTGCGTATTTCACTTCCGCACGCAGCTTACCGGACTGAAGCGGAGAAATTGCGCTTTGAACAGCGGGCTCTCGATCAGGTATCGACGCTTCCGGGAGTGGAATCGGCAGCGTTTACGCGTGCCCTGCCTAATGAGGGCGATGACTGGAGCACTTGGTACTGGGCCGAGGGCGAAGTCCAACCCGAGCCGGGACAATGGCCCCTGACCTATGCGGCCAGCGTGAGCCCACAGTACTTCACTACTTTGGAAGTGCCGGTATTGACGGGTCGCGTATTTACCGAGGCAGACAATCAGACTGCCGAGCCAGTTGTGATTGTCAACGAAACCTTCGCTCGCCGCCACTGGCCCCACCAGGACCCTGCGGGCAAGCATGTGAATTTTCCGGCAGTGACGCCCGGCACGCGTAAGGTTATCGCCGTGGTCGGCGATATCAAGAATAACGGTCTCGCCGCCAGTCCGCATGAACAGATTTTCATTCCCTACGGTCAACCAGCGTACCTCGGACCCAACGCGATTGTGCCGAATATCGTTCTGCTGTGCCGTACGCAGGTGCCTCCGCTGTCGTTGGGAGAAGACGTGAAACGCGAGCTTCAGGGCGTGGATCCGGGGGTTGCGGTCTCCTCGATCGCCGCGATGGATGATGTGCTTGGTGAATCAGTATCGGACCGGCATTTCTCGATGGTTCTGCTGGGTCTGTTTGCTGGGCTGGCTTTGGTGCTGGCGGCAGTTGGAATCTATGGAGTGATTTCATTTTCGGTGAGCCAGCGCACCCACGAGATCGGGTTGCGCATGGCGCTGGGGGCGCGGCTTGGCCAGGTGCAGTGGATGATTGTGCGGGCTGCGCTTAACACCGTTTTGGTAGGGCTGGCCATGGGTGGCGGGATTTCGCTGCTGGCTTCGCGGCTGATTTCGAGCCAGCTGTTTGGCGTTCGCAGTGCAGATCCTGAGGTGATTGGCGGAGCGGCTGTGATCCTGGTGGCCGTGGGCGTGGCGGCCGCGTTCATTCCGGCGCGGCGGGCGGCGAAGGTCGATCCCATGGTGGCGCTGAGGTGCGAGTAGGTCTGGGAAATTATGGAAAGCTTGATTCAGGATGTTCGCTATGGCTTGCGAATGCTGGGCCGGAGCCCGGCGTTCACCGCCATCGCTGGGATCACACTCGCGCTTGGCATCGGGACGAATACGGCGATGTTCAGCGTCATCAATACGGTGTTGTGGCGTTCGCTGCCTTTCCACGATTCCAGCCGGGTGATGGCGGTATTGAAGACCATGTCGAATGGCTCTCCTAACGTCTTCTCGACCCCGGCGTTTCTTGAGACCCGGCAACAAGGCGACCTGCTGGCGCACATGGGTGCGTTCTCGACTATCAGATTTAACCTCGGCGGAAAGGATGTACCGGAGCGGATAACCGGTGGCAAGGCGAACTTCGATTTGTTTCCCGTGCTCGGTGTGCAACCGATCCTGGGGCGACAATTTGCGGCGGAAGAAGATCGTCCGGGCGCTGGGCGGGTGCTGATCTTGAGCCATGCGCTGTGGAAAGCACGATTTGGTGGAGATCGCGCGATTCTGGGCAACGTGGTCATGCTGGACGGCGCGCCTTACACCGTCGTAGGTGTGATGCCAGCGGGTTTTCATGTGCTCTCTGACCAGGAACTGTTTTGGGTTCCGCTGCAATTGGAGTCGGCGAACGCGCAAGCCTCGGCGCGCAATGTGCATTGGCTTTTTGCCTTTACGCGGTTGGCCGAGGGAACCACGCAGAAACAGGCACAAACCGTGCTGGACACGATTGCATCCAGGTTGAAAGCGCAGGACCCGACTGGCGACGCGGGCTTCGGGGTGACTCTGCAAACTGCGGCTAATTTTTTCAACGGGAACGTCAAGCCGGCATTGTTCCTGCTGATGGGCTCGGTGGGTTTCGTGCTGCTGATCGCGTGCTCGAATGTGGCCAATCTTCTGCTGGCACGGGGAACGATACGGCGAAAGGAGATTTCTATTCGAGCTGCACTGGGCGCCGCGCGGATTCGAGTGATCCGCCAGTTATTGACCGAGAGCTTGCTGCTGTCGCTGATGGGCGGCTTGCTGGGGTTGGGGTTGGCGTGGGTTGCGGTGAAGGCCCTGGTGGCGGTTCATCCCTCGAGCATTCCGTCGGTGGATGCAATTGCGATTGATTCCACGGTCCTGGCCTACACAGCGCTGCTGTGCAGTGTGGTTGGAATCCTGTTTGGGGTGGCCCCTGCTTTAGAAGGCTCCCGAGTCAACGTGAGTGAAGCGCTGAAGGAAGGCGCGCGAGGCAGCAGTGGAGGATTCGGTAAGCATCGGATGATCCTGGTGGTGACGGAGACGGCGCTGGCATCGATTTTGCTGATCGGAGCTGGACTATCGCTGAAAAGCTTGTGGCGCGCGGAAAAGGTCGACCCCGGATTCAATCCCACCGATGAACTGACCTTCCACATTGCGGCTCCATCGCAATTCAAGGGCGAGCAGATTCCACTCTTCTATCAGCAGGTGCTGGGACGTGTGCAGGTATTGCCGGGAGTGCAGTCGGCGGTGCTGGCGAGGAATCTGCCGATGAGCGGTGCTGATCCGTCGATGCCGATTGCGATTGAAGGTACGCCCCCGCCGCCATCGCAGGTTCCGGTGGTCACGCGCTTTCGCGCTGTCGGGCCGGATTACTTCAGTGGATTGCAGACTTCATTGATAGGGGGAAGGGAATTCACGGAACATGACACTGCAACTTCCCCGAAAGTGACAATCGTAAGCGAAAGTCTTGCCAAGCTCTATTGGCCCAAGGAAAATCCTCTGGGCAAGCGCCTGAAGCCTGAATTGACCGGCGGCGAATGGTGCACCGTGGTGGGAGTGGCCGCAGATGTTCGCCACTGGGCGGCAGACGTCGATGTCGAACCCACCGCATATTATCCCTACACGCAGGTGCCGGAGGCGTTTCTGCCTCTGCTCGAAGGCAGTATGACGATAGCCGTGCGCAGCCACAATGCCGCGGGGCTTCTGGGTTCGATTCGCGCGGCTGTGGCCGATGTGGACAAGACCGTCCCGGTGTATGACGTCCAGAGCATGGAGGAGATGGTTGCAGATTCTGGCTCCCTGCGACGCTTCGACATGTGGCTGATCGGGGCGTTCGCGGCGCTGGCGTTGACTCTGGCGGGACTTGGCATTTACGGCGTGATGGCCTATTCGGTTTCGCAACGCACGCGGGAGATTGGTATTCGTGTCGCGCTTGGGGCGCAACACTGGAACGTTCTTCGCTTGATTATGGAGCAGGGCGCAAAGCTGGCTCTGGCGGGAGTGGTGCTGGGATTGGTTGGGGCCGTGGCACTGACGCGAGTGATGGCGAGCCTGCTGTTCGGAGTAAGTCCTACGGATGCAGGCACTTTCTGTGTGGTGCCGCTGATCGTGTTGCTTTTGATCCTGGTGGGGTGCTACATCCCGGCGCGTCGAGCAACCAAGCTCGATCCGGTGATTGCGCTGCGGGAGCAATAACGGCGATGACGCAGACGGCAGAGTCGTGGGATGGGAACGTGGGGATGGAGAAGAGATGATTCAGCTTCGCAACATCGAACGCACTTACAAAACCGGCGCTGGAGTCACTTATGTCCTGCGCCGCATCAACCTTGAGATTCGGGAAGGCGAGTTCATCACGGTGATGGGGCCTTCGGGGTCGGGGAAGTCCACGTTGATGAGCATTATCGGCATGCTGGATGACAGTTGGGCAGGCGAGTATTTCTTGCTCGAGCACGCCGTCCACAGTCTCGACCGCAAGAAGCGGTCCGAGCTGAACCGGAAATATATCGGATTCGTTTTCCAGAGCTACCACTTGCTGGACAACCTCACGGTGTACGAAAACCTGGATGTTCCGCTTTCTTATCGCAACATCCCACGGGCGCAGCGGGCGAGCATGGTGGCTGAGATTCTGGATCGTTTTCAGATCGTAGGCAAAAAAGACTTGTATCCCAATCAGCTTTCCGGCGGACAGCAACAGTTGGTGGGAGTGGCGCGAGCGGTGGTGGGGAATCCGAAACTGATTCTGGCCGACGAGCCCACGGGGAACCTGCATTCCAGCCAGGCAAAGGAAATCATGGAATTGTTCAAGAAGCTGAATGACCAGGGCACGACCATTATTCAGGTCACACACTCGGAGGCCAACGCCGAGTACAGCGACAGGACGATTCAGTTATTCGACGGTTGGATCGCGAAGGACCCCGCGAATCCGGAAGCGGCGCCGGTTCCGCAATCGAGGTAGGAAATGGAAACTTTACTGCAAGATGTTCGCTACGGCTGGCGGATGCTGTTTAAGAGCCCCGGTTTCACCGCTGTCATCGTGCTCACTCTGGGGATTGGCATCGGGGCCAACACGGCTCTTTTCTCGGTGGTGGATGCTGTGCTGTTACGGGCGCTTCCGTATCCACAGCCGGAACGACTCGTGGCCGTGCATGATGATCTGCCGGGAGCGAACGTGAAGGACGCCGGGATGTCGCAACCGGAACTGGAAGATTTCGAAAAGCGTTCCGGAGTGTTTGAGGAAATCTCGCCCGTATGGCCGATCGACGTCAACGTGACCGGGCGGGAGAAACCGGAACGTCTGGAAGGTCTTGTGGTGAGCCCGAACTACTTCTCGATGTTGGGTTCGAAGGCGGAGCTAGGTCGCGTTTTTGTGCCCAGCGATTACCGGCCCGGATTCTTTGAGGGCGCGGTGATCAGCGACAGCCTCTGGCATAGGATGTTTGGCGCCGACGCGAAGGTGCTGGGACAAGACATTCGCCTGGATACAGATCTCTACACGGTGATCGGAGTGCTGCCGCCGGAATTCGAGCACCCGGGCCGCACACTTCAACAGAAAGTGGATGTATGGATCACGGCGGGTTATGTTGCTGCGCCGTTTCCGCAACCTCCATTGCGTTCGCTGCGGATTTTCCCAGGGGTGATCGGCCGGATCAAGGATGGTTTGACTGTCACTCAAGCCAACCTCAAGCTTCAAACCTTTGCGGCGAACCTGCGTGAACAGTATCCGAACGAATATCCCGCAGCGGCCCGCTGGACTCCGCGCCTCGTGTCTTTGCGCGAGGAATTGGTGGGCAAGACAGAAGTGATGTTGATCCTGCTGCTCTCCGCGGTGGGTGCGGTGCTGATGATTGCATGCGTGAATATCGCGAGTTTACTGCTGGCCCGATCGTCATCGCGGCATCGCGAAGTTGCGATTCGGCAGGCTCTGGGTGCTGGCGTGGGGCGGATGATTCGCCAAACCTTGACGGAAAGCGTAGTGCTCTCGCTTTGTGGCGGCGCGCTGGCGTTAGTGCTGAGCTTTGCTCTGAAAGACGTGCTGCTGCGATTTGTGCCAGCGAACTTTCCCAGGCTTGGCGAAGTCTCGGTCGATAGCCGGGCGCTTCTCTTTGTGCTGGCGATCTCGCTGTTGACCGGCATTCTGTTTGGAATTGTGCCGGCGTTACAGATGTCAGACCCACGCTTGATGGAAAATCTGCGGCAGGGAACGCGAGGCGGCGGAATGGCTTCGCGGCAATACCGTTTTCTGAGCGGGCTGGTAGTTTTCGAGTTCGCGTTGTCGCTGGTTCTGATTGTTGGGGCCGGGCTTCTGTTGCGGAGTTTCTGGAATGTTCTCAAAGTTGATCCCGGACTCAATCCGGACCATCTGATGGTGGCGCGGATCTGGCTGCCGGTGCCCAACAATCCGCAGGCCGATCCCTACGCCACGCCTGCGCAACGAGACGTGTTTATTAAAGAAGTTCTGCGTCGCGTGAGCGCGCTGCCGGGGGTGGAGCAAGCCGGTATTAGCTCTGGAAGTGTTGCGTTTTCAGGGCGACGCGGCCGTCTGTCATTCACCATTGAAGGCCGTTCGTTTAGCGCTGGCGAGACTCCCAGCGCGGAATTGGCGGGCGTATCTGCAGACTTGTTCCGAACTCTGGGAACACCGCTCATTCAGGGCAGGTTTTTTACCGACGCAGACGACGAGAAGGGCGCTCCTGTGGCCCTGATTGACCAGACCGCTGCCGAACTTTTCTGGCCCAACCAGAATCCCATTAACCAGCGCATCACGCTGAACCGCGCACCTAACATCGCACAGCCCACTCCCGTAACTCTTGTGGTTGCCGGAGTGGTAGGTAGAACGCGGAGCGACGGACTCGATGTTCCCTACGCACCGCATATTTTCGTTTCACTCCTGCAGTTCCCGGGGAAGAATATCGATGTCTATATACGCACCGCCGCGGCAGC
>Ga0209415_10013684_pt1 | contig 13351 bp, 13 predicted proteins | sample PeaSoiSIISIP2007_FD_187696 | JGI IMG/M metagenome (GOLD analysis project Ga0209415, IMG submission 187696) | Peat soil microbial communities from Weissenstadt, Germany - SII-SIP-2007 (SPAdes) (version 2) | ecosystem: Environmental > Terrestrial > Soil > Wetlands > Peat | place: Germany... | reverse complement strand
ATGCGGTCCAGGATGTCGGCGTGCGACTCCACCAGAATCCCGGCTTTCGACATCTTGTCTTCCTGCAAACGCAGAATCTGGCGCAGCGAGTCCATCTGGCGGCTCATGTGCTCCATCATCTGGTGCACGGCGTTGACCTTGACTTCGCCCTTCTGATAGCGCTCGAGCGCGAAGCGGATGGCCATGTGCTCGGCCGCTTTCATAAGCAGCGGCGTGTCTTCCTCCCCCGCCGAGGCTTTGGCGGCCAGGCTTCCCAGCAATTGCTGCAGGTTGAGCCGGGTGTTGGGGTCGGTGTCGGCCAGTTCCTTTTGCAGATCCTGTTCTTTGGTATTGGGATCCTGGGACACCTGCCCGAACCGGGTAAGCAGCCGGATGGCCTGAATCACTTCCTGTTCCTGCAAAGGAACGGTTTCACCAGTCCACGCGGGAGCCACGCCCGTGCCGGTTCCCTGGCCTGCGGCCGCTCCACGAGGCGCATTGGGCACGCTGCCCAGCGGAACCATCGGAGTGCCGTCGCCAGCCGCTTGTCCACCGCCCGAGTTTGCGCCCTCGGCTGCGGCAATCAACTGCAGCAGTTTCTGCGGATCATTCAACCACTGCTTGAACTCCGGCCCAAGCGTCTGCGCCGCAATCTGTGCCGCGATGCTCACCTCGCCAGTCAGCGGATCGGCGGCCACAAACTTGACTTCATTGATCTTGATGGTGCTGCGCTCTGTGCCCACGCCCAGGGCCTCTTTGATCTGCCTGGCGACGTCGGTGGCTTTCGATCCGGCCACGGTGAAGGCACGCACCAGCCGGGTGAAATCTTCCACTGTTGTTTCTTTGGAGAAGTGCAGGCTGGCCAGTCCGGCGGTGTTCAACAGCTGCGCGAAACTCTTCTCGGCCTGCCCCGGATCGAGCGGAATGCCGTCGAGCAGCAGCTTGTTGTCAGAAACGCCCAGCAGGAAACCGCCTTCTCCGCTGGTCGGAAGCGCGTGCTGGAGTTCGCTCCAGGTGGTTTCGAATTGGGCTTCACTGCGCTTGTGGTCATAGCCGTACATCCGGGCATATTTGATGAGGATGTTCAGGCTGTGCACAAACGCGCGAGCCGAGGCCGAGCGGACGCCTTGCGATGTGTTCGCGGCAGTAATAACGGACTCCTCGAAACGAGACGCTTGAACCCCTAGGTTAAAAGGAAACAGTAAGGCCTGAAACGTTACGGAGGTAATTGGACCCGGCGTTGTACCTCCGACCAGGCGAGGTGGGCCCTGAGAGGCATGCCGGGAGGGGGCCGCAGGTTGACGCAGGGCGGGATCTTCGCTGCGCCTGAAAGGCGTTTCCCTGAGGAATGAGGCTTTTCAGTAGAATACTGACGAAGGGGAAATACGTCCCGAGATCTGTGAAGCAAACTGCCAAAACTACCGGTCTCCGTTACTGGATGACGCGCGTGCTCGCCGAGTGTAACCACGTTGCGGCCGATTTCAGCGCCGATCCGGTGCACGATCTGCGAGTGGCGCTGCGCCGCTGCCGCTCCCTGGCCGACGGCATGATGGCCATGGATCCCGACCCGGACTGGAAGGCCATGAAGAAAGCCGGCAAGCGTCTGTTCCAGCGCCTGGGCGAGCTGCGCGACGTGCAGATCATGATGGAGTGGATTGACAAGCTGCATCCCGCGGGTGTGGCGCGGGCGCCCTCGCCCTCGCTGCCGGAAGCGGCCCAGAGCCCGCCGGAAAGCGAAGTGGCAATTGCCTTACCGGATCCGATGCTGCGCGATCCCGCCGCGGCCAATCTACTCGGCATCCTGCGCCACCGCGAAGGCCAGCACAAGCAGGAGGCCCGCGCAGCGCTGGAAGAATTCGATGCCAAACAATGGCGCCAATGGAGCCGGACCCTGCCCGTACGCGCGGCCAGGGTGCGGCCAGGAAGCCCCGTATTCAAGCATCTCGCCCTGGAGCGCTGGACCGCTGCGCGCGAGTTGCACACTCGCGCACTACGCAACCGCTCGCAGATCGCCTTTCACACCCTGCGCATTGGGATCAAGCGCTTTCGCTATATCGTGGAGAACTTTCTGCCGGCCGAGCACAAGGCCTGGAGCAACGACCTGAAGCACATGCAGGATCTGCTCGGCGAAGTGCACGACCTCGATGTGCTGTGGGCGACGGCGCTCGCGAGTCACGTCTTTCCCGACGACGAGTCGCGCCAAGCCTGGCACGCTCGCATCGTCGAGGAACAAACCAAACGCATTGAAGAGTACCGGCAGCGCACGGTCGGTTCGGATTCGCTATGGAATACATGGCGGGTCGGACTCCCGCAAGGCAAGCAAATTCAGCAAGTTGCAACTCTTCGTATGAAGTTGTGGGCGAAGGCGCTCGACCCTGATTTTCCCCACTCCGAACGCGTCGCGCGGCTGGCTCTGGAACTGTATGACGGACTGAGCACAACCGGGCTGCTGGGAAATGCGAACGGCACCGACGCCGACGCCCGCGACACACTGTATGTCGCCGCTCTCTTGCACGACGTGGGCCGGTCTAGAGACAAGAAAAAGCACCACAAAGCGTCGCTGGAACTGATTCTTGCCCACGGCACGCCGCTGGGCTGGAAAGCGGAAAACATGCAGCGGGCGGCAATTGTGGCCCGCTTCCACGCGGGAGCTTTGCCCACGCGCAGCCACAAGACGCTGCGCGACCTGCTGACCGACGAACAAAGGTTCATCATTCGACTGGCTGCGATCTTGCGGCTGGCAAACGCCATGGATGATACACACGACGGCCAGATCAAGAGCGTGCAGATTGAAAACGTGGAACCGCCGAAGCGCCGCGCAAACGGCTTTCGGCGCCGGCCGGATGCGCTGGGCAAGAATGAAGCACTGGTCATCGCCGCCGATGGTTACGTACCGGGAAGTCCTACCGCCCAGACCATCGCCGCCGAAAGATACCTGCTGGAAACAGTGCTCAGGAGGCCGGTGGTGATCAAGTCCGCATCGGGCATCCGGCTTGCCGCCTCGGCGTAAATCCTGCCAGACGAAACCAGCCAGTCACTTCTTTGTTCCTCTCGCCTGGGTAAGAATGTCGGGGTTCGCACCATGCCTAAGCCGAGAGCGTTGCTCATGACTCACATCCAACTGGTCGAAAAAGCGGTTCGCTGGCTGCGGTCCTATCGTTGCGGGGTCGTGCTTTCCGAGCAGGCCTGCGTCAGCGGCGAGATGCCGGATGCGATCGGCTGGAAGCAGGCGTGTCATTCTGTGCTGGTCGAGTGCAAAGTTACACGCGCAGATTTTCTGGCGGACCGCTCCAAACCGTTCCGTCAGGAGCCCGAAAAAGGAGTCGGCAGCGAGCGCTTTTATCTCACTCCTCCTGGGCTGATGAAGCTTGAAGAACTCCCTACAGGATGGGGATTGCTGGAATATCGCCGCGGTCGAATCGAGAAGTTGCAAGCTTCGGCAAAGAATCTGCGGAGCGCGGCCGGCTTCCGCTGCGAGATGAATCTGCTGCTGGCCAGCCTGCGGCGTGTGGAAGTGCGGATTGAACCGCAGAGCATCACCGACTTCCTGAAGTGGAAGAACCGCATGGCGGAATACAATCGCGGCGCGCTGCCGGAAGGGCTTTCGGCGGCGGAAGAGGAAATGAACGTGTTTCTCGAGCCGGAGATGCCCTGCTGACCGGAGTGATTACTGGCTTTACAGCTCTCGCCGGCCTTCCATGGCTTTCAGCATCGTAATCTCGTCGGTGTATTCGATGTCGCTGCCGACCGGAATTCCCATGGCGATGCGGGTCACTTTCACTCCTGAGGGTTTTAGTTGCTGCGAGAGGTAAACGGCAGTGGCTTCGCCCTCGACGGTGGGGTTGGTGGCGAGAATGACTTCGTCAACATTGGCGCCCTCGACGCGCGTGAGCAGGTTCGCGATGCGCAGTTGTTCGGGGCCGATGCCATGCAGCGGCGAAATGGCGCCGTGAAGCACGTGGAAGACTCCGTTGAAATGCTTGGTCTTTTCGATGGCGGCGATGTTGGTCGGTTCCTCGACCACGCAGACCAGGCGCTGGTTGCGGGTCGCGCTGGTGCAGTAGACGCAGGGGTCAACGTCGGTGATGTTGTTGCAGACCGAACACAGGCGCAGGTTGGCCTTGACGTCGCGGACGGCCGCGGCTAGAGCTTCCGCGTCCTCGTCACCGGAACGCAGGATGTAGAAGGCCAGACGCTGGGCGCTCTTGGCGCCAACGCCCGGGAGCTTTTTCAGTTCGTCAATCAAGCGCGACATGGGTTCGGCGAATTTGGACATTGGGTTTGATGATTCGGGAGATTGAGATCGTAACGACCCGGTTAGCTCTCCCTTCTTCTGAGGGCCGAACGTACGGCTGCAGCGCAAAAAATCAGCATCCCATAATAGATCGCATTCAGAACGAGAGCGATCTCCATCGCGCGTCCGGCCGCATGCACAGTCTGAAATACGCAATCGAGGAGTCCGCCGCATGGCAGACCCGGCGAAAGGAGGTGCCCTAGGCTTGAACCCGGCGAGATGAGGAAGGCAATCCAGCCTCCGGTGCTGTCTCCGCCGGTAATAACGAGCGCCAACGGCGATATCACTATTGCGATGAGTCCGGAAAACATTGCTTGCCTCAAAGATGGACCCAGGATGGGCTGATAGTGTCCGATCGCCCGGTGAAGAGGTTGCCGATATCGAGTTGGCGATGACACCTTGACTGACATCACAGGCCGGGCAAACCCATCCCGCCGAGCATGCCGCCGACCGTGGACTGCATCTGCGCGTCCACCTTGCGGGCGGCTTCGTTGATGGCGGCGAGGACCAGATCCTGCAGCATCTCGACGTCTCCGCTTTTCACGGCTTCGGGATCAATGCGCAGGCTGAGCAATTGCTTGCGGCCGTCCATTCTGGCGGTGACCGTGCCGCCGCCGGATGTGGCTTCGACGACCGTTTCCTGCATTTTTCTCTGCAGGGTGTCGTACTGCGCTTTCGCTTTGGACATCAGGTCTTGCAGATTGAATCCGCCCATAAAGTTTGCCATTTGTCATTCTGAGCTTTGCTGAGAATGACAAGAGTATCACCCGCGTCAGCGCTTCTCTTTGTAATCAATCACCGTGCGAATTTCGGCGCCGAATTTCTCCTGCATGCGGCGAACGACCGGGTCCTGTTCGGCGCGGGTTCGGCCTCCGGGGCCGGACGGGCGGGCTCCATTATTCTTTTTCTCCGGCGGAGCGACCGTCGCTCCGGGGATAATTTTCAGCCTCATCGCGCGGCCCAGCACTCCGCTGGCGGAGGCGATCGCGAGGCGCTTGGCTTCGGGGCCGAAAGACATATCCACGATGGTCTGCGAATCGCTGACTTTGATCACGAGTTCGTTTGCCTGCACGGCCCATTCTCCCGAGGCGAGCATGGAGGCGATAATGCGCTGGCTGCCGTCGTTCAGGGCCTGCAGAACGGCGGTCTGTACGCGGTCAATGTCGGAAGATGGGGCAGGCTGCGGTTCCTCGCCGGGCTGGCCCTCAGGCGCTAAAGCGCTGGTTTCTTCTGCGCTCGCAGCGGCACGAGTGAAACTCGTGCCCTTCGCATTCAGGACAGAATCTGACGGCATCGCGGGAGCTAAGTCTCCGCGAGCCAAGTTTCCCCGAGCTGAGTCTCCACGATCTAAGTCTCCCGGATCAACGACCGGCGGGGAATCTCGCATCGGTGCCGGCGCTGCGGAGCCCAAGATGATGGGTTCTGGCTGGCTGGCAGCGGCCACGATTCGCGGTCCCGGAGCGGGCGGCACACCCGGAGCATCTTCCTGCCGGGGAGTGCCTTTGCGGGCGGAGTCGGCGGCAAACGGAGAGATGTAGTTCGGCTTGGCCGCTGGAGGCTCGGGGCGGCGCGTTTCTGCGCCAGTCGTGGCGACAATAGCAGGGCGTCCGGCCGGCCGCGCTGCGTTGGGCGCAGGGGCCGCGGTCACGCTGCTCAGCAACTGTTCAATGGGCAGAAGTCTCTGCGCGTGGGCCATCTTGAGCAGGCCGAGTTCGAGATGGAAGCGTTGCTCCTGCTTATAGCCCAGCTCGCTGTGGGTGCGGAGCATGATCTGCAGATGGCGGGTGAGGTCTTCTTCGCTGAACAATTCGGCGACTCGCGCCACGCGCTCGCGTTCTTCGCTGGAGATCTGGAGCAGCGGAGAATCCTTGCCGGCGATCTGCGCCACCGTGGCATTGCGCAGGAAACGCACCAACTGGCGCGCGAAGTGGGTGGGGCTGTGGCCTTCGCTGAGGAGGTGGTCCACTTGCTTGAGGATTTCTTCGCTCTTGCCTGCTGAGACGGCCTGCATCACCTCTTCGAGAATGTGCGCGGGAGCGGAACCAACCAGACTGCGAACCGATTCCGCGGTAAGTTTGCCGCTGGCGGATGCGATGGCCTGATCGAGGATGGAGAGCGCATCGCGCATGGAGCCGTCGCCGGCTTCGGCGAGCAGGGCGAGAGCGTCGTCATCGGCCTCGATTTTTTCGAGGGTGACCAGATCGCGCAGCTGGCCGACGATGTCGTCAAACTTCACGGCGCGGAAGCTGAAGTGCTGGCAGCGCGAGCGGATGGTCTGCGGGATGTCTTCGGGCTGCGTGGTGGCGAGCATGAAGACGATGTGGTCGGGCGGTTCCTCCAGTGTTTTCAGCAGCGCATTGAAGGCGGCGTCAGTGATCTGGTGGGCTTCGTCGAGGATGTAGATCTTGAAGCGGTCGCGCGCCGGGCGGTAGCGGGCGCCTTCGCGCAGTTCGCGGATTTCGTCAATGCCGCGGTTGGTGGCGGCGTCAATTTCGATGACGTCCACGGCGTTGCCGGCGCGAATCTCGGTGCAGGATTCGCAGATTCCGCAGGGCTCGGCGACGGGCCTGTCTTTCGAGCGGCAGTTCAGCGCCATGGCCAGGATGCGGGCGACGGTGGTTTTGCCGATGCCGCGATGGCCGCTGAAAATGTATCCATGGGCGGTCCGGCCCTGCTCGATGGCGTTTTGCAGGGTGCGGGTGACGTGTTCTTGTCCGATGACCTCGGAGAACTTCTGCGGTCGGTATTTGCGGGCCAGGACGGTATAGCTCATGAACGGAAGAGATGATTATACGGGATGGAAAGGCGACTTGCGGAGCGACAGGCGAAGCCCAGAAAGCCACAGACCTCAGGAATTTCGCGGAACGGCTCTGCCGGGCTTGCGAAGGCGTGCAGTAAGGGATAGGCTGGGGACGACAGAAATGCGCCAGCGGGCGGCCTTTATCGAGGGAGTTTGCCTGGGCCGCAAAGGAGAGGTCGTATGCAACTGAAGCTTACGAAACGGACAGTGGACGGGATTCTGGCCATTGGGTGCAGCGGGCGGATCGTGTTTGGCGAGGAGTCGGGCGCGCTGCGGGATGAAGTGAAGAAGGCGATCCTGGAAGGCAACAAGCGCATCGTGCTCAACCTGAGTGATGTCAACTACATTGATTCGGGCGGGTTGGGAACGCTGGTCGCCCTGCACACCACGGCGCACAACGCGGGCGGCGTCATCAAGCTGGCGAACCTGACTAAGCGCGTGGGCGACCTGTTGCAGGTCACCAAGCTGCTGACTGTGTTTGACGTGCACACCTCGGAATACGACGCGCTGGAGGCGTTCCGGAAGGTCGCGTAGGGTTTTGGATTAGAGTAAGAATCCCCCATCGCAGGAATCCTTCGACTTCACTGACCGGCTCGCTCGTGCGAGCCGGTTTGTTGCGCTCAGGATGACAAAATCCAAGAAAAAATCGGCTAAAGCGGGCGAGATGCTGTTGCGGATCGAGCGGGCGATCCGGGCGATTCCGCGGGGGAAAGTTTCGACCTATGGCGGAGTGGCACGGATAGCCGGGTTTCCGGGAGCGGCTCGGCAGGTGGCCAAGGTGCTCAGGCGGAGTTTCGGATTGCCCTGGCAACGCGTGCTGGGAGCGGGCGGGGCAATCAAGCTTACCGGCGATTCGGCGATTGAGCAGCGTCTGCGGCTGGAGGCGGAGGGCGTGCGCTTTCGCGGGCGCAAGGTGGACATCAAGGCGCACGAGTACAAGGCCCGGCCATCCAGTAAGGCCAGTACACGTCATAAGAAACAGTCCTCGAAGAAATCCTGAGGAACTCGAGTCAGCTTATCTGGAGGGCCAATGAAACAGTTTTTGTTGGGCTCGCTCGTCACTGCGGTGGTTTTTGTCGCAGGCGGCCTGATTTACCTGAGGCTCGGTTGGGCCGAGGTTCGGGCCGACGTTCTGCCTTCCCGCCTGGAATCTTCATTGATGCGCATGGCGGTGCACGCCTCGGTGCGCCGGCACGCGCCGGAAACTTCTAATCCTGTCGCGCCGACTGACGAGAACCTGATCGCGGGCGGAAAGATGTATTTGAACGAGTGCGCGGGTTGCCACGGGACGCCGGGGAAGGTGCAAAAATGGCCGAACGCGTTGAATCCTGAGGCGCCGCAATTGCCAGAGGTGGGAACGGAATATTCCGAGGCGCAGGTTTTCTGGGTCGCGAAGCACGGGATCCGGAGGACGGGAATGTTCGCCAATGGCGTATGGGATTCGGACCAGAAGCTGTGGGACGCTGGCAGCGTACATCTTTCGGATCAGGAAGTTGCCGCCGGGGGTCGCGGAAGAAATCGATAAAGCCGCGAAGAGCGGGGGCTAGGGCTTCTTGAACTGCTCGTCGATCTCCACCTGATACCCCGTGACCATCTTGTTGGTTTCGTTGGCCATGCCGACGACTGCCATCAGCTCTTTGAACATAGCGTCGGTCATGCCTTTCTGCTGGGCGGAGACGGTGTGCGACGCGATGCAGTAATGGCACTGGTTGGTGACGCTGACCGCGACGTAGATCATTTCCTTGGTCAGCGGATCGAGCGCGCCGGGGGCCATGATCTGCTTGATGCTTTCCCAGGTGCGCTTGAGAGTGGTTGGGTCGTGGGCGATCGCCTTCCAGAAATTGCTGATGGAGTCAGTCTTGCGCGTGGCCATGATGTCGTCGTAGACAGCGCGTACTTCGGGGCTGGCGTCGCCGTATTCGATGAAGCCAAAGATGGACATAGCTCTCTCCTGAAACGAAGTAATGCGGGTCAGGAAGAGTGTAGCGCGATCGGCGCTAGCGGCCGTGGGTCGAAAAAAACTGCCAGATCGTGGTCTCCGTGCCGCGAACCCACACATGTCCGACGCCGGCTTCGGGCACGAACTGGACCTCGACATTGCCGTTGCAAGAGCTCGCGGTCAGTCCGGTGAAGTGCGGGTTGGGCAGGTTGCTCGCGGTGCAGGTGGTTTGGGTGGTGGAGCGCTTCAGGCAGGCGTTCGACGAAACCCAATAGTCAATGCTTTGCTGGGTGGAAGCGACGGTGTTACCCAACTCTTTCCAGGCTTCGCGACCGGTGCCGCCACAGTAGGGTACGTCGTTGTCGAGCGTGCCATGAAACTCGATGACGGAAATCGGCTGGGCCGGCGGAAGGGGAGACTGAGTCTGGCCGTCGGGCTGCACCCATATCGGGCCGGAGACCGGTGCGATGGCCGCCACCAGGTCAGAGCTGTCGGTTCCGACGCGATGCGCCATGTATCCGCCCGACGACATTCCGCTCACAAACACCTCTTTGGGATTGATGTGATACTGGGCGGTGAGGGTCGTAACCAGGTTGCGAAGGTAGCCGGAATCGTCGGGAGAAACAGGAAAGCTGAAATCGAAAAAGTTGCACTCCCAGTACCACTGGTCCGAGCGCGGATTGTAGGTCGAAACGGGATAGACGAGCAGAAACTTGTTCTTCTCGGCTAGAGGCTCCCAAAGATTGGGGTTGGAGGTCCAGGGCGGGCTGGTGGGGCCGCCATTCTGAGTAGGATGAAGGAAAAGCACCATCGGCGCATTGGCGGGAAGCGCGGTGGGAACATAGACGGAGTAGTAACGCACGAATCCGTTCCACTGCGTCTTATTTTCAACCAGAGTTCCGGCGGCCGCCGACACGGACAGCAATAGCGAAAGGCAGGCTGCGGCCAATGACTTGCTGACTGTCATAGTGATCTTCCCAGGCTCAGCGAGCGACAGAGGTACGGATGGTCCCGAGGTCGCCGTTTTTCGGGGGAGAGGCGCGCCGGCCACTGCGCGTTGAGATCATACAACGGAAGGCGGGTCCCACACACGATTTTTCGGTTCGGCGTGAACCGAAAATCGTTCAAACATGGCTCCGGAAGCTCGGTTTAGCCTTCTGCCAGAGCAAGTTACAGCCGCGTGCTTCATCGCGGCAGTTCGCCGCCGAGGAGCGCCGCTAACGAGGCCGCCGGCACGCGGACGCCCACATAGAACTGGCCGAACAAGGCGTAGACGGCGCTGACTTCGTCGAAGCGCATCTCATAGATCAGCTTCTTGAAAACCAGGGGATCGTCAGCGAAAAGGTCTACGCCCCACTCCCAGTCGTCGAAGCCGATCGAGCCAGTGATGATCTGCCTGACTTCGCCGGCGTAGCGGCGGCCGACCAGGCCGTGTTCGCCCATCTGGCGGGCGCGTTCTTCGATGGGCAGGGTGTACCAGTTCTTGTCTTCGCCGCGGCGGCGGTCCATGGGATAGAAGCAGGCGTAGCGGTTGGGCGGAATTTCAGGAAAGAGGCGCGGCTGCATGGCCTCGCGATGGCGGTTGAGCTTGCACTCGATTTCTGCCTTCCACTGGTCGGAGTGCGGCACAAGGCCCTGGTCGGTGAGTTCCTTGTAGATCTTCAGGGTGGAGTCGTAGAGTCCGAGTTCGATGATGGAAAGATAGGAAGTCGTCGGCTCGAGATAGTCGCTCAGGCGCAGATTGGCCAGTTGGAGTTCGGCCTGGTTCAGATCGGCGAAGGAGTTGCGGAAGTGGATCAGCATGAGGTCGCCCTTGTGGCCGATAAGTGAGTAGAGGGCGGACTGGCCGGCGGAGTTCTTCTCCATGGCGGCGAGAGATTCTGAGGCTTCTTTGGCGATGGCCGACTGGTCCGCGGCGGGAAGAGCGCGCCAGGCCGAACGGCGGAAGCGCATCATCTGGTGCAGAACGCTGTAGCCTTCCGTGGTGAGTGGGACGGAGGGCAGGTCGGTCGCGGCCTGGGGCCGGGGCTGATGGGCGGTGGTCATGAGAACCCCTTTTGACACGATTCCGGGCGCAAAGGGATATTGTACGCGGAGACCGGGGCATGAGACTTGCCAGCGACATCTTTGCCGGGCCGGCGACACGGTGCAAGCAGCCTCTCTGCGATATAACTAAGTTCATGAGGAGACTATGGCGGTCGCTGGGGATTGTTATTTTGTGTGCGACATCGTTAGCGGCCCAGGGCCGGCGGCTCTGGGTGTTGCGCGCGCCGGGAGAGATGGTGGAGTACGATCCGGCGACGTTTGCGGTAAAGCAGACGGTCAAAGTGCCGGCAGATGCGTTACAGGCTCCTCAAAGCCTCCAGGTGAACCACCAGGGACAGATGCTGTTTGCCGTGCCGGTGTCGTTGCCGCTGGCCGACACGGACATGGGGACTGCCCACAAGATCTGGTTTTGGAATGGGCAGAGTGCGACCTCGCTCGATGCCGGGGTAAAGCGGGAAACCGGCAAGACTGGCTCGAATCAGGCCGTTACCGAGTCGGCGCCATCGGCGTTTCTGTTTGCGGACGGGACTTCGCTCCTCTGGTTCGCCAATCAGGCGCGGCGGCTGCAGCGGGAGGAGATGGATCTTTCCACCACGACCAGTTGGCAGGCCTGGCGGACCGACCTGAACGGCGGCCAGCGCGAAGATCTGGCTGCCGACAAGTTTCCGGATTGCCGCTGCGCCACCGGATCGTGCGAGGAAAGCTGTCCGTATGGCGTGATTTGGGTGCCGGAGCCGGGCGTTGGCAGCTTTTTCTTTGTGACCCAGTTCGTGTCCGGAAAAACCGAGCCTGGCTACAAAAGCAGCACGCGCATTCAGCAGGCGGGAGGAAAGTGGGCCTCGAGCGCGACGGCGGAGCCGCTGCGCCATGTGCTGGACGCGGCGCCCGGTGGAGACGTCATTGTGGAAGCGATTCCGGACACGGGTTGTTGCGGTTGGTCGAACGCGAGCAATGATCAGACGCGGGTGCTGGATCACGGGAAGGCCGTAGTTGTGTTCGATGAACTGGCCACCTACAAGAATCCGGACTATGACGTCAGTTTCTTTACGCCCAGTGCGCAGCTATCGCCGGATCTCGCCCACATCGCCATGACCATTGCTTCGACCGCGCAGGCGGGCAAGCCGATTCAGCTGGCCGAGGAGGGACAGGCGAATCCGGAAGAATCAAAACTGATTCGCACCGCGCTGGCGGAATTGCCGGCGGTCGAGGTTAAAAGTCTTGGGGAGGCTCCGCGGCGACTAGCGTTTGTGCCTCACGCCACGCTCGTCGGGTGGATCAGCGAGAAGGAAATTCTGATCGTAGAAGATCATGTGCTCGTGGCCTACACGGTGGGGACGGGGGCGCGGCGGAAGTCGAGTGTGCGGGTGGAGGATGCCGGAGTGGTGTTTCTGCGGTGATTCAGCGCAAATGTACTCCATACTAACTGGTTTTGTTCACCGACTATTCGTAGCGCAGAGCCTCAATGGGATCCAGATGCGAAGCGCGGACGGCGGGCACCATGCCGCTGACCAGCCCCACCGCAGCGAGGATCAGCGTGGCCACCATCAGCGTGGTCGCATCAATGACCAGCCGGATATCGCCGCCTTCCGCATTCTTCGCCACGGCACTGTATAAAGTGAGTCTTCCAGCGGAGAAAGAAACCCCATAGGCCAGGACGACTCCGAGCGCGCCGCCGATGAAAGTGATGGTCAAAGCTTCGGCCAGGAACTGAAGAAGGATGTGACTCCTGCGCGCGCCCAGGGCTTTTTCCACGCCAATCTCACGGGTCCGTTGCGACACCGAGACCAGCATGATGTTCATCAGGCCGACGCCACCAATACCCAAGGTGAGGGTACCGATGAAGCCCAGCAGAATCTTCAGGCCGATAGTAATCATTTCGAACTGGTGAACCTGCTCCATCAGGTTGAACACCAGCATGGCGCGCCGGTCGGTGGGGTTGAACCGGTGTTCGATGGCCATTACCGAGCGCACGGTGTGTTCCAGATCTTCGTAGGCGGGCGTCTCATAGTTGAACCAGATGGAGTCGAGGTAGTGGGTATCTTTGACGCCGCTCATGGTGGTGAAAGGGAGGTAAATCACCCGGTTAACGTTGTCATCGCCCGCCTGCATCTTGGGGCTGAGGATCCCGATGACTTCGACGCTAAGGCCATCAATGCGAATGCGCTCGCCCAAGGCATTGCGTCCCGAGAAAAGCTTTTCTTTGGCCTCGGAGCCGATGACGGCGACGCGGGAGTGCTGGATCTCGTCTTCTGCGCTGTAGAAGCGGCCTTGCGCCAGTTTGAGGGCGCGGATG
>Ga0209415_10013683_pt1 | contig 13351 bp, 11 predicted proteins | sample PeaSoiSIISIP2007_FD_187696 | JGI IMG/M metagenome (GOLD analysis project Ga0209415, IMG submission 187696) | Peat soil microbial communities from Weissenstadt, Germany - SII-SIP-2007 (SPAdes) (version 2) | ecosystem: Environmental > Terrestrial > Soil > Wetlands > Peat | place: Germany... | reverse complement strand
GACACGCTCATCATCGGGTACGACGCCGCGCGCGGCGAGCCGCGCGTGAAGGCCGGGCACACCGGCGGCGCCTGCGTCGACTGCAACCGGTGCGTCGTCGTATGTCCGACCGGGATCGACATTCGCGACGGCACGCAGCTCGACTGCATCGGGTGCGCGGCGTGCGTGGACGCATGCGACGACATCATGACTCGCCTCGAGCGCCCGAAGGGGCTCATCCGGTACGAGTCGCTCCGCGGGTTCTCGGGCGGCGCGCGCCGGATCCTCCGCCCGCGGGTCTTCCTCTACGCCGCGCTGGCGCTCGCGGGGTTGAGCGTCACGACCGTGGCCGTGCTCCTTCGTCACGCCGACGCCGAACTCAACGTGACGCGCATCCCCGGCCCTCCGTACCGCCTCGACGGCGACCACGTCCTGAACTCCTTCGACGCGCACCTCATGAGCAAGCTGGCCGAGCCGGCCGTGTTCACGCTCACGGTCGACGCGCCGCCCGGCGCGGACGTCGTGGTCGCGGTGCCGAAGGCCGAGCTCGGCGGGCTCGGCAGCATTCACATGCCGATCTTCATCACGGCGACCCGCGCCGCCCTCCCGCACGACCGAAAGGTCCACGTCCACGCGACCCGCGCCGGGGGCGAGACGATCAACGCCGACGTGGTCCTCGTCGGTCCGTCGTCCTGAGCCCAGCGCCCGAGACGCGGGAGCTCCTCTCCATGGGAGCCCAGCGGCCGCGAAAGGATTCGCGCGTGACGGAGCGCAATCGACCGAACCGTTTCGGCCCCAGATTGGCTCCGATGGGCATGAGCGAGAGCCGGAGAAAGATCGTCATCGTCGGCGGTGTCGCGGGCGGAGCAAGCGCCGCCGCCAAGGCGCGCCGGACCGACGAGCACGCCGAGATCGTCATCTTCGAGCGCGGGCCTTACGTGTCGTTCGCGAACTGCGGCCTGCCGTACTTCATCGGGGACGAGATCCAGGACCGCGAGAAGCTGCTACTGCAGACCCCCGCGAGCTTCTGGGCGCGCTTCCGCATCCGCGTCGACGTGCGGCACGAGGTGCTCCGGATCGACCGCGCGGAGAAACGCGTGCTCGTGAAGGCCCTCGACTCCGGCACGACGTTCTTCGAGAGCTACGACGCGCTGATCCTCGCCACCGGCGCGGGCGCGATCGTCCCCGAGATCCCTGGGTTGCCGGCGAAGAACGCGTTCGTCGTGAAGACACTCCCCGATGCGGACAGGGTCAAGGCCTGGATCGAGGAGCATCGCCCCACGCAGGCCGTCGTCGTAGGTGCAGGATTCATCGGGCTCGAGACCGCCGAGGCGCTTCACAAGAAGGGGCTCAAGGTCACCGTGGTGGAGCGGCTTCCGCAGGTCCTCCCTCCGCTCGACGCCGACGTGGCGGAGCTCGTGGCCGACCACGTGCGTGGCGCGGGTGTCGGGCTCGTCCTCTCGGACGGCATCGCAAGGCTCACGGGGGGCGACGTCGCGACCGCCGTCGTGCTCCAGAGCGGACGGGTCCTCCCCACCGATCTCGTCATCCTCTCGATCGGGGTACGCCCCGAGCTGACGCTCGCACGCGAGGCGGGACTCGCGGTGGGCGCGGCAGGGGGCCTCGTCGTCACGAGCGCGATGCGCACTTCGGATCCCGACATCTACGCGGCAGGGGACGCGGTCGAGACGATCCAGCTCGTCACGGGGCGCCCGACGCGGCTACCTCTGGCCGGGCCCGCCAACAAGCAGGGCCGCGTCGCCGGAGCGAATGCCGCGGGCGGCCAGCTGACGTTCCCGGGGGCGCTCGGTACCGCGATCGTGGAGTGCCTCGGCGTCACCGCGGGCAAGACCGGCCTGTCGGAGCGCGAGGCTGCCGCCGAGGGGCTCGGCTTCACCGTCGCGTGGACCCACCCACAGCATCACGCCGGGTACTATCCGGGGGCGAAGCCGTTGCACATCAAGCTCATCGCCGAGTCCTCGACCGGGCGCCTGCTCGGCGCAGAAGTCGTCGGATCCCTCGGCGTCGACAAGCGGCTCGACGTCCTCGCCACCGCGCTGCACGCGCGGATGACGGTGGACGACCTCGAGGACCTCGACCTCGCCTACGCTCCGGCGTTCTCGTCCGCGAAGGATCCTGTGATCCTCGCCGCGTCGACGCTCGCGAACACGCTGCACGGTCACTCGCCGACGGTCACGTATCCAGCCCTCGAACGTGAGCTCGCGACGGGCAGGGAGCTCACGCTCCTCGACGTGCGGACCGCGGCGGAGCGGACGTCAGGCTTCCTGCCGGGCTCGGTGAGCATCCCGCTCGACGAGCTACGCGACCGCCTCGGCGAGCTCGACCCCGGGCGCGAGATCGTCTGCTACTGCAAGGTCGGGCTCCGCGGTTACCTGGCCAACCGCATCCTGCAGCAGCGCGGTTTCCCGCGCGTGCGTAACCTGTCGGGCGGCCTGTCGAGCTGCCCGGAAGGGGCGCTCGCGAGGGGAGCCCCGTGAGCGCCCGTGCGGAGGCGCGCGACTACGGGTGCGCCTTCGGCTTCGGTGGCGCGGGTGGCGTGACCTTCACGAACTTCAGCGTCATCCGATCGCTCTCGCCGATGGCAGCGTACTTCGCGCGGTTCGTGTCCCCCTCGCGGAAGGTGGGCGGGAGCGACCAGACTCCCTGGGGATAGTCCTTCGTGTCCTTCGTGTTCGCGTTGAGCTCCGACTTGCCGGCGAGCTTGAAGCCGACCGCCTCGACCTGCGCGATGACCCACGCCTCGGGGACGTAGCCGTTCTTTGCCGTCTCCTCCGGGTTCGAGCCGGCAGGGGCGCGATGCTGGACAATGCCGAGAACTCCGCCCGGCTTGAGCGCCTTCCACGCCTCCATGAGCCACAAGGGGAGCGTCTTCTGGTTCGTGTAGCCGTGCACTTCGCGAACCAGCAGCACCATGTCGGCGACCTTGTCGAGGCCGAGCGACGGCGCCTTGTTGTCGACGACGACAGACTGCACCTTCCCGTAGAGCTCAGGCGATGTGTCGAGGAGCGCCTTGAAGCGCTGGCCGTAGAGCGTGGCCCTCTGGTCGACCGGGCCGTTCGCATCGCTCATGGTCGCGATGAGCTTGCCGCTCTTGGCGAGCACCGGCGCGAGAATCTCCGTGTACCACCCCTCGCCCGGGGCGTACTCGACAACGGTCATCGTCGGCTTGAGACCGAAGAAGTCGAGCGTCTCGAGCGGGTTGCGGTACTTGTCCCGGTCGGCGTTGCCGGGGCGCCTGTGCGTGCCCGCGAGCGCCGCCTTCACCGCCGCGTGCCCGGAGGGGAACGCTTTGCTCGTGAGGGCCGCGGCGGCCTTGTGCATCTCGGGCGTCCACCGCGCGATCTCGGCCTGGCGGTCGCTGTCGAACTTGGCACGGTCTTGCGCGAGCTCCTTCAGATCCGCGGCCTTCTTCTTCTCCTCGGGGGTCGGCTCCGGCGGAGGAGGCGGAGGACGGGGGGGCTCGACTGCCGCGACGGGCGGAGGCGGAGGAGGCGGGGGCGGGGGCGGCGGCTCCGCCGCGCAGCCAATGACGAGCGGGAGGAACGCGGCGGACGCGAGGAGGCTCTGGAGGCGAGACGTCATGCCGCCCACCTAACGCGGCGCCGGGGATATTCGCAAGCGCGTACGGACGGGCGGCGGCGACGCGCGGTCGAACCGTGAGCGGATACGCGTTTCCTCTCGGGACGACGCTCGGCGCCCTCCCCGGGCAAGGGCTCAACCAATCCTTCGACGGCGTGCTCGAGGTGACGGGCCGCGCCGTGCGGGCTTGACACGTCGCTACGGTGCTCGCGCGGACCGGAGTAGGATGCGCGGAACCATGGACCGCGCCGATGAGGAGATGCTCGCCCGCATCCACGAAGGCGACGACACGGCCTTGACCGAGCTCCTCGAGCGAAATGCCCCGGCCATCTTCCGCTTCGGGCTAAAGATGTGCCGCGATCCCGAGGACGCGAAGGACGTTCTGCAGGACACGCTCCTCGCCGCGGCGCGCGGGATCCGCGAGTTTCGCGGCGCGTCCGCCGTCTCGACGTGGCTCTACACCGTCGCACGGAGCTTTTGCATCAAGAAGCGGCGGACATCGAAGTTCGCGCCGACCGAGACGGTATCGCTCGACGATGTCGCGGGCGAGGCCGAGGCGAAGGACGCGGCTCCGGACGACGCGGCCGCCGACCGCGAGCTCTCGGCGCACCTCGAGCGCGCGATCCGTTCTCTCGAGCCCGCGAGCCGCGAGGTGCTCGTGCTCCGAGACGTCGAGGGGCTCACGGCGCCCGAGGTCGCGGAGGTGCTCGGCGTGAGCGTCGACGCCGTGAAGAGCCGACTCCACCGGGCGCGCGCGGAGGTGCGGTCGAAACTCGACGCTTACATGCCCGCGGCCGAGCGGCTCCGCCCCGCGACCCGCGGGTGCCCGGACGTGGTGACGCTCTTCTCGCGCTACCTCGAGGGGGAGATCGAGGCAGCCGACTGCGACGCGATGCAGGCGCACATCGCGACGTGCAAGCGGTGCGACGCCGCGTGCAACTCGCTCAAGCACACGCTTTCGCTTTGCAAGTCGGAGCCGCGCGGCGACGTGCCGCCCGACGTCCAGGCGCTCGTCAAGGAGGCGCTGCGAGAGCTGGCGGCTGCCGGGAGCGACGGCCGCCTCGCGAGCGGCCGGGGGACGCCGCGTGAGTGAGCCATGGGCCGCCACCGCCATTCGCGCCTCGGCGCTGGTGAAAACCTATCGGATGGGGGAAGTCATCGTCGAGGCGCTCCGCGGAGTCGACTTCGACCTCAAGGAAAGCGAGATGGTCGTCCTGCTCGGCCCCTCGGGGAGCGGAAAGTCGACGCTGCTCAATATCCTCGGCGGCCTCGACGTCCCGACGTCGGGCGCGCTCGCGTACGAGGGCCGCGATCTTTCCCACCCGACCGAGGAGGAGCTCACCGACTATCGGCGCAAGCACATCGGTTTCGTCTTCCAGTTCTACAACCTGATCCCCAGCCTCACGGCGCGGGAGAACGTCGCCCTCGTCGCCGACCTGGCCGAGGCTCCGATGTCACCCGACGACGCGCTCGAGCTCGTCGGCCTCGGCGCACGAAGCGACCACTACCCATCGCAGATGTCGGGCGGAGAACAGCAGCGGGTCGCCATCGCGCGCGGCATCGTGAAGAAGCCGGAGATCCTCCTGTGCGACGAGCCCACCGGGGCCCTCGACGCCACGACGGGCCGCCTCGTCCTCGAGGTGCTCGATCGGGTGAACCGCACGCTCGGCACGAGCGTCGCGCTGGTGACGCACAACGCGGCGATCGCGGACATGGGCGATCGCGTCGTTACGCTCGCCGACGGGCGAATCGCGAGCGACCGCGCGAATGCGGAGCGTCGGTCGGCAGAGACCATCTCCTGGTGATCGCCGCGCGATGGAGCTCACACCGTGAGAACGCTGCAGAAGAAGCTGCTCCGCGATCTCTGGCGCCTCCGGTTCCAGTGCTTCACGATCGCGCTCCTCGTCGCCGCTGGCATCGCGAGCTTCGTCGCCGCCGTGTCGGCGTCCACTTCGGTGAAAGCTTCGCGTGACGCGTTCTACGCCGACGCGCGCTTCGCGGATCTCTTCGTCCACCTGAAGCGCGCGCCTCGCCCCGTCCTCGACCGCCTGCGCGATCTGCCGGGAGTCGCCGCAGCCTGCGGGCGCGTCGTGGGCGACTTCCGGCTCGCCTTGAGCGGGAGCTCCGAGCCCGTGGTCGTGCGCTTCGTGTCGGCCGGATGGCCCGCCGAGACCGAGCTCAACCAGACGCGGATCCTCGCGGGGAGGCAGGTGGAGCCGGGAAGCACCGACGAAGTCGTCCTCTCCGCCACGTTCTCGGAGACGTGGGGGCTCTTGCCCGGGTCGGTCGTGTCGGCGGTGATCGACGGGCGCCTCGCGAAGCTGCGCGTCGTCGGCGTCGCGTTCTCGCCCGAGTTCGTGTGGGCTTCGGACCCGCGCACCGGCTTTCCCGACCCGTGGCACTTCGGCGTCGCGTGGATGGACGCGGGCGCGCTCGAGAAGGCAACCGGCCTCGTCGGTGGCTTCAACGACGTGGCGATCCAGCTCGCGGCGTCGGCCGACCCCGAGGAGACCATCAGGCGCGTCGATGCGATCCTGGAGCCGTACGGAGGCCTCGGCGCCGTCGGACGCGCGGACCAGCCGTCGAGCAAGCTCGTCGAGCAGAAGATCGCCCAGCTCGCGCGGATGGCCGTCAGCCTCCCTCTCATCTTCCTCGGGGTGGCCGCGTTCCTCCTCCACGTGCTCGTCTCGCGCATCGTCGGCACGCAACGCGAGCAGATCGCCACGATGAAAGCGCTCGGCTACCGCACGCGCGAGCTCATCGTCCATTACCTCGAGTTCGCGCTCGCGATCGCACTTCTCGGCGCCGTCCTGGGGTGGGGCCTCGGCCTCGCTTCCGCGAAGGGGATCCTCGCCGTGTACGCGCGCTACTTCCGGTTCTCCGTCTACCTCTTTCGGTTCGACGTGTGGACGATCGCGAGCGCGACAGGGATCGCCGTCGGGGCGGCTGTGCTCGGGACGTTCTCGGCGGTCCGGCGGGCAGTGTCTGTCCCGCCGGCCGAGGCCATGCGCCCCGAAGCGCCCGCCACGTACCGGCGGACGCCGCTCGACCGGGTCTTCGCGCTCTTCGCCCCCATCACGCGGATGGTGCTCCGCGACGTCACGCGCCGCCCCTGGAGACTCCTACTCTCCGCCGGTTCGATCGCGCTCGCGACGTCCATCGTCGTGGCCGGAAACTCGATGGCCGACTCCATGGAAGAGGTTCTCCGGCTGCAGTTCGAGGTGTCGCACCGCGAGGACATCACGGTGACGCTCGACGAAGCGCGTCCCGTCCGCGCCGTGGAAGAGCTCGCGCACATCCCTGGCGTGCGACACGTCGAGGGGGAGCGTCAGGTCCCCGTCCGACTGCGCGCGGGCTCCCGCTCGCACACCACGGCGATCCTTGGCGTCGATCCGGGGTCCGACCTGCACCGCCTGCTCGACGGAGCGTTCCACCCCCTCGCGCTCCCCCCGCGCGGGCTCTCGCTGTCGCGGACTCTCGGCGACGAGCTCGGTGTCCGCGAGGGCGACCTCGTGAACGTCGAGGTGCTCGAGTCGGATCGGCGAAAGGTAGAGGTGCCCGTGGCCGCGCTGGTCGACGATCTCCTCGGCATCACGGGATACATGGAGTCGGCGGAGCTCGCGACACTCATGGAGGAGGCGCCGCGCACGAATGTGCTCCTGCTCGCGGTCGATCGACTCGACATCGACGACGTGTCACGGCGGCTTGCGAATCTTCCAGCGGTCGCCGCCGTCAGCCGGCCGAGCGTGGACCGAGAGCTCGTCCGCGCCCAGGTCGGCGATGTCTTCCTCGCCCTCGAGTCGGTGCTGGCGATGTTCGCGACGGCCATCGCGGTCGGCGTGGTCTACAACAACGCGCGAATCGCCCTCGAGCTTCGGAGCCGCGATCTTGCCACCATGCGAATCCTGGGCTTCACGCGCGGCGAGCTGGCTTTCGTCCTGCTCGGAGAGCAGGCGATTCAAGTCGCGCTCGGCATCCTGCCGGGTCTCTACCTCGGGCGCGTCATCGGACGCGCGAACCTCTCTACGATCGACCGCGAGCTCCTGCGCATCCCGATCCACGTCACGGCCGCGTCGTACCTGTTCGCGGCCGCCGTCGTCGTCCTCGCCGCCGTGGCGAGCGCCCTCGTGGTACGCCGGCGGTCGGACCACCTCGATCTGGTGGCCGTACTCAAGGCTCGGGACTGAGGTCTGTCCATGAAATGGTCGGCTCGCATGATCGTCAGGTTCGCGCTCGTCGCGCTCGTCGCCGGGCTCGTCGCGCTCGTTCGACCGAAGCCGGTCGATGTCGACGTGGCACACGTCGTCCGCGCGACGCTGGAGCAGACGGTCGTGAGCGAAGGGAAGGCGCGGGTCCGCGAACGATACACGGTGTCCGCGCCGGTCACTGGCACCCTCGCGCGCATCGACCTCCACGAGGGCGATCGGGTGGAGCCGGGGACGGTGCTCGCGCGCCTCCTGCCGCTGGCGAGCCCGCTCCTCGACCCTGACGCGCGGCGATCGGCCGAGCAGCACCTCGCGTCGACGCTCGACGCGTCCGAGCAAGCTCAGGCGACCGTCGCACGCGCGCAGATCGCACGTGACACCGCGGCCCACGATCTCGCAAGGACGGATGCGCTCTCGAAGGAGGGGGCGATCCCGACGTCCCAGCTCGATCAGGCGTCGGCCGACGCGCGGATGCGCGAAGCGGAGCTCGCGTCGGCCACGTTCGCGCGAAGGGTGGCGGAGCACGAGATCGCGCAGGCCCGCGCGGCGCTCGCACGGTTCACGCCGGGCGCCGGGAAGTCGGAGGTGTTCGAGATCACCTCGCCGGTCCACGGGACCGTGCTCCACGTGCTCCACAAGAGCGAGGGGGTCGTCGCCGCCGGCGCCGCGCTGCTCGAGGTGGGCGATCCCGCCGCGCTCGAGCTCGTGGCGGACGTCCTCTCACAGGATGCCGTCACCGTCCGCCCGGGGATGGTCGCGCGCATCGTGCACTGGGGCGGCGACGGTCCGCTCCCGGCGAAGGTGCGGCGCGTCGAGCCGGCCGCGTACACGAAGACCTCTGCGCTCGGGGTCGACGAGCAACGCGTCGACGTCGTGCTGGATCTCGACGGCGCGCCCGAGACATGGCGCGCCCTCGGTGACGGCTTCGCCGTCGAGGTCGAGATCACCGTCTGGTCAGGGCCGGACGTCCCGAAGGTCCCTACGAGCGCGCTCTTCCGCGAGGGCGGCGCCTGGGCGGTCTTCGGGGTCGTGAACGGGCGCGCGATCGTGCGACCGGTGGTACGAGGGCACACCGGTCCCCTCGAGACCGAGATCGGCAGCGGGCTCTCCGCGGGCGACGTCGTCATCATCCACCCCGGTGCCGCGATCCACGCCGGGCAGCGGGTCGAATTCCGCTGACGGAGCGCCCTACGGCATCTCCAGGGCGTGTTCGCGCACCTTCGCGGCCGCGAGGCTGCGCTGACCGGGCGTCAGGATGACCAGCGCCTTCTCGGCCAGGCCGAGAACATGATCCGTCATCTTCGTGACCCGGACGGCCGGATCCCGGGCCGGCTCGACGTCATCGAACCGGAAGGAGTCGGCGGCGAACGCGTCGAGCAGCTCGCGGGCATGACCGCCGCCATGCGCCCACTCGCCGCGGTGCTCCTGGCCGGTCTTTCCGGCGTGGAGGAGGTCGTGAATGGCGGACCTTTGAGCGTCGGTCAGCGCGAGGTCAGCCGCCCACTGTGCGAGCGGATGGCCATCATGCCCCAGCGTGTGCGCGTGGAACGTGGTGCGCATGGCCTCGACGAACGCGGCGCGCTGGGCAGGGTCGAGCACCTCGTGAACGGACTCGAACGCCGCACGGTCGCCCGGCTGCTGGGCCCGGAGCGCGGCGACGAGAGCGTCGATCGCGGGCTGCAAGGCAACGCGATCGATCGCGCCCGCTTCGATCTGGGACGCGAGGGCAGTGGCGAGAGCCGCGCGCGCCTGCTCGGTCGGCACCTGTCGCGCCTCGGCCTCCGCCGCGAGCCGCTCGAGCGTCGCGCGTTGGTCGGAGCGAAGGTCGACCTGACCGAGCGCCTCACCGATCCGCTTCACCTGGCCGTGCGTCGCCGCCCCGACGGGGACGCGCGTCACGGCGGCCGCCACGGCGGGCGCATTCGAAGGATCTGACGGGGCACCGGCCCCGCTGCACGCGGGCACACCCGCGAGGAGAAGCACACCTGCGACGGGGAGAGGGTTGAGCCAGCGGACCATTCGAGCCTCCGTGAACCGTAGGATGCACCCCCGTCCAGGGAGTTGCACGTGAAGAAGAGCAAAGGCCGGGCGCTCCGCTCCCGCGAGCGCTCAGTGGCAGCATGTACCCGACGACCAGAGCGCATGCGCGGCCGGGCTGTAGACGACGAGGTTCCCATCGTTCTGAAGCGCGAGGTAAGCGCCTGGGTTTCCCGACGTGACCGCCTGCCACAACGCCGTGGAAGGGGGCGCGTAGACAACGAAGTTTCCGTCGGTCTGCATCGCGGCGAACGCGCCCGGATGTCCGGCCGTCTTCGCGGCCCAGAGCGCGGCGCCCGCGAAGTAAAGGACGAGGTTCCCGTCGGAGGTCTGCATCGCGAGCTCGAAGCGACCGTCGCAGGACAGGAGCTGGGCGCCCGCCGCGAGGGTCGAGCCTCCGGCCATCGTGCCGCAAGGAACACCGCACACGCCGGGCACGCCACCTCCGCCGCAGGTCTCGGGGACGGCGCACATGCCGCACGCCGGCGGACCGGATCCCGCATCGACGCCGCCGTCGCTGGCGTCCGACGCGGTCGAAGCCGCGTCGTTGGAGCTTCCCGCATCTCCGGGCCCGAGCTGCACTCCGGCCTCGCGGCCTCCCTCCGATCGGGCATCCGGCACGGCATGGATCACGTGCCCCAAGCTCGCGCCGGACTCGCGACGCCCGCCCTCGACGCCCCTACCGGCGTCCATGACGAGAGGGCCCGACGCGTCCTCGACGGGCGAACCGCTCGCGAGGCAGCCCGAGCTTGCCAGGAAGGAGAGCATGGCCGCGCTGCGGATCAGCACCGCCTCAGCGTAGCCTTCTACTTAGCCTGCTGCACGAACGTGACCGGCACCTCCAGTGTCGAGGACGGGCCGGGATCGAACTGGGCGTTCTTGAGCCTGCGGAGGAGGCACTGCACGACGGGCTCCGAAAGACCCGCGTTGCCGGATGCGTCGGCGGATGCCACCTCGCCGTTGATCGCGATCTTCGCGGAGAGCATCACTCGTCCCGCCATCGCCGGGTCGACGGCGAGGCCAGCATTGTAGCAAGACCGGAAACCCGCTCGGAGACCGGCGACGACGCGACCCGCGCTCGACGACTCGGTGCTCCCGCGCGGTGCGCCGATCGCGACCTCGACCTTCGGCCCTGCCGTTGCCGCTTCGGGCCCCGCCTTTTCGTGGGACGGGTCCACGCGCGCGACGCCGATCGACCCGAGGCCCTGGCGCGTCTCGCCGGGGCGGACGATGTCGGTACCGCTTCCGAAGTAGAGCTCGTCGCCGGTGACGCGCCGCGAGGCCGCGAGGCCGCTGGCCCGGGGGTCGGCGGCGAGCGCTCACCCTGCGAGAGCTCGACGGGTGCCGAGGGCAAGCGGTGCACGAGATCGACGATTCCGCCTGCCGTCGCGTCCGTGAGGAGGATGGGGTCCATCCAGTCGGAGTACATCGAGCCGACGACGCCGAAGTGAATGAGGAAGCTCCACGCGGCGATGATCGTCATCCGCCAGTCGACGTGATTCGAGAGCCCACCCTTGATGGCGAGGGGGAGCTGGGGGGTGCAGCCGGCGCCGGCGCGTGGACGAACTGGAAGAGGAACGTCGTGTCACCGAGCACGAGCTTCCCGCGGGCATCCTCCGGGAGTCGAACACGCCGAGCGCTCTCGCCACCCCCTCTCGCGAAGCGTGACGACGTCGACGACCTCCGGACCGAGCGCGACGCGACCCGCGAGCCACGGGACGACGTTGATGTAGTAGTGACCGCCCCGGTGCTCGAAGAGCTCGAACGGTGCGGTGACGTAAGTCGCCGTGACGGCGATGAGCGCGTCTTCCGTGGGCCCCACAGTGACGCTGGCGGCGCGCTTCAGGATCCGGTCCTCGACGATCTGTCCCCCGCGAACGACGCCGATCCGCAAGACCTTGGGACCGGTCGGCGGAGCGACGGCCCGCATGACCGCGGTCATCTGCCCATGCGGGATCGAGGTACGAGCGGCCTGATCGCGCCGCCTCGTGCTGGCGACGTTCATCGATGACGGTCCTTCTCCCCCCGAGAGCGAGACATCGGCACGGCCCGGAAGTTCCCGGTCGCCGTTCGTTCGTGCGCGTGTGGCCGCCTCGCGCGTCTGGCGGGACACACACCCGAAGCGGACGCCACGGGCCGTGGCGTATTTCGGCCTCCTGGGGCCCGGCACGACCCATGCGATGGCGGAGGTCGGGAGGCGACCATGCGAACGCGAGCGATGATCTTGGGACTCGGATTGGGGCTCTTGGCTGGAATGGCGCAGCCGCCGAACGCGCGAGCGTCGGCGTGCGGGATGGGGGACGACATCGACTGGTACGCCGGTGAGCGTTCGAAGGTGAGCGAAGCCGTCGACCTGCTCGAGCAGGGGCGCGCGCGCGACGCGGCCTGGGTCGTTCAGAACGTCTGGCCCAGACTGCGCGAAGCGCGACCCGTCGAGGGCGGGCTTCCGCACATCGCGGAGGCCGTGCGCGTGATGGCGCTCGCGAGCGTCCGCACGAGCGGCGACGTGAACCCCGGCTTCGGCTGGACCTCGCGAACGGCGGCGGATCGCGCGTCGAACGTGCGCTGGGGCATCTCGCGGCTGCGCATGCTCGCCGCCGCGAGCCCGTCGAGCGTCATGCTGGAGCAGAACCTCGGGGAAGCGCTCACGGCGTCGACGGAGACCGCGACGGAGGGGAACGGGATCCTCGAGACGCTCGATCGACGGCACGCGATCACGACCCCCGGAGCGTTCGTTGCGCTCGCTCGCACGCGAAAGCTGCACGGTGACGAGGAGGGGGCGGCCGTGGCGCTGGCGCAGTGCGAGACGCTCGAGGTGTCGCAGGATCAGTGCTCCGAGTCGGAGGCGCCACCGGTCGTGACGGCTTCGAGCGTGCCATGACGCCGCGCGCGCGTCGGCCACGCACGGTGATGGAGGTCGCGTGCGTCCTCTTGGCCGCCGCGATGGCCGCGTGCAGCGCCTCCGGTCCGGACGCCACGACGTCGCAGGAAGCCACCGCCTTCGTCGCGAAGGAGGTCGCGCCGACGCGCGCAGGACCGGTCGCGACACCACTCACCGCAGAAGCGGCCGCTCCCCTCGAGTCATGGATCGACATCGAGGCACGGGGCCATGGCGACGCCGCGCGCGGGAAGAGGCTCGTCGCGCGATACGAATGCGCCCGCTGCCACGAGGGCACGGGCGAGCCTGCGCCCACCTTCGAGCGCCAGTGCACCGGATGCCACAAGCGCGTGATGGCAGGAGACCTCCCCTTCCCCCGCGCTCGCCTCGACGGATGGCGCGCGTCGCTGCACCACTACGTGACGACGCCCAACCTGGCGGACGCCGGTCAGACGCTTCGAGCGTCGTGGATCGCGTCGTTTCTGGAGGAGCCCGTGAAGGTCCGCTCGCACATGGGGGAGTGGATGCCCCGCCTCGGGATCCCCGAACGCGACGCGGCCGACATCGCCGCGTACCTTACCGAAGACGCGACGCCGAAGAGCGAGGCTGTCGAACGCGGCGACGCCATGCACGGCAAGCAGCTCGCGGAGTC
>Ga0209415_10013682_pt1 | contig 13351 bp, 9 predicted proteins | sample PeaSoiSIISIP2007_FD_187696 | JGI IMG/M metagenome (GOLD analysis project Ga0209415, IMG submission 187696) | Peat soil microbial communities from Weissenstadt, Germany - SII-SIP-2007 (SPAdes) (version 2) | ecosystem: Environmental > Terrestrial > Soil > Wetlands > Peat | place: Germany... | reverse complement strand
CGCCGTCTTGCATATTTCCGCCTGGCTTATTTCAAAGAGCGCCGCGACGACATCGTCGCGACCATCCGCGAGCTAGTCGAAATCGAATCTCCCAGCGACAACAAAGCCGCCGTGGATCGAGTATCGGAGGCCGTCGCGCAGAAATTTTCCCAACTCGGCGGCAAAGTAAACGTGCGCGTCCATCCAGCAAAAGACTTTGGCAATCATCTGCAAGTAGACTTCGACTTCCCCGGCAATTCCGACGCGAAGCCAGTGCTGCTGCTCGGCCATTACGACACCGTCTATCCGCTAGGAACGCTCGCCACCATGCCCTGCCGAATGGTGGACGGCAAGCTGACCGGCCCCGGCGTCCTCGATATGAAATCCGGCATCGCGCTGATGCTGCACGCGCTCGCAGCCCTGCAAGATTGGCATAGAAAAGCCTGGCATGGCAATCTGCCGCGCCCCGTGACCGTGCTCCTGGTGTCGGACGAGGAAGTAGGCAGCGACTCTTCCCGAGCGCTCACCGAGTCGCTGGCGAAAAAAGCTGCGGCCGTGCTCGTCCTCGAACCTTCCTACGGACCCCAGGGCGCCGTGAAAACGGCGCGCAAAGGAGTGGGCGATTACCTCGTGAAAGTTACCGGCAAGGCGTCTCATGCCGGACTCGACTTCCAGAAAGGCGTGAACGCGATCCTGGAGTTGGCGCGGCAAATCGAAAAAATCTCCAGCTTCACCGACTTGAAGAAGGGCTTCACGGTCAACGTAGGCATCGTAAGCGGAGGATCCCGGACCAACGTGGTTCCGGCCGAAGCCCAGGCGCAGGTCGATGTCCGCATCGCGCGCATGAAAGACGCGGCCGGAATCGACAAGAAGATGCGCAACCTCCGTCCCTTCAACCGCAAATGCAAAATCGAGATCACCGGAGGAATCAATCGTCCGCCCATGGAACGCAGTGCCGGAGTAGCCGCGTTGTACAAGCAGGCCGCGGCCATCGCGCGCGAATTGGGATGGAAGCTAGGCGAAGCCGCGGTGGGCGGTGGCTCCGACGGCAACTTCACCGCCGGCTTGGGCGTTCCAACGCTCGACGGCCTCGGCGGAGTAGGCGACGGAGCGCACGCGAAGCACGAGCACATCCTGATCTCGGAGTTGCCGCGCCGCGCCGCGCTCCTCGCCGGACTGATCGAGTCGGCGTGAGGATCGAACCGGCGTAAGATCGAAACGGTGTAAGATCGAATCGGCGTAAGATCGAATCCGGTCACCGGCTGGCTGAATGAAATCAGCCGCTTGCGGACCAAGTGACCGAGTTCACAAGCTCTTGTGACGGGCAGCACAGGCAGCTTTGACCTGGAGGTCCACACTAACCTAGAATCCAATTGGGGTCAGGGTTTCGCCCGGCTGCATTGGAGGGCGCGACTGGAGGGTCTATGGGTGAAGGAATTTTTCAACCGCTGCACATTCTGCTGATTATTGGAATAGCGTTGTTGCTTTTCGGGCCCAGCAAATTCGCCGACCTAGGCAAAGGCCTGGGTGAAGGCATCCGCAATTTCAAGTCCTCAATGAAAGAGCCTGATAACAAGGATAAAGAGCCACCCAAGCCTCCAACCGCCTAAGAGCTCTCAGTTCCCAGTTCTTAGCAAGAGCTGAAGAGCCGCAGGTTTACTGAGAACCGGGAACTGGAAACTGAGAACTGATTTTGAGCTCCCGCAACATGCAAAATACCAGCGCTACTGGCAGTCCCACCACGTTGCTGTAATCCCCCTCAATACGAGGAATCCAGCGGGAAGCAATGCCCTGAATCGCGTAGGCTCCCGCCTTGTCCATAGGCTCGCCGCTGGCAACGTACTCGGCGATGTCTTGATCCGTGAGTTCATTCACCGTGACTATTGTTGTCTCGCTGGCCACGGACGGCTTGCCGCCAACCACCAGACACACTCCCGTAATCACCTGATGCTCGCGTCCGGAAAGCAAGCGCAACATGCGCGCGGCGTCAGCAGAGTCCGAAGGCTTGCCGAGAAGCTGCCCATCGACAACAACTACAGTGTCGGCTCCGAGCACGCAATCCTGCGGACGTTGACGAGCCACGGCGAGCGCCTTCTCGCGCGCCAGGCGCTCGGCGCAAACCATCGCGGATTCTCCAGGCAGAGCGTCTTCGGGGATGTGCGCGGGCTGCACATCGAACAGAATGCGCGCGCTGCGCAGCAACTCCTGGCGGCGCGGCGAAGCGGAGGCGAGCACTAGCATGGAAATATTGTACGGGTCACTGCCGGGCGGCGGTCAGTGTGGGTAATTGATTTATCGCCAACCGACCCATGGCGCCGTCAACTCCCTTCATTGACGGGAGGAGGGAAGAGAGGGTTTAGAGTTTCCCATCGTCTCAGACCCGTTTCCATTTTCAATCCGAAGGAGACATGGTTCGAAAGCTAAAAATCGCCCGCTGCGCTTGCGCCCTCCCGATTGCGCTACGGCGTATAGAGAGCTGCCTTGTAAGTTTGTTGGGTTGCCAGCACGTGAAAACAATCAATTAAAACAAGCGCGAACGACGGTTTCAGGGGAAGGCTCCACGTGCTCCCGCCGTCCGCACTTGCTGCCAAAATCCAAGGAGCGCCCGATCATCGCAAAGCTGGTCTCGATAATCAGTACGCTCCCTGGGTCCGTGGCAACTCGCGGACCACTCATCACGGTCCGGACCTAATACCGTCCCTGATTCGCCCACAGCCGGACTTTCTCTTCCACCGAAAACGGCTGCGCCTGCGCGGCAAAAGCGGTCTCCAGCATCGCGGCATGCACTTCAAGCGGGGTCCTGGTGTGCAACCGGGTTCGCAAAAAGCCTCTTACAAAACGCTCGGCATAGGCTTCGAGGCCTAGGACTTCAACCTGCACCACGTGCACGAGGGCGTGAAACAGGCGCCGGCTGGCGATCTTCTCGTGGAAAACCAAAACATCTTCAAACGTCACCGAGGACATGTGTGTCAGTTCCGGCAAATTCGTGAAACCCATTGCCCTGGCTTCCGCATAGAAAGGCGGATTCGGGATGCGCTGCCGATCCAGAACGACAACTCGCGCCCGGCCGAGCAAATCAGGGGAGAAAAACGGCGTCATCACTTCTCGTTGGCTCTTTTCCAGCGGCTGGCCACTTGCCCAATAGTGCTCGCGCTGTTTGTGCAAGTAGCTTGCTACGCGGGCACTTGCATCGAGCACCTTGGCTTCGTCAAACGTTATCGGCGGCGCCTTTTCGAAGGCATCGCGAGCCGGGACGTGCTTCACGATGGCGTTGTAATACTCAAATAGTGCGTTGGCCGACGACCAGGCCTTGCGCAAAACGTCGCGTTGCGCGTGCTGCGCCAGATCCTCCGCTGAATAACGGAGGCGCAGCCGATCGGTTGCGCACTGTGCGCTTAGCATCTCCAGTTGCGCCTGCCGCAATTCTGCATTCATCCTTACAATGGCGCTGCGGTCGCCAGCTTCATCCAACGAAACCATCCTGCACTCCAACAAAGGAAATTCCACTAGCCTGGGTTCGTCCCAAATTCAATGATACTTTAACATCGTTACTTTAACGTCGTCAATATTAAAATTGTGAGGGAAGTGTAATTCTCTAAACATGCTTGACTAATACTATTGTAATCAATGTATTAACAGGATGTTCCCGAACGGCTGAAATGCCCGAAACAAACCCCTTGCCAGTGACAGTATTCAGTTTTACAATGTCATGCCATTAGCTGGGTTTGTGATACGCATCGATGCCACCGATTGCGGATAAACAACTCGAAGAACGCATCCTCAAAGCGGCCCTGCGGTTATGGCGTATACGCGGAGAGCAAGGTTTGACCCTGCGTGCCGTCGCGCACGAGGCCAGCACGACCACACCCACTCTTTATAAGCGATTCCGCAACAAAGAGGCTCTGCGGCTGGCTCTTGCCAGTCGTTTTCGCGATGAGTTAACCGCCGATCTACTCGCCGCGCCCACCATTGAGCAATCTCACCGTCGCTATCTCGCCTATGTCGAATCTCATCCGCGCGAGTATGAGCTGCTGGGCTCGTATTGGGGACAATTCTTCTCAGCCCCGCGGCCCGTTCGCACCTGGATGCTCACTCAACTGGCCGCTCGCCTAGGAGGCGAACCCGGAGAGTACGCCGCCGTCTATGAAGGCATCTTCCTCCTTTGCCACGGCGCTTCCACCTTGCTCAGTTCTGCCCCCAATCAAGAGGTTCGCGAAGCGACACGAGAAATCTGCACCAATGTGTGTGACAAGCTGATTGGGAACGCAGCCCTTCTTCGGGGAAATCCGTAACACCCAGTCCTCGATCGGCTTGGCAGGAATGCCTTTCAGCCTTGGCAACCAACTCGGCCCGCGCGGATGTCACGGCTGTGTCGCGCCCGGTAAAAAAGAATGTCTCTTAATCCGAACACGAACAGAGGGGGACTTCAGACCAGAGTCAACTGATGTAGTCAACTTATGTAACCAGATTCCACTCACGACCGAGGTTCTTGTGTGTTCGACGCAGGCCGAAGAGGGAACGCGCTACTCCAGGACTTCGGGCTCAAGCGAAATGTTCTTCTCGCCCTTCGCCCGCTTTTCCCAGTATTTCTTCACCCAGGCTTCGTAGCTTTTGCCGGCAGCTGTGTCGCGTCCGGTGAAGGCGATAGCGGCAACTTCCGAGTAGGGGATCTGCGGGCGCTCATTGCTCGTGGCGAGCATCAGACGAACGAGGGAGTTTTCAAGCGTTGGGCCAATGCGGCGGTCAAAAAGATATCCGGTGATCTCCGGTCCATCTTTGCGCGTGATGGTCACATCGCCGCGATAGTCAAATGCCTTTTCGATGACAGCTCGTACATCCGCTTCGCTGGCGAGTTGCGGAATCCATCCCTGAAGATTTTCGCGCTCGAATCCGGGAACGACTTCGAGATCATCGCTGCTGTGCAGACCGGCGACGCGCGGCAGGGCAGCACTAACTTGCGCGCTGTGAGGCGGCAAGGGATCATGCCCATGTTCGCGGCCGCTCATACGCGGCTCGCTTCTTCCTGCGCTTGCGGCGCAGCCGTCTGAGGGCCGATCTGCGAGTTAATTTGCACCAGCGGATTGTACGAGTGCACCGGGCGCACCTCGCGGTCGAGATCGCTGAGTGCGTCTTTGTCGGGATAGAGTGAGAAGGTCGCCTTCACTGTATCCGCGAATCCGCGCAGCGATCCGAACGTATCGTCCACCGACGAAGGCTCGTAGCCGCAATGCACCATGCAATTGGCGCACTGCGGATTACCCGACTCGGTGCCATAGCTCGCCCACTCCGTCGTTTCCATCAACTCTTTGTAGGACTCGGCGTAGCCATCCTGCAGCAGGTAACAAGGCTTTTGCCATCCGAAAATGTTGTAGGTTGGCATCCCCCACGGCGTGCATTTGTAATGGCGCTTGCCCATCAGGTACTCGAGGAAGAGCGGCGACTGATTGAAGCGCCACGTCTTCTTGCGATTCGAAAGCATGGTGCGGAACAGACGCCGCGTGCGGGAGCGTCCCATGAAATGTTTCTGGTCAGGCGCCTTGTCGTAGGAATATCCGGGCGAGACCATCATGCTTTCGACGCCAACTTCCATCATCTCATCGAAGAAACTGCGCACGCTGTTGGGATCGGCGCCATCGAACAGAGTCGTGTTGGTGGTCACGCGGAAGCCGGCTTCAACGGCCGCGCGGATTCCATCAAGGGCAAGTTCGTATCCACCTTCGCGGCATACAGAAAAATCGTGATGTTCTTTTTGCCCATCCATGTGAACCGAGAAGCTCAAATACTTGCTGGGCTTGAACAAGTGCAACTTTTCCTTCAGCAGCAGGGCGTTGGTGCAGAGATAGATATATTTCTTGCGCGCGACCAGCCCTTCCACAATCTTGTCGATCTCAGGATGCATGAGCGGCTCGCCGCCCGGGATCGAGACCATCGGCGCTCCACACTCATCCACCGCTTTGAAGCAGTCTTCCACGGAGAGATCTGTTTTCAGGATGTGGGCGGGATACTGGATCTTGCCGCATCCGGCGCAAGCCAGGTTGCAGCGGAACAGCGGCTCCAACATGAGCACCAGCGGATAGCGCTTCCGTCCGGCCAGCTTCTGGCGCAGGACATAGGAAGCCACTGTCCACATCTGGGATACGGGAACTGCCATCACCCCTCCGGGAAGAATGTCTTTCTATGATACAGCCCTTGCTACATCAGTGCCAGACAGCGCCCTCCCCGGTGGGTGACACTTTTCATCCCTTTCGCGGGGAATCCAGGTAGTTTCCACCGAGATCGTGGTAGGTGCTGCCGGTCTTCAATGAGGTGTAAGCAAGGCGTCAACTGGAGGAGGCGAACGTTCACCGATCACAACCCTGCGCCATGAAAACGCGATGAGAAAACGCAAAGAACGGGGAAATTATTCTTAGTGTTTGGCAGCCTGTTTTGCCGTCTCTAACATCTGGGCCAGGGCGCCTTCGTCGAAATATTTCCCCCCAAGCCAAACCCCCTGGATCTGCGCGGTGTTGTGAATGTCGGCGAGTGGATCGCCGCGCAGCAACACAAGATTCGCGATTTTGCCGGTCTCGACCGTCCCTGATTCAGAGCTTCTTCCCATGAACTTTGCCGGATTGATGGTTGCCGCCTGCAAAGCCGCAAGCGGTGTAAGTCCAGACTCGACCATCAAAGCCAGTTCATCATGCAGACTGAATCCAGGAAAACAATACGGGTTCATAGCGTCAGTTCCAGCCATCATGGGCACACCCGCCCGGAACATCGACCCCACCACGTGCTCCTCCATTGTAAAGAGACTGCGAGCCATGCGGAATTCTTCGAAGCTCCAACGCCGCCGTTGCGGTTCGGTCCTTTCCTGCCATCGATCCCGCGATCTGCGGCCGATGTAAGCGAGCCGCGCATCGGAGGTAAATTTCGAATCGTCCAAGCTGCCCCAAAGCCGCAGCACGGTCAGCGTTGGCACCTGCCAGGTATCGTTCCGGCGGAATTCGTCAAACAGAGCGCGGCATTTGGCCTGATCGATGCTGCGATATCCCTCCACCTCAACCATCAGCCGATCGCGGAAAAACGGTTGGCGTTTCAGAGCGCCCATCAGCCGCTCGGCCTGGCTGGAGCAGGCCTCCGCGATGCCCGTCAGGTGCTCGATGGAACGCTGTCCCGCGGCGGAGGCTTCCTGAGCGGTAATAGCATCCGGCACATGACCTTCGAAAGGGATGTGCTGCTGTTTTGCTTCGTCAGCCAGCGCGAAGTAAGCATCCCGTGAAAGTCGTGTATATACCTTGATGAAGTCAGCGCCGCCCGTTTTGATTTCATCCACCGCGCGTCGCGCCTCGCCAGCGTTTTTCACCACGATCGAACCGGGCCATACCGGAGAACTGCCATCCACAATCGCGCTGGCCAGATAAATCTCCGGCGATGGCGACTGCCGACCAAGCTCAGCCCGGTATGCCGCTGTCTCTCGTTCGCCCGACATGATGCGTACGCCGGTTACGCCATTGGCGATATAGAGCGGCAATTCATTGGTGTCATGGACGTGTATATGCATGTCCCAGAGGCCGGGGATGAGGTACGCCCCATGGGCATTCACGGCTCCCGGAAGGGCACTGTCCGCTTCCTGGGTCGGAGCGATGAAAACAATTCGATTCCCTTTGATCTTTACGGTCTTGTCCTTCAGTTCTGCTCCCGTTGCCACGTCCACCACCGTAACGTGGATAATCGATGTTCCTGCAACAGGGACTTCTTGCGCGACCCCCAGCCCAGCGGAAAGCAAAAGTGCCAGGAACAGAATGAGACCGACGATCTCCTTCGGCCTTGCGGTGACCGGGCTTTGGCCCGTTTGGGCGGGGCGGAACCCGGCCACCACATGGTTCGTGCCAATCTCTGGCTCATGCGCCACCACGTCGTTGCCGTCGCGAATCTCCACGTGAGCCCTATCCCAGCAGAGCGGGAAGTCATCAGAATAAACTTACCGCAGAAAAAAAGCGGCCCCTTTCGGGGCCACCCTTTCAAAGAGGCTAAGTGGCGGGAATCAGAGGTAAGTCATTTGGACGCCGTCCGGGGAGTGGAACGGACAGAGGTGAGATGTCGCAAACATCGAGAGTGAAGTTTGTTCCAACGGTACGGCCTCTTCAGTACTGACGAAATGAGCATTTGCCGAACCAAAATGGTAAACGGGAATTAGGAGCCGCAGTCCACACTGGAAACTCATTCATAATCAACATCTTAGCGTGAGTACTGTAGGGCCGGTCGGCGTATCGAACTGTTGGGATGCTGAGCAGCCTGCTGCACAAAGCTGCACATTGGCAGAAGATCGGAGCAGAAATCGGAGCAGAGATCGAGCAGAGATCGAACCGAGGTTCGGGCTAAGCTTTTTTGGTAGCCGCCAGAAAAAGAAAGCCCCCTTCGGAAGGGGGCCTTGAACGAAATCGACGCAGCGTTCTAGCTGTCTCCGGCGACGGTGCGCACTTTGCCGGGCAGGAAATGGTAAGGCGGCCAGGGACCGGTAACGACCATCTGACAGTTCTTGAGCTGCTTAGCGGCCGTGCTGTAGCGATTCTGATATTTTTCAATCGACTTGGTGTCGATCAGGTGGGCGATATCGAGCAGCATTCCGTCGGCATCGACTTTCTTGCAGCTGACTTCTTCTTCGAGGGGATTGAAGAGCTTGTGCACTTGGACGGAGAGGGCGCGGGCCTTGGTCTGGCGCTCGCGTTCGCGAGACGCCTTCTCGCGGAGCTTGATCAGGTACTCGCGGCCAACCGTATCGGGCAGAACAATCTCTTCCATCGAGCCGCGCAGCGAACCGTCGCGGACGGTCAGCTTGATGCGCATCTCCGACTTGCCGCGAAGCCGCTCCACACTCTCGCAAAAAGTTCGGCGGTTGGACCGGACCGCCTGGCGGATAGCATCTTCGGTGTCGAAAATCGTCCCGAATCGGAACGGCAAGACGGTGGCGGTTCGGAAGCTCTGGCTGACTACACGGGCATGTTCAAGAACGGACTTTTCGTCGAGTTTGGAGGTCGCGCGGTCATATTCGCTGACAATCACCGCGAATTCTCCGCTCGGGTAACTCATGACGGGGGCGGAATTCACACCTTGAATTCCATCTAAAACATAGGGACGACGGGCGCGAACACCGCTAGCCAGGGTCTGGTGTTCCGTGAGGCAGTACGCGTACCACGACATGCATTTCTCTCCGAATTGCACCGGGGCTTGGGCACCCCTTTAGATTTACTCTCAGAGCTAGGGCTGCGTTTCTACCTGGAAGTTTTGGTTTTTTTTGAGACAAGATGGACGCGAAATAGCGCGTCCAACAGCCATACTACCGCCGGTACCGGTTATTTGCAACCTTTCTTGAGACAAATGCATCGCATGATGTCTCAATTTGCTACGAACGATCCTGCGACGGGTTGGAAAAATTCAGCCCGCCCCGGAGCACTCCGGCATTACTTCCTGTAACGCTGGGTCAACTGCTGGAAGCGGGGATCCGAGCGCAGCGAAGAGAAGTAGGGACTGGCATCGAGCGCGGCAAGGTCGTGGAATCCCGCGTCGAAGGCTTTTTGTAGCGTGGCGAGAGCTTTCTCTTTATCGCCGTGAGCGGCATATGCCGCACTGAGCCAGAAATAGTTGATGCCCGCAGGGCGAACGTTCTTTGATAGGGCGGCCACAGCTTTGTCAGACTCTCCTTGCGCCAGATAGACTTGGCCCAGCCCGAGGTCTGCCCAGAAGGCGGTTGGGTCTAATTCTCGCGCGTGTTCGAAGGCGGCGATTGCCTCGGGATAGCGTTGCTGGAGAAAGAGGGCGCGGCCAAGATGATAGTAGGTTTTAGGATACGTGGACTCCATGCGTAGGGACTCCCGTGCGGCTTTCTCCGCGCCGGTGGCGTCCGGTGGCTGTTCGTACGCCAGCGCCCAAGAAAGCAGATCCCAGGCGTAGGCGTCGTTTGGATCCAGATCGACGGCCGTGTGGAACTCTCGCGCCGCGTTCGCATAGTCGTACTTGTCGGCACTGACCGTTCCGAGCGCCAGGTGGGTCTCAGCCAATCGCGGATCGATCGCGAGGGCGCGCTGGGCGAACTGCTCGGCACGCTGCAGATGAGACGGATTCGCGTCGGTATTGCGATAGGTCTGCCCTTCGACAAATGCCAGCCCGGCGAGAGCCGGAGCGTAATTCGGGTCCGACTGCAGAGCCTCCTCAAAGTGGCGCCGGGCCGCTTCCACCTTTTCGGGCTGGTCGGAAAACTGGACTAAGGCTTCTCCTCGCAAATAGGCGTCGTAGGCCTGCGGATTCTGCGTGTAACGATGCTGAATGGCCTGCTGTTCCTGAGGACTGAGCTTGAGGTTGAGCGAATCCGCGATCTTCAGGGCGGTTTGCTCCTGCAGCGAAAAAACATCCTTCATTTCTCCCGCGAAGTCATCGGCCCACACCTGGAACCCGGTGGTTGAGTCGATCAGATGCACGTTGATCCGGACCTGATCGCCCGCCTTGCGCACACTTCCTTCGAGCAGATAGCGGACGCCGAGGGCTTTCCCGATCTCCGCGGCGCTTTTGTCCGTTGCTTTCAGGGCAACGACCGAAGAATGCGAAGCCACGTCGATGGCCTGAATCTTCGAGAGCTTGGTGGTAATTTCATCCGTCATTCCGTCGCTGAAATAAGCGCTGTCCGGTTCCGCGCTCAGGTTTTGCAGCGGAAGGACGCCAACCGACGGCTTGGCGGCCACAGCCCCGGATTGCACCGGAGAATGTTTCTCGTACCACGCGATGCCTCCCACCGCGGCCATTAAAACTAGGGCTGCAGCGGCCGCGAAAACCAACCCGCGTTTGGATCGTCCGTGCGCCTGAGTTTGCGTATCCGCCGCAGCGGTTCGCCCCAAATCCGCAGCCCGCTGGATGCGCTTCAAGTCCGCGCGCAGCTCGGCTGCAGACTGGTAACGCAGCCCACGGTCCTTCTCCAGCACTTTCTCGAAGATGTGCTCGAATTCGGCGGGCAAAACCGGATTCAATCGCAGCGCTGGAGCCGGTGCCCGGTTCATGATTCCGTCGAAGATCACCCCGGTACTCTCACCACGAAAGGGCAAGGCACCCGTCGCCATCTCGTACAAGACGACTCCGAATGAGAACAAGTCTGTGCGAGCGTCCAGTTCTTTGGCCCTCACCTGTTCGGGCGACATATAGGCGACAGTCCCGAGAGTAGAACCGGGGCTGGTGAGATGTTGTTCGTCGACGGCGGTCAGCGTGTTCGCCGAGGCAATCTGGCTCGAAGAACCGCCTGTGGGTGCAACCTTCGCCAGCCCGAAGTCGAGAATCTTGGCATGGCCCCGCTCCGTAACAAAAATATTGGCAGGCTTAATATCGCGATGAATAATTCCCTTGGCGTGGGCGGCGTCAAGCGCGTCGGCGATCTCAATCGCCAGCGACAAGAGGATTTGAGTTTCCAGCGGACGCCCCGCGATGCGGTGCTTCAGCGTTACGCCGTCCAGAAACTCCATGGCGATGAACGCCTGGCCGCCCTGCTCGCCGATGTCGTAAATGGTACAGATGTTGGGGTGATTCAGCGCCGAGGCGGACTGCGCCTCCCGCTGAAAACGGGCGAGTGCCTGCGGGTCGCGAGCCACGTCTTCCGGCAAGAACTTCAGCGCCACAAAACGCTGCAGCCGGGTATCTTCCGCTTTGTAGACGACGCCCATGCCGCCGCCACCGAGTTTCTCGACGATGCGGTAGTGCGAGATGGTTTGGCCGATCATATTAAGGCGATCAAGTTGGGCCGATCAGGAAGAACGCGTTCGCGAGCGTCCATATTAGGGGCCAACCGGCAGCGCGTCAATGCGTAGTCCTTGGTCAGTACAGCGGATAACTTGCCCTCGACAGGTGAGACGACATCACACCTTTTCATTGCAGCTTCGCATACTCCGCCTTGGCTTCCTTCAGGATGGGAATGTCAGGGTCGGCGTCTTTCCAGAGCGCGAGGAAATCCTTGTAAGCAGCCAGCGCCCGGACGCGGGCGGCATCGGCATCCGCTCCCTGCGCGGTGCTCGCGTGCAAGGCGTTGGCCCGGGCCACTCCCACATGCGCCAACGCTCCCGTCCAGCAGTTCCAGACAATGCCGCTGTGGTCAAGAATCTTTTGAAACTCGGCGGCGGCGGCGGTACCCTGTCCTGCCGCCAGGAATGCCTGTCCGCGAACATACACGTGATAGAGGCAGGAAATATTAGAGACGAAGCCAATTTGCCCCAACTCGATGGGCGAAGCAGCTTTTTGAAGCGTGGCAAGGGCGAGAACCGGGTTTTTCCTATCCCGCGCCAATTGAGTCTGAATCGCCGGGAGCCAAAGCGACTGCATCTGGGTGTCTAGCGGAAATCGTTTCCCTAAATCTTGGGCCACCGATTCTGCTCGCGCGGTGTCGCCCGCCATGGCAAATACGAGCGCAGCTTCACTTTCGACGCCTTGACTTGTCGGAGCCAGCTTCAAGGCCTCTGCCGCCGACTGCCGCGCCTCCGCAGTTTTCCCGTAAGCCGCTTGCTGCAGGGCAGCGTTCGCCAGCCAAATGGCTCCGCTTTCTTTGTTGTCAGCTCGCATGGCGGAGTCCACCGCCCGCTGGGTCAGTTCCCACGCTTTGCTCAGACGGCCGCGATAAGCCTCGCTGTCGGATGCCAGCGCCAGTCCAAAACCTTCGTAATCGGGCGTGCCCGCGATCCACTGTTGCTGTTCCGCCATCGCCGCGGAGTCCGCCCCGAGGAAGGCCAGAGCATAAAGTGCATTGTGCAATGCTAAATCGTCCAGTTTTCGCGCCTGCGCCTCGTGAATGATCTGCCGCGCTTCGTCGAAACGCTGCATGGAGAGCAGGCTGTTGGCAAGGTCCTCGTAGGGTGCAACATTATCTGGGGCCAGGCGGAGGCTCTGGCGATAAGTGTCCGTGGCCCTCTCGTACTGTCCCAGGCCGGTATACACGTTACCCAGATCGAGATATGCCTGATAGTCTCGCGGGTAGCTCTGGGTTTCCTCCTCATTCGTCTTGGCTGCTTTCTCCTGTTCTCCGGTCACAATCGAATAGTAGCTGGCGGTAATATCCAGCTTTTCGCGTTCGCTGGCATGCTCTCGCAACTGGTACGCCTTACTGTGGTACTCGCTGGCCCGCTCCGCCTGGCCGAGACCAACATAATCGTTGCCTACTGCCAGGTAGCCCATGGCAAAATTCGGATCAAGCTCAATGGCACGTTGATCGTACGTCAGGGCTGCGGTGGAGCCTTTCTCGGCGTAGGCTTTTCGTCCCAGGCTGTACGCTTTCAGTGCTTCGAGCGAAGACGTAGTGGCCTGCTCGAGCGGAACATCAAACCTCTGCACCGTAGCCAGCGACTCGCCCAACTCGGTGCTCAACTTC
>Ga0209415_10013681_pt1 | contig 13352 bp, 12 predicted proteins | sample PeaSoiSIISIP2007_FD_187696 | JGI IMG/M metagenome (GOLD analysis project Ga0209415, IMG submission 187696) | Peat soil microbial communities from Weissenstadt, Germany - SII-SIP-2007 (SPAdes) (version 2) | ecosystem: Environmental > Terrestrial > Soil > Wetlands > Peat | place: Germany... | reverse complement strand
AGGAAAACCAAACCCGGGTTTCCCTTCGTTTCCCACAGCCCTTGGAAATCGCTGCGCGATTCCCACATTCCCACCGCGCCGGCGATTGCTGTTTTTCTAGCGGGGAAAACAACCCGAAAAACCCAAGAAAGGAGCCCAGCAGAGCGCCAGAACTTCACCCCTTCAGGCTCATCCTTGGATTAGAAAATGCTATAGCGTCTTTGCGCTGGCTATGGGTCCCCCTCGATGCCGAAAGCGTCAGTGCAATTACAACGTAACCACAATCTCCGCTTGCCGCCTTTTTTTCCCAGGGCTATATTTTGCACGGCAGGTGTTCACCCTAGTACTCCTAGAGCTAGCTGTGTAACTCGGAGTAAAGAATGAAAAGTCGGACTGTCGTTGAGGCCTTCCTTAAGGCCAATGCACCACCGGCCGTGACCCTGAGAATACCGTGGCGTCCAGTTGCCCTCGCTCTTCCCGCCGCGTTCCTGGGGATTTGTGCATCTCCCGACTCCTCCGCGAGCCAACTGGTGCCCAACAGCACCGGTGGAACGATGACGCTTGGCACGGACTTCATGCTGACCGGCTCCACCGTATCCAGCCCGCCGGGAACTTTGTCGATCGATTATCCCATCACTTCGGTCGGCGGAGACACCACCCTGGTCTACACGTGTACCGGAGGCAGTTTTACTTTTCAGACGACCGACGGCACGACGACGGCCGGAGACTTTGCGCAGACCACAGTGGTCTCCCTTACGAACACGACTGTGAGCGGCGATTTTGCCAAGACGGGCACTTGTCCGACATCGCTCGGCGCGGGGAAGAGTTGCACGCTCAGCGTGACCTTCACGCCGACGGCGACGGGTACCCGGCTAACATTCTCACCCACCTCCGTCATCTTTAATAATGGCTACATCGTGGGCGACAACCCGACCATAACGGTCACGGTGACCAACACTAACGGCGTGCCAGCGGGGATTACCGGGGTCAGCCTAAGCGGGTCGAGTGTGTTTTACAAAACCAACCGCTGCGGCATGACGGTTGCGGCCAACTCCACGTGCTCGATCTACATTACGTTCATCCCGACGGCCGTCGGAACCTTCACCGGAACGCTTACCGTGGCCGAAAGCGCCGGAGCCATACACAAGATTCCAATCAGCGGCGCGGCCGCAAGCGCTGGAGGCGGAAATTAACCAGTGACGACGGCCTCTTCAGGTGAGCGGCTGAAAGTAGTCGGTGAAACAACCGCTCCTTGCTCCTTCCATTCCACCTTCGAATCTCTACACGCCGTTCATCTCGTGCATGAGGTAAAATTCTGGTGTGCATAGAAGGGCCGGGGCTTTCTCCCCTCCTTGCCACATTGACTCAACCCATGAACTTAGACGCCATCCGGGTCTTACTGGTAGAAGATAACCCCGGTGACGCACGCCTGTTTACGGAGTTGGTTCGCGATGCCGGCGCCGGCCAATGGAAGCTGGTGCAAGCGGGCCGATTGTCCGACGCGCTGGACCGCTTACACCACGAACCCTTTGATGTGATGTTGCTGGACCTTTCGCTTCCCGATGCCGACGGCCTGGACACACTGATTCGCGCGCACGCCGAAGCGCCGAAGATTCCCATCGTCGTACTGACGGGTCTGGACGATGAAGCTCTCGCGGTCCGGGCTGTGCGCGCCGGCGCACAGGACTACCTGGTGAAGGGCCGCGTGGATGGAGATCTCCTGGTTCGCTCCATTCGGTACGCCTCCGAGCGTGGGCGGACCATCGAAGCGCTGGAGCGCCGCGAAGAACACTACCGGTCGCTCATTGAGAACTCGATGGACCTGATCAGCATCCTCAATCTGGACGGTACTATACGTTATGTGAGTCCCTCCCATGAGCGGATGCTCGGCTATCCACTCGATGAATTGGTGGGCAGGAATGTCCTGTCGTTCATTCACGCCGAGGACAGGTCCGGCGTTCAAATGGCTTTGCTCAACGGCAATAATGGACGGCCGGTAGAGTGCCGCGTGAGTCATTCCGATGGGTCGTGGCGCGTGCTCGAATCGTTTTCGCGCGATCTTTCGCACGTCCCGGGCGTGAACGGGATGGTGGTGAACGCGCGCGACATCACGGAACGAAAACACCTGGAAGAACAACTGCATCATTCGCAGCGTCTGGAGGCCGTGGGTCGTCTGGCCGGCGGCGTCGCGCACGACTTCAACAATCTGCTGATGGTCATCACCGGCTACTCGCATATGCTGCTGGACGCCGTGCATCCGAGCGATCCCGGGCGCCAGGATCTGGAGCAGGTGGTCAAGGCATCGGAGCGCGCCACCGATCTGACGCGCCAGTTGCTCGCCTTCAGTCGCCGGCAGGGTGTGCGTACGTCGCTCGTCAATCTCAACGCGCTGGTGCAAGAGATGGATCGAATGCTGCGGCGTATATTGGGCGAAGACATCGAAATGATCAACACGCTCGCCCCCGGACTGAAGACGGTGCGGGCAGATCCGGGGCAGATCGAACAGGTGATCTTGAACATAGTGGTGAATGCGCGCGACGCCATGTCATCCGGTGGCCGGCTATTGATCGAAACGGCGAACGTCGGAAAGGCCCAGCCGGCCTGCGTCAGGATTTCCATCAGCGATACCGGCATCGGAATGGATTCGCAAGTCCTTTCGCGCGTCTTCGAACCGTTCTTCACCACCAAGGAACATGGCACTGGGCTTGGGCTTGCCACCAGCTACGGAATCATAAAGGAAAATGGAGGCGACTTGCGCGTCGAGTCGGCTCCGGGCAAGGGAGCTACGTTCCATATCGAGTTGCCGGTCACCGAGCAGGCGCCCGTGGGTGAGGAATTGACGACTGAAAGGCGGATGCCCCTCGGCACCGAAACCATTTTGCTGGTGGACGACGAAGATCCCGTGCGCCGGGTGGTGGAAACCATGCTGAAACGGCACGGCTACCAGGTTCTCGCGTCGGCTTCCTCCAAGGGTGCTATCGCGGCTGCCGAGCAGCATCGCGGCGTCATTCATCTTTTGATCACCGACATCATGATGCCGGGAATGAGTGGGCGCAAGATGGCTGAGTGCCTAAAAGCGCGCCGGCCGGAGATGAAAGTTCTGTTTGTTTCCGGCTACGGCGACGCCAAGGCCCAAAACGAGGCCCATTTTCTGCAGAAGCCCTTCTCCACCGAAGAACTGGCCATGAAGATCCGCGAATTGCTCAAGTGACGTTCGATCTCGAGGCGTGCCGTTTTCATTTGGTGGCGCGGCATGCCGTTCACTTTCGTCCAGGGCAGTCCGGCAACATCTTGCGAGGCGCGCTTGGGAGCGTCTTGCGCGCGGTCGCTTCGCCCAAAGATTACGCGCGCATCTTCGAGCCCGCGGCGGCCGGCGCCGGACCCAGCGGTCTGTCGGATTGGCCGCGGCCGTTTGTGCTGCGTTGCGCGGCGTTGAACGGACGAATCGTGCAGCCCGGCGAGCAGTTTTGTTTCGGCCTGCATCTGTTCAATACGCGCGATTCGTCTCTCGATCCCATCACACGCGCTTTCGCGCACTGGGCTGACCTGGTTTCCGTGGAGCACTCCGGTATCGCCCTGGATTTGAGAATTCCCGCCCGGCCCGTTTCTCGCATCCGCGTCGAATTCCAAACGCCCACGGAGCTGAAGAGACCAACTGGCGTTGGGAGTGCGGAATTTTCGCTGTTGCTGGCGCGGGCTCGCGATCGCGTAAGCACTTTGCGCGGCCTCTATGGATCGGGACCGCTCGAAATCGATTTCCGCGGCGTCGCCGAACGCGCGCGATCCGTTAAGACGGTGCGAAGCGAATTGTGCCCCGTCGCGGTGGAACGCCGCAGCAGCCGAACCGGACAGCGCCACGGCATCGGCGGCGTGGTCGGATTCGCGGAGTACGAAGGCGATCTCGCCGAATTCATGCCCTATCTCGAAGCCGCCTCCTGGACCGGCGTCGGCCGCCACTGCACCTGGGGTAACGGCCAGATCGAAACTCGTATTCTGGAATGATGAAGGCCGTCGCCGTCTTTCCCGCCGAACACGCAGTCCGCGTCGTCGATCATCCCGAACCCCAGCTCACCTCTTCGACTCAGGCCAGGATGCGTGTTCTCGACGTCGGCGTTTGCGGAACCGATCGTGACATCGTCTCGTTCCAGTACGGCACTCCGCCCGATGGTTCCGAATACTTGATAATCGGCCACGAATCGCTCAGCGAGGTGGTTGAGGTGGGGCCGAGCGTTTCCCGGGTAAAGCCCGGCGATCTGGTGGTGATGACGGTCCGCCGCCCCTGCCCGCATCTCGACTGCGTGGCCTGCCGCCAAGGCCGCCAGGATTTCTGCTACACCGGCGATTTCACCGAGCGCGGCATCAAACAAAATCACGGATACATGACCGAATTCGTGGCGGAGGAAGAACGTTACCTGAATCCGGTGCCGCGCGAGTTGCGCGACGTCGCCGTCCTGGTGGAGCCGCTGACCATCGCGGAAAAGTCTCTCGAGCAGCTTTGGATGGTGCAGCGACGCCTTCCCTGGGACTGTCCCGACGATCCCGGAAAGGCGCCTGCTCATTGCCGGCGGGCCGTTGTACTAGGCGCGGGACCAGTCGGAATCCTGGGAGCCATGGCTCTGAAGGTGGAAGGCTTCGAGGTCAGTGTCTACTCCCGATCGCCGAATCATGTCGAGAAGAATGGGATACTGGACGCGATCGGCGTTCCCTATATCGCAGCCGAAACGCATTCCACAGAGGAAATGGCGAGGATGGTTGGTCCCATCGATGTGGTTTATGAAGCCACTGGAGCGTCCAGCGTCGCCTTCGATGTGCTGAAACATCTGGGCCCGAATGCGGTTTTCATCTTCACGGGCGTTCCCGGCCGCAAAGGACCGATCCCGGTGGATACGGACGAAATCATGCGCAATATGGTGCTGAACAATCAGCTCGTTTTGGGCAGCGTCAACGCCCCGCCGCAAGCTTTTCAATCGGCTATCCAGCATCTCGGCGTCTTCGCGCAACGCTGGCCGGAAACACTGCGTTCTGTGATCACCGCGCGTTTTCCGCTGGAGCACGCGCTCGATGCGCTCGCCAATCAGCCGGGCGGCGTGAAGAACGTCGTCGCCGTCGCGTCATGAATAACAGTTTTGGATCGCCGGTTGAAAATAAGGACTGGATCGATATTTCCGTCCCCCTTTACAGCGGCATGGCCGTTTGGCCTGGCGATACGCCTTTTGAACGCACCAACGCGCTCGAGATCGCGAGGGGCAACCAATGCAACCTGTCACAGATTTCGACCACCGCGCACGTCGGAACCCACATGGATGCTCCCTGCCACTATCTGGAGGGCGGTGCCGGAATGGAAACGATGCCGATCACGGCCTCTATCGGGCGTGCGCGCGTTGTTGCGATTCGCGATCCCGAGTTGATCCGAACCTCGGAGCTCGAACCGCTTCATCTCGCCAAGGGCGAGCGGGTGTTGTTCAAGACCAGAAATTCCGAGCACTGCTGGAAGACCGATCACTTCCAGAAGAAATATATTTACATCCCGCCCGAGACAGCTCACTACCTCGTCCGACGTGGCGTCCAAACCGTGGGCATCGATTACCTTTCCGTCGGCGGATTCGAGCACGGAGGCGCCGAAACCCACCGTATCCTGCTCGAAGCAGGCATCTGGATCATCGAAGGCCTCAACCTGCAGCACGTCGAACCGGGTGACTACGAATTGGTCTGCCTGCCCCTGAAGATTACCGGCAGCGACGGCGCACCCGCGCGGGCAGTCTTGCGCAAGCTGGTCCTCTAGGCGCCGCACCAGCATCGCGCTGGTAGAATCGAAGCGCAACGAACAGATGAAGTGGTTGGGCGCGGCATGTCTTGCGGGACTGTGCCTGCTCGTTACGTGCGCCCGCGCCGAGCCTGTTCAAACTCGCGGCCAATACTGTGTGAATTTCAAGATCGTCGGTGGCAAGCTCGCCGTCGATCACGACACCTTTCGGGTTGCGCCTCCCCTGGTCAAGTTCGAACCTGAAATTCGAGGAATTGTGCGGCAGGCAATCGCCAGACTCGATCCTCCAGCACAGGGCCTGCTCATCGATAGCGCTTGGCCGGACTATATCAACGCCTTCGAAAACTGGTCCGCCGCGAGTCCCGATCGGTTGGATCTGGGAACGCTTTTCTCGTCGGACTTTCTCTTTTCGGACCTCTTGAAGCAACTGCCGGACTCGGGCCTGATCTTGAACGAGGAGGAAATCGACCCGTTGAGCGGCGCCATCTCGTTCTCCATCTTGCCGCCGTTCGATTCGAACACCGTGGATATTGATTTGCCCGGGATGCTCGATTCCCGCCAAAAAGTCCGGATACCGCAGCTGCGAAAACGCCTCGCGCGGCTCAATGGTTCTTTGTGGTCCTCCGCCGGAATTCGCAAGGCCGTTGCCCCGTTATATGCGAATCTCGGGCTGTCGCCGCAAGTCTTGGTGCTTCCCCGCGACCAAGCAATTCAGATCGTGGAAGGGCCGCGGATCGCCGCCATCGTGTTGCCTGCCGATCAAGTTCCAGCGCGGGATGTTGATCCCGTGCTCTGGAATCTGCTTGATACCGGTCATTTTCGGAGGGCAAGGAGCAAGCGCATCGTCGATTATGATCGCGATTTGGGTTATCCGGAAGGCGACGAACCCTACGCCATCCCATATCAACTTCAGGCCTTGCAGCTGCTGATCACACCGCTCGGCTATACCTTGACCATCCAGCCAAGCACGCGGACGGGCGCAAGCCAGTACGTCGATCTACGCGTACAAGCAGCCTCGAGCGCTACAACGAAGACGAAATCGCGTCACATCGCTGGCGGCTTCGGATACAAACCCGGCCAGGGATTCGGTGCGCTCGGAAATCTTCAATTGCCCCCACTGAGCCTTTCCGCCGGGGGACCATCGGGCAACTTAGGATCCCTCAGTTACTCCGCCGCCTATCTCGGACTGTCGGCAAGCGTCAACGCGGGCATCTCTTTGGAACGGCATCGCGTGCTGGATGGCGTCAAAGTAGACCAACAGAGCACCGCGGAATTCGCCACGCTCGGCTGGGAGCCTTGGCGCGGCCTCGATGGAAACACAGTCATGTTTCATGTGACGCCCAGCCACGCCGTCATTCTGAAGCAATCGCTGAACACGGTTGAGCCGGGACTCCAGTTCGTGCACGACGACCTCACTTCCGAATACCCGTCGCGGACGCTCATCGACCCGCGCATCCTCATCGGCCTTCGCTTCGCCGATTACATCGTCACAGCCCTCAAGCATCGCAGCTTCGATCATTGGGAATACGACTTGAGCGGTCGCTTTGAAAATGCTGTTGGCAACGCTCCCCTCTTCGAACTCCCCTCTCTTGGGGGCGCGGACACGGTCCGAGGGTTTCGCGCCGACGACGCTATCGGCCGAAGATTATGGAGCTCCCAAAGCGAGCTATGGCACGCCTTGCCGCGCTGGCCGTCACTTAAAATCGCCCCGTTTTTCGATCTCGGAGGGGCGTATCAGACCATTGGATCGTCGCCCGGGCTGCGCGCGGGACTGGGAACGGGACTCCGGCTTGACCTGCGCGTCGCCGTGCTGAAGTTCGACTGGGCCTACGGCTTCGGCGATGCCGCCACTGGAGGCAGCCGAGGCAAATTTTATTTCACGGTAGCGTTGAACACGCCCCACTAATATGAATTATTTCCAACTCACAAACGGTACGGCCGCATACCAACTCGACACCGGCGGCGGAGTCTCCATCGGCGGCAACGCCGTGGGATCATGGACCACCAACGCCACGAATCAAATCATCGTTACTCTGGCCGGCGCGAGCACCGTAGCTTTCGATGTCTCGTGGGTGTTCAACGATAAAAACCAGCTCACCATCCAATCGCCCAGCGCCCAATCGCCAAGTACCGAGATCTTCAACTTTTCCGCCGGCGGGCTGCACAACTCGTTTACCACGCGCGATACCGTGCTGCTGGTGAAGCCGGACTGCTATGGCGCTTTCACTTTTGCGCTCACAGGCGATTGGGCGTTGAATCCCGATTACAACCTCGCGTTTACGGTTGGCGGCGTGACGTCTACGCTCGACGGCTTCGTCAGCGACCCGCTCGGCCGCTTCATCTTTCATTTTGCAAACCAAGCCAACCTGCTCGAGACGAACGTTCTTGGGTTCGCCGGTTCCTGGCAGAGCAAGGTCGACGCCGCCGGGACGCCCCTCCTCGATTTCCATTACCAAACCCCCAACGGCGAAAAAATCTTCGAGCTGCCTCGGGCCGTAGCCGTCAATCGTAGTTCGAACCAGCTCAGCTACACCTACACGAAGGGCAACAAGAATCTCAGCATCGACTTTCAAGGAACGCTGATGATTGGCCCGGATTTCAAAATCACCTATGTCGTGCAGCGCCAAGTTTCGAATGCCGGCGATGAGATGGTTGCGTCCACCACACTCTCCTTCAACGCAACACTGACCCAGCCTAATCTTCACGGCGATTTGCAGCTCACTTTGACAAAGCCCGACGGAACGGCGGGCGGTTCTGTACTTACCATCGGCGGCCAATGCCAGGGAGTTCTCGGCAAAACGAGCTTGCAGATCGGATTCACTTTCACGCAAATATTCGGCGGCGCGGGAAACCAAATCACGAGAACCGCCGCGTTCAGCGGAACGATCGCGTTCACTGGCGGTCAAGTCCAGTGGACCTTCGGCGCCACCGGAACCACCATCGATCTAGCCGTGGGCGTGGATATCAAACTGGGATCGATCCAACTCGACGTCCGGCTCAACCTGCCCGTTGACGGAGGACAGATGGCCGGCGTTACGTGCCTGTTGGGCGTGTCATTTTGAGATTGGCGGCGCGCGGCTCCGCGATCATCCTCAGTCCATTTTTGACGCGCAAGGTGATTAACGGCAGCGGCTCTACGCGCTGGCCGGGCACCAGACGCAGCCTCCACTTCTGAGCGATCGCCGCCATCACGATCACGCCTTCCATCCACGCAAAGCGCTCGCCGATGCAAACGCGAGCGCCGCCGCCAAAGGGATAATAGGCAAACTTGGGCCGAGCGTCGCGAGCTTCCGGCGTCCAGCGTTGCGGATCGAACTTCTCCGGATCCGGAAACCACCGCGCATCGCGGTGCACCAGGTACGGGCTCAAGATGCAAATCGATTTCGCCGGAATCTCGACACCGCCGAGGGAAAACGGAGCCTTCACCATCCGGCCGATGGCCCAGGCCGGAGGATACAAGCGCAAAGCTTCCGCCAGGATCATTTCGGCGTAGCGCAATCGCGGCACGTCGTCCAGCTCGGGCGCGCGGCCCTCAAGAACCGCATCGATCTCTTCGTGTAAACGGCGTTCGACTTCCGGATGTTGTGAAAGCAGGTACCAGGTCCAGCTCAGGGCGTTCGCGGTAGTTTCGTGCCCCGCCAGAAACAGCGTGAGCGCTTCATCACGGACTTGCTGGTCCGTCATGCCTCCGCCGCGCCCGCCACCGTCCGGGCCGTCTTCACCTTTTTGCCCGCCGGGCGAGGGGCCCTCCTTCTCTTCGTCTTGCGCAAACAGGAGCATTGACAGCAAGTCGCCGGTGTCCTGCCCGCTCGCGCGGCGCTCGCGAATCAGCCTGTAGATGGTCGAATCCAAGAGCGCACGGCCCTTCTGGAAACGGCGCACGGCAGGTAGCGGCAACTTCACCAGAAGCTCGGAGAAAGGCATCACCAGCAACTGGAACATTTCAAGAGCCGCCGTCATCGCCTCGCCGATTTCCGATGCTTCCGATTCCACGTCGGAGCTGAACAACGTTTTCGCCACCACCGACAGCGTCAATTGCGCCATTTCGACGGAGACATCCATGGTGCTTCCTGCCTGCCAGCGTTCCCGCACCCGTACCGCTTGATCGCGCATCGCGGCCGCGTAGCCGGCGAGCCTCTCGCGATGAAACGCCGGCTGCACCAAGCGGCGCTGCCGCAGGTGATGCTGCCCTTCGCTGGTGAGGAGTCCCTCGCCCAATAGCACTTTGGATCGCTGCAGTGCGCGGCTCTTGAGGAAATTGCTTTGATTGGTGACCAGAATTTCGCGCACATAGTCGGGATGATTCACCAGATACATGTGCTGGCGCGCGACTCGAAAATAGACCAGGTCGCCGTGCTCGCGCGCGGCTTTGATCAGGAAGGCAAGCGGATTCGAGCGAAAGGCGGGCAGGTGTCCAATGATCGGGGGATTCTTCGGCCCTTGGGGCCTAACGACAGCGGAGATCAATACTTAAGTTTACCCGCTAGCCTCTCGTGAGATCAGTACCACGGCCTGCGCTTCCGCCGAGAGCCCTTCGCCCACTGGACCGAGTCGTTCCGCGGTTTTGAACTTCACCGAAACCTGATCGGGCTCTAGCCCGAGCGTCTCGGCCAACTTCTCGCGAATGGCCACCCGATAATCCTTCAGCTTCGGCCGTTCCAAAATCACCGTCGAATCCACGTTCGCGATTCGATAGCCCTGCGCGGCCACCAGTTCCCGGGCGTGCCGCAAAAACATCAGGCTGTCGCCATCCTTCCAGCGCGGGTCCGTGTCCGGGAAGTGCATGCCGATATCGCCCAGCGCCAGCGCGCCTAACAGGGCATCGGTGATCGCATGCGAGAGAATGTCGGCATCCGAGTGGCCCTCCAAACCGAATTCCGAAGGAATTGCCACGCCGCCCAGAATCATCGGCCGGCCGGCTACGATGCGATGCACGTCCCAGCCTTGGCCAATTCGAAATTCGCTCAAGACCCGTCTCTTAAGAACCGACCTTGGCCGTCATTTCTTCGGCCAGGAACAAGCGGGCTAGATCCATGTCGGAGGGCTTGGTGATTTTCAAATTGCGGTCGCTGCCGGGAACCACGCTGACTTCCACTTGATCCAGGCGTTCCACCAGGCTCGACTCATCGGTGCCGGCAAATCCGTCGTCGCGCGCCTTAGCGAACGCGCCTTTGAGCAGATCGAAGCGGAACACTTGCGGCGTCTGCGCCAGGATCAGGCGCTCGCGCGGAATGGTCTGGCGGATCTTATTGCGATGCACCTGCTTCACCGTGTCGACGGGCACGATCCCGACAATCGCGGCGCCGGTTTCCTCCGCCTCGGCGAATACTTTGTCCAGAACACTTTGCTCGATGAAGGGCCGCACGGCATCGTGCACCGCCACCAGTTCGGTGCCGGCGTCGAGCGTAGCCAAGGCGTGCTCGACGGATTCCTGCCGGCTATCGCCGCCTTCCACCAGGCGCACCGGCTTGCCAAACCTTTCGGCGCGCAGCAGCTCGCGCACCCACTCGATGTCTTCGGGCCGCAGTGCGACCACAATCTCCGACACGGCAGGCGTGGAGGCGAACTTCCGAATGGTATGGAGCAGGATGGGCGACCCATCCAGCAGCATGAACTGCTTCCGGCTGGTACCGGCCTTCTCGGGGACGGCTCGTCCCATGCGTGTTCCCAGCCCCGCGGCCGGGAGAATAACGGTGACTTTCATGCTAATTCCCTAGCTGCCGGCTCCCACGCCGGAACCACGAGCCTCCGCTGGTTGCGTCCCGTGAGGCGGCGAGGCCTGCTCGCGCAAACCAGCTTGCGGACGCTCGGCATGGCTCTGACTCTTGTCGTGGACGGTGTGTACACGGTCGTCAAAACGGCCAAAGATCATTTTACCGGCGGTGGTTTGCAGGACGCTGGTCACCGAAATGTCGATCGTTCGCGAAATCATCTTCTTGGCGTTGTCCACCACCACCATCGTGCCGTCGTCCAAATACGCGACGCCCTGGTTATACTCCTTGCCTTCTTTCAGAATAAAGACGCGCATGGTCTCGCCGGGGAGTACCACTGGCTTCAGCGCATTGGCCAGCTCGTTGATATTCAGCACGTTCACGCCGTGGAGTTGCGCCACTTTGTTGAGGTTGAAATCGTTGGTGACGATCTTGCAGTTGTAAACCTTGGCCAGCTCGATCAGTTTCATATCCACTTCCGGGACGTTGGGGAAGTCGTCTTCAAGGATCTGCACGTTCAACTGGGTCATTTTCTGAACGCGCTGCAGGACGTCCAGACCGCGGCGCCCGCGATTGCGTTTGAGCGAATCGGCCGAGTCCGCCACCAATTGCAGCTCGCGCAGAACGAATTGCGGGATCACCAGCGTGCCGTCCAAGAACCCGGTTTCTACGATGTCGGCAATGCGTCCATCGATGATCACGCTGGTGTCGAGGATCTTGAAAGATTGGCTCGACACCTGCTCGCCGCCGAACAGTCCGCCCAGCGCGCCCAGATTGAGCATGTCGCCTTTGTTCGCGCCGACCATGAGACCGACGTAGCCCATCCAAAGCAACAGCAGAATCTCGAGAAAGGAAATTGTCGAGGAGCCCGCTGGAAACGCGTGTCCGAGAACGAGCGCTATAAGATAGGCGCCGAGGATTCCCAATAGAGATCCGAACGCCGCGCCAAACAGCCGCTTCAGAGTTGTCTTGCGAACCTGAATTTCGAACAGAACGATGACTGCGCCCATCAGCAGGCCAACCGCCGCGCCGTAAGGAGCAGGGAAATCAAAAGGACGCAAGTACCCTGCGGCTGCCGATAGCAGCACCACGAATAGGAAACGGATGATGAGCAGATAACTCACGAAACCACCTCCGGCGCTCGCCGATAGTGGATCAAAGCGGCACCCCTGTGTTACACAGGTGCCATTGAGTATAGCACTGATAATAGGGACGATGTTGGGAGTACGACGAACGCGTTACAGGAAGGAAAGAAAGAAAAAGGGAGAGGCCCGCGCGAGATTCAACTCGCGAGAGCCTTAGAGAGCTTTGGCGAGTTCTTCTGCGAACGCGCTGGGCGGACCTTGCGGGCCAGTCTGCTGCGGCGGACGCTTGTGCTTTTTCCCGCCTCGCTCGCGGCGCGGCGGACCAGCGGTAGTAGTGCGATTCACTTGTCCCGCCGGACCAGCGGGCCCTGGCCCTTTCGATCTCGGCGGCTGGGCTTGATTCGCCCGTAGCAATCGATCTTCGAGAGGCGCCCGGTCAAAGCGCCGGATGATCGAGTTCATTTCTTCTGAGTTGGGGGTGTCGATGAAGGCGAATCCCTTGGACTCTTGAGTCTCTGGGTTGCGGATCACCTTGACATCGTCGTAGACGAGGTTTTCTGCGTTAAGCCAGGACTTGATATCGTCCTTAGTAACCCAGACAGGCAAGTTTCCGAGGAATACTGTAAAGCTCATTCGAGGTCTGTCGTTAACTCCGTTTTTGGGGATTTGGCGGAACTGCTTCGCGGATGCGATCCATGAAAGCTAACCTATCCTATCACAGCCCGCAGCGCCTGGTAAAGTCTTGTCTCATGCAAGATGAGCCTGAAGCCGGAACTTGTTTCTCACACAAGATGAGCCTGAAGGGGAGATTCC
>Ga0209415_10013680_pt1 | contig 13352 bp, 14 predicted proteins | sample PeaSoiSIISIP2007_FD_187696 | JGI IMG/M metagenome (GOLD analysis project Ga0209415, IMG submission 187696) | Peat soil microbial communities from Weissenstadt, Germany - SII-SIP-2007 (SPAdes) (version 2) | ecosystem: Environmental > Terrestrial > Soil > Wetlands > Peat | place: Germany... | reverse complement strand
AACAGCGCCCGCGGCGTTTCTGAGCTAACAGCGCCCGCGGCGTTTCTGAGCTAACACCGTGGTGGCGGACGAGGCATGCCGCCCGCCACCACGGCGGATGCCTACTTCCGGCCCGCGACAGCCTTCTTCTTGTCGCCGTTCACCAGGGCCTTGAAGTCGGCGCCGGCCCGGAACTTGGGGACCGAGGACTTGGGGACCTTGATGGACGCACCGGTGGCTGGGTTACGCGCGGTGCGGGCGGGCCGGTCGGCCTTTTCGAATACGCCGAATCCGGTAATTGCCACCTTATCGCCCTTGGCGACGGTGGACTGGATGGTGTCGAGAACTGCGTTTACGGCCTCAGTTGCGGTCTTTTTGTCCCCCAACCGGCCCGAAATCGCATCGATCAGGTCACGCTTGTTCATTTCCTCACTCCTGCGGTCCCCCAACGGGAAGTCACCTAGCCCAGCAGCCGAATCAGCCAGGATTTGCGACCTCTGACCTGCTCGAAATTAGGCGATGCGGAGGCGCGGCACAATCATCACCGCAGCAAATGAGTGCGTGTCGTTACCGGAACTGCGTGCAATTCAGTAATAAATGGTGCCTGTCGGCGGCGAGAAATCGTTAGGCCAGACTCCGCGTTACGCGGCCAGGATTACTCTGGCCGACCGGTATTCCTGCTCGGAGCACGCTCGGCGTCGGCCATGAGACGGTCCAGGCGCCGGGCGCCATGCGCCTCGATCGCACCGGGCACCTTCAATGCCGCGCAAATAGCTATAAGGCGGAGGTGAAGTCGCATCCGGACCTCAGATTCGACATTCAGCGACGAGATGACGCGCCGGGTGGCGAGCAGCCGGCCGGCCAGCGCGTCGGCGGCGGCCGCGGTTCCCGGCGTCGGGTCGCGTGGCTCAGACTGCGTCACCCGGTCTACTCTCCCAAACGCATCGGCCAGGCCCGCGGTCAGCCCGCCGAACCGGACCAGGCCAGCCAGGCGGTAAGGTTTTTGAGAAGTCGCTGCTGGCCTGGCCGCACCAGGCCGCGAGCCGTCTAGTAAACCTCGCCCGAATGAGGTCGCCCCCATGAAGGTAGCCGTGGTCAAGGAGACCGGGCCAGCCGAGCGCAGGGTTGCGCTCGTCCCTGACGCGGTCGCGAAGCTGCGTACCGCCGGACATGAGGTCCTGGTGGAAAGCGGCGCCGGCGACGGTGCGTTCTTCTCCGACGAATCCTTTTCCAGCGCTGGCGCGACGATCGTGTCCGCCGATCAGCTCACCGCCGCCGACGTCGTCTTGATGGTCGGCCGCGGCGACGCCGGGCAGATCGGCAGGTTCCGCAGCGGACAGACGGTCATCGGCATGTTCGCGCCGCTGGCTGACCCGGCTCTGGCGCAGCGACTGGCCGCGACCGGCGCGACCACGGTCAGCATGGACCTGATCCCGCGGACGCTATCGCGCGCGCAGCCGATGGACGCTCTGACGTCCCAGGCCAACATCGCCGGCTACAAGGCGGTGCTGATCGCCGCGGCGGCCTACGGGCGGTTCTTTCCGCTGCTGATCACCGCCGCGGGCACGGCCAGGCCGGCCAAGGTGCTCGTGCTCGGCACCGGCGTGGCCGGCCTTCAGGCGATCGGGACTGCCCGGCGGCTCGGCGCGGTCGTCAGCGCCTACGACGTTCGGCCGGAGACCAAGACCGAGGTCGCATCGCTCGGCGCCACGTTCATCGAGCTGACCTCGGTGGGCCCGGCGGAAGGCGCGGGTGGTTACGCCCGCGCCCTGACCGACGCCGAACACGCCGCTCAGCAGGCCGAGCTGGCCGACCATATCGCCGCGCACGACGTCGTGATCACGACAGCTCAGGTGCCTGGCCGCCGACCGCCGCTCCTGGTCACCGCGGACGCCTTGAAGGCGATGGCAGCGGGCTCGGTCCTGGTGGATATGGGCGCCAGCGCGCTCGGCGGCAACGTCGAGGGCTCGGTCCCCGGTGAGACCGTGATGACCGAGAACCGGGTCACCATCATCGGGGCGGAGAACCTGCCGTCGACAATGGCCGCCGCGGCCTCGGCGATGTACTCGCGCAACGTCAGCTCGCTGCTGCTCTACCTGATCAAGGACGGAGCGCTGACCATCGACCTGGCGGATGAGCTTGTCGCCGGCGTCGTCGTCACCCAGGACGGTCACGTCGTGCATCCCGCGCTTACGGAGCCGGCCTCGCCGTCCACCGCGCCGCCGGAGGCGCAGGCTGGCCCGCCGGAAGCGCAGGCTGGCCCGCCGGAGGCGCAGGGTGAGCCGGGTCAGGCACCGGCCGCTCCCACCCAGCCGCCCGCGGCCGATTGAGCTGGAGGTACTCACCCGTGCTGCTCGCCGACTTCATCATCTTCGTTCTCAGCCTCTGGGTGGGATTCGAGGTCATCAGCAAGGTGCCAGCGACCCTGCATACGCCGCTGATGTCCGCCGCGAACTCAATCCACGGCATCGTCCTGGCAGGCGCGATGGTGATCGCGGCCACGGCGCACAATGTCGTCGGGTACATCCTGGCGTTCGTGGCCGTGGCCTTCGCCGCCATGAACGTGGTCGGCGGCTACGTCGTTACCGGCCGGATGCTGAAGATGTTCCGGCGCCGGATCGCTCCCCCGGCGCCGGCTCAGGCGGCCGACGCGAGCCCGAATGGCAGGGCGGCATGACCGGCACATTTAACACGATCATCCAGCTGGTCTACGTCGTCGCCGCGTCGTCCTTCATACTCGGCCTGCACCTGATGAACAACCCGGCCACGGCACGGCGGGGCAACCAGATCTCGGTCGCCGGGATGGTCGCGGCCGTCGCCGCGACCACCGCCCTGGTCATTCACGGCAAGCAGATCAGCTCGACCGGCTGGATCGTGATAGCCACCGGGGTTCTCGTGGGCGGCGGGCTCGGCCTCTACACGGCCAGGACCGTCAAGATGACCGCAATGCCGCAGCTGGTCAGCATCTTCAACGCGGTCGGCGGCGGCGCAGCGGCGCTGGTCGCGATCCGGGACTTCATGACGCTCGGCAGCCATGTCGGCTCCTCGGTGTCGGTCCCGACGCTGCTCGATGTGATCATCGGCTCGGTTACGTTCACCGGCTCGATCATCGCCGCAGGGAAGCTGCAGGGCCTGATCACGTCGGCGCCCGTCACGTTCCCCGGCGCCCATATCGTCAACCTCGTGCTCGCGGTCGTGGCGGTGGGCTTCGGTGGCTATGTGATTGCTAGCCCGAGCCTGGTCGGCCTAGGTGTGGTGATCGCCGCCGCGCTCATCTTCGGCGTGTCGATGGTCATGCCGATCGGCGGCGCCGACATGCCAGTCGTCATCTCGCTGCTGAACGCGTTCACGGGAACCGCGGTCGCGATGGCCGGCTTCGTGATCAACAACACCGCGCTGATCATCGCCGGTGCCCTCGTCGGCGCGTCCGGTGGAATCCTGACCAAGCTGATGGCCGACGCCATGAACCGCTCGATCGGCAACATCATGGTGGGCGGCTTCGGCTCGGGCGACGCGATCACCGCGGCAGCCGGGGTAGCCGGTGCGGGAGTGCAGTCGATCGCCGCGGACGATGCGGCGATCCAGCTCGCCTACGCGTCCAAGGTGATCATCGTGCCCGGCTACGGGCTGGCCGCCGCGCAGGCACAGCACGAGGTGGCCGCGCTGGCCGATTTGCTTGAGTCGCGCGGAGTGGACGTCAGCTACGCGATCCACCCGGTCGCCGGCCGGATGCCCGGTCACATGAATGTGCTGCTCGCCGAGGCCAACGTGCCGTATCCGCTGCTCAAAGAGATGGACGAGATCAACGGGGAGTTCGCAAGAACCGACGTGGCCCTGGTGATCGGCGCCAACGATGTCACCAACCCGGCTGCCCGCCGGGCCGGCACCGCGATCTCAGGGATGCCGATCCTGGACGTCGACCAGGCCAAGTCCATCATCGTGATCAAGCGATCCATGGGCCACGGTTACGCAGGAATCGACAACGAGCTCTACACCAACCCCAAGACCTCGATGTTCTTCGCCGATGCCAAGAAGGGCCTGGCCGAGCTGGCGGCCGCGGTCAAGACCCTGGTCGGATAGCCGCGCGCGCCGCGCGCGCCGCGCGCACCCCGGCCGCGCCGATACTCCGCCGCGCCGATACTCCGCCGCGCCATGCGCCGCCGCGCAGACGCCGCATCGCCTATACGCACCCCACCGCACGCCGCCGCGCTGATACGCCGCCGCACACACGCCTCCGCACCCACACGCCTCCGCATCCAGACGCCTCCGCACGCACACGCCGCCGCGCCCGCACGCCGCGGACAAGCGCCCTCCGTGTCCCGATCGTGGCCTGACAGAGACAAGCTGTCGACAGGCTCCGCCGAAACTGGATAATGAGGGCACTGATCCGGTTTTTCTCGGTTCTGGGATGATCAGCAGCGGTTGGTCACCTTCGAGCGAGTGGCGGCACGCGCATCGCCGGCCAGGCCGGGCAGCGGCGCGATCGAGCCAGGCGACCCGCGATGACGGAGGATGAACGTGACTCGGACGATCAGCCGGAACGGCCTGATTTTACTGGCCGTCACGCTAATAGTGTCTTTCCTGGTGCCGCTCGGTCATGCCACGGCGGCGAGAGCGGCCAGCTCGCCCCCTTCGAAGCGAGAACGCATCCGGATACTCACCGCGGCGCTGAACAGGATGCGGAAGGACTACCGGAAGCTCTCATTCGAGCCGGGTCCGGTAGACATATTCGATTACCAGATCGGCGCCCTGTGGAAGCAGGGAATCGACGGTACCGGTACGACGATCGCCGTGATCGAGGGCTGGGACGACCCGACCATCAACCAGTTCATCCGCGCGCAGGACAAGCAGCTCGGGCTGCCCAATCCGCAGATCACCACCATCTTCCCGTCCGATCATCACAAGCTGCCCGCCAAGTGCCCGCCGGGCATGGTCAAGCTCGGCAGCTACGGATCATGCGACGCCTGGCAGGGCGAGCTCGCGCTCGATGTGCTGACGGTTCACCTGATCGCGCCGTATGCCAAGATCGTCATCTCGGTAACGCCCGCCGACAGCGAGCTGACCGACGATGCCGCCAGCAACGTCGCACCGCCCGAGATGATGCAGGCGCTGGAGTACATCAGCCACCACCACCTGGCCAACGTGATCTCGATCAGCGACGGAACCGGCGAGAGCACCTACAGCCATGGCCGCGCGGAGATCATCGCGCAGGATCCGGGCGAGCTGACGGCAGCCGCCGCAGGCATCCCGGTTCTGGTCAGCACCGGGGACTGCGACGCAGCGCAGAACCTCGCGATCGCCAACGCCCAGTGCGGGAAGACCACCAAGGGGCGGGCCACGGCTACCTGGGACGACTCCCCGTGGGTGACCGCGGTCGGCGGTACCACCCCTAACTTTGACGCCAGAGGCCGGCGAGTCGGCTCCGACCCGGTCTGGAACATCGGGCAGTTCGGCGAGGGCGCCGGGTACTCGGCGGTATACAGCAGACCCGGCTTCCAGAATGCCGTGAAGCACATTACCCGCTCGGACATGCGCTCGGTTCCGGACATCACGATGGACGCATCGGACGGGACCTCCGAGTCCGCACCGCTGATGGCCGGCGTGCTCGCTCTCGCCACGCAGCTGAATCACGGCCGGAACGTCGGGCCCATCAATAACGTGCTCTATGGCGTTCTCGGCCCCCTCGGGATGAAGGCCGGGATAGCAGATGTCGCGCACGGAAACAACAACGTAGTAAGGCACGGCAAGGTCGTCATCAAGGGCTTCGCCGCAGCCAGGGGCTTCGACGTCGCCAGCGGCTGGGGCACGATCAGGGCGGGCAGATTCGTCCCGAGCCTCGTTGCCGCCACCCGCGCGGCACACCAGGATCGCGCCGTGCGAGCCAGCGCCGCCGCCGAACTGAGGCGACTGGAGCACCGGGTTCGGCTGTCCACCAGCGACATCAGGCCCGGCCAGACGGCACGCCTGTCGGCCGGCGGTTTCCTGCCGCTGCACCCCGTGACGCTGTTCATCGACCACCACATGATCACGATTCTCCATGCCAGCGCCCGCGGCTCGGTCAGCTACGTGATCGACCCGTCAGCGCTCGGGCTGCCGGCCGGGCGGCACACGCTGACGCTGGTCGGCATGCTGCTGACCGCCAGGAAAGGCTTCCGCAGCAGTTAAGACTATTCCCAGCTCCCCGGCGCGAAAGGCACCTGAATGGCCGACGACAGTCCTTATATCCGCGTGGCATTTTGCCGATTACCGGCGAGAAATCCCCTTGCCGCGTCGGCACGTTATCGACTAGCCAGGAACCGAGGAAGGTACAACACCATGGGCCAGCGGCTGTTTCTGCTCGTTTCTCTCATCGGACTGGTCCTGACCGGCGGCGCCACCGCGAACGCGGCCCTCGTCAGGACGAGACCTGCCGCTGGTCACTACTGCATCGCCGAGGCGGTGCAGGCCGGCAGCTCCCGCACCCCGTCGGTCACCTGCTTTCGCACTTTCGCGCGGTCGATCCGGGCAGCGACAAACGGCCGGGTTGACCTTCCGGACTCGGCAGCTCCGGGATCGGTCACACCTGCCGAACTCAACGCCGGCCCGGTGGCGCTGATTACCGAGTACGTGCTGAGTATCGATTACCAGGACAGCGGCTTCAGCGGGAACACCCTCACCTGGACCCAGACATCCAGATGCGGCAGCTTCCAGGCGTCAAGCATGCCGGCCGGCTGGAACGACACGATATCTTCGGTGATCGCCTCCAGCGGCTGCGCGACAACCCTCTTCTGGAACACCGGCTTCGGCACCCCGAGTTACCCGATCGCGAGGAACGGCTCGGCGTCCAGCCTGGGAACGTTCAACGACCAGGCCTCCTCGCAGACCTGGTGTCCCACCTACCCGTGCGGCAGGTGAAGCGCTTCGGAGCGGCGGACTAGCTGAGGATCGCCGGACTAGCTGAGGATCGCCGGACTAGCTGAGGATCGCCGAACTCCCCTACGGGTTCGATGCCGCAGGCAGGCTGAGTCTCGCGCAGGTGGACGGGCCGCCGGGAAACACCGACGCGGTGCCGTCGCTCATGGTGCAGGCCACCAGCCTGGGTACCGGATGATTGCCCTTGCCGCTGGTCAGCCTGCTGATGCCCGGTCCGCCGACGGTCAGGAATCCCTGCCTGAACAAGGCCGCGCAGACGCTGAGCGCGTCCTGCACCTGGGCCCTGCTGCCAGGCCTGCCCGCCGGGGCGATCGTCGTGTAGCGGCTGCTCGCGGCATCGGCCACGGTGTAGCAGCGGGCCTGGGTCTTGTTCGTGACCGGCTGATAGGCGGCCACCGCCGCCGCCGCGCCCGTGCCGAGCACCACCGCCGTCACACCGGCAGCGATGAGGCCGGGGCTGCCCCGGCGGCGTGACCGCGCGGATCGGGCGACGAGCTGCTCGAGCTGCTGACGGGCAGCAACCCGCCGGCCGGCCGGCAGCACCGGCATCCGCTGCGGGTTGAAGTAGTTCATCGTCAGTCTCCAGCCTTGGTCGACAGGGCGTGCTGCGGATCGGGCAGCGACGCCGGTGCGGCTTCACCGGCCGCCAGGCTTCTCAGGTGCTTGCGGGCGCGGGAGAGCCGGGACCGAACCGTCCCCTCCGGCACCCCCAGCGCCGACGCGGCCTCGGCGTAGCTCAGCCCGGCCCAGTCGCACAGGGCCAGCACCTCTTTCTCGGTCTCGCGCATTCCGCCCATCGCGCAGAGCAGATGGCGCGCCAGTCGTTCCTGATCGACCCGTGCCGCGGCGTCAACCGCGACGTCGGGCTCGTTGTCCGGGGGCGGCAGCTTCGCCAGCAGCCGCTGGTGGCGGCGCAAGGTCCGATCGGCGTTGCGGGTGGCATTGTTCGCCACAGCGAGCAGCCACGGCAGCACGGAGTCGCCGCTGAACCGGACGTCCGTCCGACGCCGCCACGCCTCGAGGAAGACTGCCGATGTCAGGTCCTCCGCCATCGACCAGGAACCGGTGCGGCTGAAGCAGTGGGCGTAAACCCGGTCGGCATGGCGCTCGAAGAGCTCGCCGAACGCCTGGCCGGCCTGGGAGTTGGCAGCCTGGGACCACAGCTCCTGATCGCCAGCGAGGCGCCAGTCGATTTCCACACCTCTATATGTCCGGCACCGGCTGCCAGGTTCCATCTCGTCCGCGCGGTCTACCCCTGCTCCGCGGCGAACTCCCTGAAGGCATCGTAGGCTCGCGGCGCCCAGACCGTGCCGGGACCGCCGTTCATCATGATGGCCACACCCAGAGCCTCGGCTACCTGCTGAGCCGTCGCGCCTTTCGCGGCAGCGCCGCGGGCATGGGCCGCGATGCAGCCGTCGCACTCCCGGGTCACGGCGATGGCGAGCGCGATCAGCTCTTTCATCGCGGGCGAGAGCTCGCCGTCGCCCATCGCCCCGGCCGACATCCTGACGTAACCCGAGTAGACCTCCGGGATCGCGGCGCGGAGCTTGCGGCCTGACGCGCCGAGCTCATCAAGCAGTTCGTGAGCGGTATGCATGGGCGATCCTCCCGCGTTATGTTCGGCATCTGACCGGGTCCCGGCTGACTCCGCCCATGCCGGGACCTGCCCGACGGGCACCAGCCCGGCGGCGCCGACCGACCAGGGACAGCGGCCCCGGAGGGAAAGTTACTCCCATGAGCACCAATGACTCAGACCTAGATCTGGCTGAGCGCCCCGTTATCGCTGATGGTCTTGAAATCACCGGCGCGCGGGAAGCTAGGGTGGGCGATCTGACCGTGCGGCGGCTGCTGCCCCTGCGGCTGCGCCGGAGCGTCGGCGCGTGGTGCTTCATCGACCACTACGGGCCGATGTCGGTCGACGGGGTGACCGGGATGGCCGTGCCGCCGCATCCGCACATCGGGCTGCAGACCGTCACCTGGCTGATCTCCGGCAACGTGCTGCACAGAGACAGCCTGGGCAGCGAGCAGATGATCCGTCCCGGCCAGCTGAACCTGATGACCGCCGGGCGCGGGATCGCGCACGCCGAGGAGTCGCCCGCTGTCCACGGCCCGGAACTGCACGGCGTCCAGCTCTGGGTGGCCCTGCCGGACGTGTCGCGGCTGGCCGAGCCCGCGTTCGAGCACCACGCCGACCTTCCCAGGACCAACGCTGGCGAGCTTGAGATCACGGTGTTCCTCGGATCCCTGGCCGATGCCTTCTCGCCCGCCAGTACCTTCTCCGAGATCGTCGGCGCCCAGCTCGCGGCGCGGCGGGAGGTGCGGGCATCAGTCCCCCTGGCCCCGTGGTTCGAGCACGTGGTCTTCGTGACCGGCGGGTCCGCCGTGGTGGCCGGTGCGGTGCTGCGGCCTGGCAGCCTGCTCTACCTCCCTCCCGGCCGGGAGCAACTTCCGGTCGCGGCCGGCTCCGCGACGCTGCTGCTGCTCGGCGGCGTTCCGCTGGGTGAGCCGCTGCTGATGTGGTGGAACTTCGTCGCCCGGACAGCGGACGAGATCGCGGCGGCGGTCAGGGACTGGGAGGAGGGCAGGTTCGGCGAGGTCGGCGGGTACCTCGGTGACCCCCTGCCTGCCCCTCCCCTGAGCGCGTCCCGACTACGGCCCAGGAACTGACCGCCGGGCAGACTCGGCAGATCGAAGGACGATGCAGCCGACCGTTCGCGAGGAGCGGATCAGAGCGCTCCTCACCGAACTGGCATTGCGGGTTCGGCAGGACTCCGGGGCCATCGAGCGTGAATGCGTCGATGCAGAGTGAGGCCGGGCAGGCGCTGACTGCCGCTGGCGCTGACGGCGGGACACTGGGATCGCGATGTCCCTGCGCTGCTGGCCACGATCGACACGGTCACGGGCGGGTGTCAAGGACACCCCGCCAGCCCGTGCTCAATTCCGTGACGGCCGATCCGCCGGCGATGAGGCGGACATTTACTCGTCGGCGGCCAGGACCTTTCGCGGATGGCTACCGTCGACGTAACCGACGAATGGCGGATAGATGTTGTAGCCAAGCAGTTCCTGGAGCCGTTCCGGTAGCTGCCTGACGACGTTCCTCGGCACCGCCAGGCAATGGTTCTCCTGGGGGCGCAGCCAGGCGGCCGCATACTCCAGGATGACGCCAAGACGCGGCAGGCCGGTGCGGTTGGCCCCGCCGCCGTGCCAGAGGCCGCCAAGGTAGAACATGGCCGAGCCGGGCGTCATGGTAGCGATCACGACCTGGTCTTCGGCCGACGGCAGGCGCCCGGGCTCCCAGCGGTGGCTGCCGGGAACGAATCTCGTGGCGCCGTTGTCCGTGGTGAAGTCATCCAGCGGCCACATGGTGTTGACCACCACCGGCGGGTGGGGGACTGGCAGCGGGTAGATGGCATCGTCGCGGTGCAGCATCTGGGCCTGCTCTCCCGGCCCGATCCTGATGCCCACCGGGGCACTGAGCTGATAGTGACCGAGCACCTGGTCGAGCACCTCGAGCAGCAGCGGATGCACCGCCGCCTGGTCGAACGTCCTGGTCTTGGCGAACAGGGCATAGACCCGCTGGGTCGCGAACCCCTCGAACGCGTTGCGGCCGGTCCGCGTCGCTCCGAGCACCCGGTCGAGATCAGTCCTCGCGGCTGTGACATCCTCGGTGCTCATCAGGTCGGACACGATCACGTAGCCGTCGTCGATCAGCCGCCGCGCCACGTCCCGGCCGGTTGACGTGGCGCCTGGCATTGTGGCCAGCACCACCCTGAGCGTAAGCCACCCGCCCGCGCCGTGACAGGGGCCCGCCTGTCCGGGTCACACGGTCCATGGCTCGCTCGCCGCCGGCCGCTCAGGCACCGGCCGGAGCCGGCTTGGTCTCCTTCAGCCATCGGTATGCGAGCACTTCACCGATCAAGACAATATTCATAACGATTACCGCCATGGCAGTCGAGTCAATTGCCAGGGCGATGCCGGTGGTGACTGCCGCGGCGACCACACCACCCGCTGTGACCGCGAGCCGCCAGGGCCGGAACACCCATGGGTTATCGGCGTCGCGCAGCTGCGCGTAGCTGCGCGAGCTGCCTATTTTCCAGCCGACTAGATCCCAGAGCAGGTACAGCACGAAAGCGGCCAGCACCAGGATTGCCTGCGGCGATGCCGACGGCTTCGCCTTCATATTCGTCTGGGCCGACGTAGCCAGCAGCCAGTAGTCGGCGACGAGGAGTATGTCAATGACGGACTGGGCCAGCGGCCAGTTCATGAAGGTAATCTTGAACTGCGGTCGGTTAATAGAGTTGTGGTAGCCGACCCAGCTTGTCAGGGTTACGACAGCGGCGAGGATCAGCTGAGTTCTTGCCGGCCATGGGATAGCCGCCGTGCCATGCCACGAGATCGGCTCGAGAATCTTCCCTACCACCAGCGCGAAAAGCACTTCGACAAAGCCAAGCCCGACCTTGGACCGGTCGATGCTATACGGGGAATCTGTGACCAGCCGCATGCCTGCCCCACGGTTAACGCTGCCGCTGAAAACCCAGTGCTGCCATTTGACTCGACGTATTTTACCCCGGCGCAGAGAGATTCGCAGCGCCGACCAGCCGAGGAACCTCGAGAAGGGATGAAACACGGTGCAGAACACCGGGGAGCGGCTCGGTTTCCCGCCGCTCGTGGTCCCACACATGGGTGTCTATCCAGACTGCCCGCATGCCCAGCTTGAGCGCCGGGTTGATATCCGAGGGCAGGCTGTTGCCCACCGACCAGCTCCGTGAAGCCGGACGGCCATCAGCCGCGAGCACGGCCGAGAACGACCGCTCGTCCTTGTGGTCAACCACGAAGACCTGGCTGAACACTTCGGCGAGCTCGCTGTCGGCCAGCCGCTTGGCCTGAACCTCCGGGTCGCCCTTGCTGAGCAGAACGAGGCGATGCGTGTGCTTGAGGTGGACCAGAACGGCGGGCACGCCAGGCAGCACCGCCGCCTTCCGGTCGAAGACCTGGGATGCTGTGCGCCGGATGGCTTCCTCGACAGTCCTGCTGGCGCCGCCAACGGCCAGGTACGCCTGAACGCAGGAGGCAGGAAAGCGGCTCGGGCGCAGGCCCATCGCGGCGACGTTGCGGACGTCGATCGCCCGCTCGGCCGCCTCCCATGCGGCGCCGTCAAGTCCCTGTGCCGCCACGATCGAACGACAGGCATCCCTCGCCTCGTCATACAGGGGCTCGGTGGACCAGAGGGTGTCGTCGCCGTCGAACACGACGAGGGCCATGCCCCGGCCAGGTCCGAACACCGTGCCCACACCGCCGTCAGCCACGAATCGATGGTACGAGCGATCCGCTCGCGCGGCAGCTGCCCCGTGATCGCCGCATCAGGTGCGCGCCGGCCGCCGGGGCCGGTGCTGAGCTGGCGGGCCGACGCGGGCCAGGACGAGGATCTCCGCCGGCCCCGCGCAGCGTGAGGTCGAATGCGCACATGCAACTAGAGGTGGTTCACCCGCAACGTCGGTACTTCTGATGGGAACATCGGGTTGCAAGCGACTTGCCGTGAGTGCTGGAGGACTGGTGAGCGAGGATTCCCCGGAACTGCTTGCCGGTTTCGCCGCGGGTTCGCGGATCGCGGGTTACCGGCTGGAAGAGCAGATCGGCCAGGGCGGCATGGCCGTGGTGTTCCGGGCGCACGACGAGCGGCTGGACCGGCAGGTCGCTCTGAAGATCCTGGCACCGGCACTGGCTGCCGATGCGGCGTTCCGGCAGCGGTTCATCAGGGAGTCACGGGCGGCCGCGGCCGCGGATGATCCGCACATCATCCCGGTGTACGAGGCCGGCGAGGTCAGCGGTGTGCTGTTCATCGCCATGCGGCTGGTGCGCGGCGGGGACGTGCGGTCGCTGATGCGCCAGATCGGCCCGCTGCCGCCGGGCCGGGCGGCGGAAATCGTGTCCCAGGTGGCGTCGGCGCTTGACGCGGCACACGCGCGCGGGCTGGTGCACCGGGACGTGAAGCCGGGCAACATGCTGCTCGGCATGACGGAGAGCCGGGGTCGGCCAGATCACGTGTATCTGTCGGATTTCGGGCTGAGCAAGGGGTCGCTGGAGGCCAGCGGCCTGACCGCGGCCGGGCAGTTCCTCGGCACGCTGGACTACATCTCTCCTGAGCAGATCGGGGGCCGGCTGGTCGACGGGCGCGCTGATCAGTATGCGCTGGCCTGCGCGGCGTTCGAGCTGCTCAGCGGGCTGCCGCCGTTCGCCCGTGATGAGGCGACCGCAGTGATGTACGCCCAGTTGTCCGAGCCGCCACCGCCGGTGACCGCCCGCCGTCCAGATCTGCCGGCCGCGGCGAACGCGGTGTTCGCCCGCGCGCTGGCCAAGTCCCCTTCAGACCGGTATGCCAGCTGCGGGGAATTCGCCGACGCGCTCCGCGGCGCCCTTGAGGCACGGCCCTACGGCCCGGCCTCGGGTGCCCAGGGGCCACA
>Ga0209415_10013678_pt1 | contig 13352 bp, 16 predicted proteins | sample PeaSoiSIISIP2007_FD_187696 | JGI IMG/M metagenome (GOLD analysis project Ga0209415, IMG submission 187696) | Peat soil microbial communities from Weissenstadt, Germany - SII-SIP-2007 (SPAdes) (version 2) | ecosystem: Environmental > Terrestrial > Soil > Wetlands > Peat | place: Germany... | reverse complement strand
CGCAATTCTCTCACAGCCTGTGAGAGAATCGGCCACATCTGCTCCGCCAGCGCCCATTTCGGAACTGCCTTGGGGACATAATCGCCTGCTCTTGACCAAGCTGGACACTCCCGTCATCCGGCTCTGGTATGCCCAAAAGGCCATCGAACATGGCTGGTCCCGCGCGGTGCTCACGCACCACATTGAAACGCAACTGCACAAACGCGAAGGCAAAGCCGTCACCAACTTTCAACGCACGCTGCCCCCGCCGCAGTCCGATCTCGCCGAACAAACGCTCAAAGACCCATACAATTTCGATTTCCTCACGATCCGCAGCGATGCCCACGAGCGCGACCTCGAACAAGGTCTGCTCGACCACATTCAGAGATTTCTGCTCGAACTCGGCGTCGGTTTCGCATTTGTCGGTCGGCAATATCACATGGAAATCAGCGGCCAGGATTATTATCTCGACCTCCTGTTTTACCACCTGCGGCTGCGCTGCTACGTCGTGATTGATTTGAAAATGAAAGCCTTCGAGCCGGAATTTGCGGGCAAACTGAATTTTTGCCTGTCCGCCGTGGACGACCAGTTGCGCCACGCCGACGACGGACCCTCCATCGGCCTGCTGCTGTGCAAGGAACGTGACCATCTGACCGTTGAGTATGCGTTGCGGGATTTGAAAAAGCCCATCGGCGTCGCCCAATGGCAGACCAAACTGGTCGAATCCCTACCCAGGAATTTGAAAGGCAGCCTGCCGACCGTGGCGGAAATCGAAGCTGAACTTGACAACGCACGCACCAAATAAAGTGGCGAATGGATCTTCAGCCCGTCGCCTGCTGCTCCGGCAGGGTGCTGGAACCGTGCAGGGATGGCGACCCAACTCGACGTTGGAGCTTTTTATTCTGGCCTTTTCCCCGCTTTGGGGCTTTACTCTTAGGGCGGCGGGGCTTAACCTGCTGTTAACGTAGTTGGTCAAAGTATGAATGAAATGTTTGCACTGTTTAATTTAGGGGGCCCGGAGATCCTCTTAGTCCTGGCGGTGATTCTGATTATGTTCGGCGCCAAGAAAATCCCGGACCTGGCCAAGGGCTTGGGACAGGGCATCAAGGAGTTCAAGAAGGCGACTCGCGAAGTGACCGACGAGATTCAAAACTCCGTGAATTCCACGCCTGCGCCTCCGCCGCCTCCGCCCGCTCCTATGGACCGGCAGATTGTCGAAGCGACGCAGGTCGAGAAGCCCGCCGCGGTTGCCCAGTCCAGCGAGCACAAGGCCTAGGCTGCGGCTGCCGGTTCTTTGCGCATGGCCGAAGACCCCGATGAATTGCGTACTGGCGCCGCTTCTGAAGAAGAGGAAGAAGAGGGAGGCCCGGTCAAATCGTTTCTTGAACACCTCGAGGACCTGCGCTGGGTGCTCATCAAGAGCCTGGTGGCCCTGAGTGTCGCCTTCATCGTCTGCCTGGTCGCCGGCAACCAGGTCGTCAAGGTCCTGACCTGGCCGCTCAGCCGCGCCAGAATCTCCTATCCCCGCGACCAGCAAGTCGTCACCTTCCTGTGGGGAACGAACCGGTTGGGGGTTTTTCAGACGCCTCGCTCGGGGGAGAACGCCCTCCACCTGACGACCAACCAGTATGCCACCATCCATGTCGAGTTGATCCCGCGAGAAGGAGCCGAGCACGGGACCAACGTGAGTCTTTTCGTCCTTGGCGCCAGAATGGATTCGGATCCGACCGAGGCGCAGCGTCTGGCGATCCCGCTCGTCTCCCTGGGACCGGCGGCAGCCTTTATCGTCGCCGTCCAAGTGGCCGTGTATGCCGGCATACTTATCGCCTCTCCCTTTGTGCTCTACTTTGTCGCCAGCTTTGTCTTCCCCGCCCTCAAGCTCAAGGAAAGAAAGTACGTCCACCGCGGGATGTTTTTTGGCGTTGGCCTCTTCTTGGCGGGCGTGTCCTTCTGCTATTTCGTGCTCATGCCCGTCGCGCTTCGAGCGTCCGTCGTTTACACCCAATGGATGGGCTTCTCCGTGCAACAGTGGCGAGCCGAAGATTTCATCAGCTTTGTCTCCAAGTTCATGCTCGGCATGGGCTTGGGGTTTGAAATGCCGGTGGTTCTGCTGGTCCTGGTCAGAATCGGAATTCTGAACTACTCCATCCTCTCCAAAGCCCGGCGCTACGTCGTCGTCATCAATCTCATCCTCGGCGCGTTGCTCACCACCCCGGAGGTCCTCACTCAAGTGCTCATGGCCGTACCGCTGCAAATCCTCTTCGAAATCACCGTTTGGATCGCCTGGTACTGGGAACGGCGGGACAAGAAACGCCTGGCGGCTGAGGAAGCCGCGGCTACCGCGCAGGGACAGGCCTCCTGACCGCTGGTCTGGGGGCAACCCGGGCACGCCCTGATTTTTCAACCCTATGGTGCGTTTGGTCTTGTTTGACATTGACGGCACGTTGATCCGCACGGGCGGAGCGGGAGTGAAGGCCTTCGCGAAGGTGTTCGCCACCGAGTTCAATGCCGTCGACCACTTCGAGCGATTGAAGTTCTCCGGCCGCACCGACTTGAGCCTGATCCGCGAGTTCTTCGGCTTTCACAACCTCCCCGTCACGCCGGAGAACCTCCGGCGGTTCTTCGACCCCTACGTGTTCTGGCTCGAGCAGTTCCTCCGGGAAGGCGAGCCCAAGGTTTGCCCTGGGGTCTGGGAATTCATTCGCGGCCTCGAGGCCCTCCCGCGCCCGCCGCTCCTGGGCCTGTTGACCGGCAACATCCGCCTGGGCGCCGAAATCAAGCTCCGCCATCTCCATCTCTGGGAGGCCTTTGCCACCGGGGCGTTTGCCGACGATCACGAAGAGCGCAGCCAGATCGCCGCCATCGCCCGCCGACGCGGCAGCGAAATCCTTCGAGAGGAGCTGCGCGATGACCAGGTGCTTGTCGTGGGCGACACGCCGCTGGACATTCGTTGCGCTCGGGCCATCGGCGCCAAAGTCCTGGCGGTCGCCACCGGCAGCAGCACTCTCGAGGAACTCAAGCGCCACCAGCCGGATTGGGCCGTGAGCAACTTGACTGAGGTCCAGCCCGGCGAGGTGGCGGGCGTGTCGAAGCCGGCTTAGCCAGAGCCTGTCACAAAACGTCCGATTCCAGACCTTTGTCGGAAGCCTTTGTCGGAAGCCTTTGTCCGGAACCTTTGTCGGGGACCTTTGTCGAAAGCCCTTGTCGAAATTCCAATTCCGAATCGGACCGACAAAGGTTGGCGACAAAGTCTTCCGTTCGAGGAGGAAGCGGGGACGAAGCCGTCCCCGCCCCTTGCCCCGCTCAATGGTGGTGGGGGCCTCCGCCGCAGCAACCGCCGCAAGCGCCACTATTGACACCGCAGCCGGAGCCGTCGCCGACGCAACACGGTTCACTGCTGCTGGCGGTGGTGGAGGCGAAGACGGACAGCTTCTTCGTGAGCCGGCCGGAACCGCAATGCGGGCACTTCGTCCCCCGCCAGTCGCTCGACCGGACCAGGAGTTCGCTGTCGCTGTCGCACTTGTCGCAATGAAACTCGTAAATCGGCATGAACAGAGAATAGCCGCCTCCGGGGGGATCTCAAGCGCGGAATTCGAGCGGGGAATACATCCCTGTGCCTGCCGCCTTCGCCGACTCGATAAAGGCCCGAACCTTCGCCGGGTCTTTCCTGCCGGGCGCCGCTTCGACGCCACTGGAGACGTCGACCGCATAAGGACGCACGCGCCGGACGGCGTCGGCGACGTTTTCCGGGGTCAGTCCGCCGGCGAGAAAGACCGGGCGGCCCAGCTTCATGCCCTCAAGGGCGAGGTCCCAGTTGCAGGTTTGGCCAGTGCCGCCCGGCTTGCCCGGGGCGCAGGCGTCCAGCAACCAGGCGTCGGTGGGGTAGTCTGGCAGGCGTTGCAGGCAATCCGGGCTCTCGAGGTGGAAGGCCTTCATGCTCATCAGCCCGAATTGCAGGCAGTAGTCCGGCGGTTCATCGCCATGGAACTGGAGCAGACCCAGCCGGCACTGGCGCATGGCGCTCAAAACCAAGTCTGCCGGCGCGTTGACGAACACCCCCACCCTCAGTGGAAAGGGCGGCAGTTCGCGAATGATGGCGGCGGCCGCCTCCGGCGAGATATAGCGCGGACTGGGTTCGTAGAATACAAACCCCAGCGCGTCGGCGCCCGCCTCAGCCGCCACGCGCGCATCCGCCAGGCTCGTGATGCCGCAGATTTTGACTTTAACCGGCATACAAGAGAGAACCACGGATGGACACAGATAAAGGGTGCGAGGACGTCCTGGGGGCTTCGGAGCACCTATCAAACCGCAGAGACGCGAAGAACGCAGAGATTCGTTTCGTTTGTCTTCTCTGCACTCCCATAGTCGAATTCGCTCGCAGGCTGCGAACAATTTCTTCTCTGCGCTCTTCGCGTCTCTGCGTTTTCATTGCGTTTCCGAAAGCCGCACGAGTTCCCCAAGCAGTCCCGACGTCCCCCGGCCACGCTCTCACGCTCCACGCTCCACGCTCCACGCTGGGGTCGCGACTCTGCCGCGCTGGGTTCATTCGCCCTCGCTTAAGTTTATCCATGCTCGCGTTCGTTTACATGCACCACCTTGGCGGGCGGGAAGCCGTTGAACCACGTGGCCGAGGCGCTGCTGTAGGCGCCGATGTTCTCGGAATAGACCAGGTCATCGATGTCCAGTTTCGGGAGTTCCTCGGACAGCGAGATGGTGTCCAGCGCGTCGCAGGTCTGGCCAAAGACGGCGCAGACCTCCGTTTTGCCCTTGGCGAAACTCTTTACCTGGTATTGGCAATGATCGAAGATGATGCCGCTGAAGGTGTGATAGACGCTGTCATCGATGTAGTAGCACGTCTTGCCGTCGCGGACGGCCTTGCCGATGATGCGGGCGACGGAGACGGCGGCCGTAGCGACCAGGAACCGCCCCGGCTCCGCCAGGATCTGGATGTCGGTGGGGAAGAGGCGGTCGACCTCGGCATTGATTTTGGCGGCCAGGGCGCTGAACGGTTTGACGTGCTTGTTATAGGGGGCGGGAAAGCCCCCGCCGATATCGAGGATCTTGAGTTCATGGCCGCGCGACTTGGATTCCCGCATCACCGCCCCGGCGATGTCCAGCGCCTGGACAAAGTTCTGAAAGTTGGCGCACTGGCTGCCGACGTGGAAACTCAGGCCCTCGACCACCAGGCCCAGGTCGAAGGCGGCCTTGATCAGGTCCACCGCTTCGCCCGGGTCGCAGCCGAACTTTGAGGACAGCTCGACCATCGAGCCGGTGTTGGGCACGCGCAGGCGCAGGACGACGCCCGCGTGCGGCGCAAATCGCTTGATCTTCTTCAACTCCGTCAGGTTGTCGTAGGTGACCAGCGGCTTGTATCGGTCCAGCGCCTCGAGCGTCTCCTTGGGCTTGGTCGGGTTGGCGTAGATGATCTTGTCCCAGATGAAGTCCTGCTGTTCCTTGGGCGGCAGCCCCTTGATGTTCTCATACACCAGCATGAATTCCGGCAACGAAGCCACGTCGAAGCTGGCCCCAGCCCGGTAGAGCGCGCGGATGATCGCCGGCTCGGGGTTGGCCTTCACCGCATAATAGGCCTGCACCTTGGGCAGATGTTTCTTGAAGGCGGCGTAGTTTGCCCGGATCACCTCGTGGTCAATCACCACGATGGGCGTGCCCTGAGTGCGGGCAAGGTCCTGCAGTTGCTGGGGCGTCATGATTCTATCCTGCCATCTTGAACGCTCATTGGAATAAGCCGTTTCGCTCTTTCATACAAGCCAAAAATTATGTCGCCATTTCCCCTGAACTCTGCCAGAATCTGCCCTTGCCAGTATGCCCCTTTACGAGTACGAACTTTGCGAAGGCGATTGCCCGGTGTGCGGCGGCAAGTTTACCCTGCGCCGGCCGCTCTCGGCGCCTCCTTTAACGAAATGCCCGGCGTGCAAGAAGCCGGTGCGCAAGGTCTTATCCGCGTTTAATTCGCCCCGGAAACTCTCGATTTCCGACGCCAAAAAGGCCGGCTTCAGCGTCCTCAAGCGCGTCGGCAAGGGCGAATACGAGAGGCAGTAGCCGAGGAGACCGTTGCCCGAATCAACGTTCCGGATCATTATGCATCGAAATCTCTCCTTTTCGCGAAGAATTTCAGGCGGCTGGTTCAGCCGACACCAATCCACCAATCCATTAATCCATCAATCCCTGTCCTCTTTGGTTCCGGCTACGCCGGGCTGCGAAACATGTCCGTCGCCGACCTGAAGAAAATCGCCGTCGTCCATACGCTGCGGAGCTGCCAGCTTTTCGCCGGCTTGCCTTCCGCCGATTTGGAGAAGATCGCGGACGTGGCGGTGTTGAAATCGCTCGAGAAGGGCGAATATCTCTTTCGCGAAGGCGGCCCCGCGCACGGGTTTTACGTCGTCCAACGCGGCGCGGTGAACGTTCACCGCGTCAACGCCGCGGGCAAGGAACAGATCATCCACGTCTTTCGCGCCGGCGAATCGTTCGCCGAAGTGGCGCTGGCCACCGCGACCGGCTATCCGGCCGATGCGCGCGCCCTCGAGCCGACGCAGGCCTTGCTGGTGCAAAAGGACGGCATTCTCGCGCTGCTCCAGCGCCAGCCGGAACTCGCGCTGCGGATGCTCGGCTCGATGAGCAGCCATCTGCGCGTGCTGGTCGGGCAGCTTGAAGATCTGACCTTGAAACACTTCGAGACCCGGCTGGCCAACTGGCTGGTGAGACGCTGCCCCAATCCGCAAGGCCAATCGCCCGTCAAAATCGAACTGACGATGACCAAGCGGTTGCTGGCGGCGGAACTTGGCACCGGCAGCGAAACCTTTTCGCGCACGCTCGCGAAGCTCCGCCAGCAACAGCTCGTCGCCGTCAAAGGCAAAACCGTCACCGTCCTTTCGCCGGCCAAATTGAGCGCCTTGCTGCGCCGCAACCTGGGAGAGTAGTTTGGCTAGAGCCTGTCCCAAAAGCCGGCGAACGGAAACCTTTGTCGGGACCCTTTGTCGGGACCCTTTGTCCGGACCCTTTGTCGGAACTCTTTGTCGAAATCCTTTGTCGGAACCCTTTGTCGGAACCCTTTGTCGGAACCCTTTGTCGGAACCCTTTGTCGAAATCCTTTGTCGAAATCCTTTGTCGAAATCCTTTGTCGGGACCCTTTGTCGGAACCTTTGTCGTCCCGATTCCGAATCTGGGTTTCGCGACAAAGTTGCGGACAAAGGGTTCCGACAATGGATTTCGGCAAAGTTCCCTACAAAGGCCCGGAATCAGCCGTGCGCAGATCTTCTCCCGATGTCATTGGCCCGGCTCAGGAACCCACGGCCAGCGCCGCGGATAGCGGTGACCGTTGAGCTGGAGGCCGATCCACGAAGAGCGAACCAAGTAATGATAGCTGAGAAGTAAAACCGGGATGGCCACGGCGAGAATGAACAGGTATTTGACAGGCCGCGGCAGAGCCCAGCGGCCCACCAGGATTTGCAGCGCGATGACCAGCGGCAAATGGACGAGGTAAGTCCAGCAGGAGGCATCCGCCAGGTAACGTCCCCAGGCGTTGGGCCGCCGGCAAAAGCGGGTGAACATGCCCAGGAAACCCAGCACGAAGCCCCACATCGAGGTGATGAAACCGCACCGCCGCGTCGCGGCGGGTACCGCTCAGGCTCTCGCGCAACTCAGCTTGGGCAGGCATGGGGATGGTCAAAAAACTCCCGGAATCAGCCGTGCGCTGACCTTTTCTCGATATTCCGCATATCCAGGAAGCTTGTTGGTCAAGAAGGTTTCCTCGTCGATGAGGCGCCAGGCGAAACACGGCACCAAGGTCAGGGACACCAGAAGTCCCCAATAGGACCCTAGCGCGGGCGGCGTGCCCATGAACATGATCAATAACCCGGTATACATCGGGTGACGGACCACCGAATAGGGACCCGTCATAATGACCTTTTGCCCCGGTTCGACTTGAATAGCGGCTGCGGCAAAGCTGTTTTCCCGCAAGACAAGAAAAATGATAAACAAGCCGGCGGCAACCGCGATATTTCCGATGATCTCCACAATCGGCGGCGGGTGCGACCAACCCTCGCGAAAGTCGCGTATTGACACCACAAGCAGCCCGCCCCACCCGGTCGTGATAAAGAAGCTGATGATCTTCTGCGAAATCCTTTGCTCGAAAAAGGGTCCGGACCTCAGGCGCCGCCGCAAAAGTGCGGGGTCGTTCTTCACGAGATACAGCAAGATCAGAAGCGAGCCGCCGGAAACGACGGCCAGATAAGTCCGGCCCTGCCAATAATCAAGCGTCCCCGCCGGCCAGCCCATCAAGTAGGCGAAGCTGAACCGCAAGTTGAGCAATGGCTGCCAGTAATGAGGCGTCGGGGCCGGCCAGCCCATCAGGACCGCAAGGAGCGGATATCCAAGCACCGCTTTGACAGTGACACTCATTGCGCTGCTCCTTGTGATGTCCGTAACCCGACGCAACCTGGAAGCATAAACCGCAGTCAGGCTCATCTTGCCAGCACCCAAGCCGCAATGTCCGCCACGACCGTCTCCGCGACATGGCCGCTTTCTGCGTATTCGGAGGGGCTGCTCCGGCCTTCGCCGGCGACGAACAGGTGGTTGAGTTTTGGATAAAGCTTCAAGGTCGCGTTGGGAGAATCGCCCAGCGCCTTTTTCCAACCGTCGAAATCCGCCTGGGTGACTTGGTAGTCGCGCCCGCCCTGGAGGATGAGGATGGGTTGTTTCAGAGCCCTGGCCATCGCCGCGACATCATGGTCCCGCAAGTCCAGCCAATACCGCGCCGAGCCGCCCATCAGCAGGTTGGTCGAGGACACGTCGGCGGCGGTGAGTTGCTTGATCTTCAACGCCTCGGCCCGGAGTTCCTCGAGCTTGGCCATGACATTGGTGTTCTTCGAGCTGTCCAGTGAGGCCAGGTAATCCACCTGGTCCAGGACCAGGTCCACGAGCGGCCGAGTTGCGCCCGCCAGGACGATCAACCCGGCAATCTCCGGGTCCGCCTTGCCAATTCTGGGGATGGCTATCCCGCCGAGGCTGTGGCCCAGCACGAACACGCGCCGGGCATCGATCCCCTCGGTTGCCCGCAGCCGCGCGGCCGCATCCAGCGCGTCATCGACCGTCTCCTCCTGCAGGGTAATCTCCAGCACGGCAGCCGCCAGCTTCGCGCCATACTGTTTAGTGCGCTTCTCGTAGCGGAGCACGGCGACGCCTCGCGCGGCCAACCCCCAAGCCAGGTCCCGAAACGGTTTGTTCGCCCCCACCGTCTCGTCCCGGTCCTGCGGGCCCGAGCCGTGAACCAGGACCACGGCCGGCCAGGGCCCGCCGCTGGCGGGCACCGCCAGCGTGCCCGGCAAGACCCATTCGCCCTTGCCAACGCTGAACTCCTTCTCGCGGAAAGCCTCGCTCCTGGCGTAAGGCGGAGGCGGAAACGACGCCGGGGCCGTTGGGGCGAAAAACAGCCCGGCGACCTGGCGGTTGGTGTTGAAAACAACCTTCGTGTCCAGAGTGGCCCGTTCGAATTGACAGGTCACCAGCACCACGTCATAGCCCGTCACCTTCTCGGCCCGAGTTTTGACCTGCTCCTTGAAGGGGCCGGCTTGCGCCTGCACCCCCTCCCAGACCTCGCGCAACTTCGCCTCAGGCAGCGCCTGCTTCATGGTCGCGTCGAAACGCGCCACGGCCCCGCCAAAGTCTGCCTTGACCAGCAGACCGACAAAGTCCTGGGCGGACACGGTAACGTCCCCTGATTCCGCTCGTGCGGCCAAGGGCGTCCCCGCCACCGCCGTGGCGAGGAGCATCACAATCTTCAAGACTGATTTTTTCATAGTAGGTTTCGGTGTTTTCTTTCTTCCCCCCTCTCCTGGGGGAGAGGGCCGGGGTGAGGGCGATTTTTTTATGGTGGGTTTCGGTTTCTTCTTCAATCGTTGGCTGCGTCCGGGCGTTCGGCCTCGGGGTTCGTCTGGCGCCGCAGACCCTTGCGCTTCTGCACTGCCTGCCTAAGGAGGTACTCGATCTGTCCGTTGACACTCCGCAGCTCATCCTTGGCCCAGGCCTCGAGCGCCGTCCCGAGTTCGGGGTCGATGCGCAAGAGAAATGCTTTGCGTGAGGCCATGGCCGGCCTAGGTGTAGAGCGTTCCGGTGTTGACCACCGGATGCACCTCGGTCTCGCCGCACAACACCACCATCAGGTTGCTCACCATGGCGGCCCGCCGCTCGTCGTCCAGTTGCACCACCTGTTTCTCGGCCAGTTCTCTCAAGGCCATCTCCACCATGCTCACGGCCCCATGGACGATCTTCTGCCGCGCCGCAATCACGGCTTCCGCCTGCTGCCGGCGCAGCATCGCCTGGGCGATCTCCGGCGCGTAGGCCAAGTGCGTCAACCTCGCCTCTTCCGCCAGCACCCCCGCCTTGCTCAGACGCGCCTGCAATTCCTGCCGCAGTGCCTGGGAAACCTCATCCATCCCGCTCCGCAGAGTCACCTCGTGCTCCTCGCCATAGTCGTAGGCGTAGGCGCTGGCCACGTGCCGGATCGCCGACTCGCTCTGCACCCGCACGTAGTTCTCGTAATCGTCCACGTCAAAGGCCGCCTGCGCCGTGTCCTGCACCCGCCAGACCACCACCGCCGCTATCTCGATCGGATTGCCCCGCTTGTCGTTAACCTTGAGTATCTCGCTGTTGAAATTGCGCGCCCTAAGTGAAAACTTCAGGCGCGACATCTTCTTGAACGCCCGCGTGGCCCTGCCCAGCTTGGCCACGGCCACCGTCCCCTCGCCGCCCGCGCTCTGCCCGGTCGCCCCAGCCTGGCACGGGCCGTTCGAATAAAAAGGATTTCCCCAATGAAAACCCGGCTCCCTCACGGTGCCTTTGTACTCGCCGAACAGGATGAGCACCCGCGCCTCGTTCGGCTGCAAGGCGAAAAAGCCCACGCACATTACAATCGCGGCGAACTCCACCAGAATCGAGGTCACGAACCAACCCCAGATTGGGTGGCCCAGCGCATTGGCCCCGGCTACGATTGAGTAAATCAAGACTGCGATTGCCCCCAACAACAGAACCACGACAATCGGCAGCATCACCCAGCCGCTGAAGACTTTGACGATTCTCTCCCGGTTCATCTCGCGGTTCGTAACGGTATTTTCAGAGTTCATATTCGCATTAGCCTTTCGATACAGCATTTTTCATTTGCTATCGCCACGATATCATAGTGAAATCTAAATGCAAGCACAAAATGCAACCTTGTTTGTAATCGGGCAGGACGGTTGACAAAGTGGGGTTTCTGGAGTGCGCCGGCAGAGCAAAGCGGCGACGGCGGTTTCGGCCACCCGGGACTTCCGGCAACGTCAGCCGCTGCCCGGAAACATGAGGTCGGGACTGGGACGCGGGTCAACCTCTCAAGCAAAGGGATCGAAAAGCCTCGCTCCTGTGTGCTCGAAATTCCGGATGTTGCGCGTGGCGACGGTAAGGCCATGCGCCAGGGCCGTGGCGGCTATCATCCCGTCCAGCAGGGGCAGCAGGCGCCCTCGCCGCCTCGACTCAACGACCAGTTCAGCCCAGCGGCGGCTCACCGCGGCATCCCAGGGCAGGCAGTCAATCGTTTCCACCACCTGGGCAAACCACCGTTCAAGTTGGGCGCGCTTGCGACCCGGTGCAAGCGTGAGAATACCGATGCGCAGTTCGCCGAGAATGATGGGGTCCACGAAGAAATCGCTCTCGTGGGCCCTCAACCAGACCACTACTTTGGCATCGGGGTCTGGCCTGGTGGGCTCGCTGAGCACGTTCGCATCTACGAGGTAGGTCATCCGAATAGCGGCGCCTTGATGTCGGCGCTGGTTTCGATCCGCTCCATTGGCTTGAACCAGCCCTTGACTGGGCAGGCCAAAAGCAGCTTGACCAAGCCTTCATTCCTCCGGCGCGGCTTGCGTTTCAGCCGGTACTCGCCGCAATCAATCCGCTCAACCTCGAACTCTTGCCCGGGCTTGACGCTGTCCTGCTGCCGGATTTCGGCGGGCAGAACGATCTGCCCTTTGCTGGACACAGTAGTCGTCATGCGCGGTAAGATAACGTCTTACCTCTCTCCGTCAAGCCCGGCGTTTACCACCGTACCGTGGCAGCCTGGCTCAGCCTTTAGCGGCGGAAATCTCGAGCATGCGCTCGATGGGCTGGCGGGCGCGGCGGATGATGTCCTGGCTCAACTCGATGCGCGGCGCCAGATGTTTCATGCAGTCCCGGAGTTTCTCGAGCGTGTTGAGTTTCATGAACTTGCATTCGCTGCAACGGCAGGCATCCGTCGGGGCGCGCATCGCGTCGAAGACCGGCGCGCAGATGAACTCCTTGCCTGGGCACTCCTTTTTCATCCGGTGCAGAATCCCCGATTCGGTCACCACGATGAACTGCCTGGCCGGGCTTTCCTTGCAATAGACAATCATCTTCTCGGTCGAGCAGACCTCGTCGGCGAGGTCGCGCACTTCGCGCAGGCACTCCGGATGCACGACCACCTTGGCGTCCGGAAACAACCGGCGGAGGCGCAGCAGGCCCTCCCGGCGGAATTCCACGTGGGCATAGCAGTTGCCCCGCCACAGCGTCATCGGCCGGCCCGTCTGCTCCATCACCCAGGCGCCCAGGTTCTCATCCGGCACAAACAGCAACTCCCGGTCCTGGGGGGCGGCCTCGACGATCTTGACCGCGTTGCCGCTGGTGCAGATGACGTCGCTCAACGCTTTGACCTCGGCGCTGCAATTGATGTAGGTAATCGTATAGAGGCCGGGATGCGCCTGCTGAAACTCCGCCAGCTTGTCCGCCGGGCAACTCTCCTCCAGCGAACAGCCTGCATCCTTGTCCGGCAGCACCACGATCCGGGTCGGATTCAGGATCTTCGCCGTTTCCGCCATGAAATGCACGCCGCTGAACACGATGACATCCGCATCCGTTCGGGCGGCTTGCCGGGACAGCCCCAGCGAATCCCCCACAAAATCCGCCACGTCCTGGATCTCCGGCACCTGGTAATTATGCGCCAGGATTACGGCGTTGAGCTGCTTTTTCAGGACGAAAATCTCCCGCGACAGCGCGTCCAGCCGTTCGCGCGGCACGGGCTGGCGCACCGGGAAGCGATCCACTCCCGGCGCCGATGCTTCAGTCAGATTCACCATGCTCGTAATGTAACCTCCCCGCCCCGGCACCGTCAATGCCGAGGGGCGGGGACGGCTGCTTCCCCCTCTCTGTACTGCAATGGTAGAATTTGCTCGCAAACTGCGAACGATTTCTTCTCTGCGCTCTTCGCGTCTCTGCGTTTTCATTGCCTCTCCGAATGCCCCCACGGCTTCCCGAAGCAGTCCCGACGTCCCTCCGCCACGCCCTCACGCTCCCCTGCCCGCCGTAGCCTCGGC
>Ga0209415_10013677_pt1 | contig 13353 bp, 11 predicted proteins | sample PeaSoiSIISIP2007_FD_187696 | JGI IMG/M metagenome (GOLD analysis project Ga0209415, IMG submission 187696) | Peat soil microbial communities from Weissenstadt, Germany - SII-SIP-2007 (SPAdes) (version 2) | ecosystem: Environmental > Terrestrial > Soil > Wetlands > Peat | place: Germany... | reverse complement strand
CGCAGGTCCGGTGAAGGCGACCTTGAAGGGCAAGCCGGTCCAATTCAAGGCAGATGCCAAGCACTGGCTGGCCCTGAAACGGCAATGGCATGACGGCGACCGACTCGAAGTCGAGCTGCCGATGGCCCTCCACTCCGTGCCTTTCGACCCTATCAAGCCATATCCGGCCGCGATCGCCGACGGCCCCGTCGTGCTCGCCTTCCGCACGCCGGCTACAAATCCCGCCGACAAGGTCGATCTAAAGCATCTTGCTTCCGAGCTCGTCCCGAGTCCCGGCGAGGCCCTGACCTTTCATGTCAGGGGCAATCGGGAGATCCTCGCCCGGCCGTTTTATGCCTACAAGGAGGGGGAGGAGTACTTCATGTATCTCGATCCAACCGCCGTCGGCCGAGTCTCCTATCGGCGGCTAAGCAAGGAGGGGAATTGGCAGGACTCCGGCCGATTCTGGTTCACCAACCAGGTTGGCGCCTGGTGCGAGGGGCAATTCGAGGGGACAGGATTCCGGCTGATCGGCTGGGCCTACGACGATGGCGGCCACGCCGAAGTGAAGGTGGACGGCAAGGTCGTGGGCACGATCGATCAGTACGGCGCGGGTCGCGACCTGCCCTTCGACTACAGGATCACCGGCCTCGCGCCCGGAAAGCACACGGTCCGCATCACGATTCTCACCGAAAAGGACGACGCCTCAAAGGACCGTTTCATCAACGTCGGGGGATTCCAGGAGATCAGCGGCCTGGATTAAGGCACCTGATGCATCAGGATCAGATTCGTGTTCCCTGGCTGGCCGGCGGGGATGCCCGCAGTTACGATTACGTGGTCGCCGGCCTTTAGGCGGCCTCGTTCTACGAAGGCTTGAACCGCTTGGCGAACGCCGTCTTCGGTCGTTACCGGGCAACCAACGTGCACCGCTTCCACCCCCCAAACGACCGCCATCTGGGCCTGGGTCCGCGCGTCGTAAGTCGCGCACAGGATGGGGATGCGTGGCCGGAACTTGCTGACGAGGCGCGCCGTTTGTCCGCTCGTCGTGTTGGTTACGATCGCCGCCGGCTTTGTCATTCCAGCGAGTTCGGCTACCGCATGGGCGACCGCCTCGGTATGGCTGATTCCGTCGCGAGACTGCTCCCGAAACACGTTCTCGATGCGGCTCCGGTCGAAGAGCTTCTCCGCCTTTTCCGCGATTCTCGCCATGGTCTTGACGCACTCGACAGGAAAGTCCCCGCTCGCGGTTTCCCCACTCAGCATCAGGGCGTCGGTCCCGTCGAGGACGGCGTTGGCGATGTCGGTGGCCTCGGCCCGGGTCGGACGCGGATTGACGATCATGCTCTCCAGCATCTGGGTCGCGGTGATCACCGGCTTGCCGTATTCGGTGCATTTGTGAATGATCTTCTTCTGGACGATCGGAACGTCCTCGATGTCCATCTGAAGACCGAGGTCGCCGCGGGCAACCATCACGAGATCGACGCACTCGAGAATGCGCTCGAGGTCGAGAAAGGCCTCGCGCGTCTCGATCTTCGCGCAGAGCCTTACGCCGGGATTCTGGGCGTCGACGAGGCGTCGCAGATCCCTGATGTCTTGGGCACACTTGACGTAGCTGAGAGCGATGTAATCGACGCCCGACTTCAGCGCCTCGTCGATGTCTTCGCAGTCTTTCTCGGTGATCGGAGAGACGTCGAAGACGCGACCCATCAAGGTGACTCCCTGGTTGCTCTTGACCGGGCCACCGCTGACGACGCGTGCTGCGAATCGAAATCCCGCTTGCTCGGTAACCCGAAGCTCGACGTTGCCATCGCCAAGCAGCAGCCGGCCGCCCACGCCGATCGCCTTCAGGATTTCCTCTTGCGTGATGGGGAGGTCGACGCTGGAACCGCGGACCTCCAAATCCGCCTCTGAGAGGCCCTGGGAAGCGCGATCGGAGTCGCGTGGACCGACGGTGGGTCCCAGGGTAACGGACTGGCCCGCCTTCAGGTCAAGGACGCCTCCGGCCAGAGCCCCGAGGCGAAACTTGGGTCCCTGGAGGTCGGCCAGGACCGCTACGGGCGCGAGGTCGGTACTGCAGCCCCGGATCCACTCGATCCAACGCCGCTTCGTCTCCCAGTCTCCGTGGCTGCAGTTGAGTCGCGCGACGTTCATTCCCGCCTTGACGAGCTCTCGAATCTTCTCCTTGCCGTCGACGGCCGGTCCAAGCGTGCAAACGATCTTTGTGCGGCGAGGCATCTGGCTTCCAGCGTACCGGATGGGCTCCATGGCCGAGGCGTCCCTATGACTCGCGTCATAGCGAGGGTTTCGGAGGAAGCCCAAGATGAGTTGCGGTGGCCATTTTACAAGTCGTCTGGCGTAGCCGGCCCCGGCGAATTTCGGGAGGGGTCGATGCCGCTTGATACCGTCGACGCGGCGATCCCGGTGCGACCGTCGAATGCCGGCGCGATCGAGGCCTGCGGGCTATTCCACGCGTTGTCCGAGCAAGTCCGATCTCGGCTGGCCTCGAACTCCTTCATGGCTTATGCGGAGCGGGGCCAAATGATCTGGATGGCCGATTCTCCGGCCGAGTTCTGTTCGATCGTAGGAGTCGGATTCGTCAAGACGAGCCGGAGCACACCGAACGGGCAGGACGTGCCCATCGAAATGCTCGGCCCCGGTCAGGTCTTCGGCCTCATCGCGGTTATCGAGGGACGCCCCCTCCCTTTGACGGCAACCGCTGTAACGAACTCCTGGTATCTCAAGATCCCCGGTCTGGAGGTTCAATTGGCATGCGCGGACGATCGCTCGTTTCGGGACAAAGTCGTCGAGACGCTTGTCCGGCGGCTTAAGAGATCGGAGTTGTTGGCGGCGAGGCTATCATCGACTGAGTCCGACCAACGAATAGCGGCTGCTTTGTCGATTCTTGCCGATTCCTATGGCCGGACGACGCACGCCGGAATTGAAATCCCGTTCCCCCTGACTCGGCGGGACCTGGCGGATATCGCCGGAGTCGCCCCAGAGACCACTACCCGGATAATGCGCCGCTGGCAAGGGGAGGGGACTTTGTCCGGCGGCTTTGGCCCTCTCACGATCTTCCGGCCGGAGGCTATTGGAATCCTGCCATTGGAACGACGGGCACCGTTGACGATACTCCACACCCACGAAGGCGCGGTACCCAGGGCTAAGTGCTGAGTGCTACCTGCCAAGACTCCCGGCAACTCCGAGCCTCTCCGGAGCCGGATAAAATCCTGCGGTCCCGGGGAGTTAACGCCAGGAATCGGGTCAAGAGCGTGCAGAATCATCCCATGGATCGATTCATCCTTTGCATGTGTTTCTTGGGGCTTCTAGGACTTGTTAGACCGGCGAGCGGGGACATCATGGTCTCCAAGACGGTCGTGGTCTCCCAAGCGGGCGCGACGGCGGCGGAGGTGCACGCTGCCCAGGAGCTTCGCGACCATCTCTCCAAGATCACGGGTGCGGAGATCCATCTCCGTGACCACGCCGTCGAGGCTCCGAGCAACGCAATCGTCGTCGGGCAGGGCCCGATCGCTCGCAAGCTCTTTCCCGCCGTCGATTGGTCCAAGCTGGGGGAAGAGCAGACCTTTATACGGAGCAAGGGCAACGTGCTTCTCGTTGCCGGCGGACGGCCCAGAGGAACCCTTTACGCCGTTTACCGGCTTCTCCAGGTCAAGTGCGGCGTCCGTTGGTGGACGCCTTGGGCGATCACGATCCCCAAGAACCCGAAGCTCGCGTTCGCAGCCATGGATTGGACGGAAACGCCCGCATTCGAATACCGCGACCCCTACTGGTTCCAGAGTTTCGATCCGGATTGGGCAACGCGCAACTTCGATAACGGATTCAACGTGCGAACGGATGCCGCGCATGGGGGCAAGGTCCTCTATCAGGGCTTCGTCCACACCTACTACGGCCTCGTGCCGCCGGACACCATGTTCGCCAAGCACCCGGAGTGGTTTAGCTTAATCAGCGGAAAGCGGACCGATGTGAACGCCCAGCTCTGCACGACCAATCCGGAGCTTCGCGACTACATCGTGAAACAGGTCGAAGCGGAGCTTCGAGCCAACCCGCAGGCTAAGATCGTTTCCGTCTCTCAGAACGACTGCTTCAACCCCTGCCAGTGCCCAACCTGCCGGGCGCTTGCCGCGAAAGAAGGCTCGGATTCAGCGCTCGTCCTCGATCTCGCCAACTACGTCGGTGAGAAGATCGAAAAGGAGTTTCCCGGAGTTGCCGTCGACACCCTCGCCTATCAATGGTCTCGCCATCCTCCGACGACGATGCGACCGCGCAAGAACGTGATCGTCCGCCTGTGCAGTATCGAGTGCAACTTCGCCCACCCCTTAAGCGCGCCCGAGAATACTAGCTTCGGCGACGACATCCGTGGCTGGAACAAGCTGACGGACCGGCTCTACGTCTGGGATTACTGCACGAACTTCGCCCATTACGTCCAGCCGCAGCCGAACTACTTCAGCCTTCCCGAAACCCTTCAGTGGTTTTCGCAAAACGGCGTGAAGGGCGTATTCGAGGAAGGCGATTACAACTCGACCGGCGGCGACATGGCGGAGATGAAGGCTTGGATCATCGCTCAGATGCTCTGGGATCCCAGGCAGGATCCGAGCAAGCTGGTCGACGAGTTCCTGGCCGGCTACTACGGCGAGGCCGCCGCGCCCATGATCCGCAAATACGTCGATCTCATGGCCGGCGAAGCCGCGAGGGTGAATCTGACCTGCTACATCGGCACGGACAGCCCGCTGTTCCGCTACGAGGTGATGGAGCAGGCGATGAGCCTGTGGGACAACGCCTATGAGGCGGCTCTCAAGGAATCGCCGGATTACGCCTGGCGCGTGCTCCAGGGCGAGTTGCCGGTTCAGTATGTGTGGCTGTCGCGTTGGAAGGAGTTCAAGGGAGCGGCGTCCGCGACAACAAATCCCTGGCCTCTCGATCCCGTTCTCGCGAACGCGGCGGCTCAGTGGCTGCAGATCGCGACGACGGGTCCGTCGGGGCATCTGGATATTCCCGGACTCACGGTTACGATTCCGGCGGCGTGGTCGCCAGTTAGCGCGATCAACGAGGGGGAGACGACGCCACAGGCTTTCGTGGCGAGCCTGAAGTAGGGTCGACACCCATCCTACAGTGGCAATTCTCACCCGCGAAAGAAGCGCCAACCTATAAGGACACGGGATTTGGGCGGCTTTTTGGGGCGGGTTTCGAGTCGGAGAGTCGATGTCTCCGCCCGCGCTTAAATGTGGCTCACTGACGGCGCGAGAAGGCAACGGGGCGGTGGCATGTCTCGGGGGCAGCGCAATGAATCGCGCAGTTGAAAGCGCGGATCAATCCGCGCACTCCATACCGGTCACTCCATACCGTCCGTTTCTGCGGTTCCGCATCACATCTGCCGCAGGTGCTGCTGATCGTCCGTCTCGAGCTCCTTCTCGGCCTGGCGGATGTCCGACAGGTTGGAAAGGACCTGGTCGAGCGAGCTGGATTGCGGCTCGGACGGAGCGGTCGTCTGGCGGCCGGCGATCTCGATTTCAGTCGCGAGCCGCTGGAGTTTGATCGCGATGTCGTAGACCGGCCACAACTCGGCCGGCAGTTTGCGCCGGTCGACGATCTCGCCTGGCCGATCCGCTTCAAGCATCGTCTGCAGCCGGGCGAGGGCGTCGCCGATCTGCCCCTCCGCGAAATCCTGGGCCAAATCCTTCCACGGGGAGCCGTGCCCGAGACCGGGGCCGACGAAGCTCATGCAATGCTGCATGGCGTCCTCCATCGCTTCGTCGGCGGCTTGGATCGCTTGCTCCTTGACGCTGCGCAGGTGCGACATTTCCCAGCCCGGCTTCTGGACGGTGGCGAGGATGCGGGCGCGATGGTAGGCGCACCCCTCGAGGAGGCGCGCGGCGAACGGCTGGATCTGGTGAGCCCACTGCGCACGAGTAAGCACCTTGGCGTTTCCGAACCCTCGCATCCGCTTTTGTTCTTCCCCGTTACGGGGCTGTTGGAGCGACCAACTGATCCGGATCGCGCTCGTGGCGGCGGCGACAATCGCGATCGGCACGAAGAGGATCAGAATCCAGGGCGGAAGTTCCTCGGCCAGCATTACGGCCACTGCCCCGATCCCGATGAGACCGAGGGGCGCGATCAGCCCCCAGGGCCAATCGCGATGGGCGAACGGGTGGTGCGACTTCTCGCGCAGGTAAGCTCGAAGGTAGGTTAAATCGCGTGATCTTGGTGGCGGCATCTCGCTACCTAGAGTTTACGCGGTCGCGAAGGCGGTACGGGTCGCAAGCCCCCTTAACTCACCGGTCTACGTCATCCATTTTTGCGGCACGAACGAGCGAGGGCGCTACCCCTTCCGCTTGTAGGTCGTTGTGAACAGTCTGGTCCACGTACCGTCCCTCTGCATCTCCAGCGTGTAGGTGAGCGTATCGGCAGTCGGGGTCGCGTAGGTCGCACGGAACTTCGTCGGAGAGCCGGGCTTGCTGAGAAGCACGAGTTTTCCGTCGCTCAGATCCCCCTCGAACTCGAGCGGGCCGATCGACGTGTCGGTGAACCACCACGCGGTGTACTTGCCGATCTTAGGGTCGAACGAGATGAAGTGGCGGGTATCGCTCGGACCCCTCCCCGGCATCGTCGTCGAGAGCATTTCGCACAGATAGCGTCCGCCGATCGCATCGTCGATGTGGTTGGCTGCGTCGCCGGACATAGGGGGTCCGCCCTGGGTGTTGAAATCCTGCTTGCCCGCCCAATCGCCCTTCATGAACGCCAGGCTTTTGAGAGCGTCCGCCGACTTTAGGTCATGTTGTTGGGCAATGGCGGTGAGGGCGGCGAGAGCGGCAAATATGCAGAAGAGGGCTTTCATCGGGTTAGTTCCTCCGGGGAAACGATGTTGCAGAACTTACCCAATCGAACGACCCGATCTTCACTTCACTTTCCACTCCTCGATCCCGGCCGACGTTGAGGGTCTCGAAGTACTCCCGGCTGGTCGGGTTCGCAAGCCGTTCGGCGTTCTCCCAATCCTCCAATCCTCAATCCAGCAATCCTCAATCCTCAGTCCTCAATCCTCAGTCCTCAATCCTCAGTCCTCAGTCCTCAATCCTTGTTCCCGGGCGCGGTTCGGGGTGGCCCCGCTTCAGTTCTGGGAGGGAATTCTAGGCGGCGAGTGAGGTTCCAGTCCGCCAGAATATAACCACCTCGGTGGAAACCAACTATGCCCCACATCATCGTTTATTGCCCGCGTCTCGAGAGAGAGAAGAAGATCGCCTGCGTCGCCGCGCTGACCAAGGCCTTTGAAAGAGCGACCGGACACAGCGCGGAGTTGCTGACCATCCACATCGAGGAGCACTCCTACGACAACATCGGGGTCGCCGGCAAGCTGCTGACCGAGAGCTTCCCGGAGCTCGCGGAGCGCGAGAGGCTATTCAAGGAACAGGAGCGAACGAGCCAGTAGCGGCACGATTAAGTCGAGGTCCATTTGCCCGAGCGGCTCGTCGGGCAGGTGCGCGCTGGTTGGATGCCGTGCCTGAACGCTGAAGTCAACTCTCCTCACTTCCCGGGTGCTTATAGGTGAGGAGAGTTGGAATGAAAGTTGGCGGTTCGTCCATGGCCCAATTCTGACCCGAACGGCCTGCCATCCTGCAAAATCGCCTCCTGGGCACTGTCGCGGCGACGCGCGTCTGCCCGAGGGCCTCCGCCTCTTCTCGGTGGGTACCTGGCACCCGGCACCCAGCACCCAGCCCCGCAAGCCGGCAGGCGATCTCCGATCCACAATCCTCCCCGGGCCCGGTTCGGTGCGGCGCCGCCCCAGATTTGCGAGGAGTTTCTGGGGACCTGGCTCAGAATAGGGGGCAGCGGCCCTTGATCACTTCCATCGCCTCCGTCACCGTTCCGCCCGTTCACCCATTCGCCTTACGATAAAACAAATGTCCAAACGAGTCGGAGACGCATGCCTCGCCGCCCTGTCGGCCTTCGCGACCTCTTTCTCCTTCAAGATGCGTGATTGGACCGGCATCTCGCGGAGCGTCGAATGGCCGATCGGCGCCGCGATCTTGCTGATGATCGTCTGGCTCTTCGTCCAGCGCAAAGACGGAATTCGGACTAACCTGCTCCTCGCCAGCCTGATCGGCATCGGCACGGGCCTCACGATCGGATCGGTTGTCCACAGATTAGAGTTGGGAAGATCTGTCGAATTCTCACTGGTCTTCCTCCTTCCAGTAGCCGGCTGCTCCTGGCTCTACTATCGGAACGAACAGGGTGAGCGCAAATTGCCGAAAGGGCCGCCCGGATTTCGCAGGAATTCGAAGACATCATAGGCCTGCCACCGGCCCAGTCTGCCGAAGCGCTGCGGCAGCAGTTTGCCCAGTTCGAGCACCTATTCAGGGACGCCGAGCGTGGCACAAAGCGCCTCTACACCCAGGTCAGCATCGTCATAGCGTTGGCGATGCTGCTCATCATCGCGACCTTTATGGACGCGATCAAACCCGAGGTCAAGCCGCTCTTGCTGGTGGTGCATGTCGGGATCCTTTCACTCGGCTGCATCTGGTTCGGCAAGCTCGCACTCATGAAGCGAGCGGATCGCAAATCGCCACCTCCGGGGGCGGGAACGCCTCGGGGCGGGCAAGGCTGAAGCAGCGCTTCAGCACTCCGACGGCGCTTCGCGCATGGTGCCCCACCTTCAGATTGGGGCGCCTATGGGAACGGGATCTTGGTATCATCGTTCGTTTGGCGACAGCCAGCCGGACGGCGGCCGTCATGTTGTTTGCGTCGCCCCTTCAGGGCTAGAGTTCTTTGGTAACGCCTACCCCAGGGCTCGCCCGAGCCAAGGCTCCCCCGAGGGCCGGGGCAGGCGGGGGCAGCGCCCTGGGCTGTAGGAGGTCGGCCCTTCGGGCCTTCCGGAGGGACCACGCGTCTTGTCCCCGAGGTCGCCGGAGCCCCGATAGATCGGGGCAGGCGACCACCGGGCTAGCATTGTGCGACCGCTCCGCGGTCGACAAGGGAGTGCCCACCGCGTCTCCAGAGGCTGGAAGCCTTGGCACACACCGGCTGTCCCGATTCGCTCCGCTCATTGCCCTTCGGCGGGATCTTCGAGAAGCCGGTGCCACTCCGGTTGGCGAATCGTTCGGGCTAGTCTGCAATACGTTCAGTTAAGCGTCACGACGGGGCCTTAGTTCGCCCATCTGGAAATGGACGCCACGACGGGGCCTCCGTTCGCCATCTGGAGATGGACGCCACGACGGGGCCTTAGTTCGCCCATCTGGAGATGGACGCCACGGACGGACGCCTTATCTGAAACAGTATCGGGGCTAGTCTGCAGTCAAGGTTTATCCGGACCGGCTGGCAAATAATCCGGATTGCGTATACAATGCTCCCCATGCATCCAATCATCGTTCAGCCCGGGGAGGGCAAGGCGGTCACCGCTTTTGGAGATACGGTCGTGTTCAAGCTCGTCGGCGGGCAGACCGGGAATGAAATCACCATCGGTCTGGTCATCACGCCGCCGGGAGGCGGGCCGCCGCTTCACGTCCACCACCGCGACCATGAGATCTTTATTATCGAGTCCGGGGACCTGGAGATGAATGTGGCCGGAGAGTGGAAGAAATCCCCGCCGGGCAGCGTGGTCTTTCTGCCCAAGGATATTCCGCACCAGTTTCGGAACGCCGGCGCGACGCCGGCCCGGCATTGGGTGATCCTCACTCCAAGCGGGTTCGAGCACTTCTTCGAGCGGGCCGCAGCCATCTTCGCCGCAGACGGGCCCCCGGATATGGCGCGGATTGTGGAGGCGGCCGCGGATCACGGGCTCGAACTGCTGGGTCCCCCTCCCGGATCGCACGCCTGAGGCTTGATTGCTCGATTGCTGATTGCTGGATTGCCGGGTGAGCGCCTTTTATCGCGCCCCTTCGGGGCGCATCCGTTGCGGGTGCGTCCACCCAGGCCGTTGGCCTGGGCCATCATAGGCCGGCCTGTTGGGCCTCGTTGCGAGCGATACCATCGCGAACGGTGTGCGGCCGCTCCGCGGTCCGGAGAGGCATATGAAGGAAGGCGGGAACGCAACCCCTTCAGGGTTGGCCGGTGGCCATGCCTTCACCCCCATAGGCGTTAAGATAGGCAAACCCCCGAGCTTCAAGTGGGCCCCCTTCCCGGATCGCACGCCTGACTCTCGGCGGTCCAGCACAAACTGCGCGATATGACGAGCCGGCTTTCGCCGGCTCGCCAGAGCCAGGAGGATGGCTCTGGCACAAACCGGCTGGAAGCCGGTGCCATGTTGCCGGCAGGCAGGGACTTTCGTCGAGCTTCGCTCGACCGGGGACAGGAATGTCCCCGCTACGGCTGCTCAGCTCCACACATCGCTCCCTCGCCCCTAATCCCTCGACGACGCGAAAACCTCCGGCGAGCCCAAGACCACCCTCGCCAGGATCGCGGGGTACTCGCAGTACTTCTCGCCGCCGTCGGGCTTGACGGCGCCATCGGGCTCCGGATGGTAGCGCTCGCGCCAGAAGCCGTCCTTAGCGGCGCGCGACACCAGCCGCGCCGACTCGACGAGCCGGTCCTTGGCGCGCATCCGCCGGCATGCCATCGCCTCCAGGAACCAGACTCGACCCATCGCCGCCACGTCGTTGGTCAAGGAGGGTATCCCGAACGGCACTGGGTCGTTCTCCCATTCCTGGTAGGTAAACGGCTTCGTTACCGTCTGGGTCGGCACGTCGCCCAGCCAGAATGCCCTTTCTGCGATAAGGCGCGGCCATAGCTTCTTGAGATGGCCGTCTTCGGCCAAGCCGAAAGCCACGGCCGCCCAGTTCGTATCGGAAAGGCCGTGCGCATCCACGAGCCCGCGCTCGACGTGCACGTATTCGCCGAAGTGGTCCTCGCGCCAGAAGGCCCCGACGAAGATCTTCGAGAGATTGTCGGCTTCCGACGACCAATAAGCTGCGTCTTGCTTTCGATTCGCGGCCCGGCAGAGCTTGGCGAGATTACGAAAGGCGTGTACCGCGTAGCATTGGGTCACCCCGTCGTTGCCGTTGCGAGGCGGCAACTCGGTATAGAAGCCCGAGCCGCCCATCAGGCCGTTCGCGCCGATCCGGGTTTTTAGATAACGGGCGGCGGCGAGGATGGAATCGATTCGCTCGCGCAGCCAAGCCTGGTCGGGCTCGGCGTCGTTGATCTCAGCCGCCGTCAGAAGGTAACAGATCGGCGCGAGCACGCTGAGGGGATCGGATTTCAGCTCCCAATGCCTGAAAAGCCCGATCCATTGCCTCGTCTCCTCGCTGGAAGCCGGCACGCCTTCGCGCTTCGGGGGCTTGTAGGTGAAAAGGTCGTCGGGATACTTCATCCCGCGCAGGAAGGTGTCTCCGGGGCGCGTGTCGCCGTTAAAGATCGCGAACGGGATATTGCCGTCCCTGCGCTGGGAAGCCCGGACGAAGTCGAAGTAGTCCCTTACCATCCGTATGCGACCAAGCATCAGGTAAGCGCCAGCCATCTGCCACGAGTCGAGTCCGGGCCAGGTCGTATCGGCGCCATAGGCCGCGCCGTCCGCACTGATCGTGAAGTGTCCGGGATAGGCACGTTCGGTCGCGGCCGGCAGCAGGTTCTTGTTGACGGCGGCGTCGACGCCGGCCCGTATCTCGGGGTCTTTGATCTTGGCGATCATGTCGTTCTTGGGATTCTCCTGGGCATCAGCCAATCCGGCCAGGCCGGCGAGCGCCATGCCGGACTTCTTCAGGAGATCCCTTCTGGAGAGGCTCATTGGTTCACTCGTGGGACTCGATTTGGACTTCTAGGACGTATGGGACCCATAGGACCTATAGAGCCCAGTCAGCCATCAAGCATCAAGCATCAGGCATCAACCATCATCCCCTCGCCATCTTCGCTCGAAGTCTTGCTTCCTTCACGGGGCCCCAGTATTTGCAGTCGAGCCACATGAAGACGGTCGTGTAGGGCAGGGTGTAGGTCGTCTTGAGGATGATCACGCGGAAGGTCTTGCCCGACTCGTCGAGCTTTGCGATGAGGTCGTTGTGGAGCATGTGGGCGACGGGGCGGCCGCCGAGGATCTTGTTCAATTGGGCCTTGAAGGAGCCGATACCTGGCGCGAGACTGTCGTCCAGCGCAGGCAGCTCTTTGTCGAGATAGATGTCGGGCGACACATGCCTCATTTCGCCGACCATCTTCAGGACCTCTTTAATGGTGGTGAGGTGATCCTGGCCGGTGTAGATCGTGATCACGCCCGGGCTTACCTGCTCGGGATAGGCGGAATCGGAAACGACGAGCCAATTGCGGTGCCCCATCACGGGCAATTCGCGGCGAAGCAGGGTGCGCCAATCTTCGGTCTTCTGGGCGAAGGCGGAGGTCGCGGCAACGGCGAGAACTAGAAGGGTAGCGAGAATCTTGTTCAACAGCTTTCTCCTCGATGAGCTAAGCCCGATGCTACCGCAAGCTCAGGCGACGCCCTCTCAACCTCGCGAAGTTATCCCAATCCCGGGCTCCCGGAACCGCCCACCCCAACCCCTCCCTCCTCTCGGCACAAACCATCCGACAAGAGGGAGGGGCTCAGAATCCTCACCGGCTTACGGCCACGTCCGGCAGCGGCTTGAGGCCGGCTTCGATCTCGCGCCGCCGACCTTCCAGGAATGGGGGAAGCGCCAACTTCTCGCCGAGATGGGCCTGATCCTCGTCGCTTGCGAAGCCGGGTCCGTCGGTCGCAAGCTCGAACAGGACCCCACCCGGTTCACGGAAGTAGACGCTATGGAAATAGAACCGGTCAACATAGCCCGAAGTCCGCAAACCGAGTGCTTCGACGCGCTCCATCATCTCGTTCAGCTCCGTATCGTCGGCCACGCGGAACGCGACATGATGCACGCCACCCGCGCCGACCCGCCCGAACCGGCCAGATGGGGATGGGACGATGCGCAGCCTCCCATACGATTCCGAGCCGGCCGCCACGAAAACGTCGCCTCCTTCATCCCGATACCCGAGGATCCCGGTCAGGACGCGTCGCGTCGAGTCCGGGCGCGCGCTCTCCAGGTCTACGCCGAGGATGCCGCGGATCGCATGCTCGGCCGGGACCTCGACCGTCCAAGGAACCCCGGCGCCCGGCAGCTCGTCGTCTCCGACAAGCTCCAGCCGCTGGCCCTCGGGATCAGAGAACAGGATATTCGTCCCGCCTCGCTCGGGCGCGCAGTGCGCGTGGTAAAGCCAGTTGTCCCAGAAATCGAGCGAAGAGTTGGAAATCCGGAACGATGTTAAGGCGACCGTCCCCCCGCCCGGCTGGTTCTGCCCGATCGTGGGCCAGTCGAAGAAGGTCATGTCGGTGCCGGGCGAGCCGGCGCCGTCTGCATAGAAGAGGTGGTACGCGCCGACGTCGTCCTGATTGACGCTTCTCTTGACGAGGCGCAG
>Ga0209415_10013676_pt1 | contig 13355 bp, 11 predicted proteins | sample PeaSoiSIISIP2007_FD_187696 | JGI IMG/M metagenome (GOLD analysis project Ga0209415, IMG submission 187696) | Peat soil microbial communities from Weissenstadt, Germany - SII-SIP-2007 (SPAdes) (version 2) | ecosystem: Environmental > Terrestrial > Soil > Wetlands > Peat | place: Germany... | reverse complement strand
TGACCGCGGCCAGGTAGGAGTCGATCCCGGACTGGAGGGCCCGGTAGGCGAGGTGCTGGATGACGTCGTTGGCCACCAGCGGGTCGTGCTGCATCGCGGTGGCGGCGAGCGTGCCCGCGCTCAACGAGATCAGCAAGATGAGCCCGATGACCATCCCCAGGGCGGCTTGCCCGGCGTCTCGGGCCCGGCTGACAGCCCGCACCGCACGTCGGTCATCGAGGTGGTCGGCGACCGGCTTCCACACGCGTTTGCTCATCGCGAAGCTCACCCCACCATCGGCTGATATTCGGAGGACACCGGGGAGAGCAGGTACACGGTGCTGCTGTCCTCGGACTGGCCGCCGGCCGTCCTCCCCGTTGAGACGCCGTTGACCTGGAGGTCGATCGCGATCTCATAGACCTCGGCGCCCGGGCAGTTGGCGAGGACGTTGCCGGTCGTGCTGCCGGTGCTGGTACAGCTCGCGAACGTGGACAGGTCGTTCGTGTAGAAGCACGACGCGACGCTCGACGAGTAGGGGGTGCTGGGGGTGTTGGGGCTGGACGGGGCACAACTGGGTCCGACGGGCGACGTCGCATAGGCCGTGCCCGAGTCGGTCGACGTGATCAGGAGGAGCGTGTACTCGAACAGTGGTTGGTTGTCGGTGGCGTCGGAGACCCCGTTCACGGTGATGAGCGTGTGCGGGCTGCCGAACGAGCAGGCGGTCCCGGCGGGCGGACACGATCCGCTCGACGGCGACGCCTCGGTCACCGTGAAGGTCCCACCCGAGTTGCAGAGCCCCGTGCTCGGGGTGCTCGACGCACAGCTCGCGACGATCTTCGCTGGACCATTCGTGTTGCCGATATTGGTGTAGAAGGTGACCGAAGTCGGCGAGATCGAGCCGGTCACGAACGCCGGGACGGGGACGCCAGCCGACGTCGGGCCAGGTGAGACCGCCGAGCGGAGGAAGCGCTGGAGGTTCGTCGACACGGGGAGGAGCTGGTTCACGTTCGTGTAGGTGTTATTGACGCGTGCGATCGTCGAGAAGAGGGTGTCGACGATCGGAACGGTCATCGCGAAGAGGATGAGCAGCGTCGCCGTCGCGACGCTGAGCTCGACCAGAGTGAGGCCGGCCTCGTCGCGCGCGACCATCTCGTTGGGCGTCCGACGCGCGCACCGTCTGGCCAGATCACGAAGCCGGGACATCATCAATCGGGGATCGGGACGAAGGCGGGCATGTAGTAGGTCGTGCTGCCCACCACGATCGACGTCGGGTTGACGGTGACCGTGGTGGTGGCGTGCGTGCCCCCGGACGTGACCGTGACCTGGTAGGTGCCGTAGATCACCGCGATCCGGCTGAGGCCATCGACGCCCGTCGTCGGCATCGAGTAGCTGGTGGGGTTGGACGGGTTGGTCGGCGGGTTCGAAAGGGCCGGGTACGACCCGCTGCTCTGGGGGGTGAGCTCGGCCGACGAGGTGCACGAGGCGTCGACGATCGAGACGGTGGCCCCGGAGAGCGCCGCTCCGCTGGTGTTGGTGGCCTCGATCGGGAGGATGCCCATCGGCAGGATCACGGTCGGCGCGGCCGGGCTTGTCGACGGCGTAGCACCGGGGGTGGTCGACGCCGCCACCGATGCGGTGGTGAGCTCGGAAGCGCAGTAGCCCACCGCGATCGAGTAGCCGCTTGCGAACGGGAAGAGCGGTCCAACCTGGGTCTGCGGGCCGTTGGCGGTCGTCGGAGCGGACATCTCGATGGTCGCGTTCGGCTGGAGGTTGGAGTTGGACACCATGATCGGGGGGTTGTCCAGGTACATGCCCGACAGGGTGGTGGGCGTCCCCGACCCGCTGAACGAGACGGTCGCGTTGGCGTAGTCGAGCACCTCCGCGGCGCTCTCGGTGGCACCGGCCGCCTCACAGGTGGTGGCGGCGGTACACACGACTCCTCTGATGTACTCCGGAGTGCCCCCGGTCGTCCCGGTGAAGCTCGCGCTGCTCCACGTCCCTGCCTTCAGCACCAAGATGATGGCCGACGACGAGTTGGTCCCAACCGCGTAGCAGGCCGTGGTCGTGGGGCAGACCAGCTGGGTGAGCGCGACGACACCCGCGCTGCCCGGCAGGGAGGCCGAGCTCCACGCGGTCCCGCTGGCAAGGGACAACACACCGGCAGAAGAGCTCGTGGTGTCGAGCGCGAAGCAGGGGATCGCCGTGCTCGGACAGGTGAGCGAACCGATCGAGCTGAGCCCACCCGGAACCGTGTCGTTCTGCCAGGTCGACCCGCCCGCCGCAGAGCACGTCGACCCGGCGGTGGTGTTGCAGTAGACGATGATCGGGCCCACCGATCCGAACCCAATCTTCCCGGTCCCGCTCGCCCAGCAAAAGAAGCCAGACGTGGTGCAGGCGATCGAAGTGAACGTGCTCATCGTGAAGCCGCTTGCCGTGAAGGGCTTCCAGGTGACCGTCGTGCCGCTGACACTGGTGATCGAAGCGATCAACGGCCCGACAGAACCGAACCCGATCTTGCCAGTGCCCATGGCGATGCAGAAGGTGGTGCTGTTGCAGACGATCGAGGAAAACGTGCTCGCCGTCATGCCGGATTGGGTGAAGGCGGTCCACGTCGTGCCGGGTGCCGACGACCCCGTGTTGGAGAAGATGGTCACCGCGGCGGAGGTCGTCCCCATGACGAAGCAGATCGGTTGTGCGGTCGCGCTCGGGCACACGATGTTGGTCAGTGCCGTCGTCGCCGGGATCGTGTCATTGGTCCAAGTCGCCGTCGAGCCCGAGATGGTCGCGGTGAGCAGGACGCCGTTCGACGACGTACCGGACCCGATGGCGATGCAAGCGGGGGTGGTCGCCGCGGTCGGGCACACGATGTTGGTCAGTTGCGACACACCCGCCGGAAGCGTGCTATTGGACCAGGTCGTCCCGTTGGTGGACACCGCGGCCGCTCCGCCCGACGCGCTGTAGCCGACCGCGATGCACGCGCTGGACGTGCAGCCCACGCTCTCGATCCGGGTCATCGAGGACGGGAGCGAGGCGACGGACCACCCCGAACCCGTCTTCACGATGCCGGTGGCCACCGGCGATGTACCGGGCGAGGTCGCGCTCGTCGGCGACTGACCCATGGCCAGGCAGATGACGGTGCTCGTGTTCGGGCATGAGATCCCGTCGTCGGTCGTCGTGGTGGTCGGGTACGAAAGCCCGACGTTCGCCCCTTCGTCGTACTGGAAGACGACCTGGGTGATCTCGGCGTCGGTCACCGTGATGGCCGATTGGGTGGACAGCGCCTGGGTCTCCGACGAGGCCTCGTTGTAGTTGGCCACGTAGGACGAACTGGGTCCCGGACCGACCTGGACGGTGTAGGTGCCGGGGACCAGCTGCAGGAAGGTGCACCCGTTGGCCGACGGCGTGAGCGAATAGGGGGTGGTCAGGGTCGATCCCGACACCTGTACCGGGACCGTCTTCACCCGCGTGCTCCACGGATTGGAGAACACGTCGTTCGGTGGGCTGCCGGCCGGGTCGCCGTTCACCTGGACGGCCAGGTAGCCGTCGGTCAAGTTGCCCGACGCCGGGAAGTTGAGGATGGCCTGGTCGGTGATGCTCTGGCCGCCGACCCACGAGACCTTCACCTGGAGCCCGAGCACTGGCGAGGTTACCGAGCTGCAGAAGTCGGGGGTGCCGCCCGTGGCGTCGGTCCAGTTGAAGACCGCGCTGACCGTGTAGGTGATGCCCGAGAGGACAGAGGACGGTTCCGAGATCGTGGTGCCGACCTCGGGCTGGTTGTTGGTGTCCGCCGGCGGCCCCTGGGTGTTGAGCGTCTCGATCCACTGCTCGGCCACCGACAACGCGGTGATGCGCTGACGCGCCGAGGCGGACTGCGAGAGCACGTTGGTGAATAGGTACCCGGTCGGGATCAGCACTCCGAGCAGCACCACCATCGCGACGATGCATTCGATCATCCCGAAGCCTTCGTCGCTGCGACGTGGCGGGGACTCGGGACCGGGCCGGAACCGACGAAGGGCGCGTCCGATGGTCCTCATGACGCGTCGGTCCGACCGGGCTCGTGGGCCATCAGACTTTCCCTGATCCTCTCCGCAATTGCGCCCTGGGAAAGCCTCCGACTCGGCAGCGGAGCTGCAACCAATTCGGCGGCCCGGCTGACTCCCAGAGTCCCGTGGCTTTGCGTCGCCTTCTCACGAAGGCTTTGCCCTTTCGTCGGCGCCAATGAAGCTGCCTCCGATCACAAAAAGACTAGGGGTTCGCCTGGCCGAATCCGGGGATGCGCCGCGCCTGTGAACAGGGATTTCGCCACTTCGGGGCGCGCGTGCCGCAACGCCCGGGCGAACCTAAGGTTGTCGAGGTGGGGCGGGCCCGGTCCGAGAGCTCGAACACCTTCGCGATCGACCTGTTCTCCCCTCTGGCGACCCGCTACGACGCGCTGTGCGAGGTCCTCTCGATGGGCCAAAACCGCAGGTGGCGACGGTGCATGATCGACCACGTGGTGGGCGCTGGCCCCGACACGGTCCTCGACGTGGCCTCGGGCACCGCTGGGGTGGCAGTGCAGCTGGCCCGCCGCACACCGGCCCGAGTGTTCGCCTACGACCTGACCCTCCCGATGTTGCTCCACGGCGCCAAGAGGGTCGGGGCATCGGGTCTGGCCGACCGGATCGACCTGATCGAGGGTCGCGCCGAGGAGCTCCCCTTTCCCGACCAGACATTCGACGCCCTGACGTTCACCTACCTCCTGCGCTACGTCGAGGACCCCGCGGCGACCCTCGCCGAGCTGGCCCGGGTGGTGAAACCGGGCGGATCGGTGGCCAGCCTGGAGTTCGGTTTCCCGCCCAACCCGCTCTGGCGCGGCCTCTGGTGGTGCTACACCCGCCTGGTCCTTCCCACTGCCGGCTGGTTGACCGGCGGGAAGGAGTGGTGGCGGGTCGGTCGGTTCCTCGGGCCGAACATCTCGAACCACTACCGGCGGTACCCGATCCCCTGGACCGTGCGCGCCTGGGAGGCCGCCGGTATGGAGGACGTCGGGGTGCGCCAGATGAGCCTGGGCGGCGGCGTGGTCATTTGGGGACGCAAGACCGGTGGTTGACCAGCCGGTACCAGGCGACACCGCCAAGCCGAGCACCCTTCGCCCCGCCTACTACGCCGCCCGATCGGGGGGATGGCGGGACTGGTGGACGCTGCTCCACCCGCCCTACACGTTGTGGCACCTCTCCTACGTGGTCATCGGGGCCTGCTTGGCCCCCCATGTCCGCGTCGACCGGTTGCTGGCGACGGTCCTGGCGTTCTTGCTCGCCGTCGGCCTGGCCGCCCACGCGCTCGACGAGCTGCACGGCCGCCCGCTCGGGACCAGGATCACCTCGCGCTGGCTCGTCGCCACGGCGGTACTCGGGATCGGGGCCGCCGTGGCACTGGGGGCGGTCGGGGTGAGCAGGGTCGGCTGGACCTTGGTCCCCTTCATCGTCGTCGGACCGGTCCTGGTCGTGGCCTACAACACCGATGTCGGCACCGTCCACAAAGACGTCGTCTTCGCGGCTGCATGGGGGGCGTTCCCCGTGCTCACCGCCTATGTGGCCCAGACCCAGCGGCTGGCGTTGGCGCCGGTGCTGGCCGCGCTGGCCGCGTTCGGCCTCTCGGCCGCCCAACGGAGCCTGTCCACGCCGGCCCGCCTGCTTCGCCGCCGGACCTTGCAGGTGACGGGAACGCTGACCACGACCGCCGGGAGCGAGCGTGAGATCGATCGACCCACCCTTCTCGCCCCTCTCGAGCGCGCGTTGAACGCGCTATCGGCGAGCGTCGTGCTGTTCGCGACCGCTCTGGCGGTCGCCAGGCTGACCTGAGCCGGCCCTCTCGGCGCCCTGTTCGGTGCTAGGACCGCGCCATGATCGGATGCATCGGCGTAGTGAGCCCCGGCGCGATGGGGACCGAGGTGGGCCGGACCCTCGCCGGCCTCGGAACACGGGTCGTGGTGGCCCTGGACGGCCGGAGCGATCGGTCAAGATCGAGGGCGAAGGCCGCCGGGTTGGCGGACGCAGGCTCCCTGACCGAGTTGGTTCGGGCGAGCGATCTGGTCCTGTCCATCGTGCCGCCGGCGCGCGCCCTCGAGGTCGCCTCGCAGCTCGCGCAAGCGATGACCGACACCGGGTCCCATCGGGTGGTGATCGACGCCAACGCCGTCTCGCCGGCCAGGGCCCGAGAGGTGGGCCATGCCATCGAGCGCGGCGGGGGCCGCTACGTGGACGGTGGCATCGTCGGCGGGCCGCCCCAGCCGGGGCACCGGACCGATCTGGTGCTGTCGGGCCGCGGGGCGGAGAAGCTCGCCACCGAGCTCACCACCGAGGAGTTGGTGGTCACGTGGATCGGTGACGATCCGACCGCGGCCTCCGCCCTCAAGATGTGTTACGCGTCGTGGACCAAGGGGACATCGGCGCTGCTCATCTCGATCAGGGCGGTCGCACGGCGCCAAGGCGTCGAACAGGCGCTGGTCGACCTGTGGGGTCGCGCCCAGCCGTCGCTCCTGGCCCGGTCCGATGCCGAGGGCGGGGTCGCCGGCCGAGCGTGGAGATGGGTCGACGAGATGGCCGAGATCGCCCGCACCTTCGAGGACGCGGGCCTGCCCGGAGGGGCTGCGGACGCGGCCAGCCGCCTCTACGAGCGGTTGGCGTCCTTCAAGGACGTCGACACGCCGCCATCGTTGGACGAGCTGCTGACCGCGGTGCTGGCCTGAGCTCGGCCGGCCACGCCGGAGACCTCAGGCGGGAGATTGGGGGACCTCGGGCCCGGCCGACTTGCGAGACCTCCACACGTCGAGGACCTGGATCCCCGGGTTGACCAGTCGACGGTGCGTACCCAGGACGACCAGGAGGACCAACGCGACGTAACCCGAATCGATCAGTAAGCGAGCCGCCCCGACCCGTCCGCCCGACGCCGCGAAGACTCCGGGAGCGACGAGCTGGAAGATCGTGTACACCGCCAAGATGACCGCGGCGAGAAGGACGAGGATGCTGACGAAGGCGACCGCAGCCACATAGGTCTGAGCGACCCGCCCGGACGGCCCCGCAGAACTCCCCTCGGCCCGGGCGTACTCGAGACCCTTGCGCAAGTGGACGACGAGGACGACCAGGCTGACGACGAGGACGAGCCCGCTCAGCACCACATTGCGCGCCACCGCGTCGCCGACCGGGTGGATCCCCGGACCGGCCGGACCCGAGTAGGTCCCGATCAGCCGCACCAACGAGGTGACCACGCCGATCGAGCCGACCACCGCCGTCCACAACGTGATGAAGGACACCCCGAAGAGATAGACCGTGAACGGCCTCCGCCCGTTCGGGTCGGGTTCGGCGCGGTTCGCCACCACCACGATCACGAAGATCCCCACCACGGCGAGAACCACCACGACGGCCAAGACCCCGACCAGGATGCCGGCGAGCGAGGACACGCCGTTGCTGTTTGCGATTTGCAGTCCGCCAGTCGCCATCTTTCCCCCAATGAACGTCATCGCCCCCCGAAAAGGGCGCTTCCGAGAGGCTCGGTTGGGGGCATCCTGTCAGCCGCCCCACCACCCCGCCACCATGTCCCCGCCGCGGGCCGGTTCCCCGGGGCATTGGAAGACGGCTTCGCGCCGAGCCGTCCGAACGGGCTCGGGCCCCGTGCCTGAGCCAAGGCTGGCCCGTCCCCGCGCTAAACGCCCTGTTCGGGGGCCCTGAAGGGGTCCGCTATAGTGCCTGAGCCGCCAGGGAGACGACGTCTGGTAGAGCGCCCGTGCGCTCGCCGACCGGTCTCAGCGATCCGACCCCCAGCAAAGCGTGTGACGGGCCGCGTGGTTGCTCCCCGGCTGGCCAACCATGACCACTCCCCCAACTGAAGCCGACGCCTTCCTTTGCGTCGTGCGCCCAATCGGCCCGATGTTCGTCGACGGCCCCTGCCCGGAGTCGCTCTTGGACTAGGACTCCCGGGCTTTGGACATCTCCGCCCCTGTAACCGGCATGGCAGACCAACTGCCCCGGCGTCCTCCTTCGTGTCGAGGACACACGACCGGTGAGCGAAGTTTCAAGCGGCGATCAGCCCACGCAAACCCCAATCAGCCCAATCGGGCGACGAAAGGAGCGGACGTGGACATACGCCGCATCGATCTCATGCCACGGTCGTTGAGACAACGACCGTGGCAACACAAGCGCATCAGGCACGCACTCGCGATTGGCGTGTTCGTGTTCCCCAATCTGGTGCTGTCCCTGGCGCTGGTCCCCGCCTCCCACGCGACGCGGACCAACGTGCACAACCCCAAGCTGGCTTCGTTCGTGAAGCACCCACTTCGAGCGATCGAGCTGCCACGCCCTCAGCCGGGCGTCCCCCTCACGGCGCCGGCGGTCGCGGCATTGCCTGTCATCGCACCACCGGACACCGTGCCGGCTCCGGCCCTTCCGGCGCCCACACCTGCACCGGTGGTGGACAGTTCGAGCGCCGCCGCGTGGGCGGCCAGTCCGGGCGTCGCCTGCATCCGCGAGGACGAGTCCGGTGACAACTACAGCACCAACACCGGGAACGGTTACTACGGCGCGTACCAGGACAAGCTGTCGACGTGGGATTCCCATGGCGGCACCGGGCTACCGAGCGATGCCCCGCCCGCGGTGCAAGACCAGATCAACTACGAGATCTGGCTGACCGGTGGATGGGGCCAGTGGGGCACCGCGGGAGGGTGCGGCCTCTGAGGTCGCGCGGCAAGGCGGCATTAGCTGGCCGCGCTGGCCACCGGCTGAGGGTTTTGGGTCTCGCGAGGATCGACCTCGATGCTCCGGTATTTCGCGAACTTCCAGTGGAGCGGCGCCGAGAGGGTGAGAGTCGCCTTGTCATGGTTGCACGCGGTGGTGCGACCCATGGTTGGCCCGGTCAACGAGGTCAGAACACCACGACCGAGCGGAGCACCTCGCCGCGCTCCATCTTGGCGAAGGCCTCCTCCACCTGGCCGAGCTCGATGGTCTCGGACACGAACCGCTCCAAGGGGAGACGCCCCTGGAGGTGCAGGTCGACCAGCAACGGAAAGTCACGAGCGGGCAGACAGTCCCCGTACCAGCTGGGCTTGATCCGACCGCCGCGACCAAAGAGCTCGATGAACGGGAGGTCGATCCGCATCTCGGGGGTCGGCACGCCCACCTGGACGAGCGTCCCGGCCAGGTCGCGCGCGAAGAACGCCTGCTCGAACACCTTGGGGTTGCCGACCGCCTCGATGCACACGTCGGCCCCGTTGCCGTCGGTGGCCTCCCGCACCGCCTCGACCGGGTCCTTGGCCCCGGCGTCGACCAGGTGGGTGGCCCCGAACTCCCGTGCCCACTCGAGCTTGCGTGGGTCGAGGTCGATCGCGATGATCGTCGTGGCCCCGGCCAACTTGGCGCCCGCGATCGCGGCGTCGCCGACGCCCCCGCACCCGAAGACGGCGACGCTGTCGCCGGGCCCCACCTCGCCGGTGAGCAGCGCCGCTCCCAGGCCGGCCATGACGCCACACCCGAGGAGGCCGGCCACCTCCGGCCTCGCCGCCGGGTCGACCTTCGTGCACTGGCCGGCTGCGACCAGCGTCTTCTCAGCGAAGGACCCGATGCCGAGCGCCGGCGAGAGCGGCTGCCCGTCGAGCGTCATCTTCTGGGTCGCGTTGTGGGTGGAGAAGCAGTACCAGGGACGGCCCCGGCGACAGGACCGACACTCACCGCATACGGCCCGCCAGTTCAAGATCACGAAGTCACCCGGTCCGACCGAGGACACCCCTTCGCCGACCGACTCGACCACTCCCGCGGCCTCATGACCCAAGAGGAACGGGAACTCGTCGTTGATCCCACCCTCTCGGTAGTGGAGGTCGGTGTGGCACACGCCGCATGCCTGCACCCTTACCAGGGCCTCCCCGGGCCCGGGGTCGGGCACCTCGATGGTGACAACCTCGACCGGTTCCCTCACTCTCCGAGCCACCACCGCTCGAACCTCGTGCGCCACCAGGCCCCCCTTCCGCGCCCCGGATCGCGCCAGTCTCGCCGATCAGTGCGGCCGACGCGACACCGGAGCGCCCGAACGTATGGTGACGAGATGGTCGAGCGATACCGAGCCCCGGGTTGGTTCACCCGCAACATCTTCAACGGCGCCGTGGCCGGGCTGACCGGGCTCGGCCTCAGCGTGTGGGGCTCCCGGTTGCTGGCCGTCCGGGGCCGAAAGACGAACCAGTGGCGGACCACGCCGGTCAACCTCCTCACCGAGGGCGGTGCCAGGTACCTGGTGGCGCCGCGCGGGACGACCCAGTGGGTGCGGAACATCCGGGCCTCCGGGGGAGGCGAGCTGCGTCTTGGTCGCAAGGTCGAGCCGATCACGGTGGTCGAGCTCACCGACGAACAAAAGCCGCCCGTCCTGCGCGCCTACCTCAAGCGGTGGCGCGCCGAGGTGGGGGTCTTCTTCGAGAGCACCGGGGCGAATGCCTCCGACGAGGAGTTGCTCGGGATCGCCCCGAACCATCCCGTGTTCCGCCTGGTGGACTGACCGACCACACACCCCTCGGCGCGCCGACCGCTATGGGTCGCTCCTCCGCCAGCGGTCCGAGGGCATCCGGTACAGGACGTGGCGAGCCAGACGATGTCCGGCCAGGGCAGGGTGGTCGAAGTCGTCGCCCGGGTCCGTCTTCATGCCGAGCCGTTCCATCACCGCGCGCGACCGAACGTTGTGTTCATAGGTGAGGGCGACGACCTCGGGCAGTCGGTGATCGACAAACCCCTCGCGGAGGGAGGCTTCGGCCGCTTCGGTGGCGAAGCCATGGCCCCAGGCTCCCCTGGCCAGACGCCAGCCGATCTCGACGGTCGGCGTGAACGCCGCCTCGAATGAGGGGACCCACAGGCCGGTAAACCCGATGAACTCCCCGGTCGCCTTCACCTCGAGGGCCCACAGCCCGAAGCCCCGCTCGACGAACACAGCCTCGATCCGGTCGATGAGCTCGTCGCTCTCCCTGCGGCTGAGCGTGGAGGCAAAGTACTCCATCACCTCGGGATCGGCATTGAGCGCCGCGAACGGCTCGCGGTCTTCGGTGCGCCAACGGCGCAGCACTAACCGCTCGGTCTCCTTGGACGTCGGGCTCATCGGTGGGGCCTGTTCATGCCTTCCATATGGGACCTGGCGACCTTAGGAGCCCGTCACTCCGTGCGCATGAGCAGGGCCGGGCGAAGCCGGGACGAGATGATCGCCGGGAGGACGGCTGTCGTCGCCAAGACTGGCTCTTTCATCAACGACGAGGACCGCGACATCCTGCCCACCTCGACCTCGCGTCATCCAGCCGCGGTTCCCCCAAACCTTCCACCGAATCCCCCTGCGAATCCTGACCCGAACGAGGACGCGACACAGCCGCTGGACGCGGGAGATCGGATGCTGACCACGTTGGCGGTGATCGCTCCGGTCTCGTTGGCTGGTCCGAACGCGGTCGCGCACTGTCCGACGGCAACGGCGGCCGACGTGGCAGAAACGCTCTTGGTGAACGTCGTCTTCGACGTGAAGGTGACCTTCGATGTCTTGGTCGTGGTCTTGAGCTTGGTGGAGCTCGAACCGGCTTTCGTCGTGGTCTTGGTACTGGAGCTGCTCGACGCCTTAGTCGGAAGGACCGGAACGGTCCCCTTGACCACGAAGGTCGACCCGGAGATCGAGGTCACCTTGCCGAACGCGTTCGAGAAGGTGAAGGTCCGGCCCGCCGCTCCGCCAGGAAATGTCCCGCCAGGGACCGTCCCTCTTGGAAACGTCCCTCTCGTAAACGAGCCGCTGGGGGGCCGAAACCCGCCGAAACCGCCTGCGCCCGCACCCCCGGCACCGGCACCCCCGAATCCTCCTCCACCCGTGCACGACCCGGTCGAGCTGGGTTGGGTGATCGACACGGTCGTCGCCGTGAAGTGGCTCGAGGACGACTTGGACGACTCGGTCGACTTGGTCGACGAGCTGCTCGTCGCGGTCACGCAGTCGCCAACGGCGAGTTGCGACGAGGGAAGGGTCACCGTTTGGCTGAAGCTCGTCGAAGCTGTCCAGGTCACCGTCACCTGGCCACTCGCCGGGTTCTGGACCTCCATCGAGGTTCCCGGGACGACGGCCGCGATGGTCCCGGAGGCGGTGGACACCGACGGCCTCGGAATCGTCGTGGTCGTCGTGGTCTTCTTAGGTGCCTTCGCGGCGTCGGCCCATCCCCCCACGGACGCGATGCCGGTCACCAGGGCGAGGCCGAGTCCAAGGGCGGCGAATCTCCAACGAAAGGCCGATCGAACGATCCTCGCTCGGGGACCTCTCGACTCTGCTCCGATCAAAGCCGGCAAGTCATGCTCCTTTGTTCTGTTGGTTGCGGCTCTCGCTCCACCGCCCAACCTCCAGCGCTGCGGGTAGTTCGCTTGGTCACCGTGGTGTCTCACTGGGCTCACTCGCTCCGGAGCGCGTCGATCGGCGAGAGCCGGGCCGCTCGGGTGGCCGGATACACGCCGAAGACCAGGCCAATGGCAATGGCGACAAAGACGGCACCGACGGTCGCTGGAACAGAGAGGGCAACTGGGTTGCTCTGCAGGTGCGGCAGGACCACGGTCCCGACGAAGCCGACAAGGATGCCTCCGATGCCTCCCAGCAAGCCAAGCGAGGAGGCTTCGACCAGGAACTGACGGCGAATGTCGGTTGGCGCGGCACCGAGAGACTTGCGCAACCCGATCTCACGCACCCGCTCGGTGACCGAGACCAGCATGATGTTCATCACCCCGATGCCGCCGACGAGAAGCGAGATCCCAGCGATGCCCGCCAGGAGGTCGGTGAGTGTGCGATTGACGGAGTTGGCGGTCGACGCGATGGTGGTTTGGCTTGTGATGGTGAAGTCCGCCGCCGACGGCTCGGTGATGTGGTGGGCGGCCAGCAGCTCGTCATCGATCTCCTGGTAGGCGCCCGACAGGCCTGAGGACGAGTTCGCCTCGCAGTAGATCGTCGAAACCGAGGTGGCAAACGTGCCGGTGAAGAGCTGCTGCTGCGCGGTCGTGATGGGGACGATCGCCATGTCATCGAGGTTGGTGGACGACGATGAGCCTGCGCCGGTAAGTACACCGATCACCGTCAACGGCACGCCGTTCACGTTGATCGTCTGGTCGATCGGGGATCCAACCCCGAACAACTCCAAGGCGGTGGTCGAACCGAGCACCGCCACGTCGTCGGCACCAGATACCTGTTGCCTCGTGAAGAACCCGCCTTCTTGCACTTGGCGGTCTCGAACCGCGGGCCAAGATGCCGTGCTCCCTACCACGGTCGTAGTCCAGTTGCTCGAGCCCGCCGTCAACACCTCGATCGTCTGGGCAGTGGGCGCGACGGCGATCACGTTCGGTGCCACCCGCTTTGATCCGAGCGCG
>Ga0209415_10013672_pt1 | contig 13357 bp, 9 predicted proteins | sample PeaSoiSIISIP2007_FD_187696 | JGI IMG/M metagenome (GOLD analysis project Ga0209415, IMG submission 187696) | Peat soil microbial communities from Weissenstadt, Germany - SII-SIP-2007 (SPAdes) (version 2) | ecosystem: Environmental > Terrestrial > Soil > Wetlands > Peat | place: Germany... | reverse complement strand
GTACCTCGATGGCGCGCCGCTCGAGGAGCGGCGGTCCCGGGCCGTCCCGATCCCGCGCGGCCTGCCGAATGGCCCCGGGCTCACGGTCGAACCCGACGAGCTTGCCCCGCTGGAGCCCGCCGCGGTGGCATTCGTGCTCGAACAGGTGGCGCCGGACCCCCGCGACCCCGACGAGCTCCACGACCTGTTGCTCTCGCTCGTCCTCACGCGCGAGGTGCCGCGCTGGCGGACCCACTTCGAATCGCTCGTGCACACCGGCCGGGCGAAGACGATCGACGGATGTTGGGCGGCGACCGAGCGGGTCGCGATGGCGTCCGGCCTCCTCGAGGACGACGAGGCCGCCGCGACCTGTGTGCTCGGGCACCTCGAGCTGGCCGGGCCGGTCTCGGTCGAAGAGCTCACCTCCGAGTCGCCGCTCGCGGTGGGGACGGTTCGGGGCGTGCCACTTTCTCCGGCGCGGACCAAGACGGCGCTCGCCCGGCTGGAGGGCGCGGGCAGCGCGATCCAACTTCCGGGCGGCCGCTGGTGCGCGCGCCACCTCCTTGTCCGCATGCACGCGGCCAGCCGTTCGCGGCGCCGGAGCCGCGTCGAGCCGGCCAGCATCGCCCAGTTCGTCCGCTTCCTGGCGCGCTGGCAGCACATCGGGCCCGGAACCCAGCTCGAGGGGCGTGCCGGGCTGCTCGAGGTGGTCGAGCAGCTGGCCGGGTTCGAAGCCGGTGCCGGCGAGTGGGAGGCGCACCTGCTGCCGGCCCGGGTGACCGGCTACCAGCCCCGGTGGCTCGACGAGCTGTGCCTCTCCGGCGAGGTGGCCTGGGGACGGCTCACCCCGCGCCCGGAGGCCGCCGAGGCCGGTGAAGGCGTCCGCCGCGGGGCTTCGACACCTTCACCCTCCACCCCGCTCACGCTGGCGCCGCGCGAGGACCTCGAGTGGCTGCTGGCGTCGGTCCGGCTGGGCGAACCGGCGACTGATCCCCCGGTTGGGGCGGCCGCCGAGGTGCTGGCAGTGCTCCGCGCCCGGGGAGCCTGCTTCCGCTCGGAGCTCCCCTCGGTGACCGGCCGTCTCACCGCACAGGTGGACGAGGGCCTGTGGGACCTCGTCGCGCGGGGGCTCGTCACCGCCGACGCGTTCTCGGCGGTCCGGTCGCTGCTCGGGGCGAGGCGGGGACGGGGCGGCCCGCAGACCCGGACGCGGGCGAGGCACCTCGCATTGGCCCGGCGCCGCACCTCGGTCGGCTCGGGCACCGGGGAGGGGCGGTGGGCGCTGCTCCCGAGCGGCGCGATCGAGGGCGACCCGCAGTTCGGTCCGGCCGTGGACGAGCTGGCCGAGGCCGTCGCCTGGCAGCTCCTCCAGCGGTGGGGGATCGTCGCCTGGGAGCTCTGGTCCCGCGAGTCGTTCCGGATCCCCTGGCGCGAAGTCATCCGGGCGTTGCGCCGCTTCGAGGCGCGTGGCCTCGCGCTGGGCGGCCGCTTCGTGGCCGGGCTGGCGGGCGAGCAGTACGCGTTGGCCGAAGCCGCCCAGATGCTGAACGCCGAGCGGCGGGACGACGACGCGAGCGGCAAGGTCGTGGTGGCGGCGGCCGATCCGCTGAATCTGACCGGGACCGTGCTCGGCGGCCGCCGGGTGCCGGCGATTCGGCACCGCCAGGTCGCCTACCGCGGCGGCGTCGTCGTGGAGGAACAGGCCACGACGGCCTGAGCACCACCCGCGGGATACTGGACCGATGGGCGCCCCGCTGCGCGTCGACCTGAACGCGGACCTCGGTGAGCGCTACGACGGCTGGCGACCCGGCCACGACGAGGCGGTGCTCGATGCGGTGACCACCGCGCACGTGGCCTGCGGCGTCCACTCCGGCGACGCGGCGGTGATGGCCGAGACGGTGGCGGCGGCGCTCCTCCGGGGGGTGGCGGTCGGCGCCCATCCGTCCTATCCCGATCGCGAGGGCTTCGGGCGCCGGCCGATGGCGCTCCGGCGCGAACGGGTGAGATCGGTCGTGCTGTCCCAGGTCGGCGAGCTCGACGGCATCGCCCGGTCGCTTGGCGCGCGGCTTGCGTCGGTGAAGCCTCACGGTGCGCTCTACCACTCGATGGCCGTCGACGCCGACTGCGCGGCGGCGGTGTGCGAGGGCGTCCGGGACGTGCGAGATGACCTCTGGCTGGTGGCCCCGGCCGGCTCGGTGGCCGCCGCGGTCGGGCGGTCGCTCGGGATGGCGGTGGCCGAGGAGGCGTTCTGCGACCGCGCCTATGCGCCGGACGGCGGGCTGGCGGCGCGCCACGAGCCGGGTGCGGTCCTCACCGACCCCGACGAGGTGGCGGCGCGCGCGCTCCGGCTCGTGCGCGACCATGAGGTGCGCACGACCGACGGCTCGGTGCTCGGCCTCGCGCCGACCACGGTGTGCATCCACGGCGACACGCCCGGCGCGCCGGCGCTCGCCCGCGCCGTCCGGGCGGCCCTCGAGTCGGCCGGCGTGGTCGTCGAGCCCTTCGGCCCGGGGTGAACCTCCTCCGACCGGGCCGGCGGGTCGTGGCCGGTCGGGCGGTCCCGTTCGGCGAAGCGGCGCTGCGCATCGCCGCCGCCTCCCCCGAGGCCGCCTGGGCGGTCGCGGCGGCCGTGCGCGACGCCGAGCTCGCCGGCGTCCTCGAGGCGGTGCCGGGGTTCGACTCGGTGCTCGTCGAGTTCGAGCCCGACCGGACCGCCTTCGCCGAGGTGGCCGAGTCGGTTGCCCGGTTGCGGGTCTTCCGGCCACACGGGCGGGGCCGGACCTTCGACCTCGCCTGCGTCCTCGACGGCCCGGACCTCGACGAGGTGGGGGCGCTCACGGGGCTCGGCCGTGACGGGGTGCGCCGCGCGCTCCTGGGGGCGACGTTGCGGGTCGCGGTGCTCGGCTTCTCCCCGGGGTTCGCCTACCTCGCCGGCCTGCCGGACCCCCTGACCCGGGTCCCGAGGCGCGCCACCCCCCGCCTTTCGGTGCCGGCCGGCTCGGTGGCGGTGGCCGGTGGCCACGCCGCCATCTACCCCCGCGCCACCCCGGGCGGATGGCAACTGGTCGGCCGCACCGACGCGCTGCTCTTCGACCCCGGCGCCTCCCCCTCTGCGTCGCTCCGGCCCGGAGACCGGGTGCGGCTGCACGAGGTGGCCGCGATCGGGACGCCGCCCGGCGAGGAGGCGGCCCCGGCTCCGAGGCGCGCGCCGAACCCGGTCTTCGATGTGCTGTCGCCGGGGATCGCGACGACGCTCCAGGACCGCGGCCGCACCGGCGTCGCCCACCTGGGGGTGCCCCGGGCCGGAGCCGCGGACTCGGTCGCCCACGCCCTCGCCAACACGCTGGTCGGCAACGGCCCCGATGCCGCGTGCCTCGAGGTCACCCTCGTGGGCCCGACCCTCCTGTGCCGGTCCGAGACCCATGTCGCCGTGGTCGGCGAGGAACCGGTCGTGTCGATCGACGGCCGGCCGGCCGGGTCCGGCCGGGTGGTGCCGGTCGCCGCCGGCCAGCGCCTCCAAGTCGAGTCGACCGGTGGCGCGCTCCGAGCGTCGCTCGCGGTGCGGGGTGGCTTCGACGGCCCGGTCCTGTTCGGCTCGCGAGCGACCGACCGGCTGAGCGGGCTGGGCGGCGGGCCCCTCGTCGCCGGCGACGAGCTCGGCCTCGCCGGCCCGATTGGCCCCATGGCGAGCCACCTGCGCCCCGGGGCGCCGGGCACGCTGGCCGCCGGTGGCCGCCGGACCCTGCGGGTCTTGCCGGTCGGGGAGGGCGCCGACCCCTGGACGACGCCGCTGCCTGCGGGGCCCTGCGAGGTCGAGGCCGGCAGCGACCGCATCGGGATCCGTTTACGTGCGACGGGGCCAACGGCACTCGGGATCGCCGAGATGGCCTCGGCCGGGACGACGCTCGGGACCGTCCAGGTCCCGCCGGACGGACATCCGGTCGTGCTGCTGGCCGACCACGCCACGCTCGGCGGCTACCCCGTGGCGGCGGTGGTCATCACAGCCGACCGCGGCGTGCTCGGGCGATGCCGGCCCGGCGAGGTGGTCGATCTCTCGCCCGTCGGGATCGAGGAGGCCGACGAGGCGCGCCGCGCGCTCGGCCGGGCGATGTCGGACGCGGTGGTGGGCCCCTTCCCCTCGCGCGCCGACTGATCCCGCCCGAGGTCAGCCGACGAGCAACCGAATCCCGGTGGCGAGGCCGATGCCGACGACCGCGACCCGGAACACCGAGGCGGGCAGCCGCCGGGCCAGCACCGAGCCTGCGTACCCGCCGACCAGGGCGCCGACGGCCAGCCACCCCGCCGCCGCCCACTGCAGGTGCCCGTGGACGATGAAGACCACCGCGGCGGCCGCGTTCGAGAGGACGGAGAGCACCGCGCGGATCCCGCTCGAGCGGGTGAGGGTATCCGGGAGCGTCATCCCGAGGACGGCCAGGATGATGACCCCCATCGCAGCGCCGAAGTAGCCGCCGTAGACGGCAGCGAGGAACATCCCGGCCCACAGTGCGACCGGGCGCTCGCGAGGCGCGCTCCCGGCGAGCCACCGCGAGAGGAAAGGCCCCAGCGCGAAGAGGACGGTGGCGAACAGCACCAGCCACGGTGCGAGGCGGGTGAAGGCAGAGGAAGGCGTCGTGAGCAGGAGCACCGCGCCGAGCGTTGCGCCGGCGACCGTGATCGGGGCGAGGACCACGAACCGGTCGCGCTGCGCGTGGGCCTCGCGCCGGAAGCCGGCCACCCCGCCCACATATCCGGGCCAGATGCCCACCGTCGAGGTGACGTTCGCCGTCAGGGCGGGATAGCCGAGGGCGAGCAGGGCCGGGAACGAGATGAGCGTCCCCCCGCCGGCGACCCCGTTGAAGAACCCGGCCCCGAACCCGGCGAGGACGAGGAGCGCGTCGCGCCCGCCCGAGAGGTGGACGATCGCGGGGAGCGTCACCGCCCCGGGGGTCAGAGGGAGCCGGGCGGAAGGTATTCGGTCCCCGCCGGCGGACCCGGTTCGAGCGGCGGGAGGGCCCGGCCGGGTCCCACCGCTGCGCCGAGCCGGATCGGGACCACCGCCGGGTCAGCCGGCGCGTCGCCGGGAACGGCCATCCGGTGCCGTTCGAGCACGTGGGCCAGGTGCTGCCACTCCTCCTCGCGCAGCACTCCGACCCGCTTCCGGGCCGCGCCGAGTAGCCGGGCCGCCTCGAGCCGCGCGTCCTCGGCCACCGCCCCCATGAGGAACACCGACGCACGCGAGAGCGGAGGCTGGGACCGAAGGGCGTGGGCGTGGAGCCGGTCCATCGCGACCTGGCAGTCCTGGAGCGATCCGAGCAGGTCCTGCAACTTGGCCAACCGCTTGGTGAACGCCACGGCGGGCTCGCCGTAGAGATCCTGGACGAACTCGAGCGAATAGCGCAGCCGCTTGCACCGGATGCGGAGACGGTGGAAGTCGGTCGCCTCACCGCTGCGCTTCGCTCGTTTCGCCGCTCTCACCGCGGTGCGGTGGCGGCGCTCGACGAAGTCCGGGGCGACCACGGTCGCCGGCAGGTGGCCCGATGCCGACCGCTCGCCGGCACCCTGCTGGGCGAGGGCCATCAGGCCCGTCGTCAGGCGCTCGTAGCGCGGTGACTCGAGCGCCCCGAGCAGGACGGCGCGCGCGTCGTCGCGCTCGCGGGTGAACACGGCGCGCAGCTCCTCGACGGGCGTCGTATCGCCCGGGACGCTCGCCCACGCCCCCTGCCACTCGGGGGACGCATCGAGCCGGTCCAGCTGGACGTCGAGGTCGCGGACCGATCCGAGCACCCCGGTCAGCCACGCGACCTCGGGGGCGAGCGCGGCGTACTGGGGCGGGAGCACTTCAGAGAAGACGTCGAGCGCGGCACGCAGGCGTCTCGTCGCGACCCGCATGTCGTGGAGCTCTTCGGGGTCCTCGCCGAGGCGGGTGCCCGACTCGTGGGCCAGCAGGACGCCCAGCTGCTTGCGGACCACCGCGTCGGCCAGTGCGCCGATCGTGGCGCCCGAACCCACCGCCGTCGGCCCGAGGTTGACCCGGGTCGGGATCACGTACCCCCGGGCCAGCACGCCCGCCTCGAACTTGGAGAGGACGGCGGGGGAGAGCCCGGCCGCGCGTCTCAGGTCCTCCACGACCGGTGCCAGCGCCTCGACCCAGGCTGCCTGCACCTCGACCTCGACGCGCAGGAGCCGCATCGGGTTCTGGTCGTCAATCGTGATCGCCGTCTCGTCCAGGGCCACCTCGGCGACGTCCTCGTCACCGACCCGCAGCACGAAGGGTCGGCGCCGGGTCTGCACCTCGAGCACCTGGTGCAGTGGCCGCCGGCCGATGAGCGCCGATACCCGCCACCCGACGGGCCCGGCCCGGTCGAGCCAGTGGTTGGGGGCGCCGTCGAGCGGTTCGTTCACCTCCCGCCGACGCTTCGGCGCGCCGTTGGGGCCGCTCGACAGTCCGGGCAGCGCCTTCAGGGTCACTTCCTGCTTGGTCTTCGCGTGCCGGACGCGCAGGACGTAGCCGGCCTGGGCGACCCGCCAGTCGTCGGTGTCGAGGTAGAGGTCGTCTTGGACCACGGTCGGCTTCGCCGACGCGATCAGCGTCCCCAGGGGTGTGAACGCCTTCGAGCCCGCCAGGGAGGCCAGCCACCGGCCCACCGGCCGCAGGTCGAGGGCATCGAACTGCCACTCGATCTCGACCGCGTCGGTCTGCCCACCCCCTGGACCGATGGTCATGGGACCGGAGGCTACCGCCGCCCGGACGGCCCGTCGGCCCCGAGCGGACTGCGAGCGGTGTGATGAAGACGGGTCGTGGGTGGGTTCCACCCCGCGGCCCGCCGCGCTGGGTAGGGTCCTGGCGTGACCGAGCGCAACAGCGGGACGGTCGAGATCGTGGACCGCCCGTCGGAGCTGATCCTGGCGGCGGGGGGCCTGGTCGTCCGGCCCGTCGGTGCCGACGAGCTCGAGATCGCCGTCGTCCATCGTCCGATCCGGGAGGACTGGTCCTTCCCGAAGGGCAAGGTCGAGCCGAGCGAAACGCTCACCGACTGCGCCCTGCGTGAGGTGCAGGAGGAGACCGGGCTTCGGTGCCGGATCGTGTCCTTCGTCGGCACCACCGAGTACCGGGACCGCAAGGACCGCCCGAAGGTCGTCGCCTACTGGGCCATGAGCCCCGAGGGCGGGGCGTTCCGCTCCGGCGAGGAGGTCGACGAGATGCGCTGGGTGCTGCTCGGCGAGGCCGCCGGGCTGATCACCTACGAGCGCGACCGGGAGCTGCTCGCCAGCCTGCTTGAGCCGGCCGCCTGGATCTTCCGCCAGCTCCGACGCTCCGCCTGAGTCCTCCACGAGGGTGAGCCGGGGAACCCCCGGCAATCTCCGTTTTCGCGCGTCCGTATCCCTGGGCTAGGAGGAAGGGGCGGCATCGAGCACGCCGGTCCCCGCACCGACCCCGAGGAGCGCCATGACGTACCGCGACGCATCCCGCCCGAACGACGAGCGCGTCGAGGACCTGCTCGCACGGATGACGATCGACGAGAAGGTCGCCCAGCTGGGGTGCGTGTGGGTGACGAGCCTCGTCGAGGGCGATCGCATCGACACGGAGGCGACCTCACGGCTCTTGTCCCACGGCATCGGCCAGATCACCCGCATCGGCGCCGGCACCGGCCTGCGGCCCGCCGGGAGCGCCTCGCTCATGAACGGGCTCCAGCGCGTCGTCGTCGAGGAGACGCGGCTCGGGATCCCGTTCATCGTCCACGAGGAGTCGGTCGGCGGGTACTGCGCGCGCGACGCGACCGTGTTCCCCCAGGCGCTGGCGCTCGCCAGCAGCTGGGACCCCGAGCTCGTCGGCGAGGTCGCCGGCGTCATCCGCGCGCAGCTTCGGGCAGTCGGCGCGCGCTTGACCCTCGCCCCGGTCCTCGACGTCGCGCGCGACCCTCGGTGGGGACGGGTCGAGGAGACCTACGGTGAGGACCCGGTCCTGAACGGGACGCTCGGGACCGCCTATGTGCGGGGCCTCCAGACCGACGATCTCGCTGAAGGGGTGGCGGCGACCGGCAAGCACTTCCTCGGCTACGCGATGTCGGAGGGCGGCAGGAACTGGGCGCCGTCCAGCTGGGGCCCCGCGAGCTGCGCGAGGTCTATGCGGAGCCCTTCGCCGCCGCGATCCGCGATGGGGGCCTCGCCAGTGTCATGAACTCCTACGGCTCCGTCGACGGGCTGCCGTGCGCGGGCTCTCCGTCGATCCTGACCGGGCTCCTCCGCGACGAGCTCGGCTTCGACGGGGTCGTCGTGGCCGACTACTTCGCGGTGGGGCTTCTCCGCGAACACCACAAGGTGGCCGGATCCAACGCCGAGGCGGCCTCGTTGGCCCTGGCGGCGGGTCTCGACGCCGAGCTGCCGGCGCTCGACTGCTTCGCGGAGCTGCCGGCCGAGGTGGCCGCCGGCCGCGTCCCCATGGAGCTGATCGACCGGGCGGTCCGCCGGGTCCTCTCGCTCAAGTTCGCGCTCGGGCTCTTCGAGCGGCCCTACGTCGACGCCGGTGCGGCCGCCGCCGTGTTCGACACGCCCGCGCAGCGGGCGTTGGCACGCCGCGCCGCTGCCGAGGCCGTCGTCCTCCTCGCCAACGACGGCGTCCTCCCGCTCGCCGACGACCTCGGCTCGATCGCGGTGATCGGGCCCGGCGCCGACGACCGTCGCCTGCTCCAGGGGGACTATCACTACCCGGCCCACATCGAGCTCCAGCTGGGCGCTGCGACCACCCCGCCGGAGTCCGAGCCCGGCACCGGGAGCGGTGAACCGGTCGGGACCCCGTTTCTCCCGCCGGCCGGCGGCGAGCTCGGCCTCGGCATGCACTACACCGACCACGTGACCCCCCTGCAGGCGATGCGCGCCGCCTTCGGCGAGGAGCGCGTCGTCCACGCGCGCGGGTGCGACGTGACCGGTGACGACCGCTCGGGGCTCGACGCCGCCGCGGCCGCCGCCGCGGCCGCGGCGGTCGCGGTGGTCGTCGTCGGTGGGCGTTCCGGGCTCGATCGGGCGTCGACGGTCGGCGAGGGGCTCGACGCCATGGACCTCGGGCTCACCGGCGTGCAGCCCGAGCTGGTCGACCGCGTCGTCGCCACCGGCACGCCGACCGTCGTGGTCGTCCTGTCGGGCCGCGTCCACACCCTGGCCGGCCTCCCGGAGGCCGGGGCCCTCCTCTACGCGGCCCCGCTCGGGGAGGAGGGAGGTCACGGGTTGGTCGACGTCCTGACCGGCGCGCTGCCTCCGTCCGGTCGGCTTCCGGTGACCCTGCCCCGGTCGGTGGGGCAGGTCCCGGTCTTCGCCGGTCACCGGGCCGGGGGCGGGAAGGCGATGTTCCACGGCACCTACTCCGACGGGCCGACCGATCCGCTCTTCTGTTTTGGCCACGGGCGCTCCTACACGACGTTCGCCTACTCGGACCTCTTGGTCTCGGCCACCGACACCGGCGCCGTGCTCGAGGTCGCGTGCCGCCTCGAGAACACCGGCCGCCGCGAGGGGGTCGAGGTCGTCCAGGTGTACGTCTCGGATCTGGTCGCCTCGGTGGCGCGCCCGGAGCGACAGCTGGTCGGGTTCGCGCGGGTGTCCCTAGCCCCGGGCGGAGCGGCGACGGTGCGCTTCACCGTGCACCCGAGCCGGCTCGCGTTCTACGACCAGGACATGCAGTTCGTGTGCGAGCCCGGGGAGTACCAGGTCAGCGTTGGCGGTTCGTCGGCCGACCTGCCGCTCGCCGCCACGGTGGGGCTCGGCGGGGGGAAGTCGCCGTACCTCCAGCGCGAGGTCGTCGCGACGGCCTCGGTGGTCGAACCCGCCTGACCGGAGATCCTCCGACGCGACGCCGTCCGATGGCAGAAAGTTATACTGACCGGTATGACTTCCCGCGTAGGACCAAAGGGCCAAGTCGTCATTCCGAAGGCATTGCGGGACCGGCTGGGGATCGTTCCCGGTGACGAGGTGGATTTCGTTCTGGACGACGACGCTGTTCGGGTGGCTCCGGTCCGTGATCGGGCCAGCCTGCGCGGCAGCCTGGCCGGGCTCGGGCTCACCGCGGTGCTTGAAGCCGAACGTCGGGCCGAGCGGGACCGTTGACCGAGTGCCTCGACTCGTGGGCGGTTCTCCGCTGGCTCGAAGGCGAGGAGCCGGCCGCGAGTCGCGTCGAGGCGTCATTGCCGAGCCGGCCCGTGATGAGCTGGATCAACCTCGGCGAGGTGTACTACGTCGTCGAGCGGGCAGCGGGCAGCGACCGGGCGGACCGCGTTGTGCGGGAACTTCGCCACGAGCTCAGCCTGGACCTGCCGACGGAGGCTCGGGTGCTCGAGGCGGCCCACATCAAGGCCCGCCACGCGATCGCTTTTGCGGACGCGTTTGCCGTCGCGACAGCGATCGCTCATCACGCGACGCTTCTCACGGGAGATCCCGAGATCCTCGGTGCCAACCCGGCGTGGCCCACGGCGGACCTCCGTCCCTGAGTCCGGTGGTGCCCGAGGTCACCGCCGGAGTTGGAGCTGGCGCAGCGTCAGATCGGTCAATCCACCCCCACGTAGACTCCTAGCCGCCAGACGCCGTCGGATCACTCGCGTTGGTGCCGCACTGTGGCTCCGGGGCTAACCCGGGACCAACGAGCGTAGATGGTGACCTGGCATGGAGAGGTGCGAGAGCGGCCGAATCGGACTCACTGCTAATGAGTTGACTGGGGAGACCCGGTCCGAGGGTTCAAATCCCTCCCTCTCCGCCAGCCGGCCCTAGCTGGCGTCGTTCCAGGGGCGGCCAGGAGATGCAGGTGCACGAAAAGCGGTACTGGCTGCAGACGTTGGGCTGCCCGAAGAACCGGGTCGACTCGGACAAGCTCGTCGGGGTCCTCGATGGTGACGGCTATGCGCCGGCGCTCTCGGCGGACGCGGCCGACCTCGTTGTCGTGAACACCTGCGCGTTCATCGAGTCGGCCCGCCAGGAGTCGATCGAGGTGATCCTCGACCTCGACCGGGTGCGGCGCCCCGGTTCCCGTCTGGTCGTGACCGGCTGCATGGCCGAGCGCTACGGCAACGAACTGGCCCGGTCGCTCCCCGAGGTCGACCTGGTGGCCGGGTTCGGCGTCGCGCTCGATTCGCCGACACGCCAGCCGGTGGCGCTCCGCACCCGGAGCCGCCCCGTGCCCTCGTTCGACCTGCTGGAGTTGCCGCGGCCGCCGCTCCGGGGATCATGGGCCTACCTGAAGGCGGCCGAGGGTTGCGATCGCGCCTGCGGGTTCTGCGCCATCCCGAGCTTCCGGGGACCCCAGCGCTCCCGGGCGCTCGACGACCTCGTGGCCGAGACCGAGGCCCTGGTGGGCGGCGGGGTCAAAGAGATCGTGATCGTGGCCCAGGACCTCGCCTCCTACGGCCGCGACCGCTCGACGCGACGGGCCCGCCGCGAGTCGTCCGACGGCCCCTTCGGGGACGGGGTCGTGGAGCTGCTCGAGCGGGTCGCGTCGGTCGCGGAGCGGACCCGGCTCCTCTACCTCTATCCCTCCTCGCTCACCGACCGTTTGGTCGACGCGATCCTCGACACCGGGGTTCCCTACTTCGACCTGTCGCTCCAACACGTGTCACGTCCCCTGCTGGCCCGGATGCGGCGATGGGGGGACGGCGCCCGGTTCCTGGACCGGATCGCCCGGATCCGGGCGCTCGATGCCCACGCCACCTTCCGTTCCTCGTTCATCCTCGGGTACCCGGGCGAGACCGAGGAGGACCACGACCGCCTGCTCGAGTTCCTGGAACAGGCGCAGCTCGACTGGGCCGGGTTCTTCACCTTCTCTTCTGAGGAAGGGACCCTCGCCTACGATCTGCACGACCAGATCGATCCGGAACTGGCGCTGGAACGGATGCGGGAGTGCAGCGAACTCCAGGACCGGATCACGGCCCGGCGGCGCGACCAGTTCGTCGGGGAGCGGCGGGCGGTCCTCGCCGACGCAGTGGGGGTGGGGCGCACCGTGCATGAGGCACCGGAGATCGACGGAGTCGTCCGGATCCCCGCCTCGGTCCACCCCGGGTCCATCACCGAGATGACCATCGTCGAGTCGCTCGGGGTCGACCTCGTCGCCCTGCCCGTCTCGGGGGCAGTCCGGTGACCGACACCGCCAATCCGACCTTCGGCCCCTCGGCGCTGGCCACGCCGGCCAACGCGCTCACGGCGGCGCGACTGCTCACCACCCCGCTCTTCATCGTCCTGATCGCCAGCCGCGGGGCGAGCTGGTGGACCGTCGCGGTCGGGGCCCTCGTCGCCGGCACCGACGGGGTGGACGGCTGGATCGCCCGGCGTCAGGGGACCACCCGCTCGGGCGCGTTCCTCGACCCGCTGGCCGACAAGGTCGTGGTGCTCAGCGCCATGTTCCTTCTCAGCTACGAGCATGTGCTCCCGTGGCTCCCGGTGATCCTGATCGGCGCCCGCGAGTTCCTGATGAGCGTGTATCGCACCTGGATCGGCCGTCGCGGTGTCTCGATCCCGGCCCGCACCTCGGCGAAGGCGAAGACGCTCGTGCAGGATCTCGCCATCGCCGCGTGCCTGGTCCCGCCGCTCGCGCCGCACCACGATCTCCAGCTGGGCGCGATCTGGCTGGCCGCCACCTTCACTCTGGTGAGCGGGCTCCAATACCTGCTCGACGGACGGCGCGCCGCGCGAATCGCGCCGTGAGGGTCGAGATCGTCGCAGTCGGCACGGAGCTCCTGCTCGGCCAGATCGCCGACACCAATTCGGCCTGGCTCGGCGAACACCTCGCCCTCGCAGGCGTCGGCTCGCACTACCACCAGGCGGTGGGGGACAATCAGTCCCGCATCGTCCTCGCGCTGCGCACTGCGCTCGCCCGCAGTGACGCGGTGATCGTCTGCGGTGGGCTCGGTCCGACCCAGGACGACATCACCCGCGAGTCGATCGCCGAGGTGATGGCGGTGCCGCTCGTTCGCGACGAGCAGCTGGTCGAGCGGATCCGCGCGATGTTCGCCAATCGCCGGCGGGCCATGGCGGAGAACAACCTGCGCCAGGCCGACGTCCCGGTGGGCGCGTCGATCATCGAGCAGACGCGAGGGACTGCTCCGGGCCTCGTGTGCCCGCTCGGGAACAAGGTCCTGTACGCGGTCCCGGGCGTGCCGCACGAGATGCAGGAGATGTTCGACCGGGGCGTCCTCCCGGACTTGCGGCGGCGCATGGCCGAGGTGGGCGAGGAGGGACTCATCAAGAGCCGAGTGGTCCGCACCTGGGGCGCGACCGAGTCCGGGCTGGCCGAGGCGTTGGCCGACCGGGTGGACGACCTCGACCGGCGCGAGGCCGACGACGGCTCGACGCTCACGATCGCGTTCCTGGCCAGCGGCATCGAGGGCATCAAGGTTCGGATCACCGC
>Ga0209415_10013668_pt1 | contig 13359 bp, 11 predicted proteins | sample PeaSoiSIISIP2007_FD_187696 | JGI IMG/M metagenome (GOLD analysis project Ga0209415, IMG submission 187696) | Peat soil microbial communities from Weissenstadt, Germany - SII-SIP-2007 (SPAdes) (version 2) | ecosystem: Environmental > Terrestrial > Soil > Wetlands > Peat | place: Germany... | reverse complement strand
CGTTTGTCATCGAGGGCGACGAGTACGACAGCGCGTTTTTCGACAAACGCAGCAAGTTTCTCCATTACGCACCGCACGTCGCTGTCTTCAACAACCTCGAATTCGACCACGCGGATATCTTTCGCGACCTTGCCGACGTCCAGCGCACATTCATCCATTTCTCCCGGATCGTTCCGCGGAACGGGTTTGCCGTTTTGAACGGAGACGACGGCAACCTGCGCGCCCTTGGAGAGTTGCCATGGACCCAAGTGATCAAGGTGGGTTTGGATGAGGGCAACGACACGCGGATCGTCGATTTTGTAGAAACAATGGCCGGCTCGAGCTTTGTACTTCTGTGGCGCGGAAAAGAATGGGCAAGGGTTGAGTGGTCGCTTTCCGGGATTTACAATGTTCGCAACGCGGCAATGGCCGCCACTGCCGCGGGTCTCGCTGTCGGGGGAGTACCGCCAACCTGCATTTCGCTTCGCGCCCTGGGGCAATTCCGCGGCGTGAGGCGGCGCCAGGAAATCCTTGTCGCTGCGCCGGGCCTTACGGTCATCGAGGATTTTGGCCATCACCCGACGGCGCTTGCCGAAACGCTGCGGTCATTCCGAGCTAGGTATCCCGGGGCTGTGCTAACGGCCGTGTTTGAGCCGCGAAGCAACACTGCGCGCGTCAGGACGCTTCAGGCCGGATTCGCACGGGCGCTGGCCCATGCGGACGAAGTTTACCTGGGCCCCGTCAATCGCGCCGACGCGTTGCGCGAAGAGGAGCGCTTCGACACTGAGGCCGTGGTAGGAAACCTGGAGGCCCAGGGGGTCCGCGCCTGGCGGTTCGCGTCCAATGCCGCTCTCCATGATGCTCTGGTCGCTGATACGATTCCCGCCAGGGGTTCGCCGCGCGTAGTCATCTTCTTCACGAACGGCTCCTTCGACGGGATCATAGGACGGTTTGCCACGGCAGCCAAGGGCTGAGGCAGCGCCAGCGCCTATTGGGCCTGCTTAGCGACCTTGTATTCGGCGGGTCGCTCGCCGGCCGGAAGCGCCAACAGGTCGTAGTCATGGTGGCCGTTGATCGTTATCATGGCGAAACGGCCAACAGGGAGTTCTCGCGGCACGTAAACACGCCCGTCGATGTCGGGCGCGTCAGCCTCGCCCCGCGCCACACCGACCTCATCGACAAGGACCTTGAGGGTTTTGCCAACGCTTCTTGCGCTGACTACCCTGGCAATCCCTTTCTGAAGCGCCATGAGGCGGTGCCAGCGGTGTTCTTTCACTTTTGCGGGAACCTGCCCTTGGGCCTTGGCGGCGCGCGTGCCCTCTTCCTGCGAATATCGGAAAACGCCCATCCTTTCGAACTTGGTCGACTTGATGAATTCGCACAATTCGTCGATGTCCGTCTCCGACTCGCCCGGGAACCCCACGATGAAGGTGGTCCTAATGGCGATTCCCGGGATTCCCGCGCGAATCCGGTGCACGAGGTCGCGGATATATGCGCCGCCCGTCTCTCGCTGCATCGCCGAAAGCATCCGGTCGCTAATATGCTGAAGGGGCATGTCCACGTAGCGCGCCACCTTTGGGCTTTCGGCGATGGCCGCTATCAGCTCGTCGCTCCAGTGCGCCGGATGCGTGTAGAGGACCCGGATCCAAAAGTCGCCCTCGATTTCATTGAGCTGGCGCAGCAGCGACGTGAGCGCCTCGCCGCGCGAGGAATCCACGGGCGTGCGCGGATTGGGCCGCTCGTCCCAGGTGTCCATCCCGAAGAACGTGGTGTCCTGCGAGATGAGGTTTATCTCCTTCACGCCCTCCGAAACAAGCTGGCGAGCCTCCGAGACGACGCTCGCCACGGTCCTGCTGCGGTGGCGGCCTCGGATCCGCGGGATGATGCAAAAGGTGCACGGATGGTTGCAGCCCTCGGCAATCTTCACGTACGCGTAGTGGGCGGGCGTGAGCCTGAACCTGGGGGTGTCGTAATCGGGGATGAACGTGGATCGCGGAGTGACGAAGCTTGCGGGCGAGTCCTTGGCCCCGCGTTCCTTCGCGTAGATCTCCTCGATGATCGGAGCGACCTGGGTAATCTGGTCGAGTCCGATGAATGCGTCGACTTCGGGCATGGAGCCGGGAAGGTCCAAGGAAAACCGCTGTGACATGCAGCCGGCCACAATTAGCTTCTGGCCCCGGCGGCGCCTGCGCAGGCCGCGCTGCTCGTGGACTTCCAGGATATGCCCGATGGACTCCTCCTTGGAGGAGTCGATGAACGAGCAGGTATTTACGATCACGACATCCGCCTTGTCCGCCTCGGGAATGACGCGCATCCCGGCCTTGTGGAGGTGCCCCACCATTATCTCGCTGTCCACGAGGTTCTTGGCACAGCCGAGCGAGATGAGGCTGACCGTTATCATTGCGTCACGGGGAGCGGGCCGCGACGGCCCGCTCCGCGCCCTACTTCTTTTTGGCCGCCGCAGCCGCCGCCTTCCTGCGCTTCAAATAGGCGGCCCGGCGTTTGCGTTTGATGACCTTGTTTAGTTGCTGGCCCATGATGGTGTGATGAGGGAAAGCGGCCATCAGACCGGAACCCAAAAGACGAGTCAAGACCTAGGCTTGTAACGTGGATCCGCCCGTGATCTTCGGGCCGTCCCGCGTCCACCTGTAGACGAGAGGGCGTTTCGACTTGCCCAGTTCCTTGTAGAGCGCGGCATTGTTGCGCTTCGAAACCGTCAGCTCAGCGAGGCCGCCGGCATCGCAGTTCAGCAATCGAGCGTACGGCTTGAAAGGCTCGGGCCTGCCAATCACCCGGGAGAGTCCCGCGGCATCGGGATTCCAATCGCGGTCGAGGGCCACGAACGCGTAGGGCAAGCTCCTGAGATCGATTCTGGCGCGCTGCCCGAACTTTACCCAATTCGAGTCGGCAAAGATCCCGGGGGGCGGAGCGGCGAAATGGTGGCACCAATGCCGCTCGTTGCCCGGTCCGAGGACGGGGCAGAGATTCCCATGGGTGCACGGGGCAACCACTTGGAAATCTTCCTTCCACTCGTCCCTGAGCGAGCCGAGAGCCCGGCTGGTCTCGCGGGAACCGTGCTCCGTCCAAATGACGGCGCGCGACCGCGCAACCAGGGCCCGGATCTCGTCGAGCGCGGGCGGCGGAAGCTCGTTGAGGACGTGACTGACGACAAGCAGACCGATTGGATCGCGGCCCCTGCGGAATCCGGGCGTCGCCGCCGACACCGCGAGGCCGGGAAATCTTGTCGAGGCTGCGTCTTGAGCGAAATCGGCGGCGATCGGGGAGTGGTCCCAGACCACGAGGGAACCGAAGCACGCCGGCCCGAAGCGTCCCACGACGCGGCGACCCGCAATTCCGCTTCCGCAACCCCAGTCGAGCACGGTGCCGCCCCTCGGCGCCCATCCGCGCATCCTAAGCTCGTCCAGGACGGCGTCCCATTTCCAACCGATGCGTTCACCAAATGTGGCGTCGTAGCCGGCCAGATCCTCGGCCGAGGACCAATAGGGCCCGTCGCAGGGCTTCCCGCTCAGGAACCGCTCCCGATGCCGGTCGAGGGCGTCCCAGTCGAGGTCGGTCCAGCTCATTGCAGCGGGAATCCCAGGTGGGACGCAAGGGCCTGCCGCCGGATGCCGTAGAAAGCCGCGAACTCGCGGATCCGCCCGGCGATCGATTCATCCCCAGGCGGCCGGCCCCTCACCGCCGTGATCATGACGTTCTTGGCCGTGTGTTCCGTCGAGATGAATTCGATGACCCTTGTCCGGTAGCCAGCCCACTCCAGAAGCTGCGCCCTAAGCGCGTCGGTCGCGAATTCGGCGTGGCGCTCCTCGAAAATCCCGTGTCGGAGGGCAGACGCCAGTACCGGGGGCGGGACGATCTGGGCCCGGATTTCCTTCTGGCAGCACGGGGCCACGACGAGGAGGGCGGCGCGGGCCGCGATCCCTTTTGCAAGGGCGTCGTCTGTCGCGGTGTCGCAGGCGTGAAGGGCGATTAGGATATCGGCGGAATCGACGGTGGTGCCGGCGATGGAGCCCTGGCGAAAAGACAGTCGGTCTCCGAGGCCCTGTTCGTTCGCAATCCGGCGGCAAGTCTCAACGAGGTCCTCGCGCGCCTCGACTCCGCACACGTCGGCCCGCTCCCCGAGCAGCTCGCTCGTCGCGAACGTGAGGTAGCCCTTCCCGCAGCCCATGTCGAAGACGCACAGGCGCCGGTCTGTCGGGAGCGGCGCCTCCTTAAGCAGGTGCCCGAGGAGCTCGGCGAATCTCTCTATCTGCCTGAACTTGTCCGCCATCGCGGCGATGGGCCGGCCACGCGCGTCGGTCACGCCGAGCGCCCGCAGCCACGGCGCTCCGGCCCCTATGGCGCGGGTCTTCTGGCGGTCGTTGCCCAGGGGAGGGCTCGGCGGGGTGCCCAGGGCCCTCACCCGGAGCCTGGATTTCCCGTTTCCCGTCTGCAATTGGACGCTCCGCGTCGTCGTGAAGAGATGGGCGTCCAGAAAATCGGATCCAATCAGGTGCTCCAGGAGGCGGAGGGCTTCGGCGGCGCCGTGGTTTTTCGTGATGTCCTTTGTCGCGTGGTGCCATACGAATGCCAGTTGGGGACCCGCTTTGAGGGCGACGGGGCGCACGAACAGGTTTCCGAGCGTCGGGTCCCCTCCGCCGGGCTTGCCAAGGGTCAGCTTCACCAGCGACCCGCCGAGGACCGCTTCGCGCAGGAAGCCCGCAAATTGGTCGCGGCCTGACGGTTTCATCTCGAGTCTGGGGGGAGCGTCACGGGCGGGATATAAAAATCGATGGGCGTCCTGCGCCACCAATTTCCGGTGCGCGCCCGCTCCGCAGCGTCCGTAAAATCGTACCTGTAGCGAACGACCCTGACGAATTCCGGGGGGCGGCCGGGAAACGGGTTTCGCGAAAAGAGCCCAAGAACCGCGGGATCACCCCTGAGGAGCAACATGCACAGCGTTTCGACCCACGGGTTGGCCTCGGGAGGCTCAAGCGCCGCGAACCAGAGCTGCCAGTCGAGCCGCGGTTGATGGGGCGCAACCCAGCCCGGCCTGCGCCCTAGGTCGCCGGGCTTGAACGCGAATCCGTACTCGCGCCAATCGCGGCCGTCGTTGCTTCCCTCTATTACGAGTTCCGGACGCTCGACTGTCATCACCGCAAACAGGCCGTAGTCGTTGAAGCTGCGGAAGGGTCCGACGGCGTTTGCAACGGCTCGGACCAGCGGGGAGGTCGCGGCCCCGCGAGACACGTAGGCCACTGTCTCGAAAAAGGTTACGCCGACGGAGAATGCGGCGAACCACCGGAGCGCCGTGCGCTTGAGCCGGCCGGCCGGGGCGCGGGCCTGGCCGGCTCCGGCGCCCGCCTCCTCCAAACCCGGGCGCAATCGGCGCCACCATCCGTCGTCCAGGCACGGGAGGCAAAGCCCGATTGCGAGCAGATTGAAGAAAGCGTAGTTTCCCGTGAGGGCGATCACGACCTGAAGCGCCACAAGGGCCAGGGCGCCAAGGTGCCTCAATGTCCGCGGCCCCGGAATGCACAGGGGGGCCACGAGCTCAATCGCGAACATCACCGCGCAGGACGCCTTCTGGAACCATGCCGGAAGCTGCTGCGCATACCAGGCCAGCGGCGTCGGGAGGGGCTGGGTCTGATAGTGAAAGGTGAGGGCGGTCAGGTGCCTCCATGTCGGGTCGCCGCTCGCCAGCTTCACGACTCCCGATAGAAACATGAGGCGGAAGAGCAGCCACCAAATGAGAAAGCGCGCCAGGCGGGGGGGCTCGTAGGGGCCCCGCGCGCGCCCGAGTGTCCACGGGACAACGAAGATCGCGATCAGCGTGCTTTCGAGGAGGAGGGCGTCCCACTGGAAATCAAAGAAGATCTGTCCGGCCGCCACGAGAGACAGGTAGCAGGCCCAGAGGAGCGCAAGGCACACGGCCGGGGCGACGCCGAAAAGAAGCAGGAGCGCGAGGCCTATTCCGACTGCGCAAAGGACGTCAATGAAACGGCCCGCTCCGAATATCCAGCAAAGGGACGGAGCCTCGAACCATGCCCTGGCGCCGAGCTGCTCATGGGCGGCTGCGAAGAAGCGGCCCGCGGGAAGGATCCCCGACGGGCCGATCAGTCCCGCCGACTGGACCCAGATCGATCCGAAGGCGACGGCGTGCGCGACCGCGAGGAAGCCCACGAAGACGCGCGTCCCTGTTGCGAAGGACGCGTCGCGCGGCGGGTCGATGCGTTCCATGGTGGCCCCATATTACGTTGCGTGACCGCGTCGAGTAAAGCCCGGGCCCCACCGGCGCCGTAGATGATATTAAAACACGAGTATTGATTGTATAAGGCTTGCTATATTGTGACAATATGGTGACGGTAACGAAACCATGGTAACAAAACAGATAAAGGAGCTCGAAGCCACAAAGGCGAAGATTGTCGCCCTCGAGAGATCGATTGCCAAGCGTCTCCACAGGGAGCTCGCGGCGCTGCACAAGACCTACGGTTACGCGACGCTTAATGAATTCGTGAAGGCGCTGAAGGCTGCTTCCGGCTCGGTACGAAAGGTGCGCCGTGGGAGGCCGGCCAAGGCCGCCTCGAAGGTAAAGCGCCGCAAACGGGCCGTTATCACCGACGAGACGCGCTCTAGCGTGAAGAAGCTCGTCGAGTCCGGGAAGACCGGCTCGCAGATTGCGAAGACCCTGTCCATCTCGCTGCCCAGCGTTCAGAATATCAAGAAGGCCCTGGGTCTGGTGAAACCGCGCGCCTAAAGCCGGCGCAGTCTTGCCAGCGGCGACCGGCCCCCGCTCCAAAAGGCGGGGGCTGTTTGTTCCCGGACGCCCCGAACATGCCGACTCACTATATTCAGGCCAATACGAACGGCCGCCTGCATCCGGCGAGCGATCCCTCTATCTCGCCGCTCAACCGGGGTTTTCTTTACGGGGACGCGATCTACGAGGTGTGGCGGACGTATCATGGCGTAATATTTGCCTGGGAGCAGCACTGGAAAAGGCTGCGCGCCTCGGCGCAGGCGCTGCATATGCGCATGGCATTTGCCCCGGAGCAGATACTCTCGGAGATCCGCCGCGCCGTCTTCGCATACCGCGCTGAGGTCCCCGGTTCTGGCGAGCTCTATATTCGGCTGCAGATCACGCGCGGCGCCGGGGCGATCGGGCTTGACGTCGAGCTCGCGGAGAGCCCGGACTTTGTCCTCCTGGTCCAGCCGTGCCCGGAGACGCCGGCCGAAAAGCTGCTCGCGGGACTGCGTCTCTCGACGGCCACGTCCCTTCGCAGGAACCCGGTGCAGAGCCTGGACCCCGCCTGGAAAACGGGAAACTACCTCAACAACCTGCTTTGCCTGCGCGAGGCGCGGGCGCGCGGCGCTGACGATGTCGTCATCCTGAACCTCGCCGGGGAGGTGGCGGAGGCTGCGGTGGCAAACATTGCGTTTGTGCGGGGCGGCAGGCTCGTCACGCCTCCGCTTGCGGCCGGCATACTCGGAGGCGTCACGCGCGGCCTCCTTCTCGACGGGATTGCGGCCTCGGCGGGAATCGCGGGATCCGAGGAGACGGTTCGCCCCGAGGATCTGCGCTCCATGGACGAATGCTTCCTGCTCTCGACGACCAAGGACATAGTTCCGGTGCGCGAAATAGACGACATTGCGTTCAGGCTCGGCCCGGCCTCGGTTGTTTCCCGCCTCAAGACGGCCTTTGCCGCTGCCGCGCGCTCCTACGCCTTGGCCCACCCCGAGCTGGCTATCTGAATCCCTCCTGCAGATGCGCTGTCTCGGCCTCGACTATGGAACGCGAAGGATCGGCTTGGCTTATGGCGACGACCTGGGCGTTGCGACGCCGCTGCCCGCCCTGGCCGCGACGGATCCGTTGAAGCGGTGGGCCGGCCTCGCGGCCCTTGTGAAGGAGAGGCAGGTGACGGACATTGTTATAGGCCATCCGCTTAACATGGACGGCTCGGCCGGCAAAATGGCGCTGGAAGTCGAGGCCCTTGCCCGAAAGCTCCGAACCGAGTTCGGCGTTGCCGTGCACCTGATCGACGAGCGGCTGACAAGCTACGAGGCTGAATCGACGATTCCCCCGGAAAAGCGCAGGTCTGTCCGAGCGACCGGCCTCGTCGACTCGAGGGCCGCGACGATAGTCCTTCAGGACTATCTCGACGGCCTCTTGCCGGGCGGCGCCGAACCTGCGAGCGGGCCATGAAGGCCCGTGGAGGATCCGCATGGAGCCGGTGAAACGAGTTGGCGCCCGCGGCTCGCCGCGCAAGGGGCACAGCGGGTCGACCTGCACACGGTGGAAGTGCACATGCGCCTACGACGGGAGCGAGTTTTCCGGGTGGCAGAGCCAGCCGCGCGGGTCGGCAATCCAGGATGTCCTGGAGGCGCGCCTTGCCGGCGTGCTTGGCTTCCATGCCCGCATCCATGCGAGCGGGCGGACGGACGCGGGAGCCCATGCGTCCGGACAGGTTTTCCACTTTGACGCCGCCTGGCCCCACGGCCCCGACAAGCTGGCTGCGGCACTCCGGAACGGCCTGCACCGAGCGATCCAGATCAAGTCCATCCGCGCGGCGGCGCCGGGTTTTCACGCGCGCTTTTCGGCCACGGGAAAGGTTTACTCGTACCATATTCACCTCGGAGACGCGGATCCGTTCACCCGGCCGTTTTGCTGGGCAATCCTCAGGCCGCTGGACCTTGGGGCGATGCGCGCCTCTGCGGCCGCTCTCGAGGGCCGGCACGACTTCAGGGCCTTCTCGGCATTGAACGGGGCGGAGGCCGGGGACGAGGCCGACGCCATCCGGGACCTTCGCCGATTCGAGGTTTTCGCGCGCGGACGCAGCGTGCGCGTGGTGGCGGAGGCGGACGGCTTCCTCTACAAGATGGTTCGCCGCCTTGTGGGCGCCCTTGTCGCGTCGGGAGAGGGGAAGATCACCCCGGACGAGATCAGGGCCCTCTTGGCGAGCGGGACCCGGACGGCCCGGATTGTGACCGCGCCCGCGCAGGGTCTCTTCCTGCGCCGGGTCCTGTATCGCTGAGCCGCGAATTCGGTTGCCACTGCATATGCGGTGCGGCACGGTTCATGCCCCCCACGCTTCATGCATTTCGACAAGCCGACCTACTCGGTTCGCAGGACGAAGAAGAAGGATATTCCCGAGGGCCTTTACACGAGGGATCCGGTCACCGGCGAGATCCTCTTCAACAAGGAGATCGAGGACAACCAGATGGTTGTTCCGAAGAGCGGCCACCATTTTCAGATCGGCGCTCGCCAGAGAATCGCGAGGCTGGTTGACGGCGGTTCGTTTGTGGAGCTGCACGCCGACGTCGTCTCCAGCGATCCTCTGGAATTCGTGGATTCGCAGTCCTATCCTGAACGCATAAAGCGCTACCAGCGCGAGAGCGGGCTGCCCGAGGCTGTCGTCTGCGGAATTGGGGCGATTCACGGGATTCCCGTGGCGCTGGCGGTCATGGATTTCCGTTTTTGCGGCGGCGCCATGGGCTCCGCCGTCGGGGAGAAGATCACCAGGACCATCGAGGACGCCCTGGAAAAAAGGATTCCCTGCATAATCATCAGCGCCTCCGGGGGCGCCCGGATGCAGGAGGGGATATACTCCCTCATGCAGATGGCGAAGACGAGCGCTGCGCTCGGCAAGCTGTCCCAGGCCGGCCTGCCGTACGTTTCGGTGCTCACGCACCCCACGATGGGCGGCGTCACTGCCAGCTTTGCGACGCTTGGCGACGTGATCCTTGCGGAGCCCGGGGCCCTGATAGGCTTTGCGGGAGCCCGGGTGATCAAGGACACGACAAAACAGACGCTGCCCGCGGGGTTCCAGACCTCGGAATTCCTTCTCAAGCGCGGTCTCGTCGACCAGATCGTGAGCCGGATCGATCTGCGCGACCGCATCAGGGACATCCTCTCGGCCCTCTATCTCAAGAAGGAGCCGGCTGGCGCCGGCGCTTGAGGGGCCCCCGGAAATGGCGTCCGAGTTGCCGCTGACCGGCTATCCGGCCGTTCAGGAATACCTTTTCGGCCTCAAGACGGCGGGCGTCAAATTCGGCGTCGACCGGATGCGCATTTTCTCCGCGTCGCTCGACCGCCCCGAGAGGGCTGTTCCGTGCATCCACGTCGCGGGCACGAACGGTAAGGGGTCAGTCTCCGCTATGCTCGAGTCGGTCCTGCGCGCCTCGGGTTGTCGCACCGGGCTCTACACGTCGCCTCACCTGGTGCGCCTTGGCGAGCGTGTCCAGGTCGACCGCAGGATCTTGTCCGAGGACGAGATCACCGCCTTTGTGAGGGAACTAAGGCCCGTGGCGGACGGGATCGCGTCCCGGGGCGGACTCGATGACCGGCCGAGTTTCTTCGAGTTCATGACGGCAATGGCGTTCCTGCAGTTCGCGAGGAAGCGATGCGATTGCAGCGTGATCGAGGTCGGTCTCGGGGGCCGTCTCGACGCGACAAACATCGTCGAACCCGAGGTGTGCGTGGTGACCTCCATCGGATTGGATCATTGCGACATGCTGGGAGACACGCTTGAGGCGATAGCGGGGGAAAAGGGGGGGATCATCAAGACGGGGCGGCCCGTCGTGATCGGCCGGATGCCCGACGAGGCCGAGACGACCCTGCGCAATCTGGCGGCGTCCAAGGGTGCGCGGGTTGTCTCGGTCAGGGAGGAATTTGGGGACGACGTAGAGCGCTACCCCCGAACGAATCTCGAGGGCGACTACCAGCGGTGGAACGCGGCCACGGCAGCGCTTGCGGCCGGGCTCCTTTCCCCGGGCTTCGGGATCTCGAGGGCGACGATCGGGCTGGGCCTGGGCGCCGTCGATTGGCCGGGACGCTGGCAGCGCACCCACCTGGGCGGCCGCCTGACGATCCTTGATGCCTCGCACAACGCGGAGGGGGCGGGCGTGTTGGACAGCAACCTCGACCGCCTCTGCATCGAGACCGGCCGCTCGCCCGTCGCCATTGTCGGGGTGCTGGGCGCCATGCGGGCGCGGCCGTTGCTCGACGTACTCTGCCGGCATTGCCGCGAGCTCTACCTGGTCGTGCCCCAGCAGGCGCGCGCGTCGACTCACGCCGAGCTCGAGTCCCTGATCCCGGCGACGTTTCGGGGAAGGACCGTTCGCTCCACCGTGGCGGAGCTGTTCCCTGCGCCCGGGCTCTGCACGGCCGGGGCGCGCGACGACGTCATTGTCTTGACCGGCTCAATCTACCTTCTCGGCGAGGTGCTTGCGCGCCTGGAACCCCAGCGGGGCCGGGGCGAGGGAAGGCTGCAGGACTTTTGAGCGCCCGGCGGGGTTCCGACAGGCGGCCCGTCAAACGATCCTTAGCAGTTCCGCGGTCGAGGGCACGTCCTTGACGATCTGCGACGTGCCGGGCCCCACGCCGAGATACCGCAAATTGGGGAGGATTGCGGGCCGGGGCTCGCCGTCGTACGCGACGTCCAGGATGGCCCTGACCATGCCGCCCACATACCGCCGGGCGCTGGCCGGCAGATCCGCAAAATGGCGGACGCCCGATATGTCCTCTGCCCACCCGGCGAAGCGTTCGTAGACGGGCCGAAGTGACTTGCGCACGGCCTCGTTCCTCGGAACGTGGGCGCAGCGCTCACCGTCCCTGCCTTCGTAGGCCGTGCACAGCAGCAGCTCGCCCTTCCAATCCCCCGACCAGGTCAGCGCGTCGAGCTTGTTGATCATCAGGTCCTGGAATCCTCCGTAGCGAAGGGCGTCTCCCTTCTCGACGGCGTCGTACCATCCCACCATGCGCTGCCGTCCCGTGCTCGTGCCGTATTCGAGCCTCTTTAGCTTTGCGCTGAGGGGATGGGACTCGTCCATCTGCGTGAGGAACGTATGGGTGCCCACCTTGGTATCGTACGCCTTGGCGACCCCGAACGTGTGGATCGGCTGCACCGGGATGTTCGCGCTTTCGAAGAACTCGGGCGTAAAGGTGTGGGACGAGGTGGGGGAGAACCCGTGGCGCTTGTCGAGCCAGTAGGCCTGCCCGAACTCCCCGATGATCGTGTGGCCCTCGCGCAGCTCCCGAAGGATCAGTTCGCGCACCTCGCCGATGTTGCGCCCCAGCGCGGTCCCGGCCTTCCAATACACCGCCGCGAGGCGTTCGATATTCAGCGTGAACGGCTCCCTTCCGCGGAACTGGGGGAAGTCGAACTCATCCTTCCCGAGGGAGCCGTCCGCAATCGTCTCCGCGTTTGCCCGGAGCTCGGCCTCGGTCAGCCTGTCGAAGAACCCGTTCCACGACGATTCGCTCACCCGGTAGACGTGGCGGATCGTCCGGCACGCGCGGTCGGCGCGCTGGGCCAGCTTTCGCGCGAAGAAATTGGGTCCGGCGAGGAAATCCGAGAAGTGCATCTGCCAGTGACTCGTCTCCTCGTTGTAGGCGGCCGAAATCCCGCGCCCCGTCGAGCCCCGGGGCTCCTCGCGCAGCACCTGGATGCGGTAGTCCTCCTCGGCCAGGTCGAGGAGCCTGTGCGTCAGGTCCGAAATCATGGTGCGCTCGTCGATCAGGAGCCTGCTCATCACCGAGAAGCCCTTGCGCTCGAGCGGGGCGGCCTCCCAGAGGAACTTGCGGGGATCGGCGACGACGCCGCTGCCGATCGCCAGGTGCGGGATCTCGCGCTCGACGACCCCGGCGGGAAGCAGGTTGAGCTTGACGCCCCCGGCCGTGTGGCCCGCGTTGGCCCCTCCGTTGACCTTCATGACGACGGTCACGGGGCTGCGGGTGGATCGGAGCTCCTCCGCGATCTCGGGCACCAGGCGGCCCTTGCCCTCGTCGCCAAGGGAGATGCCGACGTCCGCGATGAGCTGGCTGGAGAAGGGGAGCAGGGACATGGAACTTTCGGCAACCGAAGTCCAGGACCTCCGTTGCAGGGGATTGGAATGGTGAGCCTAGGGCCGAGGGCAAGCCTCAACTGCCCGGCCCGCCGCAGGGCCTCAATTGCTTCGTGTCGACACCTCGACCACGTCGTGCGGGCCGGCTTCCTTCTGGCCCGCCGGGCTGACGCGCGCGAACCGGGCCTTCCTGCGCAGGGCGGCGAGAGTCCGTGCGCCCAGGTAGCCCATGCCGCTTTGCACGCCCCCGATGAGGCTCGTGAGGACCTCGTCCACGGACCCGCTGACCTCCTTCAGGGCCTCGATTCCCTCCGCCGCCACCTTGCGGGTGTCATCCCGGTCCCTGCCGTACCGAGCGGCGCTGCCCGCCTTCATCGCCGAGAGCGACCCCATCCCGCGGTACTGCTTGTAGACCTTGCCGCCGATTTCCATGATTTCCCCGGGCGCCTCCCTGCATCCGGCCAGCACGCCGCCGCATATCACGGCGTCGGCCAGGGTGAGGGCCTTCACGATGTCGCCCGACTTGGTGATGCCCCCGTCGGC
>Ga0209415_10013667_pt1 | contig 13359 bp, 12 predicted proteins | sample PeaSoiSIISIP2007_FD_187696 | JGI IMG/M metagenome (GOLD analysis project Ga0209415, IMG submission 187696) | Peat soil microbial communities from Weissenstadt, Germany - SII-SIP-2007 (SPAdes) (version 2) | ecosystem: Environmental > Terrestrial > Soil > Wetlands > Peat | place: Germany... | reverse complement strand
GGAGCCCGTGGTGATCCCCGATTCCGGGTCGTTGTAGGCGGCCCCGAACATCGTGCGGTCGCGGCGGTCGCCAAAACTCGTCAGGACGATATGGCCGGGGCTGGAGCGGTGCGGCGCCATGTCGTACAGCGAATCCCGGCCCGGCTCGATGCCGGCGAGGCGCTGCCATGAATAGCGCCACCACGAGCCGTAATTGACGCCCTGCGCCATCGATTTACCGAATTCGCCGTCGCCGGGCACGTCGATCCCGAGGTCATGCTGACGGCGCACGACATCGCCGACCGCGGCGCCGAGCGTCTGCCCGAACTCGCGCGCGTCAGCCGCATTGGCATCGCGCGCCCGGTTTGCCGCAATGAGGGCGTCCGGCCGCGGCAGGCTGCCGGCGTGGCTGGTGAGGATGTGGTCGGTGCTGGTGCGCATGGCATGCCTCCCCGCTGAGTTGTTGCCGCGATCATAGGGTGGCTTGCGTGCGCCCGTCCATTCGGCGAAGACATCGGGCGGAGGGAAGCCAGCATGTCGGAGATCGTGGTTGAGGCCGACGACCCGGAAAGCCGGCCGCAGATCGCCTTGCTGCCCGGGTTTCACCGCCGCGCCGAGGGCGGCCACCCGTGGGTCTATTCGAACGAAGTGGTGATGGATGAGGCGGCGAAGACGCTGGCGCCCGGGACGCTCGTGACGCTGCGCAGGACGGATGAGCGGCCGTTCGGCGTCGCGATCTTCAACCCGCACAATCTGATCGCCGCCCGCCTCCTCGACCGCGATGCCGCGCGGGCGATCAACAAGCGCTTTTTCGCGCGCCGACTGGAGCGCGCGCTCAGGCTGCGCGAGCGGCTGTACGCGCGGCCCTATTACCGGCTCGTCCATGCCGAGGCGGACGGCCTTCCCGGTCTCATCATCGACCGCTTTGGCGCGGTCCTCGTCATGCAGGCGAACACCGCGGGAATGGACCGCCTGACGCCGGTCATCATCGAGGCGCTGCAGGGCCTCCTCTCGCCCGAGGCGATCGTCTTGCGCAACGACAGCCCGGCGCGCACTCAGGAGGGGTTGCCGCTCGAAACCGCGGTGGCACTGGGGACGGTCGCCGGTCCGGTGCGGATCGAGGAAGGCGGCGCCGTCTATCTCGCCGATGTGCTCGCCGGGCAGAAGACCGGGTGGTTTTTCGACCAGCGCGACAACCGCGCCTTTATCGCCGGGCTCTGCCGTGGTGCGCGCGTCCTCGACCTCTATTGCCACAGCGGCGGGTTTGCAGTCGCCGCGGCCCATACGGACGCGGAGAGGGTCGTCGGCATCGACAGTTCGGCGCCCGCCCTCGCGCTTGCCGCTGAGATCGCCCGCCAGAACGGCGTCGCCGAGCGCTGCACGTTCCGCCGCGCCGAGGTGTTCGCCGAAGCGGCCGCGCTTGGCGCCCGGGGCGAGCGGTTCGACATCGTGATCGCCGACCCGCCGGCTTTCGCGCCGGTAAAGCGGGCGGTCCCGGCGGCGCTGCGCGGCTATCGGAAGCTCGCCCATCTCGCCGCCCAGCTGACCGCGCCGTCGGGGTTTCTGTTCCTGGCGTCGTGTTCCTACAATGTCGGAGTCGGTGAATTCGCCGATGCGGTGCGGCGCGGCCTCGCCGATGCCGGCCGCTCGGCGCGCATCCTCCGGATGAGCGGCGCCGGCCCCGACCATCCGGTGCATCCCGCCCTGCCGGAAAGCGCCTATCTGAAAGCGCTCACCCTGACGCTCGATTAAGCGGGATGGTTTTTTCCGTCGCGGCCGGGAGGGTCAGCCGGAAGACGGTGCCCGCGCCGGTCGTGTCAACGAGCGCGAGGTCGCCGCCTTGCGCGCGCATCAATTCGCGCGCGATCGCGAGGCCGAGGCCGGTGCCCCCAGGCCGGGCGGAGCCGAAAAACGGCCGGAACAGATTGTCGCGCGCCCGCGGCGGCAGCCCGTGACCGTCATCGGCAACCTCGATCGCGATCGCTCCATTGGATACTGCGGTGCTGAGGCGCAGGTGGCGGGCGCCGGCTTCGACCGCGTTCTGGGCGAGGTTCAGGAGCACCCGGTAAAGCTGATCGCGGTCCGCGCGCACGATGAGTCCCTCCTGGACATCCGGCTCGACGGCGAGGCGGTCGCTGCCGATCGCCAGGGCCGGCGCGATCTCCTCGACCAGCGGGAGGAGGGGAAACCGGGTTGGCGCGAAAGGCGGCGCGCCCTCGCGCGAAAAATCGAGGGTGCGGGTGCAGAGCGCGACGGCGCGGTCGATCGCCTCGAACAGCCGCGGCGCGACCCGGTGCACCTCGGGCGCGGCGCTGTCGGCGAGCCCGTCGCTGACCAGCCGCGCGGTCGCCAGAATGGCGCGCAGATCGTGGTTGATCTTGGTGACCGCGGTGCCGAGCGCGGCCAGCCGGGCGCGCTGCCCGAGTGCCTGCCGCACGGTTTCCTGGAGCATCGCCAGCTCCTTCTCGGCGCCGCCGATCTCGTCGCGCCGCCCGCTCGGGACAATGCGCCGCGAAGCATCCTCCGGGTCCTCGCGGAACGAGGTCATGCTCGCGGTGATGCGGTGCATCGGCCGGACCAGGAGCCAATGCAGGCTGAGATAAACCAGCGCCGCGGTGGTCAAGGAAATGACGATCGACAATTCGAGGATGCGGATGGCAAAACCGCGCAATTCGTGGCGCAGCGGCGCCTCGTCGAGCAGCAGTTCGACCGTGGCGTCGGGTTCCTTGGGCGAGCGCCCGAGCACGCGCATGACCCGGTTGCCGGTGCTGAACAATGTCTCGAACGAACGCTCAATCCAAATGGGGACATTGCCTTTCCTCAGGTCGAACGTGACGTCGGGCTTTGGCGGCATCGCGCTGTCGAGCATCCGCACCATCCCGTCCGGTCGATGCAGGATCACCGCATGCGTGCCGACATGCGCCAGGAGCTCATTGGCCAAGGTCTGGTCGATCCGCCCGCTGGGGCTTGCGCCAAGCGCCAGGATCGCTAGGTGCCCAGACGCGATGTGGTTGTCGAGATAGGTCATCCGGAAACGCGCGACCGAGGGCACAAAGATCAGGACCTCGCTCAGCATCACGAAGAAGATCGTCAGCACGAGAAGGCGCGCCGAGAGACTGCGGAGCAGCATCGCCGCGCTCTCAGCCGAAGCGTGCCAGCAGGCGCACGAGGCGGCGGGTGCGTGGGGAGAAGAGGGTGGGCGTATAGTAGCTGCCGGCGGCGCGCTTGCCGGCTTCGCCCCGGGTCGGATAGGGCACGATCAGGTTGGCCATCGCGCCGATCTTGAGCCGTTGCGCGATCGCCAAGGCCCAGGGCAGGATGAGGTCGCCCGCGGCAGCGCCGAGGATCGTCGCGCCGAGGATGCGTCCGCGCGGAGTGGTGATGATCTTCACCTCGCCCGCGGTGTCGCGCTCGGTGTGGGCGCGGTCGTTCTCGGCAAAGGACCAGCGCAACACATGCACCGGTCCCGCTCGCCGCGCCGCCGCCTCGGTCAGCCCCACCTGGGCCAGCTCAAGGTCAGTGTAGGTGACCCAGGGGAGCGCCCGGTAATCGACGCGCGCGGGCAGCCGAAAGAGTGCGTTCCGGATGACGATCCCGGCGTGGTAGAGCGCGATATGGGTGAATTGCGGGCCGCCGGCCGCATCGCCGACCGCATAGGCGCGCCGGTTGGTCGTCCGCAGCCGCCGATCGACGACGATCCCGGCGGCGCCAGCCGCGATCCCGGCGGCGGCGAGATCGAGCGCGGCAAGGTTGGGCCGTCTTCCCGCGGCGACCAGGAGATGCGACCCGGCGATGCGTTCTCCGGTCGCCAGGGTGACGGCGATTTGCGATCCCGCCGGCTCGATCAGGGCGACCCCGACCGAGGGTTTCAGCGCAATGCCGTCTGCCGCCAGGCGCCCGGCGAGGAGCGCCACCAACTCGGGATCATCATGCGGCAGTATCGGGCCGGCGTCGATGACGGTGACCGCGGCGCCGAGCCCCCGGTGCGCCTGCGCCAGCTCGATCCCGACCGGGCCGCCGCCGATCACGATCAGATGCGAGGGGAGGGTCCGGTTGGCGAATACCGTCTCGTTGGTGAAGAATTTCACACCGTCGAGGCCGGGGATCGGCGGCACGACCGGCGCCGAGCCGGTGGCGATGACAAAGCGGCGCGGCCGGACGGTGTGATCGCCGGCGCGGATCGTCTTGGAATCGACAAAGCGCGCTTCGGCGGCGATGACGCGCACCCCGAGCCCTTCAAAGCGCTCGACCGAATCGGTCGGGGCTATCTCTGCGATTACCCGCGCGACGCTGTCGGCGACGGCGGCGAAATCAACTTCGGGCGGGGTGTAGCGAATGCCCAATTCGGCGCCGCGCCGCCAGGCGGTCGCCAGCCGCGAGGCCGCCAGGAGCGATTTCGACGGCACGCAGCCGTAATTGAGGCAGTCGCCGCCCATCCGGCCGCGCTCGACGAGGACGACGCTCGCCCCCATCTGCACGGCGCCCGCCGCCACCGCGAGACCTCCCGACCCGGCGCCGATGACGCAGAGATCCGGGGTGAGCGCGCTCATGCCGCCCCGGCGCCGACACGCCAGCGCTTCAAGACGACCGGCAAGAGCGCGAGCACCGCCAGGCCAAGGATCGGGAGAATGACGCTCGGGCGGAAGAGGACCCCGAGGTCGGGCGACCGGCCCTCGTCGGCAAGCGTTCCCAGGCCATTGCCGAGACTGGCATAGATGAAGGTGACCGGGATGATGCCGAAAAACGTGCCGAGCACGTAGACCCATAATCGCAAGCCGACCGCCCCGGCCACCAGGTTGACCAGCCAGAACGGGAAGATCGGGATGAGGCGCAGCACCAGGAGATAATTGAGGCCGTTGTTGCGGAAGTTGCTTTCGAGCCGGCGCACCCACGGGCCGGCGCGGGCGGCAAGACCGGCGAGCCCGGCGCGGGCGGCGAGGAAGACGACGGTCGCCCCCGCCGTCGCCCCGATCACCGCATAGGCGGTGCCGAGCCACGGCCCGAACAGAAATCCGCCGGCGATCGTGAAGAGCGCGCCGCCCGGGACCGACAGCGCGACGAGGGCGGCATAGGCGAGGATGAAGGCGAGGGCGGCGGTCGCGCCGGCGTGCGCCACCACCGCGCTCAGCGATGCGCGATGTTCGGCGAGTGCGGCGAAACTCAGATAGCGGTGCCCGCCGAGCGCGAGGAACATGGCCCCGCCAACAACGAGAATGCCGAGCGGCACGAAGCGGCGGGCAGCAACCGGACGCGGCACCTCATCAGCCATCGCGGCATTGTGGGGCGAGAACACCCGCCATGCCAGCGCCGCGCCGCCACCGCCACGCTCAATTCAGCGTGAAGCGGGCTATTCGTCTTCGCGCTCCTCCTCGTGGCGGAACGGCGAATATTCGGCGAGGTGCTCGATTTTGCGCTCCACCATCTCGCGCTCGCGGTCGAGGAAGGCGGCAACGGCGCGGCGGAAGGCGGGATCGGGGATCCAATGCGCGCTGTAGATCGGCGTCGGCAGATAGCCGCGCTGCAATTTATGCGGTCCCTGCGCGCCGGCTTCGACGCGCTTGAGGCCGCGTTTAATGGCGAACTCGATCGCCTGGTAATAGCAGCATTCGAAATGGAGGAAGCGGTACTCGCGGTGCGCCCCCCAATTGCGTCCGTAGATCGTGTCGCGGCCGAGGATGTTGAAGGCACCGGCGATGTATTGGGTGCCGTGGCGCGCCATCACCAAAACGATGTTGTCCGGCATCCGCTCGCCGATCATCGAAAAAAAGCGGCGGGTCAGGTAGGCCGACCCCCACTTCCGGTCGGTGGTGCCGAGATAGAGCCGATAGAACGCATCCCACGCAGCTTCCGTCAGATCCTTGCCGGTGAGGAGGTCGATCTCGATGGCGCCGCCGGCCAGCGCCTCGCGCCGTTCCTTCTTCACCGCCTTGCGCTTCCGCGAATTGAGCGCCGCCAGATAGTCGTCGAAATCGCGGTAGCCCTGGTTGGTCCAATGAAATTGCTGGCCGATGCGCTGGAGGAAGCCGGCTTCGGCGAAGGCCGCGAAATCCTCGTCGTGCGGAAAGTTGACGTGGAGCGAGGAGAGCTTGTGCCGTCGCGCCAGCTCGATCATCCCGGCGATCAGATGGCTTTTCGTCGCGGCGGCCGCGTCGGGGGCGACGAGGAGGCGGGGGCCGGGCACTGGGGTGAACGGCACCGCGCACAACAGCTTTGGATAATAGCGCGCGCCCGAGCGCTCGTAGGCGTCGGCCCAGCCCCAATCGAAGATGTATTCGCCGTAGGAATGGCTCTTCAGATACATCGGCACGGCGCCGACGAGGCGCCCGTCCTTGCCGGCAAAGGTGAGGTGCTGCGGCGCCCAGCCGGTGCGCGCATTGGTCGAGCCGCTCTCTTCAAGCGCGTTCAGAAAGACGTGGCTGACTGTCGGGTTGATGTCGCCGGCGCAGGTATCCCAGGCCTCCGGCGCGACCTCGGCGATCGCATTGTGGACGGAGAGGGTGATCGATTGGCCGCCATCGTTCATCGGGGGCGCCCGCTCAGCCGATCTCGAATGTGGCTTCGACCTCGACCGCGAGATCGCCCGGCAGGCCGCTCATCCCGACTGCGGCGCGGGCATGGCGCCCCTTATCTCCGAACACCTCGACCATCAGATCGGAGGCGCCGTTGATCACCTGCGGCATCTCGGTAAGCTCCGGCGTGCAGTTGACAAACCCGCCGAGCCTGAGGCAGCGCCGCACTCGGTCGAGATCGCCGCCGCAGGCGGTTCGCAGCTGCGACAGGATATTGAGCCCGCACAGCCGCGCCGCCGCCTGGCCGTCGGCGATGCTGATCCCAGCGCCGAGTTTCCCGATAAAGCGGAGCTCGCCATTCCATTGGCAGATCTGGCCGGAGATGAAGACGAGATTGCCCGAGATCGTGAACGGCACGTAATTTGCCCACGGCGCCTGCGGCTGCGGCAGTTCGATGCCGAGCTCCTTCAGGCGCGCCTCGATCCTTCCGCTCATCGCCTGATCTCTCCATCGCTTGGACACGGCGAGATTGCGTCCTCACAGCGCTCCCCGCAACGACAAACCTTGCTACCATCGGGCGTGCCGCGAAGATGCCGCATTCGCGCTCTAGCAGAGGGGTCCATGCGCACGCTGTGGTTCGTCATCCTTTGCGTGATTCTGGTTGCCGGCCCGGTTCGGGCGGCGACGCTGGGCGAGGCGCAGATTGGCTTCAGCGCCGATCGCACGCTCGTCATCAATGGAAAGAGCTATCAGGGCAAGATCTGGGCGATGCCGGGGCGGGAACGCCATGAGCAGGCGATCTCCGGGTTCCGGCCGATCTTCCTGTTGCGCGCGGACAGTCCGCTCGGTGAAATCGTGCTGCCCCAGCTGAAGACCATCGTCGAGTTCAAGCTGCCGGCGGAATTGCGGATTTTCGCGACGCCGGCGCTCAAAAAGCACCCGGTCGGCCAGGAGACGATCAACCGCATCGCCACGACCAAATACGCGATCGATGAGACGGTCCCCGAAGGCCACGCGACCGGGGCACTATGGCTCAGCCGCGACGGCATCCCGATGCGGCTCTCCGGCAGTTTCACCCGGCCGAGCGGCAAGGTGTCAACGATCCGCTGGGAATTGAGCCATGTCAGGATCGGGCCGCAGCCGGCGGGGTTGTTCGAGGCGCCGCAAGCGTTTTCCAAGCTGCCGCCCGAGGCGATCGCGCCGCTCCTTGGCCTCAAGCTAAAATCAGCGAGGCGCTGACCCAGGGGCGCAATCCTCGTTGCTATGGCCCAATTGAGTACGGGCGCTATTATCGCGGTCTCACTCCGAGGGAAGGAGCATCCCCCATGGCGAACGTACCCGGTCTCATCACCGACCCCAGCCGCATCAAAGGCGGGGTGATCTCGTTAACCAGCGGCGGCAGCCAAGTCGCGGCCTACCTCGCGCGGCCGCACGCGGCGGGAAACTATCCCGGCATCGTCGTGATCCAGGAAGCCTTTGGGCTCGACGACCACATCTGCGACCTGGCGCGGCGCTTCGCCAATATCGGGTACAACGCCGTCGCACCGGCGCTCTACTGGCGCCGCGGCGCGCCCAAGGACCCGGACGTCATGGAGCAGGTGTTTCCGGTGATGTTCGGCCTGCCCGACAACGAGGCGGTCCAGGACCTCGAAGCCGCAGCGGATTATCTGCGCGCCATGCCGGGCGCGACCGGCAAGGTGGGCGCGATCGGCTTCTGCTCGGGCGGCCGCCACACGCTCCTCTTTGCGTGCAGCAGCGCCAAGGTCAACGCCGCGGTCGATTGCTGGGGCGGCTTCATCAACCGCGCCACGCCCGACGCCGAGACCACCGCGGCGCGGCCGAAGGCGCCCTTGGACATGGTCGGGCAATTGCACTGCCCGCTGTTCGGCGTGTTCGGCGTCGAAGACCAGAACCCGCCGGTCGCGCTCGAGGCCGAGCTGAAAAAGCGCGGGGCTGCGGCTCATAAGGACGTGACCACCAAGATCTACCAGAACGCCGGCCACGCCTTTCTCGCCGACTACCGGCCGAGCTATCGCGAGGGCCCGGCTCACGAGCTGTGGGCCGACGCCACGGCGTTTTTGGGTAAGCACCTGAAGGGGTAAACCCCGCTCCGCGCCCATCACCCCCACCCCGACCTGCCCCCATCGAGTAAGGTGGCGTGCTGATGAAAGCCCTCCCCCTCGATGGGGGAGGGTTGGGAGGGGGTGAGCGAGGTGCAGCTTGGGTAGGGGTCCGTCGTCCCTACGCCCGATAGAACGGCCGGTCGCCCTTGATCGTGACGCGGTAGCCGTGCCGGGTTTGCGGGAAATAGTCCCACATCGCGTGGTGCTGGACCGAGCGGTTGTCCCAGAACGCCACCGACCCCGGCTGCCAGCGGAAACGGCACTGGAATTCCGGCGTCTCCAGATGCCGGTACAGCATCTCCAACAGCGCATCGCTTTCGAGCCGGCTCAAGCCCTTCAACCCGGTGGTGAAATTGCGGTTGACGAACAGCGCCTTCCGCCCGGTCACCGGATGGGTGCGGACGACCGGATGCTCGGCCTTGGGAAAGGCCTTCCCCGCCATGTCATAGCCGAAGCGGCCGCGATAGACCGGCTCGCCGTCGTGGATCGCGGTCAGCCCCTCGACCAGGCGCTGGATCGGCGCCGACAGCTTGTCATAGGCGGCGTACATGCTGGCGAAGAGGGTATCGCCACCCTCCGGCGGCACTTCGGTCAAATAGAGGATCGAGCCCATCGGCGGCTCGGCGTCGCACGAGACATCGGAGTGCCATTCTTCGCCGGCGACATGCTTCGATTTCTCGTCGGCATGGATCGTCAGGATCTCAGGGTGCCCCTCGGGTGAATTTCGCGAGGCTGGATGGACCGCCAATTCGCCAAAGAGGCGCCCGAACGCCTTGTGCTGGTCATGGGTGAGCGACTGGTCGCGGAAGAAGACGACGAGGTGGGCCATCAGCGCGTCGTGCACCTCCTGGAATTGCTGGTTGCCGAGCGGACGCGACAGGTCGACCCCGGCGATCTCCGCGCCGATATGCGGCGTCAGCTTTTTGACCTCGATCGTTTGGTACGGCATCCGCGGCCTCCCTTAAGCTTTCCCACATTGTCATTGCGAGCGAAGCGAAGCAATCTCGGGCATTTGATGCTCGGCGGGACGAGATTGAGTCGTCGCTGCGCTCCTCGCAATGACAAAAGGGTGGCGGCATGGCCAAGAAGGAACTCAAGGTCGACAGCGTCGCCGAGGCGTATCTCGCGCTTCTCGCCGAGCGCGGCATCGAATATCTGTTCGCCAATGCCGGCACCGATTTCGCGCCGATCGTCGAAGCCTACGCCAAGGCCGCCCATAGCGGGCTGCCGGCGCCGAAGCCGCTGATCGCGACGCACGAGAACCTCGCGATCTCGATGGCGCACGGCTATGCCGCCGCCTCGGGGCGGGTGCCGGCGGTCATGGTGCATGTCAGCGTCGGCACCGCCAACGCGCTGTGCGGCCTCTTCAACGCGGCGCGCGCCAACGTGCCCATTCTCTTCACCGCCGGCCGCTCGCCGTTGACCGAGGAAGGGCTCCCCGGCGCGCGCGACACCTATATCCACTGGGCGCAGGAGATGTTCGACCAGGCCGGTATGGTGCGCGAGATCGTCAAATGGGATTATGAGCTGCGGAACGGCGTCCAGCTCGAGACCGTCATCGACCGCGCGCTGACGATCGCGCAGAGCCCGCCCGAGGGGCCGGTCTACCTGTCATTGCCGCGCGAGGTCTTGGCCGAAGGGTTGCCTGGGTTTGCCTACGAGCAGCCCTCGCGCCATGCCGCCGCCTCGCCGCCGGCGCCGGACCAGGTTGCCATCGTAGCCGCGGCCGAACTGCTCGCCGCAGCGAAAAACCCGCTGATCATCACCGCCGATGCCGGGCGTGAGCGCGTCGCCGTCGCCGCCCTGGCGGCATTCGCCGAGCGCTTTGCGATTCCCGTGGTCGAGCACCGCCAGCGGCATTTGAACCTACCGGCCGACCACCCCTGCCATCTCGGCTACTCGCCGACGCCGCTTATCGATGGCGCCGATCTGGTTCTGGTCATCGATTGCGACGTGCCGTGGATCCCCGGCCGGAGGCCGCCCGCGCCAGACGCCAAGATCATTCACATCGGCGTCGACCCGCTGTTCAGCCGCTATCCGATCCGCGGCTTTACCTGCGATGTCGCGATCACCGGGGCGGCGCGGCTGGTTCTGCCGGCTCTCGGCCAGGCGCTTTTGCCGTTTGCCGAGATGATGCCGATCGAGGCGCGACGGAAGGCGTTGGCCGAGCGCCGCGAGACGATGCGGGCGGGCTGGCGCAAACTGCGCGACGAGGCGCGGACGATGCGGCCGATCAGCCCGGTATGGGTCAGCACTTGTCTTGCCGAGGCGCGCGATCCCGCCTCCGCGATCGTCAACGAATACACGCTCCTCCCCGAGCATTGCCCCTCGACGCGGCAGGGGAGCTTTTTCGGATCGAGCCCGGCGGCCGGGCTCGGCTGGGGCGCCGGGGCGGCGCTCGGGGTCAAGCTCGCCCAGCCCGACCGCCAGGTCATCGCCGTCCTCGGCGACGGCTCCTATCTGTTTTCGAACCCGGTCGCGGTGCACCACGCCGCGCACCTGCACCGGCTGCCGGTCCTCTTTGTCGTCGTCAACAACGCGATGTGGGGGGCGGTGCGCCGCGCCACCTTGGGCATGTACCCACAGGGCGAAGCCGCACGCAGCAACCGCCCGCCGTTTATCGACCTCGACGAGCTCCCGGCCTTCGAACAGGTGTGCGCCGCCGCGGGCGGCTACGGCGAGCGGGTCGAAAACCCGGCCGAATTGCCGGCCGCCATCGAGCGCGCGCTCCACGCCGTCACCATCGAGAAGCGCCAGGCCCTGCTCAACGTCATCTGCCAGGGCGGGGGCGGCGGGTAAGGGCGCCGCCCATGGCACCGAAATCCTATGACTATGTGATCGTCGGCGCCGGGTCGGCCGGCTGCACGTTGGCGCGCCGGCTGACCGAGGACCCCAGTATCCGCGTGCTCCTCCTCGAAGCCGGCGGCTGGGACCGCGATCCGTGGATCAAGATCCCCTTGGGCTGGGGCCGCATCCTCGAAAAGCGGCTGCACGACTGGATGTATTTCACCGAGCCCGAGCCGAACGCGAACGGCCGGCGGATCGAATGCGCCCGCGGCAAGGTGATCGGCGGTTCGTCGTCGATCAATGCGATGGCCTATGTCCGCGGCAATCCCGGGGATTACGACCGCTGGGCCGCCGCGGGGCTGCCGGGGTGGTCCTATGCCGAGGTATTGCCCTATTTCCGCCGCCAGGAGAGCTGGGAGGGCGGGGCCGGCGCCTATCGCGGCGGCGACGGGCCGCTCACCGTCGGGACGGCGCGCTACCAGGATCCGCTGGTCGAAGCCTGCCTTGCCGCCGGACGCGCGCTGCAACTCCCGGCGACGCCCGATTATAACGGCGCGCAACAGGAAGGGCTCGGCCGCATCCAGCAGACGATCCGCCGGGGCCGCCGGTGCAGCGCCGCCGAAGCCTATTTGCGCCCGGCACTCGCCCGGCCCAATCTGACGGTCGAGACTGGCGCGCTCGCCTCGCGCATCGTTATCGAAGCAGGCCGCGCGGTCGGCGTCGAGTATGCCCACCGCGGCGCCGCGGCGGTCGCCCGCGCCGAGCGCGAAGTCATCCTCTCGGGCGGCGTCGTCAACTCGCCGCAGCTCTTGATGCTGTCGGGGATCGGCGACCCCGATACGCTCAAGGTGCACGGCATCACCGTGAAGGCCGAGCTTCCCGGGGTCGGCAGGAATTTGCAGGACCACCTGTCGGTGTTCGCCGATTACCAGCGGCGCGGAGCGGGGCCCATTGTCGCGATGATGCGGCTCGACCGGGTCGCGCTCTCGCTCGCCCGCGCCTATTGCTTCGGCACCGGTCCGGCGAGCGAGACGCCGAGCGGCTGGACCGGTTTTGTCAAAAGCCGCCCCGATGCCCTCTTGCCCGACATCCAGTTCCTGTTCCGCGCCGCGCCGGGCGGCGCCGGCCCCTATTTCCCGCCGTTCAAAGCGGCCTTCACCGACGGCTTTGCCCTGCGCGCGGTGATGCTGCGGCCGGAGAGCCGCGGCGAGATCACGCTCGCCTCGGCGGACCCGCGCACACCCCCGCGCATCCGCCAGAACTTCCTCGCCACCGACGGCGACCGGCGGACGATGCGCGACGGTTTGAAGCTGGTGCGCCGGCTCTGCGCCGCTCCGCCGGTCAAGGATTTCGTCGCCCGCGAGCTGGCCCCCGGCGCCGACAAAACGAGTGATGCAGACCTCGACGCCTATATCCGCGCCACCGCGGCGACCGCGCACCACCCGCTCGGCACCTGCAAGATGGGCCCGCCGAGCGACCGGATGGCTGTCGTCGACCCCAAGCTGCGGCTCTATGGCGTCGCGGGGCTGCGCATCGTCGACGCTTCCGTGATGCCCGACCTCGTCGGCGGCAACATCAACGCCCCGGTCATCATGATCGCCGAAAAAGCCGCCGACATGATCCGCGGCGGGGAGCCGCTGCCGGCGGCGGCGTAGCGGCCCGGAGTTGAGCGATGATCAAGGAATTGGATCCGATGGTCCTGACCAAGGGACTGCCCGAGCACGGATTGAACGCAGGAGACGTGGGCTGGGTGGTGATGATCCACGCCGCGGGTTCGGGATACGAGATCGAGTTTGTCACCCTGACCGGCGATACCATATCGGTTGTCACCGTACCGGCCGAGAACCTGCGTCCGGTTCGGGCAATGGAAATTGCGCACGCGCGCCGGGTGGCGCGAGGCGAATTTAAGATCTATTGAGAAGCGGTAGGATGGGTTGAGCGCAGCGAAACCCATCTTGCTG
>Ga0209415_10013663_pt1 | contig 13362 bp, 12 predicted proteins | sample PeaSoiSIISIP2007_FD_187696 | JGI IMG/M metagenome (GOLD analysis project Ga0209415, IMG submission 187696) | Peat soil microbial communities from Weissenstadt, Germany - SII-SIP-2007 (SPAdes) (version 2) | ecosystem: Environmental > Terrestrial > Soil > Wetlands > Peat | place: Germany... | reverse complement strand
GACGAAGACGGTCACATTCGAGCTCGGCTTCGACCAGCTTTCGATGTGGGACGCGAACATGCGGAGGGTTGTCGAGAAGGGCAAGTTCGACGTGATGGTCGGCTCTTCGAGCGCGGACATCCGTCAGCGGGGGACGCTGACGGTGGCGAAGCCGATCCTCGGGCAACAGCTCAAAGCGCGCCCGGCGCGGTAGATATGGAGTGCGCGGATTTATCCGCGCTTTGTCCTGCCCGACTTGTCGGGCTGCGCCTTCCATTCTCCGCGCTGCGGGGTGTCGCCCCAAAATGAAGGTCCCGCCCAAATGGGGTGCCTATAGGGGACGGGATCTTGGGATCTTCGTTAATTCCCCCCCCGATAGGGTGCCTGTAGGGGAGGGAATCGGATGGCGAGGAGTCGGTAGGTCGCCGTCCTGACCTGCGCGAGTTCTTGGCAGCTTATCGCAGACCTGGCCATACCTCAACACCGCATTAGACGGGCGGGCACCCGGTAGTCTTCGGAGCGATGTATCAACTCCGCGACATCCGATATCAGGCGATCCGGCGAACGCCGGAAGAGCAGCTGAAGCACCTCAACGATTTCTCCCTAGACCTCAAGATGTCGGTCGGGATCTGGTATTTCGCGCCGGGCGGAGGGCGGTTCCACGAGCGGTACGTTCCCGACATGACGATCGAAGAGCGGATCGACTACGCGGCGGGCATGGCCAAATACGGAATCCGGGGGATCGAGGGGCATTATCCTTCCGAGGTCAACGAGGAGAACATCCACCTTTACAAGAAGCTCGAGCAGGAAACCGGAATCAAGCTGATCTCCTGCGGACCCGACAGCTTCCGCGAACCGCAGCACGAGTTCGGCACCCTCTCGCATCCGGACAAGAAGGTCCGGGAGGCAGCGCAGCGTAAGATCATCGGCGCGCTCAAGATGGTCCGGGATTCGGGCGCCTTTTCGATGGGCCTTTGGCCCGGTATCGACGGCTTCCTCTATCAGCTTGGGACGGTCTTCTACGACATGTGGGACTGGTTCGAGGGCTGCCTCGCCGAATGCATGGACGAGGTTCCAGGCATCCGCGTGACTTTCGAATCCAAGCCCTACGAGCCGGCGCCGAACAACATCTACCGCACGACCGGCGACGGCCTCGTCTTCGCCCACGACGTCGAGAAGCGGCTGAAGAACCCAGTCAACCGGAAGCTGATCGAGGAGGGCCACGCGCTGATCGGCTTCCAGCCGGAGGTCGGCCACATCATGATGGGCTACGAGAATCTTCCCTACGCCTATATGCGCGTGGCTCGTGAAGCAAGGCTTGCCCACACGCACTGGAACAGCCAGCCGCTCGGCAACTACGATCAGGACCTCAACGTCGGGGTCGTCAACTGGCAGGACACGGAAGCGCTGCTCTACGCGCTGAAGATGATCGGCTACGACGAATTCATGACTTTCGACATCAACCCCGAGCGGATGCCGGCGAACAAGGCGATCGAGATCAATGCGAAGGTGATGCGGATCATGAACGAGCGGATCGACGCCTTGCCTCACGAGCGGCTGCTGGAGGCGTTCTATCATCCGGCCGAGAACCGGGGCGCGATCGAGGAAATCCTGGCGGATTCGTTCGCGGTCCTGCGCGGCTAGATGCCCTCTTCGGAGAGCAGCCAGGCGAGGGTCGCCATGCTTAGGGAGCCGAGCTCGAGTTCGCGCGGATTCACCTTGTCGAGGGTGTCCTTGTCGGAATGGTGATAGTCGAAATAGCGTTGACTCTCGGGCTCCAAGGCGAATAGGACGGCGCCGAGGGGAGCGAGGGGCGCGATGTCGGCGTCTCCTCCGCGGTTCGGCTCGATCCGGTCGGCCTCGAAGGCCGACAGATCGGACTCCCATTTCTTCAGCTTGTCGACATTCTTGAGCGAGCAGCCGATCGCGCGGGGCGCGAAGCCGCCGGAGTCGGATTCGATGGCGGCGATGGTCTTCTCTTTCGACGACTTCGCGTAGGCCGCGTAGGCTTCGGTGCCGCGCCCGCCCATCTCCTCGTCCATGAAGAGCACTACGCGGATGGTGCGCTTCGGCCGGAATCCCAGCTCCTTGAGAAGATGGAGGGCCTCGAGTGACTGGGTGACGCCGGCGCCGTCGTCGTGAGCGCCCTGTCCCTTGTCCCAACTGTCGAGATGGCCGCCCATCACGATCACGTCGCTCGGGTCCTGGCTTCCCGTCAGCTCGCCGACCACATCCGCCGACTGGACGTCGGGGAGGGTCTGGCAGTCGAGCTTCAGGTTTGCGGTGAGCTCGGGGTGCGCTTTGACCGCGTCGCTCAGATTGTCGGCGGCGACGATGCTGAGGGCCGCGCAGGGAATCGTCGAGCCGGACGTCATGCCGGTGTGCGGAACATTGTCGGGATCGCTCGTCATCGAGCGCACGAGAGCGGCGACGGCGCCGACCTTGGCGGCGACAGCCGGTCCCTCGATCCGCTGGTCGACGGCGCGGCCGTATTGGGCGAAGGTGTCGATTTGGGCGTTGTCGAAAGGGCGGTTGAAGAAGATGATCTTGCCTTTCGCCTGATCTCCGAGCTTTGCGCACTCCTGAATTGACTGGACCTCGATGACGGGAGCGGTCACGCCGTCGGCAGGAGTGGCGGGGCTGCCGCCGAGCGCGCAACAGGCGAGTTGGATCGTGCCGTCCGAATCCTGCGCCGTGCACTTTTCGACCTTGCCGCGAACCCAATGATGCACCGTGCAGGGAACAAGATGCACGTTCTGGAACCCGAAGTGGGTCATCTCGGATCGGGCCCATGCGACTGCTTTCGCGGCTTCTGGCGAGCCGCTTGGCCGCGCGCCGATGTTGGTGGTCACGTCGCGCAGTAGATCGTAAGCGCCAAGCTGATTCATGCCCCGGTCCGCCATCTTGGAGACGAATTCCGTGTATTTGGTCTGGCCAAGGCCGGCGGCGCAAAGGGCGAGGAAAGCGAGCGCAAGCGAGAATCGAAGTCGCACGAACATAACTCTATCCCAATTGCCGGCTTCGATAGCGTTTGCCTCCACATGCTTGAGGCGCGGCGGAATCGCGTTTAATGCAGGACACTGGGGCGACACGGGGGCACAGGTTCGCGCGAACCGATGCGGGGCTGGCGTCGACCCAGCCGGGGGGGCTAGTCTCCCGAGTCAGTGAATTCATGCATAAGTCGGTTTGATCACAAGGAGCCAGACGCGAGCTTGCCCTCCCCGTCGCTAGACGCTCCGACCCTCCCGGAGCGGGAGGGTGCTCGGACGTTCCGACTGCGGCTTCTGATCCTCACTTCTGACTCCTAAGAGATCGTCGTATGGGCCGCGTCAAGCTTCGCTCGACCGGGGACAGGAATGTCCCCGCTACGGCTGACCACTCCGTGTAACAGTGTCTGGGTTGCGGATGGGCTTTCGCGCCGGGCACAGCGTTTTCGGGGTAAGGGATGCCCCGCCGCTGCTACCTCCCGTCCAGATCCATCGGTCCCAGTTCGACGTCCTTCTGCATCGAATAGCCCTCCGGCACGTCGTTCACAGGATCGAAGCGGTAGTTGGGGAAGGCCCACGTGTTCTTTGCCAGGCCCCTCATATCCTCGGGGATGAGGCACCCGGGGTTCGGCGAGGGGTTGAAGAAGCGAGGGTGATGCGCCGGGTTGTAGGACATGATCGAGTCGTTCGTGATCATGTCGTAGCCGTAGACGTCGACGTGGGGAAGGCCGAAGGCGTGGCCAAGCTCATGCTGGAGCGTCGATTGTACGTTAGGCGCGGTGATCATGGATTCCTGGGAGAGGATGACGATTCCGCCCCCGTTGTTATGGCCACCGTTGATTGGCCGTCCGCCTCCGCCGCCCGGGAAGCCGCCAGTGCCGACGAAGACGACCAGATAGACGTAGGGGCAGGTCCAGCGGGTGAACCGGTCCTTCTTCAATAGGGCATTCACCACCCATTCGGCCCCGCCGTTCGGTTGCTTCTCGATCTCCGACGCCGGCTCCGGACAACGCCAGATCTCCGGCGCTTTCGTAAGCTGGAACGTGTCGAGGCCCTTAAGCAGCTCGAAGTAGCGCGCCCGGGCGATCTTGAGTTGCCGCGTGAGGTCGTCGGCCTGTTGTTTTGTGGGGTCGTTCGCGCCGGCCGCGACGCAGTAAACCGGCTTGACGGTAAGACGCGGACCGTTATAGCGCTGGGACATCGAAATCGCAGCCATCAGGGTCAAGACGAAGGCGGGGAGGCTTCGCATGAACTCATATTAGTCGTTCGGGTCGTACCACCGCGAGCCTTGGTTCCAAGGCGCGACCCAACTCTTCGCGTATCGCTCCTGGGTTGGGACGCGAAAGAAGATCATGACCGCGCCAACCAAGCCGGCGATCGCGAGCAATCCCGCGAAGACGGCACCGAACCAAAGGTCAGAGTTCGCCGTGCGCGAAGCGTTTACACAAAGATGAGAGTCGCGGCGGCAGCGGCCAAACCGAGAGCGGTTGCCCCGAGTCCGCTCGAAATGCGAGTCGACATCGATTGGCCGCGCACCTCGCCACATCGAACGCAATACCAGAGCCGGTCAACATACTGATGCACGCACTCCTCGACCGGGCTGCGCTGCTCGGGCGGCCGGTTGTCGGCGCCGCAAAAAAGGACAGAAGGCCCAGGAATCGTCGATCGACGCGCCGCATGCTTGGCGGATGCATATCGCCATGTCAAGAGTGTACGCCCTTGCGCGACCGGTACCGACGGTCCTCGGGCATGAGTCTGGGGCATACCTGGGGCACCTTCCATTCCCCAGGCATGAGATAGGCCGCTTAGCCCATCCAGTGGATCTTGTCGTCGCCGAGAAGGCACTGAATGTAGTTGAGCTGGCCGTCGTGGTACCAGACGTGGCTCACCGCGATCTGGGCGATCATGTAGAGCGGTGCTGGCATCTGCCATGGCGTATTGATCGTAGAATTGAGGGTCTCGTCGCTTGCCTCGGAAAGGGCCTCGTTGAAGGCTTGCGTGGTCTCGGCGAGCCTGGCAACGGCGACGCCTTTGGTTGCGAACTCTTCCGTAAGTTGCTTCATGATCGAACCGTCGGTGTCTTGAGTTACTTTGCCTTTAAGAGCCTCGGTAGTCCAGATCAAAAGGGACACGGCGTCCGCGACGAGGGCATTGGCGGATCGGGTGCAGCCGCCCATGGTCGCCGTCCACTTGTCGTCCGGGATCGCGTTGATGTCGGCGGTGAACATGCCTGTTAGGCCGGTCAGCCATCCGGTTAGATAGCCGCGTGCGTCGATTGCTTCGGTTGTTGTGCTCATGGGGTTTCTCTCCAGGCAAATAGTCTGGCACGTGAGCGCAAGAGAATTGCGCGTGATATCGACAAACCTTAAAGCTGGGATATCAACACGACCCGGAAGCCTTGGTTGCTGAACGAGGCGCGGTTGTCTTCCCGTCCGATGTCGAAGGAGTTGAAGTAACAGCACGCGTTCTTGCTGCACCACCACGATCCGCCGCGCGAGTGGCTGACCCGCTTTGATTTGTCGCTCGGTACATGTCCTGAGCAAAACTGAAAGACGTTGCCGTACATGTCGTACAGGCCCCATGGGTTCGGCTTGAAGCTGCCGACGGGAGCGGTGTACATGTAGCCGTCGGAATAATCGGGCTTCAAATGATCCTTGCCGTGCCAGATGTTGGCGTATTCGCGGATCTTGCTTTCATCGTTCCCGAAGAAATAATCGGTCGTGGTCCCAGCTCGGCAGGCGACTTCCCACTCATCGAGGGTCGGCAATCGGACGCCTGCCCATTTGCAGTAGGCCAGCGCGTCGTGATAGCTGATGCTTGTCACGGGATGGTCGGCCTTCCCGGTTAGATCGCCGCGAGATCCGCCGTTGGGATAGCGCCAGGAGGCGGTCGGGTCCTGGATCCATCGAAACTCGGGAAGTCCCGGCTTGAAGACCATCGCGTTGTGGTTCCGTTCGGCGTCAGTTACACAGCCAGTCGCATTGACGAAAGCGGAGAACTGGGAGTTCGTGGTGTCGAACTTGGCGATCCGGAACGAGTGCATCGCGACGGTGCGGGGAGGGTTGTCCAAATGGCCCTCTTTGCCGATCCGGTATCGGCCTGCGCGGACCAGAACAAACGCGGAGGTATTGGGGTGTTTGGGTATTGGGGTATTCGTCCCCAGGACGCTCTGCGCCAAGACCAAGACGACGGCGGCGACGATCACTTCTTGCTGGATTGGCTAAGGGCCCTTGCGTCGGTGAGGATGATCTTCTCGTTCGAGGCCGTTGCCTGAACGAACGTATGGTAGTTCGACTCGCTGCCGTAGAGCTTGACGTAGATCGGGGTCGATTCGAACGGCTTGTAGTTCCCGTCCTTCATCAACAGGCATAGCACGGTCATGATGTCGTTGTCGGAACTGTTCCGTGCGTGGGCGGCAATGAGGTCGGGGATCAGCTCTTTGGCGTCGAGGACTTCGATGGCCTCCTTGAGGTTGAGTCCGACGCGCCCGCTCTTCATGCATGCCCGGATGAGTCCGATGACCTTGGATCGGTTGTTCTTCAGGAAGGCCATCTGCGTGTCGCTCCAAACCGTTTCGTCTCCAAAGGGGCTCGGCGTGTACGAGAAGATCTTGCCTTGCTCGTTTGTCAGCGGGGGCATGCCGCTGCAGTTCTGGCTGAACTCCTCGCCGTGAATCATCACATAGGTGAACTTATCGTCGAATGTGAGGGAGTTAAAGGTCTTGGCGGCGAGCCGTCGATTGCTCTGTGCATCAAAAGTGATCTGTTTGATGAGGCTCTCGACCTTTCGGAGGCCGTAGGGAGGATTGGTGAGCACGCGGCGCGACTCATCGTAGCGGGCGCTAGCTGAGTTCGACTGAGCAGGCGCCGCGAACGAGATTGCGCTGAGAACGGAGACGGCGCCGAGATAGAGGAGCTTTTTCATGTGATTCGACTGTTAGGCAGCGGTTCTGTTGAAGTTCTTCAATAGCCGTAAAGTTTTATAACATGATTCGCCCGGAGTCCGTTTCGATATCCAGAATCAAGCGATGAGAGTATGGTTTCCTAAGCCACACGACGACGAGGTGGTCGAAGCGCTTCGTCGGCTCGCTCCTGCCCACACGATCTCGCGCGAACCGGCGGCGGAAACCGAGATGCTGATTGATGGCCGCCCCGATGAGGCGATGCTTGACCGGGCGCCGAACCTGAAATGGATCGTCGTCCCGTTTGCAGGAGTTCCTCACGCAACGATCGACCTGGTTCGCGGGCGGCCGGGCATCGGCCTCCACAATCTCCACCATAACGCGCCCCATACCGGGGAGGCGGCACTGGCCCTGCTTTTTGCTGCCGCGAAGCAAATCGTGCCCATGGATCAAGCGATGCGGCGAAACGACTGGGGTCCGCGCTACACGCCAGAATGGGCCGAATTGCTGGGTGGAAAGACGGCCGTCATCCTGGGCTACGGGGAGATCGGACGGCGGGTCGGCGCGGTTCTGCGTGCTCTGGAGATGACGGTTCTCGGCGTGCGCCGCCATCCATCCGGCCCGGACGAATTCGGCCCTGCGGAATTGCCCTCCTTGTTGCCGCGGGCGAATGTGCTGATGATTACAGCGCCCCTTAACGCGGACACGGAGGGCCTGATCGGAGCGAACGAGATCGCGGCTCTACCACATGGAGCGATTTTGGTCAACGTGGCGCGCGCCCAGGTCGTCGACGAGCGGGCTCTTTACGAGGCGTTGAAGTCGGGCAAGCTGCATTCGGCCGGACTCGACGTCTGGTATCGATATCCCACCGACAAGGGAACCGCGGTACCCGGCTACTTCACGACCCCTCCGCTCTCCGCCCTCAATACCCCGCCCTCGAATTATCCGTTCGGCGAGCTTCGGAATGTCGTGATGAGTCCGCACCGAGGGGGAGCGGCGGCGGGGACGGAGGCACATCGGGTGAAGCATCTCGCCCGGCTTATCGAAGCCGCCGCCTCGGGGAGCCCGGTCCCCAACCGGGTGGATTTAGAGGCGGGGTACTGATGCTGATGCTTGATGCCTGATGCTTTGATAGGTCGATGTTCAGTGCGGACCTCCATTCATCAACTATCAGGCAAGCATCAGGCATTGAGCATCAGGCATCATCTCCAAGATGTTCGACATCGGCTTTCTTGGCGGCGGGCAGCTTGCGCGGATGTCGATCCAGGCGGCTCAGCGAATGGGGCTGACGTGCCTATCGATCGACCCGGGCGATAACACGCCGGCGTCTCAGGTCGCGCCTTCGATCCAGGGCGCCCTCGACGATCCCGAGAAGATCGCCGAAGTGTTCCGCCAGTGCGAACGGATCACTCTCGAAAATGAGTTCATCCCGGCTTCCACCATCCGGGAAGCCATCGAGCTAGCCGAGCGCGAAGTCGAGGATCTCATTCCCTCGCTGGATTCCCTGGAAACGATTCAAGACAAGCTGACCCAACGCGAGGCCCTCGCCGCCGTTGGCGTCCCGTCGCCGCGGGCGGTGCCCATCGAGGGGCGCATCCCTGATCTCCCATTTCCAATGGTGTTGAAGGCGCGATTCGGCGGATACGACGGGAAGGGCACGCGCTACGCTCGCACGCCCGACGAGTTCGAGTCTCACCGCGACCTGTGGCAGCCGGGCGGCTGGCTGGCCGAAGAATTCGTGCCGTTCAAGCGCGAACTTGCCGTGATGGTGGCTCTATCGGATACAGAAACCGTCTGTCTGCCTGCGATGGAGACGGTTCAGACCGACCACATTTGCGACCTCGTGTTTCCGGCCTACGACGACGGAGGGTTCGCCCCACCGCCAGATCAGATCGACGCGGACGCGGGGCTCGAGGAAAATCCTGCTATCGTGGCGGCGATTAATGCGGTCGAAGCGGTCGGCGGCAAGGGGCTCTACGGAGTCGAGCTGTTCGAGCTGGAGGACGGCTCGATCATGGTCAACGAGATGGCGCCGCGCCCGCATAATACGGGGCATTACTCCCTCGATTGGGGCGGGATTTCGCAGTTTGAACTTCACATCCGGCTCGTCATGGGCCTGCCTCTCATGGGTTGGCGCGGATATCCAACTTGCATGGCCAATCTCCTTGGCCGGGAGGGCGCGGGAAATCTGACGGAGGGCATTAGTGCGGCCATGTGTGGCGACCCGTATGTGTTCGTGCACTGGTATGGAAAGGCCGAGTCCCGCCCCGGCCGTAAAATGGGCCATATCAACGTCGTGGGCGAGGATTGCGTTGAACGAGCCATCGCGGCCCGGGAGCGGTTCTACCAAGGCTGGTGCTCAACGCCAAGCTAGGCAACATGGGTCCAATAAGTCCCATAAGTCCCATCAGCCGATCCCGGCGCCCGGGCCTTTCGGCCCTCCAGCTTGGATGACCGGAAATAACCCCCGTAGGCTGAAGGCGTTATGTATTTCACGATCGGCTCGGCACTGACGATCATCGCGATCATCTTTGGAACGGCGTTCTCCGCTTGGGCGCTCCTGATCGGCTCCTCTCTGATCTTCCGCCAGAAAGCGCTGATTTCGCAAAGCCTGATCCAGTACGCCCCGTGGCGCAGCTTCTTCCTCGGAGCAGTGCTGCTTTTCATCATGGGATTTGTCTCCATCGCCTTCCTCGCCGCCCCGCTTCCGGTCCTCAAGTTCTTTGGCTATAGCGGCGTGCTTGTCATCGTGAGCTTGGCGTCACTCGGTGCGGGCGGGCTGGTGTTGTTCGTCGCGGACCGGCTTCGACAGTACGATCCCAAACTACGGCCTTTCGCGGCTCTCAATCGCGGCGCACTGCTCATCGTCTCGTCGGGTCTCGTTCCGGTTTTCGGCCTCTTCGTGATCTTTCCGGCCGTTCTCGCGATCGGCCTCGGCACGGCCGTGCAGGCCCTCTTTATGCGCCACGAGATCACCGTTGCGGAGGCCGAATACCACGTCGGCGGGTAGCTGGACGGATGGGTGAATGGGTAAGGACATGGGTGAGGAGGCGAGTAAAGACAGCGGTAAGGACGGGTTGGGAGACCACTTCGATCAGCCAGTAAGCCGTCGCCGGCTCCTCGGCCTCGGCCTCGCAGGAATCGCCGTGGCGGGTTGCGGACGAGTCGCGTATCGGATTCAGGGCGACGATCTGCCCAAGAGTATCGACCTGCCCAAGATCGACGTCCATCCGACCGTCCGCCTCATCAACCGAGCCGGGTTCGGCCCAAAGCCCGGCCAGGTAGCTGAAGTAGAGGCAATGGGACGCGGGGCTTGGATCGACCATCAACTTGATCCGACCGACGACGAGCCGGTCGCCCTCCGGTTGCAGCTCGGGAACCTCGACGCCCTCTCGACGGACAGCGCGGAGCTTCGCGACGAGAGCGACGACGACGTCATCATGCAGATCCAGATGGCCGCGCTTTTGCGCACCGTCTACTCGCAATGGCAAATTCGCGAGCGGATGGTCGATTTCTGGACCAACCACTTCAACATCTATGCGCGCAAGGGCCTCGGCGACTATCAAATTCCGACGAACGACGCCGAAGTCCTCCGCAAGAACGCCCTCGCCAATTTCCCCGACCTGCTGAAAGCTTCCGCTCACAGCCCGGCCATGCTTGGCTATCTCGACAACCAGGTGAACAAGGCGGGGGTGGCAAACGAGAACTACGCCAGGGAACTGATGGAGCTGCACTCCCTCGGTCTCCACGGCGGCTATACACAGCAGGATGTGCAGGAAGTAGCGCGATGCTTTACCGGTTGGACAGTCGAGACACGGTTCGGACTCCGAGCCGGGTCTTTTCGGTTCGACGAGACCGTCCACGACGCGGGCCGGAAAGTTGTCTTGGGACACGTCATTCCGGCCGGCGGAGGCGAGAGCGACGGGTTGATCGTGCTCGACATCCTGAGCAGGCATCCTTCGACCGCGCGATTCATCTCTTCGAAGATGTGCCGGCACTTCTTGGGGGCGGTGGACTCGCCCTGGGTGGGCAAGCTTGCCGCTATCTACGGAGCCACCGGCGGCGATATCAAATCCATGCTCAAAACCCTCTTCTTGAGCAGCGAGCTTCTGGAGGGACCTCCCGTATCCAAGCGACCCATCGACTTCGTGGCCTCCGCGATGAGAGCCTTCGACGTTGAGAGCGATTGCGGCCCGGCGGTTCAGAAGTACCTCGCGGATATGGGGCAATCGCCCTACGAGTGGCCCATGCCGGATGGCTATCCAGACCGGACGAGCGCCTGGACAGGATCGCTGCTCGCCCGCTGGAACTTCGCGATCGCCATGACTTCGGGCCAGATCCAAGGCACGCGGGTCGACTTTGGCCGGTTGGCCGGGAAAATGGACCGGCTGAGCATCGGAGAGCTTGCCCTCAACACGTCGCCCAATCTCGGTCGAGTCGCGGCGCGGCACGCGATGTCTGATCCGGCCCAAGCCGCCGCTCTCGCTTTGTGCGCGCCGGAGTTCCAATGGAGATAGTTCTTTGGAGTGCGGCGACCCGGCGCCGCTTTGTCCTGCGCGATTTGTCGCGCTGCCCTTTCAGCCTGGAGGCGGTTGCGCTTGCGGGCTCGCTGATCGAAAGCGCCGCCGGGTCGGCGCACTCCACAAGATGAGAAAAGACTGGTTTAGCTGCGATGGACGGGGAGGTGCAGAACCGCTCGCCTCCGAACGCGCTCCGGAGAACACGGGCGAGACGCCCGTGCCACGTTCGACCCGGCGCAACTTCCTCGTCGGTCTCGGCCTCGGCAGCCTCGCCTGGGCGATGCCGCGCACGGCCCTAAGTGAGATCGCGATCGATCCCAAATCAGCGAGGAGCGGCAAGAACATCGTCGTCAGCCTTTTCCTCCGCGGCGGCGCCGACGGGTTGAACATCGTCGTCCCCTATGGGGAGGACGCATACCACCACAACCGGCCAACCCTCCGGCTGCTCAAGCCGGGCGAGGGCGACAAGAGGAGCCAGGTTCTCGATCTCGACGGTTTCTTCGGCTTCAATCCAGCCCTCGCCGACCTGATCCCGCTCTATCGAAGTGGCCAGTTGGCGGTCGTGCACGCTGCGGGCTCGGGAGACCAGACGCGCTCCCACTTCGAGGCGATGAATACCATGGAACGCGGCCTCGTTGGCGGCTCAACTGGGCCGGCAAGCGGGTGGCTGGCGAGGCATCTCGCCACCAGCGAACCGCAGAGAACTTCACCCCTTCGCGCCGTCGCCTTCGGAGGAACTATGCCGGACTCGCTACGCGGAGCCACCGATGCGATCGCCATCAACGGGTTGGACGATTACCGACTGACGGCAGACGACGAAAGCGCGGTCCGCGCGGCCCTCCGAGACCTCTATGGCGACGGCAAAGACGCGATGTCGCAGGCTGGGAGCGAGACGTTGCTGGTTCTCGATACGCTTAGCCGGCTCGATCCCAAGAGCTACCGGCCCTCGAATGGAGCTAAGTATCCGAAATCCGATCTCGGTCAAGCACTCGAGCAAGTCGCGCTCCTGATCCGCGCCGACGTCGGTCTCGAGGTCGCCGTGCTCGACAAGGGCGGCTGGGATACCCACGTGGCCCAAGGCGTATCGACGGGCCTACTCAGCGCAAACTTGATGGACCTGGCTTCGTCGCTGGCGGCGTTCGCGCAGGACCTTGGCCCGGAGATGTCACGAATCACCTTGGTGGCCCAGACCGAATTCGGCCGACGGCTGCACGAGAATAGCGGCCTGGGAACCGACCACGGACGCGCCAGCTTCATGTTCGTGCTCGGAGGCGGAGTCAAAGGCGGCAAGGTCTATGCCAAATGGCCGGGACTCGAAGACGCTCAACTCGAACCCCCCGGCGACCTTCGTGTCACCACCGACTACCGGCAGGTTTTCGCCGACGTGCTGCTTCACAGCTTCGCGAGCAAGACGCAGGACGTGTTTGAGAGCTTCTCACCGAGTCCGACCGGGCTGTTCTCCTGATGGAGGTGATGGAAGTGAATGGGCTAACTAACTAACGGGCTAATGGGCTAATGGGCTAATGGGCTAATGGGCTAATGGGCCAAGGAGATAACAGGCCATGATGTGAGGCCCGTCCCCATTCACCCATTTACCCATTTCACCTCCATCAAGAAGAAGGGCGGAGCGCAAGGCACTCCGCCCCGTCATCGCACAGCACGATTTAGCCGTGGGCTCGCTTGTTGTCCTTCTGGCCGGGCCAGTCCTTGTTGTCTCGCTCAGCCTGATTCGGGTTGGCGGCGCCCTGGCGATCCGCCTGCGTCACTTCCTTCACGGTGACGAAGAAGACGACTTCGGTGCGAATCTTGTCGTTGTTCGTCCGTCGGAAGAACTGGCCGATGATCGGCAGGTCCCTCAGGATGGGAATCCCCGACATCGTCTTCACGAGCTTCACCGGCGGCAACTACCAAGCGAACGGCACGCTCCACTCGGTGCGCCTCGTCGGGGGCAAGCTCGCGGACCAATGGAGCGCCG
>Ga0209415_10013662_pt1 | contig 13362 bp, 10 predicted proteins | sample PeaSoiSIISIP2007_FD_187696 | JGI IMG/M metagenome (GOLD analysis project Ga0209415, IMG submission 187696) | Peat soil microbial communities from Weissenstadt, Germany - SII-SIP-2007 (SPAdes) (version 2) | ecosystem: Environmental > Terrestrial > Soil > Wetlands > Peat | place: Germany... | reverse complement strand
GTGCCCGGCTCCGCGCCGTTGCCGCGGCAATGCTCGCAGCGCACGACCGCCTCGTAGCTGACGGCGAAGGGGCCGCCGGCAGCCGCCTGTGCGAGGTCCAGCTCGAGCTCGCTGCCGACGTCGCCGCCGGGCGCGGGCCCGCGGCCGCCGCCGCCGCCGAAGATGCCGCCCCCGGCGCCGCCGAAGAAGGCTTCGAAGAGGTCGCTGAGCGAGCCGAATTGGTCGAAGTTGGGCTGGTAGCCGCCGGAGCGCAACCCCTCGTGGCCGAAGCGGTCGTAGGTCGCCCGCCGCTCCGGATCGGAGAGGATCTCGTAGGCCTCGGCGGCCTGCTTGAACTTCTCCTCGGCGTCCGGGTCCTCGGTGTTCACGTCGGGGTGCAGCTCGCGCGCGAGCGTGCGGAAAGCCTTCTTGATCTGCGTGTCGTCGGCGCTGCGCGGGACGCCCAACACCTCGTAGGGGTCGCGCGGGGTAGCAGGGCGCGCCATCAATAGACGTCCTGCACGAAGCGCGAGAGCTGGCGGGCGACGGCGCGCACGGTGTCGATCGCGACGGCGTAGTCCATCCGCACCGGTCCGATCACCGAAACCGTGCCGAGCCGGCGCTGTGCGAGGCCGTACCCGCTCGCGACGACCGACAGCGACTGCAGGCCGGGGACCTCGTTTTCGGTGCCGATGCGCACGTAGATGCCGGGCTCGCTGAGCGCGCGGCGCATCACCTCGAGCAGCGCGACGCGACGCTCGAGCAGGGCGATCAGCTGGCCCGCGTCGGCGGCGTCGGCAAAACGCTGGGCGCCCAGCAGCCGCGAGGTGCCGTCGACGAAGAGGACGTCCTCGCCCCCGCTCTGAAGCTGCGCGAAGGCCGGCTCGAGGCGACCGATGAAGTCGCGCTCGCGCGCGCTGAGCTCGTGGTCGGCGAGGCGGCCGAGCAGCATCCGCGCGCCCAGCGGCAGCCCCCCGGCGCGCTCGTTGAGATACTCGCCGGCCCAGGCGACGAGGCCGGGGTCGATCGGCTCCTCGAAGGCGCCGACGTACTTGGAGACGCCACCGGCGGAGGTGATGATCACGACCATCACGACGCTCGGCTGCAGCGTCAGCACCTCGATGCGGTGGATCGTCGCCGAGTCGAGCGCCGGGGCTGTCGCGACCGCGAGCAGGTTGGTGATCTCCGACAGCTTCTCTGTCGTCACTCGCAGCGCGTCGTCGAGCTCGCGGCGCGCCGCGGTCAAATCGAGGGTCGCGACGGCGGCGCGCGGCTCGGACGACGCCAGCAGGCGGTCGACGACGTAGCGCTGGCCGGCATCGGTCGGCAGCCGCCCGGCTGAGGTGTGCGGGTGCGCGAGCAGCCCGTGGGCCTCGAGCTGCGCGAGCTCGTAGCGGATCGTCGAGGGACCACAGTCGAAGCTCGGATCGGCTGCGAGCGCCTTCGATGCGACCGGCTGGCCGGTTTCGGCGTAGCTCTGCACGACCTTGCGGAGGATCGTCTCTTGACGCGGAGTGAGCATCTTCCTTCGATTCTACGAAGGTGCCGGACCCGGGTGGCGCCGCTTTCAGGCCTCGAGCTCGACGCTCGCGCCCCGGATGACTGCCTTGTCCTGCTGGCGGGCGTTCGCGCTGACCACAATGCGCAGCCCGTCAACCTCCTTGACGACCGACTCGATGACGATCTCGTGCTCTGGCAGGGCGACGCCGCGGAACTGGACCGCCAGTCGTTTTAGGTGCCCGGGACCGCCGAGTGCCTCGGTCTGGGCGCGCGCGAGCAGCGCCATCGTGTAGAGGCCGTGGAGGATCCTGCCCGGCAGGCCGACCGCGCGCGCGAACTCATCGTCGATGTGAATCGGGTTGAAGTCGCCGGAGGCGCCGGCGTAGCGCGCGCTGGCGTAGCGGTCGGGCGTGACCGCGAGGGCCGGCAGCTCGTCGCCCGGCTGCAGGCGCCCGCTCACTGGCGCGGCCTCACGACCTCGGTCCAGCGACCGGAGCAGACGAGCTCGCCGCGCTGGTTGCGCGAGCTGGACTCGAACACGTAGAACGTCATGCCGATCCGCTCGGAGACCTCGGCGAGCGTAACCGAGGTGGCGATCTCGTCGCCAGCGACGACGAGCGGCCCCCACTCGAACTCCTGGCCGCTGTGCAGCAGCATCTCGAAGTCGATCGACAGCTCGGGGTGAAACAGCGCCGCTTCGATCGCCGCGCCGCAGTAGACGACGGCGAACATCGGCGGCGCGACGAGGTCCGGGTGCCCGGCGGCGCGAGCCGCGTCAAGATCGAGGTGCAGGGGGTTCGTCTCGCCGACCGCGCGGGCGTACTCGCGAATCTTCTCGCGCCCCACGGCGTAGATGTGCGGCGCGAGCTCGAGCGCCGGCGCCTGCGCTTCGAGTGCCATCGGCGGCGCTCAGGCGCCGACGGACCAGGTGTCGCCGGCCTGCAGCAACGCCGCGAGGTCCGACACGCCGAAGCTCGCGTGGGCGCTGCGAAGCTCCTCGACGAGCTGGGGCGTGGCGCTCGCGCGCGGGGCGGCGCGGAAGATCCCGATCGGCGTGGCGCCTCCGCCCTCGCCGAGGCGGCTCAGCGCGAACGCAAGGCTCGGATCCTCGCGGTGGGCGTCGTGGCGCAGCAGCCCTTCCTCACCGACCGACTCGATCTCAACGACCTCGAGCTCGCCGTCTGAGTTGCGCACGACGCCGCGCTCGCGCTCGGTGCCGAAGCGGATCGGCTCGCCATGCTCGAGCGAGATCACATTCGCGTCGTGCGTCTGCTTGTCGGTGAGCTCGTCGAAGGCGTTGTCGTTGAAGACCGGGCAGTTCTGGTAGATCTCGACGAGTGCCGCACCCGGATGCGCGGCGGCGGCGCGCAGCATCGCCGGCAGGTGCCGCTTGTCGGTGTCGAGCGTGCGGGCGACGAAGGTCGCGCCGGCGCCGAGCGCCAGCGAGAGCGGATTGAAGGGCGCGTCGGTCAAGCCGAACGGCGTTGATTTCGTCACCTTGCCGAGTTCGCTGGTGGGCGAAGCCTGGCCCTTCGTGAGCCCGTAGATGCGGTTGTTGAAGAGCAGGATCTTGATCGGCACGTCGCGTCGCAGAGCGTGGATCAGGTGGTTGCCGCCGATCGAGAGGGCGTCGCCGTCGCCCGACACCACCCACACGGCGAGGTCGGGCCGCGCAGCCGCCAGGCCCGTCGCGAGCGCCGGCGCGCGGCCGTGGATGCCGTGCATCCCGTAGGTGTTCATGTAGTACGAGAAACGCCCGGCGCAGCCGATCCCCGAGATGAACACGGTCCGCTCCGGCGGGATCCCGAGCTCGGGCAGGAAGCCCTGCATCGCGGCCAGGATCGCGTAGTCCCCGCAGCCGGGGCACCAGCGCGTCTCGGCGGGCGACTGGAAGTCGGCCTTGGTCAGCGCGGTCGCGCCATTGGTCTTGGTTGCGATCGGGGGGGTCATGGCTTCGCTCACAGCCGCTCGAGCAGCTCGCGCTCCATCTCCGCCGCGAGCAGCGGGCGGCCCTGGGTGACCGCGTAGCTGTCGATCTCGCGCGTGTACTCGGCCCGCAGCAGGCGCACGAGTTGACCATCGTTCATCTCGGCGACGAGCACGCGCTTGAAGCGCGCGAGCACCTCGCCGGTGTTGGCGGGCAGCGGGTTGAGGTTGTGGAACTGGGCGTGCGCGATTGGGCGGCCGGCCTGGCGCAGGCGCCGCACGGCAGCGCGCAGGGTGCCGAAGCTCGAGCCCCAACCGAGCACGAGCAGCTCGGCATCCTCGTCGGCGTCGAGGAGGAGCGGCGGAACCTCGATCCGCGCGATGCGCTCGCGCCGCTGATCGGTCATGAACTGGTGGTTGGCCGGCTCGTAGGAGATGCCGCCGCCGGGCTGAGATTTCTCGATGCCGCCGATGCGGTGTTCGAGGCCCGGCGTGCCGGGCACCGCCCAGGGCCGGGCGCCGTCGGCGTTGCGCGCGTAGGCCTCGAACGTATGGCCGTTCGCGGCGGCGAAATCGGGGTCGATCGACGGCAGCTGCGCTACGTCGGGGATCCGCCAGGGCTCCGAGGAGTTGGCGAGGAAGAGGTCGCTGAGCAGGATCACCGGCGTGCGGTAGCGAACGGCGATGCGGGCCGCGTCGAGCACTGCCAAGAAGCACTGCGCCGGTGTGGTGGCGCAGACGATCGGCAGCGGGGACTCGCCGTGGCGCCCGTAGAGCGCCATCAGGAGGTCCGACTGCTCGGTCTTCGTCGGCATGCCGGTCGAGGGGCCGGCGCGCTGGACATCGATGATGAGCATCGGTAGCTCGAGCATGACCGCCAAGCCAATCGTCTCGGCCTTGAGGTCCATGCCCGGCCCGCTCGTCGCGGTCACGCCGAGTGCGCCCCCGAAGGCGGCGCCGAGCGCCATCCCGGCCGCGGCGATCTCGTCCTCGGCCTGGATCGTGCGCACGCCGGCCTTGCGGTGTCGGGCGAGCTCGTGCAGGAGCTCGGACGCAGGCGTGATCGGGTAGGAGGCGAACACCAGTTGCAGGCCGCTCTGCACGCTCGCGGCGACCAGCCCGAGCGCTGTCGCCGTGGTGCCGTTAACGGTCCGGTAGGTGCCCGGCTCCATGTCGTGCGCCGCCGGCACGCGGATCTGGACGTCGATCAGCTCGGTCGTCTCGCCGAAGGACCAGCCTGCGCGGAAGGCCGCGAGATTGGCCTCGAGCGAGGACTTGCGACTGGCGAACTTCTTCTCCATCCAGGCCTCGGTGACCGCGGTCGGGCGGTCGTAAAGCCACGACAAGAGGCCCAGCGCGAACAGGTTCTTGGCTCGCAGCGCGTCGCGCGTTGAGACCTCGTCCATGCCCTCGACCGCGCGCTGAGTGAGCGAGTTCATCGGAATGCGGTGCACGACGAAGCCGCTGAGTGAGCCGTCCTCGAGCGGATTGCCGTCGTATCCCGCCTTCTGCAGGTTGCGCGTCGTGAAAGCGTCCTCGTTGGCGATGATCGTTGCGCCGCGCTCGAGCTCATCGATATTGGCCTTCAGCGCCGCCGGGTTCATCGCGACGAGCACGTTCGGGGTGTCCCCCGGCGTGACGATGTCGCGCGCGGCGAAATGGATCTGGAAGCTCGAGACACCCGCGAGCGTTCCGGCCGGCGCGCGGATCTCGGCCGGGAAGTTGGGCAGCGTGGCGAGGTCGTTGCCGAGCGCCGCGGTCGCATCGGTGAAGCGGCCTCCGGCGAGCTGCATGCCATCGCCGGAGTCTCCGGCGAAGCGCACGATGACCCGCTCGCGCTCCTCTACGCCCTTCATTTCGACCGTCACGCTCGATCCGTCTCATCACCGGGTGGCGGCGCCACCCGTGCCTTCAACCTTTAGAGAGGATACCGGCCGCCCCGACAGGACGACGCGGTGCGCGCGGGCCCGAGCGCGCACCGGCGTGAGCCCCGCTTGCTAGAACGCGATCGCCTCGGGCTCCTCGTCGAGCGCGTCCTCTTCGCCGTCGTCCGATTGTGGGCGCGCCGACAGGAACTGAACACTGTCAGCAACAATGCCCACGGCCTGGCGGCGCTCGCCCTCGACCGTCATCCATTCGTGCCACTCGAGCCGCCCATCGACCGCGACCGGGCGTCCCTTGGCGAGGAAGCGCGCGCAGGCTTCGCCGCTTGCGCCGAACACCGTCACGTCGAAGTAGTTCGAACGCTCGTCGATCTCGCCGGTGTCCTTGTTGCGCCAGCTCGTGTTGCAGGCCACGCGCAGCCGACACAGGCTCGTGCCGCCCGGCGTCGCGCGCAGTTCGGGATCGCGCGTCAGGTTCCCGACGACCACTACCCGGTTAATCGTTGCCACAGGCTCTCCTTGACGTTGTTAGCGATGCCCGCTCGACGCTACGCGGCGCTTGGGATGGAACTCGTCGAGCGACACGCCGGCGCAGCCGCAGGATCGAAGCGCTCCGGCAGCTCGCCGGCGCGCTCAAGCGCCACGACCGCGACAGCCTCGTGCGCGCTCTCGATGCGCACGGCTGCCGTCAGCGCCCGCACCGCGGACGCAGACGCGTAGTAGACGACCCCCTCGACCAGACGGCTGCGCGCCCAGCCGCGCACGATCGTGCGCAGGCGTTCCGGCGCCTTGACGGTGAGCTCTACCTCGATTGCAAGCGGCCCACGGGCGCGCCAGCAGACCAGATCGGGCCGGTGCCAGGCCGTGCCGCCGTCGCGCCCCTGCCCCACGGCGGCGCTCGCGAGCGGTCGGCGCTCGATCCGCTCGAACGCGCGCAGCTCGCGCTCCCCGCCGACGCTCTCGCCGCGCGCACGTAACGCCGCGGCCACCCGTGCGACGGCGAGGCAGTGGCCGAACGACGACGCGCTGATCGCAACCGGATCCAGCTCGGGGCGGCCCGCCGCGCGAAGCCCTCGGCGCGTGAGCGCGTGCAGGGCCGGCTCGCCCCGCAGGAGCTTCACCGAGCTGATCAGCCCAGCCCGCTCGAGCGCATGCAGATGGGCCAGCACCGCTCGGCGGCTGAGCTGGGCGACGGCCGCGAGCTCGAGCGCCGACGCCGCTCCGATCGCGGCCAGCCAATCGAGGATGACCGCGGTGGATGTTTGTGGTGCGTTCATCGTGAACTGCTCCTCTCTGGGTTCAGGGGTGAAAGATCCGGGCGATCGCGCACTGCCCGGAGCTGCCGACTGCGACCGCGGCTGCGCCGCATTCGAGCGTGCGGATCGCGTCCGGGTGGATCGCGAACTCGCGCGAGCGACTGCGGCTGGCATGGCCGGTCGGAATGGCGTGCGAGAGCTGCTCGGTCGAGTTCCAGGACGGTCGCGTGCCCGCGATGCGGGCGATCAGCTCCGCCGAGTCCGGCACGCTCTGGCGGTGTGCGACGACGCTCTCGACGTTGCCGAGGACCTGCTCGAGCAGCTCGGGCGCCGCGGCGCGCAGATCGGCGAGCTCCTGAGTCGCCAGCAGCAGGCTGAAGCCTGCGGCGCGGGCGCGCCCGAACAGCCGCGCGACCCCCTCCGGCGCGATCGCCGAGAACTCGTCGATCGCCACCATGGTCGGCACCGGCCGCGCCTGGCAGCCCGCTGCGATCGCCAGTAGATCCCCGACGATCGCGGCTGCGAGCATCCGCGAGAGCAGCGGCAGGCGGTCGGCTTCGAGGCCGAAGTACGTGACGGCCCCGCCGCGCACCGCCTCCAGCAGGTCAAGCACCGGCACGCCGTCACGCGGGTGCAGCCACGGCGCCAGCTCCGACTCGGCGAGGATCGCGAGGCGGTCGCGCGTGCCGGCGAGTCCGCTTCGCTGACGCGCATCCAGCGTGTCGAGGTAGTCGAACACGAACTGCGCCTGAGCCTCGTCCGGGACGGTGCGGGCCAGCAGCTCGAGCTGGCGCGGGTCCATCAGTTCGAGCAGCCGCGCAGGCGTCGCGCACTGCCCGGCGGCGGCGAGCGCGCGGGCCGCGTGGCCCAGGTAGCGCTGCGCCTGGCGCAGGTAATGGGGCTCGCTGTAGCGCTCGCCCGCCAGTGCCTTGTCAGCGATCTCGCCGGGACTCCCATGCGCGTAGGGGTTGTAGGCGCTCGGCCCCGTGGGCGTCCATTCGATGAACGGGCGCCCCGCAACGCGCGCCGCCTCGCCGGCATGCTCGCGCAGCAGGCGATCGCCCTTGGGATCGACGATCACGGCCCCGAGGCCGCGCTCGATCGCGCGCCCCACGATCAGCGCCTGCGTGACCGTCTTGCCCGAGCCGGTCGCGCCGACGATCAGGGCGTGGCTCCCGCTTGTGCGGCCCAGCGGGATCGTCACCGGTCGGTTGTGGGAGTCCACTCCGATCGCGAGCACGTCCGCGCCGGCTCCCGGCCGGTGGCGCTGCCGCGCCGCGAGCAGTGCGCCGAGCGCGCAGCCGAGCGCCGGCAGCGGCGCGAACGGCAGCGCGAGCAGCGCAGCGGCGACGGCGCTGCTCGGCGCCAGCCGGGTGAGACGCAGGAATGACAGAACCGCGAGCCCGCACGCGGGCACGCTCCAATAGGCGAGCACGGTGGCTCCTTTCGTTGGGTGCTATGGCCGCGGCGCCGCGCGCCGCGGAAGATCAGGCCGGCTCGTCGAGCCGGAAGCCGACGCCCCAGACCGTCACGAGCATCGGGGCGTGGCGGCCGAGCCGGCGGCGCAGGCGCGCCGCGTGCGCTTCGAGGGTGCGGCTGGCCGGGACGACCGGGCCCCAGCAATTCGCCAGCAGCTCGGCTTTCGTGAAGGCGCGGCCCGGCGCGGCGGCCAGGCAGCAGAGGAGGGCGAACTCGCGCCGCGGCAGGCCCAGCTCGACGCCGTCGATGAGCGCGCGGCGAGCGGCCGGATCGAGCGTGAGCGGGCCGATTGCGAGGCGAGCGTCGCGACGCCGCGCCAGCGCGCGCACGCGTGCGCGAAGCTCAGCAGGCCGCAGCGGGCCGGCGAGGACGATGTCCGCCCCTGCGTCGAACGCCGACGCGACGGCGGAGCGCCTCAGACCGACGGCCGCCAGGGCCGCGAGCGGGTCGCCTGCACGCAGCGTCGCGAGATCGGCGGCGTCGGTGGCAACGATCAGCGGCCCGTGCGGCTGGGCCGCGAGCGCGTGCACGATCTGGTCGCGAAGTTGCGGCTCCGCACCGACCACTCGCAGACGCGGCGTGCCGGTGTCGCCGTCGCCGCTCAGGGAAGCTCGACCTCGCGCGGAGCAATGCCGAGGCCGTCGCGCGCGATTAGCGCGAGCGTGTCGCTGTGGACCCACGGATTGGGCCGGGCGCCGGGGCCCGGCGGCAGCAGCCCCACGCGGCGTGCGAGCCAGCTCGTCTCGCCGGAGTCGTTGCCGCGCCGGTCGTGCTTGACGCGCCCGCACGCCATCGCGATGGCGCTGAAGCTGACGCCGCGCTCCGCGACCGCGTCGAGGACGGCCTCGCGCAGGCGGCGGTTGAGCACGATCGGGCTTGACTCGATGCGCCGCAGCTCGACCCCGAGCGTGGCGACCGAAACGCGCCGGTCGCTGCGAAACCGCGCGACGGCGGCGCGCGTGAGCGCACAGACCGGCTCGTAGGCCTCGAGCGCTCCGACCACATCGCGAGCGCTCAGACAGCGCGGCGCCCCGGCGCGGCCCCGAGGCTCGCGGTGCCAGCGCAGCTCCGCCGGCGTTCCGCACAAACGCAGCGAGTAGCGGCGCCCGTGGGCGTCGATCAGAACGGCAGGATGAAACGGCTCGCGCGCCGATTCGCGCGTCCCCTCGGGTGCTGCGCTGAAGTCGCCACGGCGCAGTTTGCGGGCGCCACGCCAGGTGTCTGCGAGGTACTCGCGGCAGACGTGACGGGCGTTGACCTCGGGCTCGTCAGCGGCGAGGTGGGCAAGCAGGCGGGCGTCGCCGCCGTCGCTTTCGCGGCGGTCTACCAGCAGGCGCGAGCCGGCGTTGCCGTCGAGCAGCACGAGCTCGCGGAAGCCTTCGTCGCCCAGGTAGCGCTCGCAGCTCGTTGTCGTGGTCACGTCGCTCTCCTCGGGTCGCTCGGTCGATTGGTGCTGGGTTCCGACGGCCGTCGAAGGACGGGACCGAGCGCGGCGAGGAGGCGGGACCGGAGCGGTCAGCCAAGGCGGGAGCGAGGCGGGCGGAGGCGGGAGCTACGGGTGGCGGGAGCCAAGGGCGGGAGCCACGGGCGGGAGCCAAGGCGGAAGCGGGCGGGCGGAGGCGAAACGAGCGGAGGCGGGAGCGACCAGCCGAGGCAGGGCGAGCGGAGCGGGGTGAGCGGAAGCGGGGCGAGCGGAGGCGAGAGCGATGGGCGCAAGCGGCGCGAGCGATCGGCGGGCGCGCAGGAGGGGCGCAGCGCTGACGAGGAGGGGGCGGGCGGGAGCGAGGCTGGAGAGGGAAATGGAATGAGGAGGTGGAGCGTCGAGGCTACGGTCGCGATGCGTCGCAAACCGGCCGCGGCGGCGGGTGACTGCACTCAGAGCCAGGGCGGCTTCGCAGCGGGAGGCGCGGCCGCGGGGGGCAACTGCAGCAGGGCGCCGCGCAACGGCTGCGCGCCCTCGTCGACGCGCAATCCGGGCGGGAGCGCCGGCACGCGCCACGCCTCGAGCAGCCCGCGGTGCACAGCCTGCTCGGACGCGAAGTGGATTCCGCCGCGCCCCGGCCGCGCCCACTCAGCCGGACTCGCGCCGATCTCCGCGAGGCAGGCGCTCAGCAGCGGATCGGCGGCACCGACGCGCGCGAGCGCCGAGGCCTCATCGGCACAGACGAACACCACCTCGGGCGGGCGACCGGCGCGTTGGTAGCGCTCGACGCTGCGCCACCAGCCGCTGACGAGGTGGTCGTATGCCTCGATCAGCGCCGGGGCGCCCGTCGGACCGGGGTCGAGCACCACCAGCAGGTCCGCGCCCGCGCTCACGACCGCGTTCGGGCGCAGCGGAGCGAAGCGCTCGACCTCCGCCCGCTGTCCGTCGCGCCGCGTCAACAGGAAGTCGCGTGCGCGCAGTCCGCGCTCGAGCTCGAGCGCCGCCGCCTCGCGACGCGCCGGAACGATCGCGGCGCGTCCGGGCCCGAGGATCTCCGTGACTCCGCCGGCGGCGTGGCGCTCGAACGCCAACAGCCAGCCGGCCAGGTGCACGTCGGCGCGCAGCGCCGGCAGCTCCGCCTCACCGAGCGCGGGGGGGCGCCGCACCGTGATCGCGAGCAGTTCGAGCGCCCGCTCGGTCACAGCGCAGCACAGCGGGATCCCGCCGCCGTCGTCTCGGTAGAGCTGGAAGCGGGCGATCAGGCCGCGGTCGGCGAGGCGCTTGAGCTGGCGCTGCGTGACGGTCAGCGAGCGCTCCCGATGAAAGCGGCGGTGAATCTGCGTGCTGAGCGCGCAGCGGGCGGCGGCGAGCCACTCGAGCAGCTCGCGGTCGCCGGCCGCGAGGCGCCGTGCGCCGCTCGCGCTCGGCACCGCCAGCAGGCGCATACGCTGCGCGGCGTCGAGCTCGAGCAGCTCGCCGTAGCTGGGCGGCAGCGGCTCGGACGCGGCGGCAGAGGACGCGGCGACGCGCAACGGCGGCGCGCTTGGGATCAGGAATGGATCCGCCGGCCCCAGGCCCGTCCCGGCCTCGCCGGCGCCGCCGCGCGAGCGCCTGGCAACCGGGGGCGACTGCACCGCGATAGGGGGCGACTTCAGCGCCGACGGCGCGCGCTCCTCGCCGAGCCCGGGCGCCAGCGGCGGCCCGCTCGCCGGCGGCGTTCGTGGCGCGTTCTCGTGGCGCCGCCCCGAGATCACGCTGCGCGGCGGCGCCGGCTCACGCAGCTCGCGCCCGCCGCGAGCCTCCTGTGCGCGTGCGTGCCACTCGATGCGGGCGCGGTCGAGCGAGAGCGGGAGCGTCGTCGCGAGAAACGGCCGTTCGCGCCCTGCCGGCGTCGTCCAGCTGGCGAGCGCGGTGTGGCGCGGGAGATGCAGCCGCACGTCCGGCGAGGCGAGCGTCGCGAGCTGCTCGTCGCCGGCCCGGATCTGGTCCGAGAAGTCCGCCATCAAGAGGGCCGAGGCGTTCCGCGCGTCCGCCGCCGAGGCCGTCGCGAACAGCACGCGGTGGGCGAACAGCGCGTCGAGCTGCTCGCGCAGCTCGACATCCCACTGCGCGTCGGTCTGCCAGCAGGCGACGGTCTCCAGGCCGGCCGAGCGCTTCAGCGCGAGCGTCTGGGCGAAGGCGGCGTTGATCGCGAGCGGAGCCTCGTCCACCTTCAGCGCCACGGCGCGCCGCGGGGCGCCGGCACTGCGGTCCTGGATGCGGCTCAGGGCGCCGTCCAGCATGCCGAGCAGCAGCTGCATCAGGACCGCGACGTTGCCCGGCCCGATCTCGCCGAGCGCCCCGCGGACCACAAGCACCTCCGAGCGCTCGATCACGCGGTCGAGGTCGATCCGCAGCGAGTCGTTGAGCAGCACCCGCTTGACCGCCGGCGAGTTGAGGACACGGGCGAGCTTGTTGGAGGGGGCATCCAATTTCGCCGTCGTGGTGGCGCGCGCGTCGGTCAGCTGGGCCGGCAGCTCGGATGCGAAGAAGCGTGCGAGCTCCGCGTAGCTCGGCAGCTCGACGAGCCGCTCGGCGACCTGCGCGCGAAACACGCGGCCCTCCTCGCCGACCTCGAGCAGCCGCGCCGCGTCCCACAGCGTCGCGCCGCCGCCGCCGCATGCGAGCGCCGCGATCACGGCGTTTCGCAGGTAGCGGTCGGAGCTGCCGCGCACCTCGCCCTCGCTGAAGAGGCCGCGCAGCGCCGCGACGACCTGGTCGGCGATCGCGTCGGGCGCCGCCTGTACCGCGAGCGGGTTGAAGCCTGCACGCGGCGCCGCCATGTCGAGCAGCGTGACGGTCCGCCTCGCGGGGACGACGCTCATCACAGCCGCCGCCGCATCGCCCTTCGGGTCGAGCACGATCACGGCGCAGTCCTCCCGGAGCAGGTCCGCTCGCGTGCTAGCTACAAGAAAGGATGTCTTTCCCTGGTCGACGGCGCCAACCACGGCGGTGTGCTGTCGGCGCAGCGGCACGGCGATCGTCACCGCCCCGTGCTCGTCGCGCAGCAGCCCGCCGCCGGCGGCACGCTCGATGCCGGGCGGTGCGGGCGCGAGCGGCAGCGCGCGGCGCAGGCACGGCAGCGCGGAGAACTCGGGCGCCGGCAGGCTCCACACCTCGGCAAGCTCGGCGGGGCGGTACAGGCAGCGGGGCGAGCGGCGCACGCGCGGGCGTTCGCTGAAGCGGCCCCTGTGCGCCACCATCCGCAGCGTGCCGGCACCGAGCGCGGCCGCGATCGCGCGTGCCCGGGCGCGATCGCGGGCCAGCACCAGCGGGGCGCCCCACCACAGCGGCCCGATGCGCTCCTGCGCGGAAGAGCAGAGATGCTCGATTGCCGGAGCGGCCGGTCGCAGCGCCACCCGCACTGTCGCCGGCGCCCCGGCGGCCGCCATCGCCCCGAGCAGCCGCTCGATCCCCGCGGCCGCCTCGACCTCAGGATCCCCGCTGCGTGGCGGCAGCCGCCGCCGCAGCGCAACCGCCACCGGCGGCGGCGCGAGCTCCGAAGCCAGCGGCCGCACCCGCACGTTCGGGTAGCCGACGCGCAGGGCCGCCTGCAGCTGTCGCTCCAGCCCGCGCGGGCACAGCACCGCGAACCACACGAGCGGCGCTCCGCCCGCACGTCGATCGAGATGCACCTCGAGCGCGAGCGTGCGCCGGACCCCCACGAGCGAGTGCAGCAGCGTGAACAGCGCGACCAGCGCCGCGGCCCCGGCGCGGTCGTTGCGGTAGGGCTCGACCAGCAGGCGCACCGGAGCCGCCGCGCGCCTGCGCCGGCGGGCAAGCACGGGCACGGCGAAGAGCGCACCGGCTCCCAGCAGCTCAAACGCAGCTCGCAACGCGCAGCGCCTCCCGGTCGACAACGCCTGATCCGACTCGA
>Ga0209415_10013661_pt1 | contig 13363 bp, 10 predicted proteins | sample PeaSoiSIISIP2007_FD_187696 | JGI IMG/M metagenome (GOLD analysis project Ga0209415, IMG submission 187696) | Peat soil microbial communities from Weissenstadt, Germany - SII-SIP-2007 (SPAdes) (version 2) | ecosystem: Environmental > Terrestrial > Soil > Wetlands > Peat | place: Germany... | reverse complement strand
CTAGGCAGTTTCCCACGGCGAGGTCGCTGGGCCACCTGCCAGTGAGGTTGTCAGCAGTCGGCGCAGGGAAGTGGTTCAAGGCGTCAACCGCCCTAAATTGGTGATTGCAATCTCACTTACACTTAATCCCAGACCGGGCCGGATCCAGGAGAATCAAGCTCCGGCTGAAGCCCAGCCGAGGTGATTGAGCTCGTGATTTGACACTCCGCTCCGCGACCAGCCCCTACTTGCCCCGGTCACCTATCCTTTGCAGTGGCGACCGACGCGAACGCTAGGCCACAAGGCTTACGCCAATCGGCCGGCTATTGCCGCTGATGGCCGCTTCCGACCGCCCGACCACGATCACGATTCGAACTAGCACTCGCCATCTGCTCGAATCAATGAAGCGCCCGGGCAAGACGTACGACGACCTCATTCAGGAGCTTGTGGAAGAGTACTACCCGCCCTCAGTCATCGCCGAGCTGGAGGAACGCGTGGCGGATACCCGGGCCGGTCGCGTCAAACCGATTCCGACCGAAGAGGTCGCTCGCAGGTGGAGGGTTTGACCCCCTATCGAAACTCACGCACTCGATGTCGCCCCGCGTGGATTCGTGGATCTCGCCAGGGCGTCGCCACAGGGCCCCCAGCCCGGCTCCACCTAGCGCAGCAGTTGTGACCTCACTTGCACGTTGCTCGGAGAGCGGCGACGCTAGCGGCTCCCGTTCCGCGATTCCGATTCACGCGCGACTTAACCCCCCTGGGCGCCGAGCCCCCGTAGGTCGGGGTAGGAGCTCGTCCTGTCGACTCGGGAGATCGACCTCTGACCAGACTGGATTGGTACGCGAAGATGAAGAAGAACAGGGAGCGAAAAGCTAGCGCCACCCCGAAATTAGGAAGAGCCTCGACCAGCGGATCCGACGACTGGCAGGACGAGATGACCTCCCGGCTTCGTCGGGTGATCCACTCCGCCGACCCCGCGGCCGTTGAGGAGCAGAAGTGGAAGAAACCCTCGAATCCGGACGGAGTTCCGACCTGGTCTCACAACGGAATCATGTGCACGGTTCAGGCCCTCAAGAATCGTGTGAGAATCACATTCGGCAACGGCTCGCTTCTCAAGGACACGAAGGGTCTCTTCAACGCCTGCCTGGAAGCAGGCTACATGCGCGGCATTGACATTCGTGAGGGAGACGATGTCGACGAGGAAGGCATCAAGTCCCTCGTCCGGGCCGCCGCGGCCCTGAACGCATCCACGTCCGGTCGATGAGCCGTGCAATGCTACTTGCACCCTCGGCAATGCACACGCGACTCCGATCGACCCCAGCCCACCGCAGATCCAGGGGGCGGCCCGAGGGCCTTCATACTACGAGGCCCAGCTCTACGTGCAGCCTCGGATCTGTGCAGCTCATGGTTCCGGAATCCCAACCGAGGCGAACTACGTGCTGGCCGCGGTCCCTTCAGGCCAACCAGACAACCTCGGTAAGGCCGCGGAAGTGCAAGTCGCCGGTAAGAACCTTGGACCCCGATCGCCGCGCGGTGGCGAGAACGATTCCGTCGGCCAGGCCGGCGGGCCTGCGCCCTTCTGCAGCCGACTTCCGCCGCAGCTCGCCGGCCGCAGCGCTAGCAGAAATGGCCAGTTCTGGATCGAGCGGGACCACTACGCTCGACTCTTGAATCGCGGAGAGCTCGTGGCTCGTCAAGACCTCCCCTAGCCCATCCTGGAGGCACCGGTGCGCGACCTCTGCGAGGACGATGCTGGGGGTGAACGAGGTCTCTGAGTCTTGGATAAGGGTCCTCACCCGACCTCCGAGGGGCCCCCCACGGACGAGCTCGATCCACGCGAAGGAGTCAATCGTGAGCCGCAAGCCTGTCCTTCTCGGTAAACTTAGCGACCCTTCCCTTGCCCGAGCCTAGCATCCGTCCGAGGGCCCTGGATCGTCGCTCTGCGACCAGCTTGCGAATGGTCTCGTCGGCGCTCCTGGTTTGAAAGACCTCCCTCAGCCGATCGAGCTCCGCAAGGGTCTGTCTCGAGACACGGACCGAAGAATCGGGAGCTGCCATGGTGCTAGATGCATGCGCGCATGCAGCAAAGAACTTTCGGCGCCTCTGAGAGATGACAGTCGCGGCTCTTCCACCAGGGTCACGTTGCCGACCTCAGGCCGTGCTTCCCGTCTCGGGGGTGGGTGCGATCTCCCCTTGAACTCAAACGCGATACCCTCCCGGTCGTCACCGACTCCTGGCGCAACGTTGGTCCCGATCGGGCCGCTCTAGTCAGGGGATGTTCATTTCCTTCAACAACGTCTGGAACCTCGGGTCGCTCCGGACCGGCTCGAACTTCGGATCAAGCCGGAACGGCAGGAACCCGATCATCAGGTGACTTTGGACCGCCTTGGTCAACACGCGGAAGCACTCGTCGAGCTCTCCAAGCTCGGCGTAGCCGAAGGCGACGGCCCACAGTTGGTGCGAGTACCCCGGTAGCGCTTCCAGGTCCCGAAGCATGGCCCTCGCCTTCTCCTGCTGCCCGGACCATATGTAGCCCCAGCCGCGCCAAATCTGTTTCAGAGCGGGGTCTTCCTCGAGTTCCTCGAGTCGGTCGATATCCTGCGCGAAGGCCCCGAGATCGGACCGAGCTCGATGGTACAACGCGCGGACGGTGTAGTACTCCATGGTGTCGGGAGCCAGTTCCGCCAGCTTCTCCAGCTCGGCGAGTGCCTCCTCGAATCTTCCCGCCCAGATCAGCAATCGTGCCGAGTGACCGGCGTAGACGGCGGAGAGCGGGTCCGCCGCCTCGGCGAGACTGACCTCCACGAGGGCCTCGTCCGCCCGCCCTTCATCTTCGAGCAGGTGGGCGTACCCATCGTGGGCCAACGAGTAGCTCGGGTTGAGGGCGAGTGCCAGCTTGTACTCCCGCTCTGCCCCGGCGTAGTCGAGGTTGTCGAGCAGGATCATTCCGAGAGACGCGTGAGCCTCGGAGAGATTGGGGTCCATCTCGAGGGCTCGCGCCGTACATCGTCGTGCCGCCTCGTCCGCTTGCGGACGCTCGGAGTCAGTGACCTCCCCGCCGATGCCATTGTAGACATCGGCCAGTCCCGAATACGCCGCGGCGTTGGCGGGGTCCACCTCGATCGCGCGCTCGAACTGCGCCTTCGCCGCCTTGAGTGAGTCCTTCGCCAGCGAATGTAGGATGGTCCGTCCCTTCAGGTAAGCGAGGTAGGACTCGGGTCGAATCGTGGGCCGAGCATCGATGCGGGCCGATTCGGGTACCCGCAACTCGATCTTCAGCGCCTCCGCCACCTGACGGGCGATGTCGGCCTGAACCGCGAACACGTCGTCGAGGTCCCGGTCGTACGTGACCGCCCAGACGTGGCCCTGAGAGGCCACGTCGATCAACTGAGCGGTGATCCTCAGGCGATTCCCGACCTTTCGCACGCTCCCCTCGAGGATCGACGAAACACCCAGTTCGGTCCCGATCTGAGAGACCGGCTTGGTCGTGGATTTGTACTGCATCACCGAAGTTCGGGCGATCAGGAGAAGCCTCGGTATCCGGGAGAGGACCGTGATCATCTCTTCCGTGAGTCCGTCGGCGAAGTACGCGTCGTTCGGGTCGGGGCTGATATTGTCAAACGGGAGGACGGCGAGACCAGTGCGGAGCGACGGCCGAGGCGGTTCAGGGCGCACGGGAGCGCCCGGGGATCTCTCGTCCGATCCGGGCGGTCGTCCCGTCGACGAATCCCCGCGGATCGACCGGAGGACCTCCTCCGACGGGCGGGCCAGCCGGTTGATCGTCAGCTCCGGCGTCTCGCTCTTGTGGGAGGTTTCTCGTGGCCGCACTCGTACGAGCTCCCCTCCGGGCTCGCCCGCTCCGAGCACCCAGAACCGTCCGCGCTCCAGCTGGGCAAGACCTTCGGCCTTCTCCCTCCCGAAGAACGGACCGACGGCCCGCAGGTCGACGTCGAGCGTCAGTTTCCCGACGAGTTGGACGGTGCACTGGCCGATGATGTCCGGATCGACCTGGGAGGGGCGCTGCGTGCAAAGGACGAGGCCGAGGCCGCGCTTCCGCCCCCGCACCGCGATCTCGAACAAGGCCTCCATCCGGGGCCCCCCGCGGGGGACCACCCGGTCGGCCTCGTCCACGATGATCAGGTACGGAGACCGGGCGTCGGCGCTCGCCTTCCAGAGGCGGCCGAGGAAGTCGAGGACGGCCTTGGGCTGATTGTCGACCCGCGAATAGTCTAGGATCAACGGGGGGGCGTTCGGTGCCGCACGGACCAGACGGTCGAGATCGACCTCGCCCCACCGAGCGTCACAGAGGTCCCGGTCGCCGACCCAGATCGCCTCGAACCGGTCCTTGATCCCCCAGTACTCGCCTTCCAGATCGATGAGGCAGAACGGAACGTCGGTCTTGCACAGCTCCTCGCACAGCACGCCGACGGTGTAGGACTTTCCGCTACCGCTGGCCCCGAGGACGCAGGCGCGGCCGGTCGCGAGCAGCTGGGCCGGGAGGGAGAACGGGGAGCCCGCGTCGGTGGTCCCGATGGCGAGCCTGGGCGCCTCCGTCCCCTTCGCCATCTCGCGCTGCTCCCAGAGAGGCTCGTTCGATATTAGCCTGACCGAAGACTTCTCCGCCGCCGTAACATGTACCCCCAGGTTTACTGACGGGTCCGTTTCCAACGCGCCACTATCGTAGGGAATCGCATCGAAGCGGCCGGAAGCCGGGTCCGGCGCGGACGATGTCCCGACCTCGGCCAGCTAAGGCGTCCCGACGTCAGCCGGCATTTGACACGACGAATCTACCCCCGGCCAACCTGACGATTCTCTCAGCGTCCTCTGGACGTAGGTAGGGAATCCAGATCCCCCACGGCCAGAGGCGGGGGACGGTCATGGCGACGGGGCCGCGACGAAACTCGCGGGAGACGAATGTCACTTCAACCAGCCCTGCGCGCTTCATCGCCCAAAACCTGTTCTCAACCTCCCAGCGTCCGCTGCCCGACACTACGAGCCAGGAGCGCCCTCGGGGTATCCGCGCCTGACACCCGCGTCCGCCCGGTCTGCGGACTACGGCTGATCATGGTCCATCGCCTGACCCGAGCCTCCGCTTTGGGCGTTGGCGCCCCAAGCGCCGGCAGCTCCACCCGAGCCGGAAGCGCCCGGGACGCCCGACGGAGCTCGTGTCGTTCCGGCACCATTCAGCCCGCCGGTGCCGGCGGAACCACCCGACCCGCCGACGCTTCCCGCCCCGCCCGTGCCCGGGCAGGCCGCTCCGGCGGCACAATTGTTGACGCCCCCGAACCCGGCGACGACGCTGTTCCCGCCGAACGTGACGTTCGTCTCGACCGAGCGGGCACTGTAGTTGTAGATCGCACCGCCGTCGGCGTTGCCGCCGTTCCCCCCGGCGCCCGAGGGACCACCGTTCCCGCCGCCTGCGCCGGCGCCGCCGCGACCGCCATTGCCGCCGCGCCCCCCGGCCCCGACGGTGCCTCCGGCCCCACCGGTACCCCCGGTGCCCCCGTTGCCCCCAGCTAGGCCGGGCCCACCAGGCCCTCCGTTGCCGCCAGAGCCTCCGACCCCGCCGGAGCCTCCGATCGCGGAACAGTACGTGAACTGGAGATTCGTCAAGGCGAGCGAGCCCGTGCTCACGAGTCCCCCACCGGTCGCGTTTCCGCCGTCGCCGCCCCTCCCCGCCGCGCCGCCGGTTCCCCCCTGGCCACCGTGGCCCCCGGAACCGGCATTCGCGGCGGCTCCGCCGTTGCCGCCCGTGCCCGCGGAGGTGCCAGCGCCGCCGCTGCCGCCGGCCGACGAGTTGCCTCCGGAACCGCCCGGTCCGCCCGAGGATCCGACTCCACCGGTCCCACCGGCGGCCCCCTCTCCGCCGGTGGCGATGCACTCCGCGAACGTAGTGGTGTCAAGAGTCGTCGGCGCCAGAGCTGCGATGCAACCACCGATCGCGTCGCCTCCGTTTCCACCGGATGCCCCTGCACCGCCGGCCGGGGCGTTCGGCCCGGCCGAGCCCGCGGCGCCGGCGCCGCTGGAGCCGCCCGCGCCGCCGCTCGCCGCGGCGCCCGTGCTGCTCGCGGCCGCCCCTCCGCTTCCGCCCGCGCCTCCCGAACTGCCGCTCCCACCGCTCCCGGAGGCGGAACCGAAGCCGCCGGCGCCGCCCGCTCCCCCGTTACCGCCTGTTCCGTAGCAGTACGAGAAGCCAGACCCGGTGACACGGAGGGAGAAGACGGCCGCATCCTCCCAGATGCAGCCGCCCTCGATGAAGCCGCCCGTTGCCCCCGGACCACCAGCACCTGCTGGGCCGTTCGAGCCAGCGTGTCCAGATGAGGCGCCGCCGGCCCCGTTCACGCCGGCTCCCCCCGAGCCGCTCGGAACGAGGAGGGTGGTACCGGCCGCGCCGCCGCTCCCTCCGGCGCCTCCAGCGCCACTCGAGCCGCCGGAGCCCCCAACGCCGCCCGAACCGCCCTGGCCCCCGGCGCCACCGGCTCCGCCATCAGCGATTGCGACGTAGAAGGTCGACGAACCGATCGTCAAGTTCGCGGTGCTCGAGATGGCGCCACCAACGGCGGCGCCCGCGGAACCGCCTGAACCGCCTCGGCCACCGACGCCGCCGGCGCTCCCACTGGAGCCGGCACTGCTCGCGCCGGCCAGACCGCCGCCGCCGCCGTTGCCGCCCGACGGGGGCGTCCCGCCCGAGCCGCCCGGCCCTCCGGGCCCCGATCCGAGCCCGTTCCCGCCCGGGCCGCCGTTGCCGCCGGACCCCGCGGGTCCGCCGCTAGCAGCGTAGGCATAGCAATCCAGGAAGGTCGTATGGTCGATCGCGACCGGGCCGACGCTCCAAAGGCACCCGCCTTCCACAATGCCTGCGGCCCCGCCGGTACCCCCCGCTCCGCCGTTCCCACCGACCGCCGACGCTCCGTCCGCACCCGCGGCGCCGCCCTTCCCGCCGGTGCCGGAGGCCGGAGAGCCGCCCTGGCCACCCGAGCCGCCCGCGCCGCTAGAGCCTCCCGCGCCGCCCGAGCCTCCGAGGCCCCCGGCACCGCCGGCGCCGGCCTGGACTTCGTCGGTCTCGAACAGGACGTGCGAAAGGGTGAGGATTCCGAGATTGGCGATCGCACCACCTAAGGCGCCCCCGCCGGATCCGCCGGCGCCTCCTCGACCGCCGGCCCCGCCCGCGGCTCCGGACCCGCCGGCCCCGCCGTGGCCGCCGGCGCCCGCCGAGCCGGTCGCGGCAGAGCCGCCCCCGCCCCCGGTACCGCCGCGGCCACCGGCGCCCCCGGAGCCACCGCTGCCACCGGGGCCCCCGGAAGCGCCTACCGCTGAATCGTTGAGGAATGTGTCGTTGGAGAGCACGACCTGACCGGCATTGATGAGGATCGCCCCGCCGTCGGCGGCCGCGCTGTTCTTGCCGGCGGTACCGCCCCTACCGGAAGTCCCAACGGCTCCCGGGCCTCCGGCCCCTCCGGCACCGCCCGTTCCGGCGACCCCGGACGAGCCGGTGGAGCCGGCGGCCCCGGCAACCCCTGGGGTGCCGTTGAGTCCGGCCGGGCCGGCCACGCCGGCGACGCGCCCGTTCTCCAGCGCGATGTGCGTGATCGTCAGATTTCCGCCGTTCACCGTGAACAGCCGCGTTGTGGACTGCCCGTCGAACGCCACCGCGAACCCGTTGCCGTTGATCGTCACGGAGATGGTCGAACCGATCGTGATCGCGGTCGAGAATGGGATACTCGGACAGCTGACACCGTAGTTGATCACACCCCCCGCGGCAACGGCCGTGGAGAGCGCTGCCTCGGTGCAGGTCCTCAAAGCGCCCGGATGGGCACGGGCGGGCTGGGCCGCCGCCGATCCGACCGCGGCGGGAACCGCGACGGCCAGGATTGTCACGACCAGAATGACTGCCCCGATTCCCTTCCCGGCGTTCCTTCGCGAAATCATGCTCGGCACCCGCTGGCCCGTCCACGGGTTTCCGGTATAAGAATCTCGGAGAATTCGGGGCGAATCGCGCCGCCGCAATCCGAGACATCGAGTGAGACTCCGGCCCGGAGAGCGGGCGCCGTCCCGAGGGGAGATCCCCCGGTCACCGGGAGTCACGTCCGGGATCTTTCGTGTCCCAGGCGGGAGTACGAGTGCTCTGGACCGATCGGAACCAACTCGCCTGTGCCCTGGTGCGCGACTGGCTCGATCGAGTCGAAGCCACGACCAAGTAGCACCGTCGATTCCCGTGCTCGCGAGCCTGTCCGCTTGCAACAGGCATTGCAGGTGATGGGCACCCGACTCGTCCTCACCGCCCACCTTCCAGCACTCCCGTCGACTCTAACGCCGTGATCGCGGGCTGCCTCTGATCGAGGGAGCGCCGCGAATACTATGTCGAGCGGGTCGTCAACCCGGAGCAACCGGAATGCGACCGGCCAGCTGAGCCTCGATCGATTCCACGGGCCCAGATCGCACCGGCCTGGGTCGTCGCAGCCGGACACGGCGGCGAAGCCCGCGAGGCCGCGCGAGGGACCGATACCGAAGGCCGGACCATCTCATTCTCCCCGTTGGGCCGCCCAGGTCGAACGGTTCCTTCTGGCCAAGGTGGCGGAGAGTCCGGTCGGGGAAGGTTGGGTGAGAAGAATGAGGTGGGAGCTCGGCCGTTGTCCTGCCCTGATCCGCCGCATGGGAGTCAGCCCCGCCCCCGCATCGGCGGGGGAGCTCACGGCCGAGCATGTCCAAGCGCTCAGAGAGCGGATGGGCTGGGAGAAGGCGACCGTCGCGCTCCACTTCGCCGCGCTTCGGCAATTCGCCCGCTGGGCGACCAACCCGATCGCTCTATCGCCGGGAGTATGGCGCCTCCCCGCCGGGCAGCCGAGCCACCGAAGGTGGCTGACCAACTCCCAGCTCTCCCGGCTGCTCTCGGCCGCTCGGGGCCGGGAGAAGGTACTCGTCGCGCTGGAGGGACTCAACGGGCTTCGTCGAATCGAGGTCCTTCGGCTGCGCGGGAAGGATGTACTGCTGCAGGAAGGCTGCCTGGCGGTCCTCGGGAAGGGCCGGAACGGGGGAAAATGGCGAAAGATCCCGGTCCACCCCGTGGTGAAGGGTCTCCTTCGGCCGTTCGTACAAGGCCTGGCGCCGGAGGGGAAGCTACTGCCCCTGAGTGCTTCGGGCGCAGACGCCCTCCTCCAGAGGGCAGCGCTCCGCGCATCCCCTTCGGGAGAAACTCTGAGGGTGTCCCATCACGACCTGAGGCGAACGTTCGGTCGGATCGCGTACGGCTCGGGAATGGACCTGGTCCAGCTGAAGAACCTACTCGGCCACAGTTCCGTCGAGATGACGGTTCACTACATCGGGCTCGATGCGGACCGGATGCGAGAAGGACTTCAACTCGTGAAGGTCGGTGGAGGCCCGGGGCGTTCGCTGGTGGTCCAAGGCGAGACCTCGAAATGACGGGAATCCCCTCGGGCAGTCGAGCCACACCGCCGTGCGTTTCGTCTCGCTCCGAGGTGTACTTTACGTGGGCGGAGGTGGTCCGGCGCCCGTGGCAGCGAGCCAGCGGCACTTGGCCGCGATCATGTTCACCGACATGGTGGGCTACACCGCCTTGGCCCAGGCCGACGAGGGAGTGGCCCTCGATGTGCTCGGGCGGCACAATCGGCTCCTGCGGCCCCTCTTCGCGAGATTTCGTGGAAGGGAGGTCAAGACCGTCGGCGATGCCTTCCTGGTCGAGTTCGAGAGCGCGTTGGATGCCGCCCAGTGCGCGATCGAGATCCAGCGGATCCTGCACGAGTACAATCTCTCGTCCTCGGACCAGTGGCGGATACGGATCCGGATCGGCATCCACGTCGGCGATGTGGTCCGGGCCGACGGAGACGTCCTCGGTGACGCGGTGAACGTCGCCTCGAGGATCGAATCGCTCGCGGACCCCGAAGGAATCTGCCTGACCCAGCAGGTGTTCGACCAGGTACAGAACAAGATCGCGAGCCGGCTGGTGAAGCTCCCCCCGCACGACCTGAAGAATGTCAGCTTCCCGGTGGGGGTCTACAAGGTCGTGCAACCGTGGGAGGCCGAAGGGCCGGCGGCGACGGTCGAACTCCTCTCGGGGGGGCACCACCTGGCGGTCCTTCCCCTGGCCAATATCAGCCCTGACCCTCGGGACGAGTACTTCGCCGACGGGCTGACCGAGGAGCTCATCTCGGTGCTCTCCCAGGTGCGCGACCTCAACGTGATCGCCCGCACCTCGGTCGCCCCGTACAAGGCGTCCCCCAAATCGATCAGCCAGGTCGGCGCCGAGCTCAAGGTGGATTCGATCCTGGAAGGCAGCGTCCGCAAGTCCGGGAGCCGGGTCCGGATCACGCTCCAGCTGATCAACGTGGCCACCCAGGGCCACATCTGGGCGAGCACCTACAACCGGGAGGTGGACGATGTATTCGCCGTCCAGTCGGAGATCGCCGAGCGAACGGCCGAGTCCCTTCGCCTCCAGTTCGCCGCGCCGAGCTCGCCCGGCACCTCGCGTCGGTCCGCGCGGGCCCCGGGGGCCTACGACCTCTATCTGAAGGGGCTGGCCGCGGGGGGGATGCAGCATCAGGCCGCCGGGATCGAAGAATCGATGCGCTTCTTCGAACAGGCTACCCGGCTCGATCCCGAGTTCGCGGAGCCCTTCGCTTCCTGGGCCAACGAGTACGTGGTAGCGGCGGGAGACTACCTGCCGATGAAGGAAGCGATGCCCCGCGCCCGCGCGCTCGTCGCGCGTGCCCTGGAGCTCGACCCCGAATCCTCGGAGGCGCACGCGACGCTCGGGAACATCCTGTTCCAATTCGACCACAACTGGACCCCGGCCGAGGCCGAGTTCCGGCGAGCCATCTCCATCAATCCCAGTAACGTCACGGCTCACCGGTTCTACGGCTCCCTCCTCCTCGCGCTCGGGCGCTTCGAGGAGGCGAGGGAAGAGACGCGTCGAGATATGCGGCTGGACCCCGCCGGGCACGGACGCCACCGGCTGGCGTACGTCGAATTGTCGGCGGGAAATGTGGAGGTCGCCATCGAGCTGATGCGAGAGTACCTTCTGGTCGATCCTTCATCGGTGGGTGCCCGAACCTATCTGGGGTTCTGCTACCTGCAGGCGGGCCGGAGGGCCGAGGCGGTGAAGGAAGCCGACATCCCGTACGCCGGGATGGACGACATCCAGCGTTTCGACCACGCCCTCTTGCACGCGCTCGTGGGCCGTCCGGACGAAGCCCGGGCGGTGGCTGCGGAGGCGGAGAGGGGCGAAGCGAAATCGTATACCTCGAGGACCCACCTCGCGATGCTCTACTCGGCCCTCGGGGAAGGAAGGAAAGCCCTCGACCTCCTGGAACAGGACTACCAGGACGGTGAACGCGTGCTCTGGACCACGTTCCGGGGGATCTGGTTCGATCCGATCCGAGGCGACCCTCGGTTCGTCGCACTATTGCGGGAGTACGGACTTCCCATCGAGAATCTCCGCCGGCCAGCCTCCCCCGCCGGTTGATCCACGGACCAACTCGCCCGATTGGGTTTGGGAGCGGCGGCTGCCCGGAGATCCATGTAAAGGAAGCCCTGGACGACCGCCCCCTGGACGGTCATGGCGACCCGGGGTGCAATGTCCCTTACAACCGGGTGGGTTTCCGGAAGGGAAGCGCCACGAGACGCGCCGAGGTTGTCACCACGTGTTCCGCGAGCGAGGATTATCCGACGCGCGCTTGACTCACGAAGCCTGCGCAGCCACAAGCAGGCCGGCCCCGGCACCGAGCAGTTCGGGCCAGCGACCGGTTTCTTCCTCAAGCCGAAGCGCGTTTGCGTAAGCCCGAGGATCTCGTCGGATGTGCCGGAGAAGCTGCGGGTGATTCGAGAAATTTGGGCCGATCGCCATCTGGTCGATTGCACGCATTCCCGCTCGATCCAGCTCGCGGGCCAATTGACCCGGGCGTAGCCACGCAACTTCGAATCGTGCGAAGTGCAGGGGATCGTACGGCTGGTATCCCCGTCGGATAACGCTCCATAGGTAGTAACGAGCCGGATCTCGAAGGATGGTCTTCGCACCTGCCGGGGCGACAGGGAAGATTGTCATTGTATCCTGACTCGGGGTGTGAATCTCGAAGACAAGCTTACCCTCGGGGCGGAGTAGCCCGGCCAGGTTCTTCAGCACGGCTCCAACGTCCCGTGCGACGAAGGGCAGGACACCGAGAGCCACTACCCGATCGAATGAAGCACGAGTGAACGGCAGGTTCTCTAGGGATCCCTGAACGAACTGGGGGATCGAGCTACCCCTCCGATGACTCCGAAGGTTAGTTCGGCTGGCTTCGAGCATCGGCAGCGAAAGGTCGAATAGGACGAGCCTTCTGGAACGACAAGCAAGGAACGGACTGAACCGCCCCGCCCCGGGACCTATCTCGAGGCACGAACCGCGCCTTCCTGTGAAGTGTCGGTTGAGAAAACGCTGGACGAGTTCGAGTCGATACTGCCAGCCGACCGTCTGGCGATACCGCTGCCGTTCGCGAGCTACGCCGGACTCCCCGAAGTGTTCTAACAACCGGCGGTGCCGAACCCCGATCCGGTCGAACTTGCCACTTCGACCACGCCCGTGCGGGCCCCGCGCTCCAGCGGACTTCTCCTTCATCCCGATTGTCGCTCCAACGCGCGTGCCCTTCTTCAATGTCGCGGAGGCGGGAACTCGGTCACTGCCGGACCACTCGTGCAACGGGTGCCTTTCCAGCATGTCCGAAGGAATCAAGGCGTCCAAAGGCCTTGTGAATGCGTGACCGAGGACCCGTTGGCCCCGATCGACCGACGGTTGATACGGCGCTTCAGAGCCCGGCTTTCGCTGGTAGCCGCTTGGTTTCTCGTACTCGTCGTTGCCATTCTGTGGGCTGCCGTGGTCGGGGCCTGGGCGTCTATCATCGTCAGCTTGCCGGCCATGGGATTTGGGCTGTACGTCCTCGACAGGTTCTGGAGTGGTGAGAGCGAAGGTCAACCCTTGCCGCCTGGCCCGCAGGAAGCAAGGTAACGCGTGGCAGGGGATCATCGTCCCACGGTCCGAGGCCGAGGAAGCCTTTAGGCCGCTGGAATCGTGCCGCTTGGCATGGCGATTGATCGAGAGAAGAAGCTCGCTGAATTCGTTGAAGCATTCGACGGCTACATGGCCCACTTGAAGATTCTCCAGAAGAAGCTCGAATCTGGAGGTAAGGACTCAAGATCGTTCTACCCATTCGTTGAACGGGACGAGAACCAGCGGCTCACGGCGTTCCGGCTCGCCGAGGCCGAGGTCTTCGGAGAGAAGTAGTCGGCGCCAAGCCGCGCGTCGGCCCTTCGCGTGGGGGCTTAGAGCCTATCCGGAAACCCCTTTCGAGTCGAGCCCGAGCTTGACCCCGTGACCCGCCAAACGTTCTGAGTGCTC
>Ga0209415_10013659_pt1 | contig 13364 bp, 12 predicted proteins | sample PeaSoiSIISIP2007_FD_187696 | JGI IMG/M metagenome (GOLD analysis project Ga0209415, IMG submission 187696) | Peat soil microbial communities from Weissenstadt, Germany - SII-SIP-2007 (SPAdes) (version 2) | ecosystem: Environmental > Terrestrial > Soil > Wetlands > Peat | place: Germany... | reverse complement strand
CTGGGCGGTCCCGCGGGCGAGGTGTTGGGTCCGACGCCGCCGGCGAGGCCCCCGCTCCCTGTCGTCCCGCCCTGGAAGATGTGAATCCGCCCCGGACCGTCGGCGCCGGGCTCGTACTCCGCCGGATCCATGCCCATGCGAACGAAGAGGCACTCGAGCGTGTCGGCCCCACCCGTCGAGACGGCGAAGTTCGGGATGTCCCCCTCCACGTGACTTCGTGGCAGTCGCAGCGACCGGTCAATCTGTGGATTGTCCTCGCACGCGGTGACGGTCGGAATCGTGAACAGCCGGCGCCACTTCCCGAGCTGGACCACAAGGGGGACCGCCGTGCCCGCAGGCACGTTCGTCAGCCGGAAGGTACCGTCGACCGCCGTCACCGCGCTGGTCTCCGGTGAGGCGTAGAGGCTGGCGCACGAGCCACACGGTTCTCCCGGCGGAAGGAGCGGCAGCGGCGTCACGCCGGGGACGTAGACCGCCGCCCCGTAGACGGGATTGAAGTTGCCGGGGTCGTAGACCTTCCCGCTGATGCTCGTTGTCTTGCCACCTGCGCAGCCCGGCGAGCTCGTGTCCGCGGACGTCGGACCGCCGTCTCCCGGGCCGGAACCAGCCTCCACGACGACCGTGGCGTCGGGCACGCCGCCATCCGGGCCCGCGCATTCGCACGCCGCGACGCCCCCGTCGGAGCCGCAGACCTCGACGCCCGGGCAGCCTCCCGGGCCCGTGCAGGCCACCGCCGAGCCGGACGTGCACGCGCTCCCCGGCGTGACGGTGAACGGTGAGCCTCCGCAGCGCATCGTGGCACCGGCAATCGAAGCGAGCGCCATCGAGGCGAGCCAAGCTGAAGCGCGGAGTCGCACCAACAAGAAGCATCACGCTTCGAGGGACCGCAGTCAACGCCGCCGGGCTCGGCCCGAGAGCCGGGCGACCCGCGCCAATTCACAGGCTCCCGCGGACCAGGATCCATCCGGGCGACAGGACCAGCGCCGTACCTGGGGCCCCGCCGCTCCTAGGCAACGAGAGGACGAACAGCGTCGCTCCCGCTCCGGCGCCCAGCAGGCCCATCACCAGCCCGAAGTTGGCCACTGCCTGCTGGGTCTTGCCCGACGAGATCTCCCCGGATTTGTCCGGTGGACACGGGCCGCCGCTGCAGTCATTTTGCAGGCCGTTGTACGTCGACTTCGCCATCAAGCCCGAGACGGCGAAGGTCACCAATCCGGCGGCACCAACACCCCCTGCCACATAGGCCCAGGTTCGCAAGGGCACCGGGTTCTCCGGGGGGGCGGGGGGAGGCGGCGCCTCGGGGGGCGGAGGAGGCGGCGCCGGCGCGGCACCGGGCAGAGGCTCGCCGGACTGCGCATCGATCGTGAGGGCCGTCCTCGCTCCCTGCGCGAGGGTGACCGAGGCCTTCACGGGCGCGTGCCCCGGCGTCTCCACGATGACATCGGTCACCCCGGCCACGGCCGGCGCCGGCTCGCTCCAGGCTGCGCGACGAATCTCCTCGCCCCCGACGGTCACGCGCGTCGCGTCCGTGGGGTTGGTGATCGTGAGTGACACGAAGCCGAGGAGCGGTTCGAGCTCCCCGCGCTCGATCGCGGCGGCGTCGTTCGCGAGCTTGTATCTGTTGTCGCTGGCGCTGAGCTCCTTGGCCTCGACCGCCGTGCGCCCGAACTCCGCATAGGCGGGGACGAACCGGCCCATCGCCCGGAGACAGCGCCCTATCTGCAGGCGCGTGTTCGGGCTCGCCACGATGTCATGCGACGCGCGGAACTCGACGAGCGCGTCCGCGAAGCCCTTCCTTGCGAAGAGCTCCTTGCCGCGCGCGAACCGCGCCTGGGCCTGCTCCCGCTGCACCGGGCTCGCGTCCGAGGGAAGGACGCCGTCGGCGCGGGCGGGTGGGGCGTGCCCGAGCAGAAGAGCCGCGACGGAAAGGCAGACCCACCGGTGGATACGCATTCAGATCCCTTGGGGATCGTACTTGATAATCGGCCGGGGTTTCGAGGAAGCCGCAGGCGAGGGAGGGGGAGTGGAGGCTGCACTGGCCGAGGCGGGGGGCGTGAGCTCCGTCGGCGCCGCGGGAGAAGTGGCGCCGGGCTCGGCGGAGGCCGTGGGCGCCGGCTCGAGCTTCGCGGCCTGGCCTGGGGTTGCGGCGGCCGGCGGGGACGCCGAAGCGGAGTGGACCAGCGTCGAGACGGACTGCGCCGTGGCGGGCGCCGGTCTCTCGCCGGGGGCGGAACCCCCGAACCCCAGCCAGGCCAGCAGGCCGACGAGCACGAGGACGACGGGACCGGCCACGGCACCGTAGACGAGGGCGCGACTCCGTCGCGACGTGGCGGGCTCGTCCAGGCTGGCAAAGACGGACGGCACGAGAGGGCCGGGGACCGCCGCTTCGTTCAGAAGAGGAGGCTCCGCGGGCGTCGCGGCGGGCGGTTCGGGCGGCCCGGCGGCGCGTGCCGGCAGGGCATCGGCCGCCATCGCCGCCATCGCCAGCAGCTCGCGGGGCACCGCGGGCGCGGGCGGCATCGGGGTCGGCGCCGGAATCGGCAGGACCTCGATCAATCCGCCGACAGTTCGCGGGCGCGGCTCCGTCGGCGGCTCACTCGACATGACGACGGGGATGCTGTCCGTGGCGATCGACGTCCCGGCCGGCGGCGGCGGAGGTCGTGTCGTCGTGAGGGACGTCGGCGAGGGGCTGGGCGTCGACGACGAGGGGGCTTCGACGTCCACGGCGATCTCCCGCGGTCGGACGGTGGCGGGGTCGTCCCCGAGCGCCGGGGCGCCGCGCTCCAGTTCCTCCCGTCTCTTCCGGATGCGATCGCCGAACCCGGCGCGAACGAGGGCCGCTACGCGCAGCGAGGGCACCAGCTTGACCCCTGCGATCCGCTTCAGCTCCATCGCCATCGCCGACGCCGACGGGAAGCGCTTGTCGGGCTCTACCGAGAGCGCCCGTGCGACGACGTCCACCAGCGGCGCGGACCAGGGAGCCTCCTTCCTTGCTTCCGCCCGCGGCACCCGGCCGCTCAGCAGCGTCGTGACGATCGCCGAGGGCTGCGTGTTGGGGAAGAGCGGCCGGCCGCACAGGGCCTCCCAGAGCATGACGCCGACGCTGTAGACGTCGGCCCGGGCGTCCGCTGCGTCGTCGGCAAGGAGCACCTCCGGCGCGAGGTAGGCGTTTCCGGCGTGCCCAGGGCGAGCGGCGGAGCGGACGCGAGACACGGCGATCACGCGCGACACGCCGTCCGAGCCAACCACGACGTGCGCGGTCGACAGCGCGCCGTGGACGAGCTTGAGCGGTTGGCGCTTCGCGTCTCGCACGCCGTGGATGGCGCCGAGGCCCGACAGCACGTCGACGAAGATGCGGAGCGCGATCTCGAGCGGCACGGGCGTGGAGCCCGAGGCGAGCTCGGCCCAGCGGACACCGTCGACGAACTCGCTGGCGACGATCACCTCGTCTCCGCGAACGACGACGTCGCGGACGCGCGCGACATTGGCGTGCTCGAGCGTCGCCAGCCGCTGCGAGTCGCGCACCCAGTCCGCGATCTCGCCGTCGTCCACGCCGTCTCCGCGGGACACCTGGGATAGGACGACGAGCCGGGTGCCTCCGTCAGGCAGCGCCTCCAGCGCGGCCCAGGTGGGGATCGCGTCTTCCCCCAGCTCGCGCAGGCGCCGGAACCGCTGCGCGGGAGGGGCCTCACTGGCGTCGGGCGAGGAGGGGGCCGCCACGTCGGGCAAGAGTACCGTTCAATTCGTCGCGAGAACAGCCGCTCCGTCGATCTGGCCCGCCTCGAGACGGTCGAGCACGGCGCCGGCTTGGTCGATTCGGTGGACCTCGACCGTCGTGCGAATGGGGATCTCGGCGGCGAGGGCGAGCAGCGCCAGCGCATCGCTCCGCGTGAAGTTGGCGACGCTCCGGAGCGAGCGCTCCCACCAGAGGTCGTCATAGGAGAACTGCGGGATGCGGTCGAGATGGATGGCGTTGACGGCCACCGTCCCGCCGCGCTCGAGCGCCCGAAGGGCCGAGACGACCACGTCCCCCGACGGTGCGAAGGTCACCGCGGCGTCGAGCGCGACGGGCGGGGAGGCTTCGTAGCCCCCGGCCCATTTCGCGCCGAGGTCGAGGGCTCGTCGTTGCTCGCGCTCCGATCGCGTGCAGACGTAGACGTCGCATCCCCAGTGGCGCGCGATCTGGATCGCGATGAGCGCGGAGGCTCCGAAGCCGTAGAGGCCGATCCGGCCGCCCTTCTCTATTCCACTCACCACGAGGGCGCGATAGCCGATGACCCCACCGCAGAGGAGAGGGGCCGCCTCGAGGTCGGTGAAGCGATCCGGTAGCGACAGCGCGAAGTCGGCGCGCGCAAGCAGGCGCGTCGCGTATCCGCCGTCGAGGTCCCATCCGGTGAAGCGCGCCTGGGCGCAGAGGTTCTCCCGGCCCCGCAGGCAGTGCGCGCACTTGCCGCAGGCCTCCGCGAGCCAGGCCACGCCGACACGGTCGCCGACCCGCCACTGGCCCACCTCGGGGCCTATCGCCGCGACGCGCCCGACCGCCTGGTGTCCGGGCACGATGGGCAGACGGCGCGGGGCGAGATCGCCGCGGCAGAGCTGCAGGTCGGTGCGGCACACGCCGCACGCCGTCACGTCGACGGCGATCTCCCCCGTCGCTGGCTCCATGTCGGGCACATCGATCGCACGCAACGCGGACGGCCCGCGACCGGGCTTCTCGAGGAGCATGGCGCGCATGGGCGATCAGCCTCGCCGGCCGGGCTTCACGAGCGGTATGGCTTCGCCGGGCTGAGTCGCCCGGGGATCCATGACCACGGTCCCCATCGGTCCCGTTCGCGGGACCGGTGGCGGACGCTCCGGAGCGGGCGGCAAGCAGCCGACGAACCGCGCCGCGTGTGCCAGCGCGCCGCGCATCTCCGTCGCGGAGGACCAGCGCCGCTCCCGCTCGAAGCACAGCGCTACGTCGACCAGCCGCGCGAGCGCGGAGGGCGCCCCGGGCCAGACCTCGAGGAGCGAGCGGGCCGGGCGAGTCGCGGCGAAAATCGTGGCTTCCATCGGGGTTCGAGCCTCGTGCACCTCGCGACCCGACAGGAGCGTGAACATGACCGCGCCCACCGAGTAGATGTCCGTCCGGGAATCGATCTCGCGAATGCGCCCGCCCGCCTGCTCGGGCGCGACGAACTCAGAGGTCCCCATCATCTGCCCGCTCACAGTCATGCGCTCCTCGAGGAGGAGCCGGGCGATGCCGAGGTCGAGGACCTTGAGCGTCTGCTCCAGGGTGACAAAAAGGTTGTCCGGCTTGATGTCTCTATGAACGATTCCCTGGGCGTGGACGGCCTCGAGCACGTCCAAGAGCGCGCTGGCTATCTCGACCACGCGCCTCGCGGGGAGGACGCGACCGCTTGCCTCCCATTCCGCCGAGATCGTGCGTCCCTTCAGGAGCTCCATCACGAGGAACGTGGAGCCGTCGTCGTCCACGTCGTCGTCGAGCACGCGGACCAGGCCCGGGTGCTGAACCTTGTTGGCGATGTACCCCTCGCGGAGGAATCGGGCGCGGACGTCCTCGCGCCGGGAGAGCTCCTCGTGAAGCAGCTTGATGGCCACGCGCATGCCGTTTCGATGCGCGGCCTCGTAGACGGCGCCCATGGCGCCCACGCCGAGCAGGTCGGTCAGGGTGTACTTGCCTCGGCGCAGCGACGTCCCCAAGCGGCGGCGCGAGCGCTCGGCGAGCTGGGTGTACTCGTCGGTCATGATGACGTGAGCCGATCCTATCCCGAACTCCTCCGCATTCCCGCGGTACGCGTCCCCGTCCCTACGGGTGCCGCCCGCGCACGAGGTCCGCGGCCTTCTCGGCGATCATGATCGTCGGCGCGTTCGTATTGCCGCCTGGGATCGTCGGCATGATCGAGGCGTCGATGACGCGGAGCCCGGGCACGGCGCGCACGCGCAGTTCGGCGTCCACGACCGCGAGCGGATCGGTGCCCATCTTGCAGGTGCCGACCGGGTGAAAGATGGTATTCGCGCTCCGGCGGATGGCGTCGCGCACCTCCGCGTCGCCACGGGCCCCCGCGGCGAGGCCGAGGGGCTCGCCGCGGGCGCGGTCCAGCGAGCCGTGGTGGGCCACCTCCTTGGCGAGCTTCACCCCCTCCACCAGGAGGTCCAGGTCCTCCTGCGCCGAGAAATACCTGGGGTCGATCGCGGGCGGGTCGGCGGGGTTGCGGGTCCGGAGCTTGATCTCGCCGCGGCTCGACGGATAGATGAGCGTCGGCAGGAGGGAAAACGCGTGGCCCTTCGGCGCGAAGATCTCGTCGTCGAACGACAGCTGGTCGCTCCCGACCGGGAGGAAGTGAAACTGCAGGTTCGGCCGCGGCTCGCCGGGGCGCGTTCGAACGAAGCCGCCGCTCTCGCATACGTTGGAGGCGAGCGGTCCACGTCGGGTCAGAAGATATCGTCCGAGCCACCCGAGGAGGTTGAGCGGCGTGACCCCGCCGGTCATGCCGGACTTGTCGCGATAGGCGACGGAGACGAGGAGGTGGTCCTGCAAGTTCTTGCCCACGCCCGGTACGTCGGCCACCACGTCGACGCCCGCCGCCCGCAGGTCGTCGGCAGGGCCGATGCCCGAGAGTAGCATCAGGTGCGGCGAGCCGATGGCGCCTGCCGCCAGGAGGACCTCGCGCCCGGCTCGCGCCATGTCGTCCCTCCCACCGCGACGGTACCGGACGCCGGCGGCGCGGCCTCCCTCGATCACGAGGGAGGTGACGAGCGAGTCCGCGTGCACCGTGAGGTTTCGTCGCGAGTGCGTGGGCGACAGGAAGCCGAGGGATGTGCTGCAGCGCACGCCGTCGCGGATGGTGGCCTGGTGGCGCCCCATGCCCTCCTGCTCGGCGCCGTTGAAGTCACGGTTCTCGCGGACGCCCAGCGCCTGCGCAGAGGCCTGCACGAGCAGCTCGCTCATCGGGTTCGCCACCACGTCGCTCACGTCGAGTGGCCCGCCGGTGCCGTGGTACTCGTCGGCCCCGCGCGAGTTGTTCTCGGAGCGCTTGAAGTAGGGCAGGACGTCGGCGTAGCCCCAGCCCGCGTTCCCTGCGTCGCGCCACGCGTCGTAGTTGTCGCGGTGCCCGCGCATGTAAATCATGTAGTTGATCGAGCTGGTGCCGCCGAGGACCTTGCCGCGCGGCCAGTGCATCCGGCGCCCGCCCATGTGCTCTTGCGGCTGGGTGAAGAAGGTCCAGTCGAAGCGCCGACGCCACAGCTGCCCGACCAGACCGGGCGCGCGAACCAGGAGCGCGTCGTCGCTACCGCCGGCCTCCAGCAGAAGGACGCGGGTGTCGGGGTCCTCCGTCAGTCGGTTTGCCAGGACGCACCCGGCCGAGCCCGCCCCCACGATGATGTAGTCGTACATGGCGGTGCATCCTACTCGCCCCGCTCGGGGAGGGCAGGCCCTGCCGCCCTCCTCGGTGAAACGGACGCAGGGCGGTCAACGGGGCGCCGTGGATGGGGCGGGCTGGGGATCCAGGTCGGGGACGGCCTTGCCCGGCTCGACGGGGACCTGGATGAACCCCTTGGCCGACGCCCGATGACAGTCGTTGCATGCCGCCGCCGCACGCTGGAAGGCGACGGCGAAGGCCACGCGGTCCCCCGAAGCGGCGGATCTCTTCAGCTCGGGCGCGTCGGTCTCGAGGAAGGCCCTGGCCATCGCGGGGATGTGCGCGGTCGGCCCCTCCTTGGGCATGTCCGCGTTCGGCACGTCGCTCTCGAACAGCTCCTCGATCTCGCCGGCCTCGAACTCGGCAAGCTCGAAGCGGCCCGCGCTCGCCGCCCGTCCGGCGATCTCGAACCGTCGCGCGACCTGGACCATCACGTTGCCGAGGCTCTCCCTGGGTGGGGCCGCCGCCGAGGGCGCGCCCGAGGCGGCTCCCGGCGGGGAAGCGCCCCCGCGCGAACAGCCGGCCACGAGGGCGGCCGTGACGAGAAACGACGCGCGGGAGGCTTGGCACGTGGCAGGGGAGAGCATTGCTTCGAGGCGGCTCGGGTCTCTTCGATCTAGGCTTGCGCTGACCCGCTACTCCTATCATGCGCTCGCATCGAGGCCCCCGCCTTGCTCTCCTCGCGGCCCCGGTGGTCGCCTCGCTCACGCTTGCCACGAGCGCGCGGGCGTATCGTCCGTTCGACGGGACGGACGCGGACGTTGCGCCGCAGGGCGACTTCGAGCTGGAGCTCGGGCCCGTGCACTGGTACTCGCAAGGTCCCGCGCACTACCTCATCGCCCCCGCCACGGTGCTCAACCTCGGGTTCGCGCCGGGCTGCGAGATCGTGGCGGATCTGCAGAACTTCGTCGCCCTCGACGGGTTGCCCGGCCAGGCGAGCGACCGGCTGCTCGACACCGACGTGTTCCTGAAGATGGTCCTCGTGCGCGGCTCGATGCAGGGTGCCGGCCCGGGGCCGAGCTTCGCGCTGGAGCTCGGACCGCTCCTCCCGAACGTCCACGGGGTCGACGGTCTCGGCGCGTCGCTCAACGCGATCGTCACGCAGCGCTGGAAGGACATCACGATCCACGTCGACGACTGGGCCGAGCTCACGCGAGGCGACCTGCACCTCGACTGGTTCACGGGCATGATCCTCGAGGGGCCGTTCGAGGCGCGCGTGCGACCGGTGGGCGAGCTCTTCGTCGAACACGAGTTCGTCGCGAACGTCACCACGTGGTCGGCCCTGGCCGGCGGGATCTGGCACGCGGGCGAGGAGCTGGACCTCGACATGGGGCTGCGCATTGCGCGCGTGGGCGATGAGCGTGCCGCCGAGGTGCGCCTCGGCTTCACGTGGGCCCTCGGCGTCTGGCGCGAGTGAGACCCGCAGTCCTGGCGTTGCCGCGCATTTCCTGCGCCCCCCGGAGCCGCTGGTTCCGCGACGCCTTTGCCGCTGCGAGCGCGATTTGCCGGTCATCGCTCGAGATCTCGGGCTCGGCCAGAGATTTGCTCAGCCGTTGCGACAGCCATGCTGACCATCCCATCCCACAGCGCCAAGGCCCTCTTGAAGTTGTGCGCGCGCTCGATCGCCCGGAGGAGGGCCCCGGCCAAAGTCCGGTGGCTGCCCTCGATCGTCGCCATCGCCGTCGCGTTCGTCGCATACTTCTCCGCGACGCGCGACGCCGGCGCCGTCCCCAGCTTCGCCCGGAAGTACCAGACGAGCTGCCAGACGTGCCACACGATCTTCCCCGTCCTCAACCCGTTCGGCGAGGCGTTCCGTCGCGACGGCTACCGCTTCCCGAGCCAGAGCGGCAGCGAGGACAGCGATACCGTGAAGACGAACATGATTCCGCTCGGCCAGGAGGAGTACAAGAAGACCTTCCCCGACACGGTCTGGCCGGACAAGATTGCCGATGCGGTCCCGTTCTCGGTGATGGTCAACGGCGGGATGCCCATCAACCTGCCGGGATCCGCCGCGGAGAGCAGCGCGGGGAACACGTTCACCTGGGGCGGCGTCATCGGCGAGCTTCACATCTTCGGGGCGGGCTCGTTCAACGACACCCTCACGTACATGACGCAGGTCACGCTCGAGTCCGACTTCGGTTCGCCCGCGGGCACCTTCGACATCGAGACGGCGTACCTCTTGTGGAACGATATCGTCGGACCGCGCCACGCGCTAAACCTCTGGGTGGGCCGCCTCTGGGCGCCCCAGCTCACGAGCTTCGGCCTGCACAGCGACTACCTGAACGACTCGGTCATGCCGGCCGTCTCGGTGGCAGGGCTCTACAATCCCAGCGGGGGCTTCACCCTCGGCCTCGGCCACTACGACGGCGCAGAGGTCAACGGCATCCTGGCGCACCGCTTCAACTACGCCATCGGGTGGGTCGCCTCGTCCACCGCATCGGGCCTGATGATGCCCAACGCCGCGGACGCATACGCACACATCGGCCTGAAGTCGGGAGGCGTCGCGCTCGACGGCGAGGGCAAGTACGGCCCCAACGCGCCCGACCCCCGCAAGCCGTGGGCGGAGAAGGCGATCACCTTCGACCTCTTCGCGTACCATGGGTTGCAGCGGCTCGACAACGGCACGGGGACCATCACGGGTGGCGCTCCAACGGCCGTCCAGCAGGACGATAGCCTCAACGCCGTCGGGGCCGTCATTCACGCCCAGTGGGACTCGCTCATCGTGACCGGGGGAGCCCAGGTCGAGATCCATAGCCAGCCGTACCAGGGCACCTCGGCGACGGCGGGCGCGATGGGGATGGGGGTGACCAACGGCACGCCCAACACGAGCGGCGCCACGTCGACCGTCGCATACGGCGAGATCGACTACGTGGTCTGGCCCTGGTTCGTCCCCGGGGTACGCGGCGAGTTCACCAACGCGCCGGTGGCGGGCGGGAACACCGCGCAGTTCCTGCGCATCATCCCGGGCATCGCGATGCTCGCGCGGCCCAACATCAAGGTGGTCGTCACGGGCGACCTCGAGTGGGGCCAGAACCTGCCGGTCGTCGGCTCGTGGGCTCCCGGCGGCGGCCTCGTGGTGCCGCCGACGTCGCCGACGGGCGCGTCGACGAACAAGTTCGAGGCAGAGCAGATCAACGTGACCCTGGCCGTCGCCTACTGAGCGGAGAGATGAACATGAACAGGATCCTGAGTCTGTCCCTCCTCGTGGCCGTTGGCCCCCTCGCGTCGCTCCTGGCGTGCGAGGGCGAGCCCCCGGTCATGGCTCCAGAGAATCCGCCGGGTGCGGTCGCCCCGGCGCCCCCGGCGTCGGAGGTCGTGACGGCGGAGGCCCCGCCTCCGTCCGCGACGATGAGCGCGTGCCCACCGCCTCCCTGCGCGCCTGCCGCCTCATCGGCCGTCGCGTCGAGCACCCCGGCGGGCTCCCCTTCGGCCTCCGGGAGCGCGGCGCCACTGCCGGTTCCGCCCACCTCGGTCCCGCGCGGCAACATCATCGGGACGGTGAGCGTCAAGCCCGCGGCGATGGCAGGGCAGGCAATCGTCTACCTGGAAGACGGCCCCGTCGAGGACCAGCCCGGGCACCTGCAGACAGTCACCATCGCCAACCAGAAGATGAACTTCATCCCGTTCGTCTCGGTGGCTGCGGTGGGCGCCAAGGTCGTCTTCTCGAACGAGGACCCCTTCCCGCACAACGTGTTCTCCCCCGACGTCGATCGCTTCAACATGGGCAACATCCCGCAGAACGGCGCGCACGTGCGCACGTTCAAGACGCCGGGCGCTTACTCGCTCCTTTGCAACCTGCACCCCGGCATGCTCGGGTACCTGCTGGTCACCCCGTCGGCCTGGTTCGCACGGACGGACGCGAAGGGGCACTTCATCATGAAGCACGTGCCTTCGGGCACCTACAAGATGACGGCGTGGGCGCCGCGCTTGCCCCCGGTGACGCAGTCGGTGAACGTGGCCGAGACCGACGTGACGACGACCTTCGATCTGCATCGATGAAAGGACCAGGTTTCATGCGAACTCTTACGATTCCGATCATGATCGCCGCCCTCGCGGCGAGCACCGGGTGTAGCAAGGCCGAGAAAGAGGCGCCCCCGGCGGCGACGACGATGGCTCCGGCGACACCGCTCCCCCCGGCTCCCAGCGCCGCGCCGAGCGCGAGCGCGGCGCCCGTCAAGGCGGCCCAGCACGTGGAGCTCGCGGTCCAGAGCGTCGCCAACACGATGACGTTCGACAAGACGGCGCTGACCGTCCCCACGGGGGCGGAGGTGCACCTGACGCTCAAGAGCAACTCGACCATGGCGACCCTCCCCCACAACTGGGTGCTCGTGAAGCCCGGGACGGAGGCCAGCGTCGCCGCCGGAGGCCTGAAGTACGGGGAGCCGGCCGGGTACATCAACATGGCCGACAAGGATATGCTCGTGCACACGCCGCTCGCGAAGCCCGGCGAGACGACGGAGGTGACCTTCACCGCGCCGGCCCCCGGCGCCTACCCGTACATCTGCACGGTCCCCGGTCACTACATGATGATGAAGGGCGTGCTCACCGTCACGCCGTGATCCGATTGCTGGCGTTCGTGGTCGTCACGGTGGGCTGCGCGGGGGCCTCCGTGCCCCTTGCGCCGGTGGCTCCCGTTGCACCGGCGGTCCCGGGCGTGGCGGTCGTCCCGGCGGCGCCGCCCCCCGTGCCCGTCGAGGCCCCCGTCCCGGACGGAGCGACGTCGCCCGTCGCAGCGGTCCCGTCGCCGCCCACCTGGGAGACGATCTTCGCGCGCTACTTCGGGCCCGGGACGGCGGGCGCGTGCGGTCAGCCCGGCAAGTGCCACGCCCAGGCGATGGCCGACGCCGCGTCCTCGTACGCGTGGCTCACGCAGCGCGGATACATCGCCGGGACCCAGTCGCCCCTGGTCAGCCCGCTCAACTCCTGCCTGCGATGGTTCGGGGGCAACATGCCCCCTCGCGGGGCCGCGAACGACGAGGCGATCCGCGACCTGCAGGCCTGGGTCGCCGCTGGCGCCGCGGACAGGTGATGCGCTGGCTCACGGGGCCGAAGCCATCAATCCGCGCCAGCCTCCGCTCCCGCCTCGGCCTCGAGCTGCGTGCAGTTCGGAGTGTTCGGCACCTGGAAGGACACGATCGGCAGGCTGCGCAGGAACTGCACGACCGCCCAGGCGGATGTCGCGTCGAGCCCCCCGTCGTCGATGTGTCCCCATCGCGGCATGGGCGGGCAGAGGGGCATGCCCTGGTTGTCGATGCCGTTGAGGATGGCGTTCTCGATCTGGTCGTCGGTCCAGCAGCCAAGCCCCGTGGCGGGGTCGGAGGTGAGGTTCGGTGGATAGGCCGTGCCGCCTTCGGTCGTCGGCGAAGGCACGCCGTCGAAGGTGCCCTCGAAGTTCTCGCCGTGGCACTTGACGCAGTTGCGCGACTGCACGACCTGCTGGCCAAGCGCGACCTGTGCGCCGTCGAGGGCGCCGGAGTCGACGGCGCAGCTGGCCTCGACGGCCGTAGCGTCGAAGCCGGAGTCGGAGCCGGCGTCGGTTCGAGCGCGAGCCGGGGGCTGGCTCGCCACGCCGTCGCTCCGGCACGCGGCCATACCGGCCCACTCCGCAGGCACCAGCAGGAGGGTGAGAACGAAGCCGCGCAGGGCGGGAGGAGATCGTTTCAGCATCGCAGTCGTCAGGTGGATTCTCACGAGAGTTTCGCCCCGAGAGGGAGGCGAGACTGGAAGAGGTCCGTCCGAAGGACCAGAAGCGGGGCCGCATCGGCGAGGAGCAGAGCTCGGAGGTGCTCGGCCATGCGATGCGCGCTCGGGCCCGAGGTGAGGCGTATCGTTCCCGGCGCGTGAACCGTGACCATGCCACGAACGGTGATGTCGGTCCGCACGAGGGCGCCGTCCAGTATCGACAGGGTCATCAGGCTCATCGGCGGCGCCGGCACGCCC
>Ga0209415_10013658_pt1 | contig 13364 bp, 13 predicted proteins | sample PeaSoiSIISIP2007_FD_187696 | JGI IMG/M metagenome (GOLD analysis project Ga0209415, IMG submission 187696) | Peat soil microbial communities from Weissenstadt, Germany - SII-SIP-2007 (SPAdes) (version 2) | ecosystem: Environmental > Terrestrial > Soil > Wetlands > Peat | place: Germany... | reverse complement strand
CCGTGGTAGCCCTGGATCATCACGCGGCGGTTGTACTTGAAGCCGGCGAGGATCGCGAGCGTCACGTCCTTGTTGAACAGATAGTCGGGATCGATGTCGGGGACGTGCTCGTCGGGCCTGGAGTAAGCCGGCACCTCGAGATCGCTGTCGATGCCGAAGACCTGGCGCACCGAGACCTTCAAATCGGGAAGGCCGGGCAGCTTGGCTTCAGCAGCCGTCGGGGATTGCGCTCGCATCGTCGAGGGCCTTCGCGAAAATCAGGTTGCAGGAATTGCGGGAGGCGCGCTGCAAGGCTTACACCATCCCCGCTTGCTTCAGATAGTTATAAGCTTGGATAACCTCGCGCAACTTGTCGGCGGAGCGCGGGTCTCCGCCGTTGGTATCGGGGTGGTGGATCTTAACCAGCTCCTTGAAGCGGGCCTTGATCTCGATGCGCGTTGCGCCGCCCGGGAGGTTGAGCGTCTGCAGGCTTTTGCGCTCGAGCGGCTTGAGCGTCCGGCGCTCCTCGACCGGAGCCTGACGCGCCGCGCGTGCGCGCCATGCGAAAAAGCCGTGCGGATCCTGCGCGCGCCAACCAGACGGGCGCGGAGCGGCGCTGCCGTTGGCCTCGCAGGCGCCCTGCTTTGACTTGTTCGACAGGTTGAGCCCGACGTTCCAGGTCGGGCGGTGACCGGTGATGGCGTCCTTCTGGAAATCCTCGACTTCGCGATCGTTCATGCCATCGAAGTAGTTGTAGGAGGCATTGTATTGGCGCACGTGATCGATGCAGAAAAGATAGTATTGGCCATCGCAGCCACGCCCCCGGGGAGCGCGGTAAAGGCCCGGCGACCGGCACCCCTTCCACTGACAGCAGGGCCGTTCCTCGCGCGCCTGCTCGGCGCGCTGTCGCTTGGGCGCGACGCGGATGCTGTCGAAATATTTGGAGTCGAGCTTCATCGAGTGAAGTATGATCTCAGCCCAGTCGCCGCACAAGCAGCGAAGGTTCGCCGGCACAGAGCAAATTTTTCACAGCGCAATGAGTCGACCATTAATGGGCCTTGAGACGAGGATGCGCGAAAAGCTGATGGTCGCCCTGCGTCCGGTGCGCCTCGACGTGGTCAATGAGTCGCACCTTCACGCCGGACACCGCGCCTCGCCAGAGACGGGCGAGAGCCATTTCCGCGTGCTGATCGTCTCGGAGGCGTTCGCCGGCAAGACGCGCGTCGAGCGCCATCGGGTGATCAACGAGATTCTGGGTGACGAGCTGAAAGGTGGAGTGCACGCGCTTGCAATCAAGGCTTGCGCTCCGGGCGAGCCACTCGGCTGAGGACCGCTTAGAAGAAATAGTGCTTAGAAAAAGTTGTGCTGAAAACAGTCTCGCCCCCGCAATGCTGCGAGGGCGAGGCAGTGACGACGGCTGCTAGCCGCGTCGAGAGGTGCTCACCACCACCAGCGGCGCCAATGGCGGCGATGGTGCCAATGGCGGCGCCAATAGACCTGCTCAACCGAAGCATTGGCCGGAGCGGCGTTGGTGAGCTTGCCCAGGGCGACGCCCGAAGCGGGAGCGGCCTGTGCGCTGCCGAAGGCAGCGAAGCAGGCAAGCGCGCCTGCAGCAACGGCTAGGGGAATCATTTTCGTCATGACGGTTCCTTCCATTTCTCTGTGCGTTACCTACTCGCCAACTCGAGAGAACACCGCACACATATGCATCCTCCCGGCGTGAGCCTTCAATAGATTCAGGGGATGCGCCTGAACCTAAGCTGAACGGAACGCTTCCCGCTACCAACAAACGGTAAACATGCACATGAGCTATGTTTTCTGCGGCTCTGGGCTGCTCGTCTGCTTGCCCCGGGATGTGGCTCCGACCGCCGGGCTAATGCGCAGCGCGGCGATTTTGTTCCTGGTTTTACGCAGGATTTCGAATCTATACCCGTAAAATGTGAAAACTTGTCCGGGCTCGGGGATGGTTTGGGCCTCGTGGATGACCAGGCCGGCGATCGTGGTAGCCTCCTGGTCGGGAAGGTTCCAGTTCATCTGACGATTGAGATCGCGGATTGCCACGGTGCCGTCGACGTTGACGGTCCCGTCCGGCTGCGGACGAATCGCGGCTTCGTGCGTATCGTGCTCGTCTGCGATCTGGCCGACGATCTCCTCGAGGATGTCCTCGAGTGTGATCAGGCCCTGCACCTCGCCGTACTCGTCGACGACGAGCGCCATCTGCGCCTTGCGCTTCAGGAACTGGTTGAGCTGGGCTTTGAGCGGCGTGGTGTCGGGAACGAACCACGGCTCGACGGCGAAGCTCATGATGTCGAGCTTGGAGACATCCCAGCCCGAACGGCCGAGCGCGGAAAACAGATCCTTGGTATGCAGCACGCCGACGATGTTCTCGGGCTCGTCCTTCCAGACGGGGACGCGCGTGTACTGCGTGCGCAACAGGTCGTCGACGATCTTCTGCGGTGACTCGTCGGCGTCGATGGTTTCCATCTTGGTTCGATGCACCATGATGTCGGACACCTGCAGGTCGCGGAGGTCGAGCACGCCGCCAAGCATGTCGGCGTCGTGGCGCGCGACCGTGCCTTCCTTGGTTTGCAGCTCGATCGTGCCGCGGATCTCTTCGTGCGCCGCGAGGATGTTGGACTCGTCGTCGCCCTTGCCAGGGGTAAGCTTCAAAAGTTGCCGGACGATGAACTCGATCGCGACCGTGATCGGATTTAGCACCACGATCACGATCCGCATCATGGGAGCGACGAGGAGCGCGACGCGGTCCGAGTACGCGAGCGCGTAGGTCTTCGGCAGCACCGCCGCGAATACGACGATCAAGAACGTGATGACTACGGTGGCGTAGACCACGCCGACCTCGCCCACGAGCACGACGGCAAGGCCGGAGGCGAGACCGGAGGCGAGCACGTCGACCAGCGTGTTGCCGATGAGGATCGTGCCGATCATTTTCTCCGGCGACCGCAGGACCTTGTTGACGACCGCGGCCCGCGCGTTGCCGTCCTGCTCCAGCGCATGCATGCGTGCGCGCGAAGCTGCCGTGAGCGCGGTCTCGCCGAGATTGAAAAAGGCGGACAGCGCGATGAGCACGACGATGGCGACGACGATGGCGGTGATCGCGATAGACATGGGGGTTTTGCGGCTGCGTTAGGGTGGTTGACGGTTGCCGTTGCACTCGTTGCTGGCGCGCCTGTAAGGGCCAAGCAACCTAGCACAAATCTGAGAGCGCCAAGTTAGCGGCCGGTGCCGGCAATTTCACCGGCGAGGAACGCGCGCATGCCGGCTTCCGGCACCTCGCTCGCGATGATGGCATCGCCGATGCCGCGCGCCAGGATGAACGTAAGCTTGCCGCGGCGCACCTTCTTGTCCTGCGCCATGAGGCGCATCATCGTCTCCACGTCCGGCGTGTCGCCGGGAATATCCGCGATGCGCGTCGGCAGCCCCACAGCCTCGAAATGCGAAGCCACGCGACGTGCCGCGCCGGGCGCGCAAAGCCCCAGCGTTTCCGAGAAGCGGAACGCGATCGCCATGCCGATGGCGATCGCCTCGCCGTGCAGCAGCCGGTCAGAATAGCCGCACCAAGCCTCGAACGCGTGCCCGAACGTATGCCCGAGATTGAGCAGCGCGCGCTCGCCCTGCTCGGTCTCATCGCGGCCGACGATGCCGGCCTTGGCCTTGATGCTGGTCTCGATGGCGCGCGTCAGGGCAACTTCCTCGAAGGCGAAGACCGAGCGCCAGCTCTGCTCGAGCCAGGAAAAGAACGCCGCGTCTCCGAGCAGGCCGTACTTGGCGACCTCCGCATAGCCGGCCCGCATCTCGCGCTCGGGCAGCGTGCGAAGGGTATCGGTGTCGGCGATGACGAGGCTCGGCTGATGGAAGGCGCCGATAAGGTTCTTGCCCTGGGGCGTATCGATGCCAGTCTTGCCGCCGACCGAGGAATCGACCTGCGCCAGCAGCGAGGTCGGGATCTGCACGAAGCGCACCCCGCGCCTGAGGATCGCGGCGGCGAAGCCGGCGAGGTCGCCGATGACGCCGCCCCCGAATGCGACGACGAGGTCGCCGCGCTCGAGCCCCAGTTCGAGCAGGCGCTCGCTGAGCGGCGCGAGCTCGCGGAAGCTTTTCGTCGCCTCCCCGGGCTTGAGCACGATCGAGCCCGCATGCAGCTTGTCTCGTTGCAGCGCCGCCTCGAGCGCGGGAAGATGGAAGCGCGCGACGTTCTCGTCCGTCACGATCCCGCACTTGGGTGCGCCGAGGCGAGCAGCGATCAGCGAGCCCGCGTTCGCAAGCAGCCCGGGACCGATGAGGACGTCGTAGGCGCGGCTCCCGAGCGGCACCGGAACGGTGCGGACGGCGGCAATTTCGGAAACCCGGGTCATTGGGCCTCCTCCGATCGCGCTGCCGGCGCGGGCCGTGCGAGCCGCTCGATGATCTCGCCGACGATCGTGTCGTGCGGCACGTCGCGACTTTCAACGGTAATGTCGGCCTGCGCGTAGACGGGGTAGCGGGTGTCCATGAGCCGCTGCATCACGGACTGTGGATCTGCGCCTTTGAGCAGCGGGCGGTTGTTGCGCTTGGCCACGCGGCGCAAGAGCAGCGCAAGCTCCGCCTTGAGCCATACCGAGATGCCGCGGTCGGCGATCATGGCGCGCGTATCGGCATTCATGAAGGCGCCCCCGCCGGTGGCCAGCACCTGAGGCCCCGAGCGCATCAGGCGGGCGAGCACCTTGCGCTCGCCCTCGCGGAAATAGGGCTCCCCGTGCTCCGCGAAGATATCCTCGATGCTCTGTCCGGCCGCCTTCTCGATCTCCTCGTCGGCGTCGACGAAGGGCAGGCCGAGACGCGCAGCGAGCCGCCGGCCGACCGCCGATTTGCCACACCCCATCAGCCCGACCATGACGATCGATTTGTCGCCCAAGGTGGATTTGATCGCTTCAAGCGATTGAGCATCGCCCATCTTGTCTTACTCTCGCGATCGACCCGATTCGATTTGCCCGGGTCGCGGCCGCTCCGAAAGGCATATGGGAAAGGCCCCGCGGTGCATCGGCGCCTACTTTGGATTGTGCCGCAAAGCAAGTCATAATGACGCCACCATGCAAAGAGACTTAAAACAGGACGCGGGATACTAAAATGCCGAGCTTGTTCCGGTTTCTTGCGGTTGTTGGCACCATCGGCGCCATCATTCTGGGTGTGCTTTACATCCTTGCCACCAAATTCGAGCCCACGACCCGCACCGTCACCAAGCCCATTCCGGGCGTCAAAGTTCGAACCGAGTAACCCGCTCAACCGCCATGCGCAATCGGGCCCTCGCACTCGTGCTGATCGCGGCGCTCGCGCAGACGCTTCCCGCGACCGGCGCGCTAGCGCAGGACTGGAACCCGTTCGACCCCTTCGGCACCGAGAAGAAGCGCCCCGAGCCGGAGCGGCAGCCGCCGCCCCCGCAGGGGCCCGACACCATCGTGCCGCAGCCCGGCGAGGCCAAGAGCCAGGCGGTCGAGCGCCTCGATCTCTCTCCCGTCATGGCGGCCGACGGCTCGGGGCTTCCTTACGAGCTGTGGCGCGGTCTCGACGTCGCCACCTTCGAGCACCTCATCGCCGAGATCGAGATCCCGCCGCGCTCGCCCGCCCTGCACGCGCTGTGGCTGCGCCTCATCACCTCCAACGTGACGCCGCCCGGCGGCGGCGAGACCGACCAGCGATTCATGGCGCTGCGGCTCGAGACCCTCTACCGCTCGGGCCTGCTCGAGCAGGCCTCACAGGAGCTTGCGAAGATGCCGGCGCCAAGCGGCATCGTCGCCACGCTCGCCGCGCGCAACGACATTGGCCTCGGCCACAAAGAGCAGGGCTGCGCGACGGCGCAGAACGCCGGCGCTCTTCCCCCCGACTTGCCCAAGCCCCTCGAGGCGCAGGCCGCGATGATCTCCGGCTATTGCGCCGCCATCGCGGGCGACAGCGCGTCGGCGGGGCTCGCGGCCGAGATGGCGCGCGAGGAGGGCGTGAAGGATACGGCCGGGCTGGAGGCGCTCGACGCCATCTCCGTGCACGCCACCCCCAAGATCGCCGGCAAGGAGGCCGTATCGCTGCTCGACTACCGCCTCGTCGAAGCCGCAGGCGGCACCATCGAGCCGGGCGCGCTTTTGAAGCAGGCCGCCCCCTCGCTGCTGGCGGCACTCTCGCTCGACCCCAACACCCCGCCAGAGATCAAGCTGCCGGCGGCCGAGGCGGCCGCACAGGTCAACGCCATCTCTCCCAACGAGCTCGCGGACATCTACCGGAAGCATGCCTCTCTCGCCGCGACGGCGGCGGGTGCCAACACGGCGGAGCGGCGCGCACAGCTCTTCGTCGCCGCGGAGGCCGAGCACACGCCATTGAAGAAGGTGCGCCTGATCCGCTCGTTCCTCGATGAGTCGCGCCGCGCAGGGCTGTACCTGAGCGCGCTCGCCATGTCGGCGCGCGCCAGTGATACTGTTCAGCCCGTGCCCGAGATCGGCTGGTACGCGGAGACGGCGGTCGAGATCGCGCTTGCCGCCGGCGACTACGATAAGGCACGCAGCTGGGCGAACTTCGGGGCAACGCTGGGAGCATCGCCGGAGGGTAGCCTCAGCCATTGGCTCGCCCTCATCGATATCGCCGACAGCAGGGCAGGCGGCAACCACGCCGACAGCCTCCACTACATCGAGGAGCTTGCCGTGCACGGCCGCCTCGATCCGACACTTCTGCACCGTATCGCCACCGTGCTCGACGCGCTCGCCTACGACGTGCCGATCCCGCTGTGGGAGGCGGCGAGCCGGACGCCGCAACCGGCGGGCGGCTATCTGCCGGAGACGGGCGTGCTCTCGCAGCTGCAGGACGCCGCCAAGAAGCAGGAGTTCGGCCGCACGGTCCTGCTCGCCATGCAGACACTGGGACCCAACGGCGCGGAAGGCGCGCACATGATCGCGCTCGGCGATTCCATTCGTGCGCTGAAGCGAGCGGGACTGGTGCCCGACGCCCACCGGCTCGGCTTCGAGGCGCTGTTCGCGAGCTGGCCGCGCGCCATCGTCAATTAGCGGGGAGTTCGGGCGGGCCGAGGCGGACATGATCGAAGCGTCGGCGCACATCGAATCCTTCCTCGCCATGCTCAGCGCCGAGCGCGGCGCGGCGGTAAACACCATCGAAGCCTATCGCCGCGATCTGCGCGACTTCGACCAGTTCCTGCACGAGCGCAGCGTCGCGCTTGCCGCTGCCGCGACCGAGGACGTGTCCGAGTACTTCCGGGACGCGGCGGCCGCCGGCCTTAAACCCGCCTCGCGCGCCCGCCGGCTGTCGGCCGTCCGTCAGCTCTACAAGTTTCTGCTCGCCGAGGGGCTCGCCAAGAACGACCCCACGCTCGGACACACGACACCGCGCCGGCACCGCGCGCTGCCGAAGACGCTCAACGTCGCCGAGGTCGATCGGCTCATCGGCGCGGCGGCGAAGCGCGCGGAAGCCGCCACCGGCTCCGGCCGGCGGCGCGCGCTGCGGCTGCATTGCCTCCTGGAGATGCTCTACGCCACGGGGATGCGCGTCAGTGAGCTCGTGTCGCTGCCGCGCACCGTGCTTGCGGGCGACGAGCGGGTGCTGACCATCCGCGGCAAGGGCGGGCGCGAGCGGCTCGTGCCGCTGAACAATTCCGCCCGCGCCGCGTTGGACCGATTCCTGGGCGTCGGCGCCTCCGAAGCCGAGGGGTTCACGCCCACGGTCGCCACCAAGTGGCTGTTCCCTTCGCGCAGCGCTCAGGGGCACGTCACGCGCCAGCGCTTCGCCCAGGACCTGAAAGAGCTCGCCGTCGAAGCCGGGCTCGACCCGCAGCGCGTCAGCCCGCATGTGCTGCGCCACGCATTCGCGAGCCACTTGCTTGACCGCGGCGCGGACCTGCGCTCGCTGCAGCAGCTCCTGGGTCACGCCGACATTTCGACGACCGAGATCTATACGCATGTGCTGGAGGAGCGGCTGAAAAGGCTCGTGGAGCAGCACCATCCGCTGGCCCGCTGTAGGCGCTAGAATCCGTTAATCCGGCGGGAGTATCGGTCTTGACAGGCCCGGAGCCTCGGCGCGATTGTCCGCCACCCCCCGAAGCATCCGCGAGAAGAGCATTGGATCGCCCCGCAACCATCCGCACGTATCTCGACTTCGAGAAGCCCATCGCCGAGCTCGAGAGCAAGGTCGCCGAGCTGCGCGCGCTAGAGGGCGATGACCGCCCGGTCTCCATCGCCGACGAGATCAAGAAGCTCGAGCAGAAGGCGCGAGCCGCCCTCCTGGACACCTACGGCAAGCTCACGCCCTGGCAGAAAACGCAGGTTGCGCGCCATCCCGAGCGCCCGCACTGCCTCGACTTCGTCAACGCGCTGATCGACGACTTCACGCCCCTGGCCGGCGACCGCTATTTCGCCGAGGACGAGGCGATCGTGGGCGGCCTCGGCCGCTTCCGCGGCCGCTCCGTCGTGGTGATCGGCCACGAGAAGGGTTCCGACACCGAGAGCCGCATCCGCCACAACTTCGGCATGGCCAAGCCCGAGGGCTACCGCAAGGCGGTGCGCCTGATGGAGCTGGCCGAGAGGTTCAAGCTCCCGGTCATCACGCTCATCGACACCGCCGGCGCTTATCCCGGCATCGGGGCGGAGGAGCGCGGCCAGGCCGAGGCCATCGCCCGCTCCACCGACTGCTGCCTGCGCATCGGAGTGCCGCTGATCACGGTCGTAATCGGCGAGGGCGGCTCGGGCGGCGCCATCGCCATCGCGACGGCAAACCGCATCCTGATGCTGGAGCACGCGATCTACACGGTTGCCTCGCCGGAGGCCGCGGCCTCCATCCTGTGGCGCGATTCCGCCAAGGCAATCGACGCGGCGACCAACATGAAGATCACCGCCCAGGATCTCGACCAGCTCGGCGTTATCGACGTGATCATCACCGAGCCGGTGGGCGGCGCCCATCGCGACCGCGACCAGATCATGAAAGCAACCGGCGACGCCGTGGCCCGCGCGCTCGCCGAATTCGACGGAAAAAGCCCGGAGGAGATCGTCCGGCAGCGGCAGGACCGCTTCATGGAGATCGGGCAATCGCTCTGAGCGGCGATTCTGCAGCCGAAACCGTCCATTAACCGTCAAATTACGGTCCAACTCCCCGCGGATAGTGGCAGGGAATCGCCGCGGCGGCTAAGATTCGCCGACGTGCTGGGAGTTCCGTAACGTTAACGATATGTTAAGGACCGGAAGTTGATGGTGGTCACCGTGCGCCAGGGGCACTGCGTATGCGTATGATCATCCTTGGCTCGAGAACGAGAGCCCGTGTGTGCGCGGCCATCGCTGCACTCGCGGGTGCTTGCGCGCTCGCCGCCTGCAGCGGGGGCGCTCCGTCGATCCCCCCTTCGGATCAGCCTCTGAGTAGCGAAGCGATGATGCTCCTGGGCCGCAAGGGCATGGACCAGGGCGCGCCGATCTTCGTGCGCATCTTCAAGGAAGAGTCCGAGCTCGAGGTGTGGAAGGCGCGCGACGACGGCCGCTTCTATCACTTCAAGACTTATCCGATCTGCAACTGGTCGGGCGAGGTCGGCCCGAAGACGACCTACGGCGATCATCAGGCGCCGGAAGGCTTCTATCGCGTTACCGCCAACCAGATGAACCCCAACTCGCAGTATTACCTCGCGTTCAACCTCGGCTATCCCAACGCCTACGACCGCTCGCTGCAGCGGACGGGCGATTCGCTCATGGTGCACGGCAAGTGCAAGTCGGTCGGCTGCTACGCCATGACCGACGCGCTGATCGAGGAGATTTACGGCCTCGCCCGCGAAGCGCTGAAGGGTGGCCAGGAGAGCTTCGAGGTGCATGCATTCCCGTTCCGCATGTCGGACGAGAACATGGCGCGCTACAAGGACAATCCGAACTACGCGTTCTGGCGCACGATGAAGCAGGGCTACGACTACTTCGAGAAGTATCGGCTGCCGCCCGCGATCGCCATTTGCGACCATAAATACGTGGTCAACGTGAAGGCGCCCGTGAACGCGAGCGTGCGGCCCGACGCCGCCTGCCCGCGCTTCACGCGTCCCGTCGTGGAGCCCTTTGTCCCCAAGCCCACCGAGCAGCAGCTCGCCGAGGAGCGCATCGTCGTCCCGGGTCCGAAGCTGCGCGAGATGCAGAGCTTCGCCGCCGCCAAGCCGGCGCCGGCGCGCGCCGATGCGCCGTTCGGGACATCGTACGGTCTCGGCGTGCCCGAAGCCACCGGCAGCACGCCGGCACCCGCCACGCCCCAGTAGACCATGGCTAGAAGCCGCACGCTGAAGACGCTCGTCGCTCTCGGCGTGCTCGTCGCGATCGCGGCCGGCGCCGTTTTCGTGCTCTGGCCACAGATCTTCGCGTTGCTCGAGGAGGAGGCGATCTGGTCGCAGAAGTCGGACCACTGGCACCTCTACGCGAGCGGCAAGACGCTTCCCGGCACGCCCGATCTGCAGAACCTGCCCAGCCGCCTTGCCGCGCAGGGGGCCAAGCTCGGCGATCCGGTGCTCGTGCGCATCTTCAAGCGCGAGTTCGAGCTCGAGGTATGGTTGAAGCACGACGGCCGCTTCGAGCGCCTCGCCACCTATCCGATCTGCATGTGGTCGGGCGGGCTCGGGCCCAAGCAGCGCCAGGGCGACAAGCAGGCGCCCGAGGGCTTCTACACGGTCGACGCCTCGCAGCTCAATCCGAACAGCAAGTACCACCGCTCGTTCAACCTCGGCTTCCCCAACGCCTTTGACCGCGCGCACGGTCGCACCGGCTCGCTGCTGATGGTGCATGGCGATTGCCGCTCCATCGGCTGCTACGCCATGACCGATCCCGTCATCGACGAGATCTGGGCGCTGATCACGGGGGCGCTGCAGGGCGGCCAGAAGCGCTTCCAGGCGCAGGTATTCCCGTTCCGGATGACGGACGCGAACCTGGCGAGCCACGCGCACGCGGAGGATGCGCCATTCTGGCAGCAGCTGAAGCCGGGCTACGACCTGTTCGAGGAAACCAAGCTGCCGCCGCAGGTCAGCGTCTGCCGCGAGCGCTACGCCTTCCAGGCCGCTGCTGGCGAAAAAGACGGCAGCGCACCAATTGAAAACGCCTGCCCGGGCGCAACCCCGGGTACGTGAAGCACGAGCTCAAGGCCTTCACCCCATCCGGGCGAATCGCCGCAACACCCTGTGGTGACTTGATAATGTCCATTTGAGCCCCTCAATTCCGGCGCCAAGCGGGCATCACGCGCCATTGAGCGGCTGCGAGGAATGCCCTAGGGGTCGATCTGGGAAGGTGGGTTGATGCGTCTATTTCTTAGGCACCTGAGCTTTTGTGTCGTGGGGCTGTGCGTGGCGGTCGTCGTGACCGCCCAGGCTCAGGCGGGGGCTCCGCTCGCGCCGGACCTGCCTGCGGGGGCCGCCGACCGCGGCGAGCACCGGCGACTCGCCTCCGAAGGCAAGGTGCTGCCCGGCACGCCCGACGTCACCAAGCTCGACGAGCGCCTCGCCACGCACCACGTGACGCGCGACGCCTCCATCATGCTCCGCATCTTCAAGGCGGAGTCGGAGATGGAGGTGTGGATGACGACCAACACGGGCGAATACGCCCTGTTTGCCACCTATCCCGTCTGCTTCTGGTCCGGCACGCTCGGGCCCAAGCTGAAAGAGGGCGATCGCCAGGCCCCGGAAGGCTTCTACACGGTCGCGCTGCCGCAGACACACCGCGAGGGAGCGCGCTGGCCGGTGTCGCTCGACCTCGGCTTCCCCAACACCTTCGACAAGGCGAGCGCGCGCAACGGCTCCGCCATCCTCATCCACGGCGGCTGCGCTTCCATCGGCTGCTTCGCCATGACCAACCCGGTCAACGACGAGCTGAACAAGCTCGTGTCGCGCTCGCTCGATGCCGGCCAGGAATACGCGCATATCCACGTCTTTCCCTTCCGCATGACGGCCGAGAATTTCGCGCGCTACGACGTACCGCAGTGGCGCGACTTCTGGCGCAACCTGAAAGAGGGCTACGACCTCTTCGAGCGAACGCGCCGGCCGCCGCGCATCAGCGTATGCGACAATTCCTACGGCTTCACGGCCGCAAGCCAGATCGAGGCCGCCAACCCTGGGCCCGTAGCGGTGTGCCCGCGCACCGAGGCGGTGCTGCGCGAGCTCGATGACCTCAACTCGCGCGTCGCCGAGCAGACGGGTCCGCTGCCCGTGGAAGCAAAGCCGGCACCGGCGTTCGCCTTCCTGCATCTCGTGCGCTCCCCGGTGGCGAACATGACCCGGATCAGCGCCATCTCGGTCCAGCAGCCCAACGGCGAGACGGTGTCTACCGGCGTGGGCGCGGCGCTGACGCGGCAGGTGCCCTGCTCGCTGGCGCTGCCGAGCTGTCGCGAGTACGTGGCGCTGCGCGACAAGCTAGCCCGGAAGGCGGCGGTCGTGGCGGAGGAGGAGCACATCGGCGCCAAGCAGCCGGTGGTGCACAAGAAGCGGCGACGCACGGCGAGCCGCTAGTTCCGCCGCGACCGCCTCGCCTTGCACCGCCCGGCCCCGCGGCCTACACCGGGCGCGGCGGCAACGGCGGGACATCGATCATTCGGCATCACAGCCGAGGCTAGCTTCCGGCGGGCAACGTGGGCCGCATTCTCGTCATTGGCGGCTATGGAGCATTCGGGGCGCGGGTCTCGGAGCGGCTCGCGCGCGAGCCAGGCCTCGAGGTGATCGTCGCCGGGCGGCGCAAGGATGCGGCTGCGGCATACGCGGCGCAGCTCGCAAGCACGGCTGGAGCGAACATCAGCCACGCGGTCCTCGATGCTGCCTCGGCGACCGCCAAGGACATCCGCGCGCTTGCCGCCACCGTGCTCGTCAACGCCTCCGGCCCGTTCCAGGCGCAGTCGTATGGGCTGGCGCGCGCGTGCATCGCAGCCGGCTGCCATTACATCGACCTCGCGGACGCGCGCGCGTTCGTCACCGGCATCGCACGGCTCGACGGCGAGGCGCGCGCCGCCGGCGTGAGCGTCATCAGCGGCGCGAGCTCGGTTCCGGGGCTGTCGTCCGCGGTGGTCGAAGCCTACGCCGGCGTGCTCGCCACGCTCGACGCCATCGATATCGGCATCTCACCCGGCAACAGCTTCGACCCGGGCGTGGCAACGGCAGCCTCGATCCTCGGCGAGGTCGGCCGGCCCTATGCCGCGCTGGAGAGCGGGCGGCGGCAGATCGTGTACGGCTGGCAGGGGCTGCGCCGCCAACGCTTCCCGGAGATGGGCCCGCGCTGGATGAGCAACGTCGAGGTGCCCGATCTCGATCTCCTGCCGGCCCGCTATCCCGCGCTGCAGACGGTGCGCTTCAACGCCGGCGTCGAGGTTGGCATGTTCCACTTCGCGTTGTGGGGACTGTCATGGCTGGG
>Ga0209415_10013657_pt1 | contig 13364 bp, 14 predicted proteins | sample PeaSoiSIISIP2007_FD_187696 | JGI IMG/M metagenome (GOLD analysis project Ga0209415, IMG submission 187696) | Peat soil microbial communities from Weissenstadt, Germany - SII-SIP-2007 (SPAdes) (version 2) | ecosystem: Environmental > Terrestrial > Soil > Wetlands > Peat | place: Germany... | reverse complement strand
CGGATGTGCCGGGCTGCAGCATGTCCTGGACGCGCTGCCGGAATTCGTCCTTGATGCCGAGATCCCCGGCCGCGCCGAGCGCGGCCCCCATGATGCCCCCGGCCACGCCGACCACCGGGGCGAGCGGCCACAGGAAGATCAGCCCGATCAGCACGCCCCAGAACAGGCCGCTGAGGGTGCCCCAGGTCACCGCGTGATGGGCCGGGGTCGTGACGTGCAGCCTCCCCTTCTGGTCACGCCTGATGATGGCCGCGTCCTCCAGGTCGACCACGAAGTCCTCCTGCAGTTTGACGAGTTCGTCCCAGACCTTCTCGGCGGTCTCCTCGTCCGGGTAGCCGATGACGATCAGGTCGCTCATGGCGGTACCTCCCCAGGTGAGTGTGCCGGACCTCCCCAGGCTTGTCGCGCGGGCTCGCGGCCACATCAGCAGATCGGGTAGTTCGCGGACTAACCGGATTGAGGATGTACCCGTCCGCCCAGGCGGGGAGCCTTGTCATACATGAAGGTGCTGCTGGACCGCTGGCAGTTCGGCGTCACGATCACCTATCACTTCCTCTTCGTCTCGCTCACCATCGGGCTGGCCTTCCTGGTAGCGATCATGCAGGTGCTGGCCTACCGGCGCCGGGACGAGGTGTGGGAGCGGCTCACCCGTTTCTTCGGCACGCTGTTCCTGATCAACTTCGCCATGGGCGTGGTCACCGGCATCGTCCAGGAGTTCCAGTTCGGCATGAACTGGTCGAACTACTGGGTCTTCGTGGGCAACATCTTCGGTGCCCCGCTGGCCATGGAGGGGCTACTCGCGTTCTTCGCCGAGTCCACGTTCATCGCGCTGTGGATGTTCGGCCGTAACCGGCTTCCCCGCTGGCGCACATGCTGTCCATCTGCGTGGTCAGCCTCGGCACGCTCGTGTCCGCGTTCTTTATCCTCACCGCCAACGCCTGGATGCAGCATCCGGTCGGCGCGACTTTGCTACGTGATCGGCTACGCCGACCCTGGACAGAACCCGGCTGGCGTCCGGTCCAGCAGCCGGGTTCGGGGGAGAGGCCTGGGCAGGGCAGTAATAGTGCGGTCGGCGCACCGGTGCGGCTGGGCAAGTGCGATCACGACCAGGGTGCCGAGGTGCGCCAGGCATCGGGCGCGGTGGGGAGCCACGCTGGGAGCCACACGGACGGACGCCTTCCCGGTTCTCCGGACTCACATGAACAGCCGACAGGGACACGCCCGAGATTACGGACTGGTCTGAACAGGCGCAGACGCCCACGCGGGTATCTACGGATCAAAAGATGGTCCTAGGGACAGGGAGCCTCGCTTAGGCGGATCACATCCGGCCATCTGCGGCCGACGCGCGTTGCGTCCTCCCGGACAGCGAGCGGGATAGTGTTCTATGACGTCCCGTTGAGGAATGCTGTTGCTTGTTCCGGGGTCGGGATCCCGGGCAGGCGCCTGCTCTCGCGGCGGGCGAGGTAGGCGCCCGGCTCGGTGTAGTAGGGGTTCTCGATGATCATCTCGTTGATCAGCGCGCGTGGATGGGTCTGCACGACGTCCACCAGCACACCGGCGCTGAACCGGTTCAAGTCGTACAGGCACAGCACCGCGAGCTCGGCGGGGATGGTGCGGTTCATCTCGCTCTCGTAGCGCAAGAGCCGTTCCTGGCTGGTCTGATGCAGCCACCAGCTCGCCTCGCCGCCGAGGCGCACGCGAGTGAGCCGGGCCCTGTCGATCAGTTCGCCCCAGACGTCCATCATCTGATCGAAGCTGAGAGGGCACCGGGGTTGTCCTGGGTCGGGTGCGGTGCGTACGGTCAGGCGGCCGGCCTTCTCCCAGCCGGCGAGCTCGGCCGGTGAGCCGATGGCGGCCAGTATGTCGTCCGGGTCGGCGGTGTCCACCGCGATCATGCAGTGCTCTCCGGCCACCAGGCCGGTGCGGAAGAACGCGCCCATGACCCGATCGCGCTCACCGGGGTCTGGAAGGTTCCGCAGAGATGGGCTTGCGGAGGCAGCGGAAATACGCCCAAGCGGGTTCCGGAGCTCACGGGCGACCTCTCCCATCGCAGAGGAATACCCGGTAGGCCCGCAGTAGGGCAAGCCGGGCCACTTCCAGCATGACATGCTCTGCGCGGCTGGGAAGGTGCAGGGGTCCCCCACCAGAGTCCTGCAGGGCGCGGGCGGCCAGGGGCGACCGAGTCGGGGTAGCCGACCGCGCGCAGGAAACCGGTGCAGGGCCTGGCGGCAGCGGGCCGAGCAGCACACCGCATCACGCCGGGCCTTGGCCGGGATGGGATTCTCACACCACGGGCATCCCTGGCCCGCCTGGCCGGCCTCGGCTCCCTGCCCCGCCCGTGCCCGACCCACAACCCCGCCCCCTGGCCGACCTGCTCGCGGACGATCTGGCCCAGCGCCTCGGCCGCCAGCCCGCCCCCCAGCCCCGCCCGGCTCACGCGCCTGAACTCGGCCCTGAGCGGGCTCGGACCGCCACCGTCGCCCTGCGCGGGGCGGCCGCGGCCTACCCGAACCGTCCGGGCCCGGTGCTCCGCGACTTGGACCTGGAGCTCGCCCCCGGCCGGCCGGTCGCGCTGGCCGGACCGAGGGGCTCGGGCAAGACGCTGGTCGTCCTCACCTTGCTGCGTTTCCTCGACCTCACCGCAGGCAATCTGAGCATTGACGGCACCGACGCGCGGGCCTGCTCACCCGGGGAGGTCAGGGCTCTGCTGGCCTGGAGTCCCGAGCAGCCGACGCTGTTCCCCACCTCGCTGCGCGCGGGCCTGCGAGTCGGCGCGCCGCACGCCACCGACCGGCAGATAACCGACCTCCTCCGCCAGCTCCGCCTCGGCCCGTGGCTGGACCGGCTCGAGCAGGGCCTCGATACCGTGCTCGCGCCCTGGGACCATCCGGTCTCCGGCGGAGAGCTGCAGCGCCTCAGCCTGTCCCGGGCCGTGCTGGCCGACCGCCCCGTGCTGCTTCTGGACGAACCCACCAGGCACCTCGACGCGGCCACCGCCGACGCCGTGCTCCAGGCGGTGCTGGAGCGCGCGGCCGACCGGTCGCTGCTGTGGATCACCCACCGCCCGGAAGAGCTGGCCGCGTTCCCGGAGGTTCACCACCTCGGCGCGGACCCCCTGAGTGCATCGGACCGGCCGCCTGACCTCTGGCTTCGCGGCCCCGTGCCGGAATCGGCACATGCTGGCTGGGAAGCCCAGGCCAGCGTGGCGCGCGTCGGTAGCATGCCCAGGCGGGGTTCCAGGAAGATGGCAATCCATATCGATGCCGCCATCACGAGCACGGCCGCCAGGACGGCTACCATCGCGACTCCTAATGGGTCACTGCCAGCGCCCAGACCTGGCCTCGCGGGATCCGGCGCACCAGCGCCAGCCCGCCGATCTTCATGGCAGGCTCAGCCTAATCATGGCTCCGGCTGGCCCGTATCCCCCGGACGGCTAGGGCATGCCGTCGCAGGGCGCTGCTAGATGCTGGCGTCCCGGCGAGCGGTCATCGGCCGGCCTGGGCTCGACAGGTCCACGGGCCGGGCGGCGCTGCGCCCGACTCCAGACAACAGCGAGATGACCGCCACGCCGACGACGATGTTGATGATGGCGGTAAAGATCTTGCTGGCCAGCGGTGCGGGCTGGGTGAACGGCGCGGCGGCCGCGATCACGTCGGCCAGGGCGGTGATCCAGGCGAAGAATGCGAAGGGGCGGGGCGTGCCGAGCAGCAGCATGTGCAGCAGTGCGGTGGCCAGGAGGGCCCCGCCTGCGGCCAGGAGCGCGTATACCGCGGTAGCCGAGTTCCCGAAGTTGTTGGCCGTTTTCGGGGCTAGTACCGGAATACCCAGGACGCCGCGGGTGATCAGGACGCCGGCCAGCACCGCCAGCGCGGCCACCACCGCTGTCGCGACTCCGCCCGCCCACAATCGGCCGGCGTTCACGTGAACGTGCCCGGCTATGTCAATATCTTCCGGGGCCACCATGCGGCACCTCCTGACCGGCTGGGGGGAAACGCCATATCCCAGGCTCGCGGCTGCCCGCGGGCCCGCACATCCACCGACCGGATAGTCCTGTGGACTAGCCGGATTGATGATGTGGCCGGGCTCGCGGGCGGGGAGCGTGGGGAGGTGGGCAGGGTGACGGCACCGCCGGCCCGGCGACAACTGGAGGACTGGTGACAGTTCCGGACCAACACGGCAAGGCCGAGGAGTTCGCCGCCGAGGCAGTCAAGTACCTCGGCCAGGGAGGCGGCGCGGAAACCGCCGCCGTCTGGGCCGCCCTCGCCCAGGTGTACGCCACGCTCGCGGTCGCCGCGGCCATCGAAGCGGCGGCGGTGAGCCGGGGAAGACCCGAGATCCCCGGACCGGGGGCCGTTCCGCCGGTACTGCCCGAGCCCCGGCCTCCCGGCGTCGACCCGCTGCTCGGATTCTAGATCGTGTCGCACCGTCCCTTCCGCGACCGCCGGGATGCCGGCCGGGTCCTGGCCGGGCTTCTCGATGAGTACCGGGGCCGCTCCGACGTCATCGTCTTGGGGCTTCCTCGCGGGGGGGTGCCGGTGGCCTATGAGGTGGCCACCGCCCTGGGGGCCCCGCTTGACGTGTTCGTGGTCCGCAAGCTGGGCGTGCCGGGCCGGGAGGAGCTGGCGATGGGCGCCATCGCCAGCGGCGGGGTGACGGTGATCAACGACGACGTGGCCCGCGGCCTGGGCATTTCGCCGGAGGTCATCGGGCAGGTCGCCGAGCGGGAGGGCCGCGAGCTGCTGCGCCGGGAACAGGCCTACGGGGAAGGTCGGCCGTTCCCCGAGGTCACGGGCAAGGTAGTGATCGTGGTGGATGACGGTCTGGCCACGGGCTCGAGCATGCGCGCCGCGGTGGAGGCGCTGCAGCGGCTGCGGCCCGCCGCGATCGTGGTCGCCGTGCCGGCCGCGCCCGAGTCCACCTGCCGGGAGCTCAATGCGCTGGCCGACAAGGTGGTCTGCGCGACCACGCCGTCGCCGTTCTCCGCGGTCGGGGAGTCCTACTGGGACTTCACCCAGACCACCGACGAAGAGGTCCGGGACCTCCTTCGCGCGGCCCCGGGATCCCGGCCGGCTGCCGCAGGCGGGCCCGGTCCGACGGAGGTAGCCGCCATCCGGGCCGAAGCGGTGCCGGTAGCCGAAGGAGCGCCGGCCGACGACATGCTGTTCGATCTGGTCGGCGACGCTTACCTCGTGCTGATCGGCGAGGCTTCCCACGGCACCGGTGAGTTCTACACGGCGCGGACGCAGATGACGCGCAGGCTGATCGAGGAACGAGGATTCCGCGCGGTCGCGGCCGAGGCGGACTGGCCCGACGCCTACCGGAGACCTATCCGTTCGCGGTATGACTCAGGTAGGAAGTCATGAACCTGGTTGAGCAGAGCGTCCAGATTCCCGCGGGCGGTGTGGCGCTGGACGCCGACATGGCGGTGCCCGAGCCGGCGACCGGAGTCGTCCCCTTCGCGCACGGCAGCGGCAGCAGCCGACACAGCCCCCGCAACCGCTACGTGGCCGGCGAACTGCAAGCTTCCGGCCTGGCCACCGTGCTGGCCGACCTGCTCACCCCGGCCGAAGAGCAACTCGATGCGCGGACCGGCCGGCTCCGGTTCGACGTCGGCCTGCTCGCCGCCCGGGTGATGGCCGTGACGGACTGGGTGGTGGAATACCGGCCCACGGCTGGCCTGCCGGCCGGGCTGTTCGGTGCCAGCACGGGTGCCGCGGCCGCGCTGGTCGCGGCCGCGCAGCGGCCCGGCCCGGTCGCCGCGGTCGTTTCCCGCGGCGGCCGTCCCGACCTCGCCGGCCAGTACCTGCGCTCGGTAGTCCAGCCAGCCCTGCTGATCGTCGGGGCCCGCGACACGGCGGTCCTCGAGCTCAACCGGAAGGCGCTGCGCAGGCTGCGGGGCGAGGCGCGCCTGGAGGTCATCGCGGGCGCCTCGCACCTGTTCGCCGAACCAGGGGCGCTTGAGCTGGCCGCCCGGCTGGCCCGGGACTGGTTCACCCGTTACCTGAAGCCGGGGCCCGATGAGCGCCGCGCGTGAGGCAGCACCGCAGGCGGCCCCCGAAGAACTCGAGGCCAAGCTGATCGCGCCGGACGAGTTGCGCCTGCCCGATCTGAGCGGCCTGATCACGGGGGCGACCGCGGTGCGGCTTCCCAGTCGCCACCTCGAAGCCATCTACTTCGACACTGCCGACTTGCGCCTGGCCCGGAACGGGCTCACCCTGCGCTACCGCTCCGGCGAGGACGGGCAGCCATGGACAGTGAAGCTCCCGGAAGGCAACTGCCACGCCGCGCTCCGGCGCCGCGAGGTCAGCGTCGATGGCACATCGGCGCCGGTTCCTCCTGCCGCCGCCGACCTGGTCCGTGCCTACGCGCGGTCCCGTCCGCTCGTGCCGGTCGCCCATCTGCAGACCGACCGCACGCCCATCGAGATCCGCGGTCCCGACGGGCGGCCGCTCGCCGAGATCACCGACGACAGGGTCACCGTCGACGACGAGCGCGGACAGCGGACGGGAGGCTTCCGCGAGGTCGAAGTCGAAGTCCGCGCCGACGGGCGAGCCGGCGGCCGCCTGTTGCGAGCGGCCGTTCGTCGGCTCAAGGCGGCCGGGTGCCAGGCTGAGCCTCCCGTGCCCAAGGTGGTCCGGGTCCTCGGCCCGCGAGCGTCCGGGCCACCCGACGTCGTCGTGCCGTGCATCGGGGCCGATGCGACCGTCGACACGCTCCTCCGGTACGCAACAGCTCGGTCAGTGGCCCAGATCCTGCGTCACGACCCTGGGGTTCGCCTCGGCGAGGATCCCGAAGAAGTCCATCAGTTCCGCGTTGCCACCCGCAGGCTACGATCCGACCTGCGCACATTCGCCCCGCTGCTCGACCAGGGGCCCGTCAGCGACCTGCGCGGCAGGCTGCGCCTGCTCGGCGCCAAGGCCGGGGCCGCGCGCGACGCCGACGTCCTGACCGGCCGTCTCAAGGCCAGGGCGAACCTGCTGCCCGACCAGGACGCCGCCGGCGTTGAACAGCTCATCCGCCGCCTGCAGGACCAGGCCCGCGAGGCTCGCGCCGCGCTGGTGCAGGAGCTGTCCGGCCCCGGCTACGACCAGCTACTCGATACCCTGGTCAGCATCGCCTCCCAGCCGCCGATCGCCGCCGAGCCGCCCGGCCTGGGCAGCCAGCCGGCCGCCGTTCTGGCCGCCAGGTTGATCCGCCGGCCCTGGCGGCGGCTGAGACGCGCCGCCAGGGCGCTCAGAAAGGACTCGCCCGACATCCAGTGGCACGCCGTCCGCATCCGGGCCAAGCGATGCCGCTACGCAGCCGAGGCCGTCGCGCCGGTCTTCGGCCACCAGGCCGTCCGGTTCGCGGCGGCCATCGCCGCGGTCCAGGCCATCCTCGGCGATCATCAAGACACTGTCGTCGCCGAGGCATGGCTCCGCGCCACCGGCGCTGCTCTTTCTCCGGCGTGCGTCTCCGCCGGGGAACTGATCGCCGCGGAGCGAACGGAACGGGCCAGATTGCGCTCGGGGTGGCCGAGCGTCTGGAAACGCGCAACGGCCAGGAAACTGCGCCGCTGGCTCTGAAGGATCGGGCCACGGGCTGCGACGTCGGCTCCACTCGGCCACGAGCTCGGGGGTCAGGCTGTCCCTGCGCTGCAGGTACCTGAAGCGGTCGGGGCCTTACGGTTGTCCGCTATCTCGATGGCTCGGCCTGAGCGGGAAGGTCAAGGTCTCGGCGGCGGCTGGACGTGAGCGCAAGGTGAAGAAGGCGAGCAGCCCGGCGGCCAGCGCCAGCCCGGCGGACACGTACAGCGCTGCGTGCAGCCCGTCGTGGAAAGACGCGTACGCCGCGCCGATAACCTCCTGGACGATCTTGCCGTAGCCGGCGTAGGCGGAGGTGTTCTGCGGGATCTGGCCGGTCTCGATGGCGTTGATGACCAGCGTCTGAAACTGGGCCGGGATGCCCAGGTGATTGAGCTGCACGGTCAGGCTGGAGTGGAGCCGGGAGATCACCAGCGAGCCGAGGACCGCGACGCCGGTGAGCGCGCCGATCTCCCGGCTGGTGTTGGTGGCCGAGGCGGCCATGCCGGAGCGTTCCGGCGGCACTGCGGACAGCGCCGATGAGGTGACCGGCACGACAGTTGTGCCGATGCCGATGCCAGCCAGCGCGAGCGCGGCCATCAGCGGCGCGTAGCGCGGGTGCGGGGACAGGTAGCCGTCGGTCAGGAACAGCCCGGCGGCGAACAGCAGGCAGCCGATCGTGATCGACCAGCGCGGCCCGGCCCGTACCGTCCAACGCCCGGCCAGCAGCGAGGAGGCGATCATCAGCACCGTCATCGGCAAGAACACCACCGCCAGCCGGTAGCCGGACGCCCCGGCCACCTCGGCTAGGTACAGCGCGGTGAAGAAGAAGATGGCGAACGTCGAGAAGTAGCTGCAGAACGCGACGATGTTCGACGTGGTGAACTGAGGCACCCGCAAGAACCGCAGGTCCAGCAGCGGATACTCAGCGCGGCGCTCTCGCCAGATGAACGCCACGAGCAGCACGGCGCTCACGCACAGCAGGCTGATCACTTCGGCCGAGCCGAAGCCGGCCGACTCCGAGTTGATGATCGCGAACACGAACGCGGCTAGCGCCCCAGCGCCCAGCAGGGTCCCCGCGGTGTCCACCCGGGCCGCGGCGGGGTCGGCGCTTTCCGGCAGGATGACCGCCGCGACGACCAGGGCGGCCAGCCCGAACGCCAAGTTGAACCAGAAGATGCCCCGCCAGCTCCACACCCCCACCAGGATGCCGCCGACGACCGGCCCGGCCGCCAGCGCCAGCCCGGACGTGGCGGCCCAGACCCCGATCGCCCGGCTGCGGGCCCGCTCGTCCGGGAACAGATGACGGAGCATCGACAGCGTGCCGGGCTCGCTGGCCGCGGCGCCGAGCCCCATCACCGCCCGGCCCGCGATCAGCACCTGGACATCGGGGGCCAGCGCGCACAACGCCGACCCGGCACAGAACACCCCGGCGCCGGTCAGCATGACCTTCTTGCGGCCCAGCTCATCGCCGATCATCCCGCAGGCCAGCATGATGCTCGCGAAGGTCAGCGCGTACGCGCCGACCACCCACTGCAGGTCGGTCACGCCTGCGTGCAGGCTGGCCTGCACGTCCCCCAGCGCGACGCTGACCACCGTGTTGTCCAGGAACGTCAGGAACAGCAGCGTGCACAGCGCCGCGAGCGCCAGCCCCTGCCCGCCCCAGCGGCTGGCGTCCTGCCCGGTATGCCGGTAACCAGTGACCGTCCTGGCGTGCCCACTCATCCCAGCGGCCCTGCCTCAGCCGGCCGAACTGCATACGGGCGGGGCCTTGCCGCCGTTCTCCAGGGCCAGCAACTGACAGAAGCTGCCGTCGCCCACCTTCCACGTCCCGTCCTGATACGCCGCGGTACCGGTCTGGTTACTCAGCGCGGGCTTGCCGCCGATGAGGATGTCGTAGGTCACGGTTGCCTGCGTAGGCGAGGTCACCTTCACCGCGGTGACCATCGCCGACGCCGACCTCGCCAGGGCCGACTCGGCCTGGGCGTTGATGATGGAAGCGAACTCCTGCCCGTTCTGCAGCAGCGAGATCTTCTGGGCCGCCGGCGTCGTGCCGCTGAAGAACGCCTCCCAGTTCACCTTGATCTGCGCGGTCGCCGATCCGGCGCCCACCGCGGACGCCGATGCGGTCGACGCCGCGCCAGACGCGGTGTGAGACGCCGAGGACGAGCTGGAGTTGCTGCACGCGGTGATCGCCGCGGCCAGCACCAGGGCGAGCGCCGGTGCCAGAATCATCCGGCGAGCCAGCGGATGCGATCGCATGACGCGCCTCCTTAGCTTTTACCGAGTGCTGCGGGTTGCCATGGCCGACCCCGTCTCCCAGCCTCGGGTGCGGATCGTGTGGCACCGGTGCGCCCGCAGCGCATCTACCCATGGTTGCCTGGTGACGGCCGAGCTCACATCATGAAGGCGGCTAGTTCCCTAGACCGGGCCCGCCGAGGTGATCCCCGCTGGCCCGATCGTGAACCCGCGGACCTAGTCGGCGTGCCCGCTCGCCCGGGCCTTGATGACGGCCATCGACCGTCGTTGCGACCCCTGCTCCATGACGCGCCTGAGGCGCGGCATGAACTGCGGCCTGAACCAGAGCCAGGAAACAGCGAAGGCCCGGGGTTAGCCTGAGGTGGTGGCCGGGGCTGCGTCACCGCGGACCGCGCTGGTAAGGCGAGCGCGCCGGATCAACCATGAGCTGGCCCGGCTGTACCCCGATGCGCGTATCGAGCTGAATTTCACCTCTCCGCTCGAGCTGCTGGTCGCGACGATCCTGTCCGCCCGGACCACGGACCGGCGGGTCAACGAGGTGACCCGAATGCTGTTCGCCCGGTACCGCACCGCCAGCGACTACGCCGCGGCAGACGAAGCCGAACTCGAGAAGGTGATTGAACCTACGGGGTACTACCACACCAAGGCGAAGGCTCTGATCGGCCTGGGTCAGGTGCTGTGCGATCGTTTCGGCGGGGAGGTTCCTGACACGCTGGAGGAGCTCGTGACCTTGCCGGGAGTGGGCCGCAAGACGGCCAACGTGGTCCTCGGCGAGGCCTTCGGCAAGCCGGGGGTCGTGGTAGATACCCACGTCGCCCGGCTGGCGCGGCGGTTCGGCTGGACTGCGCAGACCGACCCGGAAAAGATCGAGCGTGACATCGCCGCGCTGCTGCCACGGCAGGAGTGGACCGCGGCTTCCCGCCGGCTGATCTGGCATGGTCGTCGTGTCTGTCACGCCCGCAGGCCCGCGTGCGGCGCGTGTGGGGTGGCCCGGTGGTGTCCGTCGTTCGGCGCGGGTCCGACCGACGAGGCGACTGCGCGTAAGCTCGTCAAGACGGAACCGTTTTCGTGACCGGTGCCCGGATGGCTGGGCCCCTGGATATGCCGTCGGCCAGGCCGCCGCTGCGGCCAGGTCGGTGAACTGCTGCACCGACGTCGATGCGGAAGCCGTCGGCGCCCCGGTCGAGCCAGAACCGCAGCACGTCGTGCATCGCCGCCTCCACGGCCGGGTTGTCCCAGTTGAGGTCGGGCTGGTGCGGCGTGAACGAGTACAGGTAGTACTGCCCGGTCGGCTCGTGGAACGTCCACGCGGGCCCGACCACGCGGAACGCCGAGCGCCAGTTGTTCGGCGGCCCGCCGTCCGGCGCGGGGTCCCGCCACACGTACCAGTCGCGCTTGGCGCTGTCCCGGCTGCTCGCCGACTCGACGAACCACGGGTGCTGGTCGGAGGTGTGGTTGGGCACCCAGTCGACGATGACCTTGACGCCGCCCCCGGTGGGCCCCGGCGAGCAGGGTCATCGAAGTCGGCCAGGGTTCCGAAAACCGGGTCGACGTCGGTGTAGTCCGAGATGTCGTAGCCGAAGTCGGCCATCGGCGACCGGTAGAACGGCGACAGCCAGAGCGCGGCCACCCCGAGCGAATCATCCGGATCTCGGCCGCCCTCGGCGCGGGGTGGCCGGCCGTTTATCTACGGAGTTGGGGGATACGGAACGTGCCCCGGCACGTCTACCTTCCAAGAACGCGCGATCGTCGAGACGGCCCGCCAGACACACGCCCAGCTCGTCGTGCTCGCCGCCCGGACGGGCATGGCCGTGGTGCCGGGAACGGTCAGCCAGTACGTCCTGCTCAAATCCCACTGCCCCGTCACGATCGTGCCCCACGACGGCAAGGACGAAGAACGAGACGACAACCAATCGTGACGTTGCCGCGCGATTGGGAGCTCTTAGCCGGCCGGGGACGAGCCCGGTCCCGTGCGACCAAGTTCTGCCGCGAGCTCCTCCCTGACCTGCGCCATCTGGTCCGCCACCGCGGGGTCGGGGGCCGGGTACCGCGGGTTGATCGCGTCGAGCGCGGTCACCAGGACCGCGGCGGTGGCCAGGCGGCTGAACCACTTGTGGTCGGCCGGGACGACGTACCACGGCGCCCACCTCGTGCTGGTCTGGTCCAGCATGGCCTCGAAGGCCCGCTGGTAGTCGTCCCATGAGCGCCGGTCCCTGACGTCGCTGGGGGAGAACTTCCAGTTCTTGTCCGGGTGGTCGATGCGCTTGAGGAACCGCTTGGCCTGCTCCCGCTTCGACAGGTTCAGCAGGACCTTGACGACGTGGATCCCGTTGTCGACCAGGTAGCGCTCCCAGTCGTTGATCTCGCGGTAGCGGCGGGCCCAGATCCCGGCCTCGTCCGCGACCGCGGGCATCCGCTCCGCGGCCAGCAGCTCCTGATGGATCCGGACGACGAGCACCTCCTCGTAGTGGGACCGGTTGAAGATGCCGATCCGGCCCCGGCCGGGCAGGGCGCGCTGATATCGCCACAGGAAGTCGTGGTTCAGTTCCTCGGCCGAGGGCTGCTTGAAGGCCCGGGCCTCCACCGCCTGCGGGTTGACCCCGCTCATCACGTGCTTGATCGTGCTGTCCTTGCCCGCGGCGTCGATGCCCTGCAGCACCAGGAGCACGCCGAACGTGTCCTGGGCCGCCAGCCGGTCCTGGTAATCGGCCAGCAGTTCCACGCCGTCGGCGAGCAGCGCGGCGGCCTGCGGGCGGGCCACGCCACCCGTGTAGCCCGGGTCGTGGTCGCGGCTCAGCTTGACCTCGCTCCCCGGCGGCACCCGGAGCGGCGCGATGAGGTCGGTCATGAAGCGAAGGCGCTTGTCCATCCCCTAACCATGGTGGACTGCGGGCCGGCCGCGCTACCGGCCGGGCCTGCCGGGCCGGTCAGTTGATGGAACGCCGTGCAGGGTGTCCGGGATTCAGGAGTCAAGGCAGGGACACTATGCTCAGTGCTCCCACCAGGGCCTGGCCAGGCTGGTCCCAGCCGGCTCAAGCGGGGGAACCTGCTCGGCCGGCTCCACCGGAGAAACCGGGGCGGGCCGGTCGCCGCGGGAGCCGACCTTCGCGTAGCCGAGGAACAAGACGCCGCTGACCAGGGTGACCACGATCCAGAGCCAGTGGCCGTTGACCCGGCTCCAGTCGTTGAGCCCGTGCAGGATCGCGGCCACGACCAGGCCGATCCAGCTCACGGCGTACCACTTGTGCCGCCCGGTGGCCGCCAGCCCGATGAAGTAGCCGGTCAGGCCGGCCCAGCAGGCGTGGGTGATGGGGTCGGTGAGGAAGCGCCAGACGAAGTCCAGGACGAAGTACCGCACCGGCCCGATCAGCACGGCGAACACCGAGTCCGGCGCGGAGTGGCCGGTGAGGATCAGCTGCTGGATCGCGGGGAGGGCCGACTGCACGGTCAGGTAGAACTCCGCCACGCCGTTGACGGTGAAGTAGTGCACCACCTCGCTGGCCCCGAACACCAGCCCGCTGACCGCGCCGAGGAACAGGTAGT
>Ga0209415_10013653_pt1 | contig 13367 bp, 9 predicted proteins | sample PeaSoiSIISIP2007_FD_187696 | JGI IMG/M metagenome (GOLD analysis project Ga0209415, IMG submission 187696) | Peat soil microbial communities from Weissenstadt, Germany - SII-SIP-2007 (SPAdes) (version 2) | ecosystem: Environmental > Terrestrial > Soil > Wetlands > Peat | place: Germany... | reverse complement strand
CCCGTTGCGAACTGCTGGCCGATGATTACTTCTGCTTGTTTCTGTTCAGTTGCTTTAATCCGGCCCTCAAATCCATGGGCCTGCCCACCGTAGCCTTGCCGAGGGTGGGTCCTGGGAAATCCTGGCATTTCCTGATGATCTGCGCCCCGCGGCGGTCCCGGGGGGCCGGAACGGAGGATGGGGGATGAGGATTTGAGAAATTTGAGAACCGGGGATGCCACCGTAATACAATTGCAAGGCCGAAGTTGCCTGATGGGGAGAGCCCAGTCAGGCCTTCAGATTCACGGGAGCCGCAGTCTGCATCCCATTCGGCCCGGCCTTACGCGTAATACGGTCGCAGGGCCGCGGGTAAATCGCCGACGAGCAAGGCGTGCTTGATGGCGTTTTCGCTCAAATCTGCGGCTTGGTTTAGCGGCACGATTCTCCCTCCCTCGAGGGCGGCTACGGCGAGGCCGTCGCGCAGCAGCAACCGGTTGGGAGTGAAGGCCGGGATGCGCGGACCGGGGGTGAGAATGCCTTGCAGGTTGAGCGGGTCGGCGGCGCTAATCACAATCAACTCGCCGGCCGGCCGCGCTTTACGAACGGAACGCAATAGGCCGATGGCTTCAGGCAGGGCAAATTGCTCGCCGCTCACGCCATTAATGAAATGGCCGCCGCGAATCTCGCCGCGCGCTTCTAGCTGCCGATAAAAGCGGCCCAACTCGAACCAGGACAGGCCGAGGGATTCGCGCTCCAACAGCCGCCGGAAAACCACGCCATACCGGCGCAACAGCGCGCGAGCGAAGGTTTCGACAGCTTCCGGACTGGCCGGCGTTCCGTTGTGGCCGTTGCCGGCTCCCAAGGCCGAGGGCTTTCGCAGGAGAGTCCAGCGGCCGGCAAATTCAACGCTGGTGACGGCTTTGTGGTGGCGTTTGCGTCCGGCATCGGCAAACGGGGCGCGCTTTTCCGCCGGGATGAGCAAGGCGCGCAGCCCTTCGAAACTATCGGCCGTGGCGCAGCCTTGGGCTACCAACTCGGCGAGCGACTGAGCCGCGCGGGAAGGCAACAGCTTGGATTGGCGAACCAGTTCCGAGAAGAACATCGCCCCACCTCTTGCCAGGGTGGCGGCGACCACCGCCGTATCCGGCGTGAATTCCGGCCGAGCCGACCCGGCGGACAGTTCCAGCCAGTGCTCCAAATGCTCGCGCTTGAACAGGGAAATCGGCGTGGACCGCAGCGGCACGAAGCCGCGCGCCTTTAAGTTTTGCGCCGGTGAGAGCCGCCCCCAGCCGATGCGCCCGGTCAGGCAAAGCTGGTCGAGCCACTGCGGCGCGTATTCCTTGACGCGCAACGCGAGCACCTCCGGTTCCCAGGCGCCCGCCGCCAGCTCAGAACCATCCAACAATTCGAGCACCGTGGCCACGGCCTCCGGCCCTTCAGCACGATGTTCGGCGTCGGCTCGCTGCCAGCCCAGGAGGAAGCGTTGAAAAACTTCAAGCGAGACGGGCTGAATCTCCGCCCGCAGCCGGTTCAACGTCAACCGATGAATGCGCGCCAGCAGCCGGCGCTCGCACCACTCCAACTCCGGCGCGTGGGGATGAAACTTGCCGCGCAGGACGAAGCCTTCCGACTCGAGCGCCACGAGCGCGGCCTCGATTTCCGGCCGGTGCAATTGAAAGAACTCCGCCAGGGTTTGGGCGGTTACCGGGCCTACAATTTCCATCCGCCCTCGGACCAATTCCTTCAGGGCTTCAGCTTCTGCCCAGTTTTGCTTGGCTCCGCCCGGCGGGGCGGATATGAAAGGCTCGAACTGCCTTTGGGGATAAACGGCCTGAACCAGCGCGCTCCGTTCGGCCGCGACCCAAAAGGCCGGCTCTCCTCTCAGGCGGCCGGCCCGCTTTTCGGCCACCAGCGTTTCCAACCACGCGCCAGCCTCCGCCCCGCCCCGTGTCACCTCTTGCGGCGTCATCACACCCAACTGGAGGAGCGTTTCGTGGAGCTCGTCGGCATTTCGGGGTTCCGGCCACGCCTCCTGGCAAACGCGGTCGATGGCCGCCGCATCGAGTACCCCCAACCCGTTTCCGCCCGCGGTGTCGCTGGCACGGCGAGTCAACACCGCCTGCGTGCGCCGCTCTTCCAACGGCGCGTTGTCAAGAAACGCATACGGGCGCGCGTTGAGAATTTCATGCGCCAGCGGCGAAGGTTCGGGAAGGTCTCGCGCAACGCAAACCACTTCGTTCCGCTCGATGCGCCGCAGCAGTGCCTCCAAACCTTCGATGTCCATGGCTTCATTGAGGCAATCGTCGATGGTCTGTTTGACTAGCGGGTGGTCGGGAACTTCGCGGTCGCCGACAATGTTCTCCAGGCAGGCGAGTTGATCCGGAAACACTGCCGCCAGCAGGTTCTCGGCTTCCATCCGTTGGAGGGGAGCGGGGACCTTGTGTCTGCCGCGCTGCCGCGGCAAGGCCAGTGCGCGCGTGGCGTTCCAGCGCCAGCGGATGGGAAACATCGGCGCGTCGAGCAGAGCCTGCACGAGCACGTCGCGCACCGAGTTGCTGTTTAAATAATGAAACACCTCCTCGAGCGGGAACGAATGCTGCGTTCCCAGCGAGAGCACGATGGCATCGTCCGTGGCCGCCGCCTGCAGTTCGAAATTGAACGAGCGGCAGAAGCGTTTGCGCAACGCCAGCCCCCAAGCGCGATTGAGCCGCGCGCCAAACGGCGAATGAATGACCAACTGCATCCCGCCCGATTCATCGAAAAAGCGCTCGATCACCAACTTGGTTTGCGAAGGAAGCACGCCCAAGGCCTTGTGCCCGGCGAGAAAATACGCGGCCATTTGCTTCGCGCCGGATTCCGAAACACCCGTTTCGGCGACTAGCCACGCGGTTATTTCCGACACGGCGTCGCCGTTCAACCCGGCGCGCTCCTCCACTTCCTCGCGCAACTTGGACACCGCCTGCGAAAGCTCAGCGGTCCGCGCCGGACCTTCGCCCAGCCAGAATGGGATCCCGGGCGGCTGGCCCTGCGCGTCTTCAACCCGCACCGTGCCCGAGTTGATCCCCAGGATCTTCCAGGACGTATTGCCGAGTTGAAACACCTCACCGGCCATGCTCTCGACGGCGAAGTCTTCGTTCACGGTTCCGACGAACGTTTCGCTCGGCTCGACCACCACCCGGTAATCAGCATTGTCCGGGATGGCGCCACCGGAGGTCAGGGCGAGCAGTCGCGACCCGCGCCGGCCCCGGACCCGGTGGTTGATCACGTCATGGTGGACGAGGGCACCGCGCCGGCCCCGTTTGGTGCTGAAGCCCTCGGCCAGCATTTGGATGACCTCCTGGAATTTTTCGCGGGCCAATCGTCGGTACGGGTAAGCGCCCCGCACCAAATCGAACAGCTTGTCTTCCTCCCAATCCTGGCAAGCGGCAGCGGCAACGATTTGCTGCGCCAGGACATCCAGCGGTTGCTCCGGGATGTGGGTGCAATCCAACTCGCCGCGGCGCACGCAACGCAACGTCGCCGCGCATTCAACTAATTCATCGCGCGTGAGCGGGAACAAGCGTCCCTTGGGCACGCCGGCCCGTTGGTGGGCGGCCCGCCCTACCCTCTGCAAAAAGGTGGCAATCGAGCGCGTCGTTCCCAACTGGCAAACCAAATCCACCGAGCCGATATCGATGCCCAGTTCCAGCGAGGAGGTCGCTACCAGCGCCCTGAGTTCGCCGCTCTTAAGCCGGTGCTCAGCCTCGAGGCGAAGCCGGGTCGAAAGACTCCCATGATGCGAAGTTACTTTGTCCGGACCCAAGCGGGCGCAAAGCTGGTGCGCCACGCGCTCGGCCATTCGCCGCGTGTTCACGAAGACCAGCGTGGTCCGGTGTTCCTCGATCAACTTCACCAACCGTCCATACACTTCGGTCCAGACCTCATTGGACATCACCGCCTCAAGCGGTGAGCCCGGCAATTCGATGGCCACGTCCATGGCCCTTAAATGACCGGTGTTCACGATGGTGCAGTTGGGTTGGCCGGCGGCGTCGAGACTCCTGGCGCCGACGAGGAACCGGGCGACTTCCTCGATGGGCTTTTGGGTGGCGGAGAGTCCGACTCGCTGTATGGGTCCATTCACCAGGGCGGCCAATCGCTCCATACTCAAGGCTAAGTGTGAGCCGCGTCGATTGCCAATTATGGCATGAATCTCATCCACGATGAGCAGGCGCGCGGTGGACAGCATTTTTCGCCCGGAGACCGAGGTGAGCAAGAGGTACAGCGATTCAGGCGTGGTAACGAGAATGTGCGGAGGCTTCTTGACCAAGGCCGCACGTTTGGCCGCCGGCGTATCCCCGGTCCGCACCGCGGCGCGCACTTCGAGGTCTGCGCCTTCGCTCTGCCGAATGGCCGCGCGGATGCCTGCCAGCGGCTCCTCCAGGTTGTTGTGCACGTCGTTGCTCAGCGCTTTGAGCGGAGAGACGTACACCACCCGGGTTTCGTCCTTAAGCGCGCCTTTAAGGCCGTCGCGAAAGAGCGAATCCAAGGAAGCCAAAAACGCGGCAAGGGTCTTGCCCGAGCCAGTCGGCGCGGCAATCAGCGCGTGGCCGCCCGAACGGATCGCCGGCCAGCCGCGCTCCTGCGGCTCGGTCGGCGTTCCGAACTTCTCTTCGAACCAGCGCGCAATCGCCGGATGGAATTGGAACCGTTGCACCAGGGAGAATATAAACTCTCCCGCGCCGAGTTCAAAACCGTTCGCCAAAAATGGCTAACCGCAACTAAGAGCGTGAAGGGCCTGCCGGGGAACGGACTCCCTCACCGGGCGTCTTTGCGCTCGTGCTCGAGCAGCCATTGGTACAACTCCGGATTTTTGTACGTCTCGGTCCAGGAATCGTGCTGGGCTTCCGGGTAGATGGTCAGCTTGAGATCCGTGACGCCGAACTTCTTCAGCGTATCGACCATGCGCTGCGATTCCTCGACGGGCACGACCGGGTCTTTGGCGCCGTGGAAGGCCCATACGCCAAGACTTTTCAGCGCGGGACCTTTGTCCTGCATCGCCAGGAGAAACGAGATCAGGTTGCCCCCACCGCAGATGGGGACGATCGCCGCGAACTTCTCGGGGTAAGACACGCCGAGGCTCCAAGCCGCATAGCCCCCCATGCTCAGCCCCGTTAAGTAAACTCGCGTTGGATCCACCGCATACCGCCTCTTGACGTGGTTCAGCAGCGCCAGCACGACGTCGTCCGACCAAATCTGGCCGTCCGGACATTGGGGTGAGACGACGATAAAGGGGAAATCCGGATGCTCCCGGACTTCTTTGGGCGGCCCGTGTGTGGCCACTTTCCAAACATCAGTGCCACGCTCCCCGGAGCCATGCAGGAACAGGATAAGCGGCCAGCGCTTCTCCGCCTGCTCGTCATAGCCTTGCGGCAGAAACAGGAGATAATTGGCTTCGAGAGTTTGAGTTTTTTTGAAGTGTTCAGGCATTTGCGTGCGCGGCCCTTTGCCCAGGGCCGAAGGTGCGTTGAAGTGCAGGCGCTGAGTCCCACCAAAGCCGCCGACACCACAACCGATTTCAGGTTTCTCGTGCTCACATTAATTTGAGCTTCGGCAAATCTTGGGAGTCCACTAATCCCACCGGCTGGTTCTTCGCGTTCACCACGATCAAATCGTCAATGTTCCGGTCGTCGAAGATTTTCAGGGCTTCGACGGCCAAGGCGGTATCCCGAACCGAGACGGGGTGGCGCGTCATGACTTCCTTGAGCGGTTTGGCGAACAAGTTGCCATCCGCTTCGATGCGCCGCCGGAAGTCGCCATCGGTGAAGACTCCGACCAACTTCCCTCGCTCGTTCACCACGCTCAGGCTGCCCGATTTGGCCCGCGTCATAAGCGGAAGCGCCTCCTTGATGGTGAGGTTTTGTCCCGCCACGGCATTGCGCGAGCCGGTGCGCATGATATCAGCTACGCGCATGAGCATCGCCCGGCCGATCGCTCCCGAAGGATGGAAGCGGGCGAAGTCCTGCCGCTTGAAACCGCGCGCCTGGAGCACGCACATGGCCAGGGCGTCGCCCATCACGAGCATGGCCGTCGTGCTAGCCGTGGGCGCCAGATTGAACGGGCAGGCCTCGCGCGGCACTCGCACCTTGAGCACCACGTCGCTATGCCGGGCCAGGGATGACTTGGGCGCCCCGGTTAGAGAAATGATTTTCACCGGGAACCGTTTGAGAGCCGGAAGCAAATTGATCACTTCCTCGGATTCACCCGAATAGCTGAGCGCGAGGATTAAGTCGCCCTCGTTCACTACCCCGAGGTCGCCATGCAGGGCGTCCACCGTATCCAACACCACGCTCGTCGAGCCCGTGCTTGTGAGCGTTGCCGAAATCTTGCGCCCGACGTGGCCCGACTTTCCTATGCCCACCACAATCAGCTTGCGTCCTCGCCGCAACGTGGTCACGACTAGTTCGACTGCAGTCAAAAAAGCCGCGTCCAACTGGGCCCGCACCGCCTTCAACCCCGCGAGCTCAACGTCGAAAACCTTGCGGGCCTTAACCAAATGATCCATCGGCTCAGAATGCCCACGAAGGCGTGTCGATTCAACCTCAATAAGGGCGCGATGCCATAATCGGATTGAGTAGGGAAGCGAAGTCTGATAAGCCTCGGGCCCTGTTAACGGTCTCGATCAGCGCATCCAAAAATCCATGAATACACCCAGTCTCCCTCGCGCGAGCTGGCAATCGGGCCTGGCCCGCGCGTTGTCCAAACTAGGCTTTTGCTCTCGCAGCCAAGCGCGGGCTCTCGTCCGCAGGGGGCGCGTGCGGGTTCAAGGCGCGATTTGCCGTGATCCCGACCGGCCAGTGGACTTGAACCGGGACCGCATCGATGTGGATGGGCGAGGCATTCGCAGCGCAGCGAAAGTTTACGTTATGCTCAACAAGCCGCGCGGGGTGGTCACCACCGCCGCAGACGAGCAGGGGCGCCCGACGGTGTTCCACTGCCTGGCCGACGCGAGTTTGCCTTTCCTCGCGCCCGTGGGCCGGCTCGACAAAGCCAGCGAAGGATTGTTGCTATTGACGAACGATACGTCGTGGGCGTCGGCCATTACTGCGCCGGAGAGTCACCTCGAAAAGACATACCACGTCCAAGTGCATTGTGTCGCGGACGAACTGCTGATCCGCCGATTGCAGGAGGGCATCACCGACAGAGGCGAATTCCTGGCTGCCAGCAGTGCCAGCGTGTTGCGGACCGGAGAAAAAAACTCCTGGATCGAGGTCGTGCTCACGGAAGGAAAAAACCGCCATCTCCGCCGCTTGCTGGCGGGCCTTCAAGTCGAGGTGTTGCGGCTGGTGCGCGTGGCCATCGGGCCGCTGAAACTAGGCAACTTGCCTAAGGGTCAGTTTCGTCCCCTCACGCCCAGGGAGGTAGCGGCTTTGAGCGCGGGGAGACCGGCTTTGTGACCGTTTTCGGGCTTTTTGTGCAGCTCCCAGATGATCGTACCGCCGTGAACCAAAGCGATGACCAGCAGGAGCACCCCGGAGATGTGCTGCATCCGCAGCAAAGTTTTCTCGCTGAATTTTCCCCGGCCGAGCGCGACGCCCCAACTCAAGGCCGCGAACCACAATCCCGTCCCCAGCGCCACCCCCGCCACACAGGCCAGCTTGCCGGGCCAATCAGGCGTGACCCAACCACGTGACATAAAACTGGCCGCGAGAATAATCCAGAACACCAGTACGCCCAGGTTGCCCATGACCCGGACCAGCCCCGTCATGAAGGCCGAAGTGGGCTGCAGGCGTTGGCCCATCCGCTCTTCGAATCGGTGAGCCCGCGCGCCCAGGTTGAACGCCTCCGCCCGAACGGACTTGGTTGCCAAAAACTTCACGGCGAGGAAGAGGAGGAACACAAAACTGAACAGTTCCATCCCTTCCTGGATGTAACCGCGCGTGAAGAACGTAGCGAAGCCCGTGAAGGCAATGAAACAATAAATGACTTCCATGACCGTCGCACCCAGGCCAATTAACAGGCCCCAGCGCAGCCCCCGGCGCGCTCCTTCGTTGATAATCGTCAGGTTGATTGGTCCGACGGGGATGGACAGGATCAAGCCGGCGATGAAACCAGTCACACCGGCGACGAGGGTGGGTGGCAACTGACCCATGGGCAGCTACCCGAGCGAACCGGCCCCAGGCTCTTCTCTTTCGTCCTCGTCTTCCTCCTCGATCTCGCGAAGCATTTGACGCGAGATGCGCGGACGTATGAAACCGTAAACCAGGTAGAGCGTGAAAAAGGCCGGCAGAAGGTAGAACAGGATGTACCTCCACAATACCAGGATTGAGCCCAGGAACAGCGCGTAAATGATCATTCGGGCAAACGTGCTCCGCGAGCGCAACCCCAGCGACTTGAAGCTCGGGTATTTCACCGTGCTCACCATCATGGCGGAGAGAAACAAGAGCACTGCCGCCAGCAGGCCGCCCCACCATTTGCCCAGCGTCTTGTCCTTTTCATTGAGCTGGATAATGAGCAGGGTCAGTGACGAAACCAGCCCGGCTGCCGAAGGAATCGGAAACCCCAGAAACTCCTTGCCGGCGCCCGATCCGGGAACCGCCGCTAGACAGTTAAAACGCGCCAGGCGAAAGGCGCCGCAGATGAGGTAGATGGAGGCGATAAACCAACCCAGTTCCGGGTAGCCTTCCGGCGACACATCCTTGAGGACGATGCGATGCACCAAAAATGCCGGCGCCACCCCGAACGAAATCAAATCCGCCAGCGAATCATATTCGCGTCCAAAGGGACTCTCGACGCCGCCCATGCGCGCCACGCGCCCATCAAAAAGATCGAAGATGCAGGCCAGCAAAATGAAAATCAGCGCCACTTTAATGGGTCCAAAATCTCCGCTGGAAACGTCCGCCTCCACGATTTTAGTCAATGCCACAAATCCGCAAACCAGGTTTCCAGTGGTCAGCAGGTTCGGCAAGAAGTAGATGCGGAGCTTCGGCTCGGCTGTGCCGTTGTCGTCAGGCGGTGGGGGCTGCGCTTGCATAGGCAGTGGCTGGCTCGAACTCAAGGCTCCAACACTGCGAACACGGTCTCGCCCCCGATGCCATGGTCTCCAAGTTTCACCTTGATTTTAGCGTTGAGGGGCAAGTACAGATCGGTGCGAGACCCGAACTGAATCATGCTAATGCGCTCGCCGCGGACGAGTTGCTCGCCCTCCTGAACAAACGGAACAATCCGCCGGGCCAGCACCCCAGCGATCAGCCGGACCCCGACTTTTTGCAAGGGTGGCTCCGTGGTCCCGAAGCCCAGCAGCAGATTCTCGTTATGCACGGCAGACTCACTCCTCAGAGCATTCAGAAACTCTCCTTCGGTGTACTTGAAAAAAGCAACTTTGCCGCTCACCGGCGCATTCTGCACGTGGATATCCACGACTGAGAGGAACATCGAAATGCGTTGGCATTCCCCGCCCATGAAGAGAGGCTCGGTAATGGTGTCAATCGCGTCCACCTTGCCGTGCGCGGGGGAGAGCACCAGGTTGGCGCCGGCGGGCGGCTGGGCCTCTGGGTCGCGAAAAAAGTAAAGCGTAAACAGCGCAAAGACAATCCAGAGCACGGCGAGCACGGGCGCGCCGAACAGCGCGCCCACGGTCCCGATCAGGGAAATCGTAAACGTGATGATCCAGATTACGACCAACGCGATCAGCGTCACCCCGATGATCTTAAAAGCCGCCTTTCTGGCTTTGCCTGAATGTCTCATGCGCGCCAAAGGTAAAGTGTAAAGGCAACCCGTCAAAGACTAAAAGTTGCCTTCCTCGGGGCGCCGGAGTACGGCTCTGTGCCCCACAGCAGGGTGGCGGAGACTTGTAATCGCGTTCTACAAGCTCCGTTGCCGGGCTGATACACAACCCCGTTCAAGATTGAGAGCGTTCACGCCCAGAAGGGCAAAGCCAACTCGGTCGGGAGACGCAGCCCCGGGGGTGCCTGCCTTATCCGACGGGCAGTGTTGACGAGGGACCCTACGGTGGCTGAGTCCCCGGCCACCCCGCCTTCTAAGGCAACGGTCAACGGCGGGTCACCTTCGATCTGGATTACATCGCGCGGATTGGGCGCTTCCAAGTACATCTTGAGATCGAGCACGAGGACGGTTTGGCCTTTGACCTTTCCTTCGGCGTGCTGGTGCAGGCCACAGGTTAGGCCCCGCTTCACCTCCACAAACCGCGTGCGGATGTCCCGCTCCGCAAGCACTGCCTCACCCGTTTCCGTGATCTCCTCGAGGGACCACCCGAGGCTATGGGCGATAAGCGCCAACGATTCCTTGAGGCCGGCATGGCCCAGATGGCCAGCCTCGAACAAGCGCCGGAATTCGCCGCTTGGCAGCCCGCTGCCGATCTTTTTCTGCAGCGGTCCCCGACGGGTCGAAGCATTGACGACGCGTTCGATGCGGATGTGGCGTACTTGGCGGCTAACTCCCGTGAGGCAAAGCGGCAAGACATCCATGACGAAGCCTGGGTTGACGCCTGCGCCAACGATGCGGGCGCCGCTTTCCTGGCACATTTTATCCAACTTCGCGGCCAACTCCCGTTCTTTGAGTTGGGGAAAAATCAATTGTTCGCAGGTGGACACCACACTGACACCGCGCCGGGCGAGCGGTTCGAGTTGCACAAAGGCATCCTTGAATTTGGAGACCGTGGTGTGCAAAACCACATCCAGTTGGGCGCGCCCGAGCAAATCTTCCACCGTTGCGCAGACCGGCAGCCCGCGCAGAGCCTCAACACCTGCCAATGCGCCGAGGTCTTTGCCGACTTTGGCCGGGTCAAGGTCAACGCCTCCGACGATGCTCGCCCAAGGTTTGGTTGCGGCCAGTTTCAAGCTTTCCAAGCCGATGGGTCCCAGCCCGAATTGCGCGATTTTGATCTGCTCGTTCATCGGTGGAATTGTTGTGGGAGCCGGCCCCCAGAGGCAAGCGTAGTTAGGGGAATCGCATTCTCATGTCTCCTTGTCTCCTTGTCCTTGACATGGGGGAAGGTCTGCGGGACGCTTTATAGTGGCGCTGGAACCTTATCGATTGAAAGGCCCAGAGTTCACAACGTTATTATGGGTCTGCTGCAACACATCCTCGACAAGCAATTGCACTTGAGCTGGGTGGAGGATGCCAAAGGCCGCCGGGACATCAAGCCCGGCTGGTACCTCGCCGTCGAAGTCACTCCTCAATCCCCGCCGCAGGAGGATCCGGCGGAGTTGAAAAATGAGGCCGAGCACTGGTTGATCGAGCTCGCGGGCATCTTCGAAACCATTCCGGCGCAAAGCAGGTTTCTGTCCGGAGCGTTGGGGTTGTTTGCGCTGACGGAGGAATATCCCTGGCGGGAGACGTTCACCGAATTAGCCCTCTTCTCGCAAAGGCCTCTGCTCGAGGCCCATGTAGAGGCTGCACGCGCCCATAACTATCGGCTCATGCGCAGAATTAGCGCCCGGCGCAGCATCGGTAGTCCGATCAAATACCACTTCTTCCATCCGGCAACCATCCAAGACGCTTTGGGCGCAAAACGCCAACCCCGGCGCAACCTGGAGCTGACCCGCTTCGACCCCGCCGCCGGAATAATTTGTCAGGAGTTCATCCCCCACAATCACATCCGGCTGCGTTTGCACAAAGATGTTCCCGGCGGCATGGTCTGCACCGGCGACCGAAAGCCTGTCCGTTACGCGCCGGAACATTTCAAGGGTCTCGCCTGTGACATCCTCGGCAAAAGGATGTTCGTGATTGATCCGCGATACACCCTGTGGCGAGAACAGCAGCGAATTCAGCACCGGACCGTCAAACACCCGGAAAATCACCTGGATCTTATTCGCCGCTGTGAGGCCTTTTTGGCTCAGCACCATGAGCAATTCGTGTGAGCCTTGTTCGACGGACGGAACGAGTTTAGTGACGCAATGGCATGCTCTCCCCGGTCCTCTCCTCTTGAGGAGGCAAGGGAGAATGCTCAGCGGTCAAAGTGTGAGCCGGCTGACCAGCGCTCCAGGGCGCCCTTTGGCGTTCTGAACCCAATATGAGCAGATGGGACATCGCATCAAAGTGCAGCGCCGCAAGAGCGGGCCTCTGTCTTCTTCTATGTGCGCTTGGCTGCCTCGTGCCTTTACGGCTCCCGTCCCAAACTGCCAGGACCACTGCAGTCATCCATGCGCAATCGCTTCACGCGGGACAGATTAACCCCAGGTTGTTCGGAAACTTCGTCGAACTGCTCGATGATGTCGTGCCGGCGATGTGGGCGGAGATGTTGAACGACCGCTCCTTCGAAGGTGTTACTCCGGCGGCCAATTGGGCCTCTTACGACGGCAAGCCTGATTTCTGCGATCGGGAATGGGACCGCAACCCGAGTTGGGGCTATGACACCGAACACCCCTTCAACGGTGCCCGCAGCGCCCGGCTCATCGCCAGCCGGAATGGACCGGCGAGCTTGACCCAGTCCGGCCTCGCCGTAAAGCGCGCGATGAGCTATCAGTTCTCCGGCTGGTTCCGGACGGATCGCCCGAACCTGACGGCTATCGTGCGTCTGAAGACTTTGCTACCCTCCGGTGATTGGATGACGCTGGCTTCTGCCAAATTGCCACGGTTCTCCAGCGAATGGCACAAGTATTCGGCACAGTTAGTATCCAAGGGTCAGACCGATCGGACCGTCTTTGAATTGCTGCTGGAAGGTGAAGGCTGGGCCTGGGCTGACAAGCTGTCTCTGCTGCCAGCGGATCAGCTTCTGGGCTGGCGCGCCGATGTGGTGCAAGCTGTCAAGGAAGTTCGCCCCGGCGTCCTGCGCTGGGGCGGTTCAACGTGCGATCCCGGCGAGTACCGCTGGAAGAACGGGATAGGCGACCGCGACCGGCGCACGCCTTTCCCGAACAAGGTGTGGGGGCGCATCGATTCCAACGACGTCGGCATTGACGAGTTTTGCCAGTTCTGCGAGTTGACGGGCGTCGAGCCGCTCATCTGCCTCAGTTTTTCGGACGGGACGCAGAGTGCCGCTGACTTGGTCGCCTACTGCAATGGCGAGACCAATACCAATTGGGGAGCCAAACGTGCTGCCAACGGCCATCCCCTGCCCTACCACGTCAAATTATGGCAGGTGGGGAACGAGATCAGCGGTGATGATGAAAGCTACCTCAGGCGCTTCCGGGATTTTCGGCAAGGGATGAAGCAAGCCGATCCGGGGGTGCTGCTCATGACTTCGTTCCCCACGCAGAAATTGCTCGAACGTGACGGCACGGACATAGACTACGTTTGCCCGCACCATTACACGCCCGATTTTGCCGGATGCGACGGAGACCTGGCGAACCTCACCCGAATGCTCGAGCACACGCCCGGTTGCGCCCAAATCAAAATTGCGGTGACGGAATGGAATGTCACTGGCGGCGATTGGGGATTGGGACGCGGAA
>Ga0209415_10013652_pt1 | contig 13367 bp, 6 predicted proteins | sample PeaSoiSIISIP2007_FD_187696 | JGI IMG/M metagenome (GOLD analysis project Ga0209415, IMG submission 187696) | Peat soil microbial communities from Weissenstadt, Germany - SII-SIP-2007 (SPAdes) (version 2) | ecosystem: Environmental > Terrestrial > Soil > Wetlands > Peat | place: Germany... | reverse complement strand
ACCGTGACCTGGGCGCCGCAAGGCGAGTCGACCATCCAGGGCTACAACGTCTACGCCGTCGACCAGGGCCCCGGTGGCAGCAAGGCGACGGCCGCGACGATGGACTCGGGCGCCACGCAGCGAAGCGCCGGGATCGTGTGCCGGCAGTGGACGACGACGTCGTGCGCGCCTCCGCCCACGGCCGACGCCGGGAAGGACGCCGGCACGGGCGACGCGGGGGACGCCGGTCTCCGAGACGCGACGCTCGCCGACGCGGGGACCGGCGACGGCGGCACGGACGCCAGCACGGTGTGCGACGGAGGCCTCTCGGACGCGCTCGCGCCCGTCGACGCCGCGGCGTACGCGAACGTGAGCGACGCGGCGCTCGCCGCGATGGGGTGCGCGTACGTCTACTCCGTGAGCTCCCAGAGCCCCGGCGCGCAGGGGGCGCCGAGCTGCTCGGCGGCGTCGCTGGAGAACGTCTTCACGGTGGACGGCGGGCTCGGCTCGGTCGCGACGTCGACGTCCGACGCCGCGCTCACGACGAGCGCGCTGACGCTCACGGACAGCGGCGCCGACGGCAGCGCGGGGGACACGGGAGCGACCTCGCTCGGGTCGACGGCCCTGACGAACGTCCCCGAGGTCGCGGGGATCTCGAACGTCCCGATCACGCCCGATTACGTCGCCGGCGCCACGTCGAGCTCGTACACCGTCTCGGGGCTCATCACGGGGGACCAGTACGCCATCGCGGTCGCCGCGGTCGACAGCTACGGCAACGTCGGGCCGCTCGGCGTGGCGCCCTCGCCCACCGGCGGCTCGTCCGGCTACGCGGCGTGCTCGACGCCGACCGCGGTGGACGACTTCTACACCGCGTACGGCAACGACGGCGGCATGGCCGGGGGCGGCTACTGCTCGCTCATCGCCGCCGGAGCACCGGCGCCGTTCTTCGGTTCGATCTTCGGAGGCGGCCTCGTCGCCGCCGCCATCGCGCGCGCCAAAAGGCGCCGCTCGCAGAGGAGGACGTCATGAATCGGTCGCGTCTCGTTTCATGCGCGCTGGGCATCGGCCTCGCCGCGCTCGTCACGGGGAGCCCCCGGACGGCCCTCGCCCAGCTCGGGGACGGCGGCTCCTCCTCCGGCGTCGGAATCTCGGTCAGCGGCACGGTCTACCGCTTCACCCCCAACGGTCAGGCGTACAACTTCCGGGCGGCGAACCTGAACCCGAACGACATCAGCTTCCAGGACTGCGAGGACAACATCTACCTCGAGTTCACCCTCATCGAGTCCGGCCTCCCGACGACCGACACCATCGAGGTGTGGGCGGGGACGACCGACTGCTCGCAGAGCACGGCGCGCGAATCGGCGACGGGGGGGCCGTACTGCTGGCAGGTGGCGCCGTACGGAGCGTTCGCGAACTCGAACACGGTGTCGGGGAAGATCTACGCGCGAAACATCACCCAGTACATCGACGACACGACGACGACGCACTTCACTCCGCCCACGCAGGTCCCGGGGCCGGCGGCATGCCGCACGCAGACGACCTCCGGCTCCGTCGGGATCAGCCTGTACTTCCTGTTCGTCATGAATGACGGGATCACGGCGGACAGCTCGACGGTCTACGGCCAGAACGTCGACATGGTCGGCCCCGCGGCGCCGACGCTGAACCTGCCGATCGGGATCGGCGACGGGCTGCTGCTCCTCAACTGGACGCCGCAGATCGACACGACCATCCAGGGGTTCCAGATCTTCGCGCAGGACCAGGGGCCGAACGGCGCGGGCGTCGGGGGCGACGCGGCGACCTCGGCGGCGACGGCGCCGATCTACTGCCACTCGGGGGGGGGGACGACGACGTGCGTGGACTCTGGGGCGCTCGCGGACGGCGCGACGTCAGTGGACGCGAGCTGCACGACGTCGTTCGCCGACGGATCCGCCTACACCGAGGTCGCCGACTCGTCGACGCTCGCCGCGCTCACCGACGCCGAGCTTGCGGCGATGGGATGCCAGCGCGGCGGCACCGTCCACAGCGTGACGACGCAGCCTCCGGGGGGAGCGACGTGCACGAGCAGCGTCCTCGTCGACCTCTTCACCGCCACCGTGACGAACACGGCGACGACCGTCGACGGGGGCACGACCGTGAACACCGCGACCGACGGCGGAACGTCGATCACCACGCTCGACGGCGGCACCATCGGTGGCACGTCGTCCATCGGCATCTCGCAGGTGAGCTACACGCAGTACGGAGTCGGCAACGTCGGCGGCAACACGACCTCGAGCTACAACGTGCAAACGCTCCCCAACGGCGGGCCGCTCATCAACGGCCACCAGTATGCCATCGCCGTCGCGGCCTACGACGACGACGGCAACGTGGGGGCGCTCAGCAACCTGGGTTGCCAGACGCCCGAGCCCATCGTCGACTTCTGGGACAAGTACAGCCAGGATGGCGGCGCGGCCGGCGGCGGCTTCTGCTCGCTCAAGGCGCCCGGCGCGCCGGTGGCGGGCTCGGTGATGGGGTTGGGACTGGGCGCCGTGGCCGTCGCAATGTCGCGACGGAGGCGCCGGAGAGATCCATGATTCGACCGCGGCTCGCCGCTCCGCTCGTAGCGGCTCTTCCTTCTGCCGTCGCAGCGGTTCTTCTCTTCGGCGCGCCCGCAGCGCGCGCGGACGACGAGACCGGTGTCCTCGCGTCACGCCACAAGACGTACGAGTCGCCGCAGAACTTCGCGATCGAGATCCGCATCGGGCCCTACCATCCCCGCATCGACACGGCTCCGGAGCTCGGGAACACCGGCCCCTACCAGGCGATCTTCGGCAATGACATGCGCTGGGAGGTCGCCATGGAGTTCGACTGGCAGGCCTACCGGATCCCCCACGTGGGGACGATAGGGCCCGGGATCTCGGCGGGCTACACGTCGTCCTCCGCGCTCGCTCCGCTCGTGCACCCGGTCAACGGGACGACGCTCTCGGGGGAGTCCACGTCGCTGACGATCTTTCCGACGTACGCGGTCGCCGTGCTGCGCGTCGACGTGCTGTCCCGCGAGCTTCACGTCCCGTTCGTCCCGTACGCCAAGGCCGGTCTCGGGCTCGCCTTCTGGCGCGCGTCGAACACGGGCGGTACGTCGACGTACACACCGACGAACGCCAAGGGGGCGGCGACGGGGTCCGCCGTCCTCGGTGAAGGGAAGACCTGGGGCGAGCAGCTCGCGATCGGGATGGCGCTCGATCTCAACTTCCTCGACCGCAGGACGTCACAGGGCTTCGACAACGCCACGGGGGTGAACCACACGTTCATCTTCGGCGAGCTGCAGGACTACAATCTCACGGGCATCGGCCAGAAGAACGTCCTCTACGTCGGCAACCAGAACTGGCTGTTCGGCTTGGGATTTGAATTCTAGCGTGAGGGCGTGAAGCTCCTGCCCCGGCGCTCGTCCGTCCTCTCGGCCGTCCTCCTTCTGAGCTGCGCCTCGCCCGTCGTACCGCCGCCGCCACCCCCCCCGCCCGCTCCGGTCGCCGCGCTACCCCCGCCGCCTCCCCCTCTCGTGCACGTGCAGGTGCTCGCGCTCAACGACTTCCACGGCAACCTCGAGCCGCCGCACGGTCACGACGGCAGCGTGCTCGAAGCCCCCGGCGTCTACGTGGCGGTCGGCGGCGCCGCGTACCTCGCCGCGCACGTTCGACGTCTCGCGCGCGAGAACCCGAGCACCATCATCGTCTCGGCTGGAGATCTGACCGGCGGGAGCCCGCTCGTGTCGAACCTGTTCCACGACGAGCCCACCGTCGTCGTGATGAACCACATCGGGCTCGACTTCGAGGGGGTGGGCAACCACGACTTCGACCGCGGGCTTCCGGAGCTCACGCGCCTGGCGCACGGGGGCGGGCGGACACCCGCCGGCGACGGCATCGACACAACCCGGGAGCCGGCGTTCACGGGGGCGAAGTACGAGTACCTCGCGGCCAACGTGGTCGGGCCCGACGGCAAGACGATCTTCGCGCCGTACGGCATCAAGGAGCTCGGCGGGGTCAAGGTCGCGATCGTCGGGATGACCACGGAATCGACGCCCATCGTCACGACGAAGGAGGCGGTGAAGGGGCTCACGTTCGCGGGCGAAGCGGCCACGGCGAACGCGCTCCTCCCCGAGCTGCGTCGCCTGGGGGTCGCGGCGACGGTGCTGCTCCTGCACGAGGGCGGCTTCCAGGCCGAGGGGGGGACGTTCGACGGGTGTGCCGGGCTCCGGGGGGAGATCCTCCCGATCCTCGCCACGCTCGATCCCGCGTTCCGCGTCGTCGTGACCGCGCACACGCACCAGGCCTACGACTGCACGTTCGGCGATCGCATCGTGACGAGCGCGAGCAGCTACGGCCGGCTCGTGACGCAGATCGATCTCGCGATCGACAAGGAGAAGGGCGTGCTCGTCAGCGCCCACGCGAGGAACGTACCGGTCACGCACGACGTCGAGCCGGATCCCGAGGTGGTGAGGATCGTCCAGGACTACGAGGCGAGAGCGCGCCCGGTGACCGAGCGCGTGGTCGGCTACCAGGAAGGGGCCCTCACGCGCGACCCCAAGGCGGCACAGAGCCCGTCGTGCGAGACACCGCTCGGCGACGTCATCGCGGACGCCCAGCTCGCCGCCACGCGCGCCGCGGGCGCGGTCGTCGCGCTGATGAACCCCGGCGGCATTCGCACGGATCTCGCCCAGGACGCCGCGGGGAGCGGCCCGCACCCCATCACCTACGGCGCCGCCTTCGAGATTCAGCCGTTCGGCAATCGCCTGTTCACGCTCTCGCTCACGGGAGACGAGCTCCACGCGCTTCTCGTGCGGCAGTTCGGCCGCGAGCGCCCGCGCGTGCTCTCGGTCTCGAAGGGGTTCACGTACCGGTACGTCTACGACGCGCCGACGAAGGCGGTGACCCTCGATCCGGCGTCGATGCGCCTCGACGGCAAGGTCATCCTGCCGCACGCGACGTACCGCGTGACCGTCAACTCGTTCCTCGCCGACGGAGGCGACGGCTTCGCGCTCCTCCGCGAGGTGAAGGAGAGGGTGCCTGGTCCACTCGACATCGACGCGCTCGCGGCGTTCCTCGGCAAGACGACGTCGCCGCGCGCGCCGATCGTGGCGCCGAAGAGGCTCGAACGGATCCTCGGCAACGCGTGCCAGTAGAAAGGGCCGCGCTCAGAACCCGCAGGCCTGTCCCTTGTTCTTCTCCGCGAGCCACGCCCGGAGCGGTGCGAAGTACTCGAGCATGGGCCCCGCGTCCGCCTTCCTCCCCGCGCCGATGGCAAGGAGCGCGTCGGGCCAGGGCCGGCTCGCGCCCAGGTCGAGCATGGCCATCAGCTTCTTGCCCGCCGCCGCGCTCCCATAGAAGGAGCACTGGTCGAGCGGCCCGGTGTACCCCGACGCCGCGCAGAGCGCCTTGTAGAACTGGAACTGGTAGATGCGCGCGAGGAAGTAGCGGATGTACGGCGTGCTCGACGCCACGTGGAATTTCGCGCCGGGATCGAAGTCGCTCTCCGCGCGTGGGACGGGCTCGCTCACCCCCTGGTACTTGCGCTTGAGCGCCCACCAGGACGCCGTGTAGTCGGCCGGCTTCGTCTTGCCCGACAGCACGTCCCAGCGCCACTTGTCGATGAGGAGGCCGAACGGCAGGAAGGCGACCTTCTCGAGCGCCATCTTCATCTGCTCGTTGACGCGCGCGTGGTCTCCCTTGGGCACGCGGTCGAGCAGGCCGACCCCCTTCAAGTACTCCGGCGTCACGCTGAGCGCGAGGGTGTCGCCGATCCCTTCATGGAAGCCATCGTTCGCCCCCTGCTGGAAGAGGATCGGGAGCTTGTAGTAGCGGCTGAAGTAGAAGTCGTGGCCGAGCTCGTGGTGGATGGTGATGAGATCGTCTTCCGTCGGCTCGATGCACATCTTGACGCGGAGGTCGTCGCTCCAGGTCACGTCCCAGGCGCTCGCGTGGCACACCACCTCGCGGTCGCGCGGTCGGACGAAGAGGCTCCGCTCCCAGAACGTCGCGGGGAGCGGCGCGAAGCCGAGAGAGGTGAAGAACCGCTCGCCGAGCTTCACCATGTCGGTCGCGGCCATGTGCTTGGCCTTGAGCTTCGCGTCCACGTCGAGCGACGGCTCGGCGGGGTAGGGCTCGACGAGGGCGAAGACGTTCCCCCACGCTTGCGCCCACATGTCCCCGAGGAGCTGGGCCGGGATCGGCGCGTGGTCGGGGACGTGCGCCTTGCCGTACGTGGCCTGGAGGCGGCTCCGGACGTAGCAGTGGAGCTCGTCGTAGAGCGGCTTCACGTCCTTCCACAGCCGCTCGATGTCGGCCTCGAAGTCCGCGGGGGGCATGTCGTAGCCCGCGCGCCACAACGCGCCGAGGTCGTCGAACCCGATGTCGCGGGCCCCTTTGTTCGCGAGGTCGACGTAGCGCGCGTACTTGTCCTTCATCGGCCTCGCGATCTGGTGCCAGCCGCTCCACGCCTCCGTCAGCTCGGCGAAGTCGTGCGACTTCGCGAGCACGCGGGAGAGGTCGTCGAGGTGGAGACAGACGGGAGCGTCCGCGGCCTTCACGTCCTTCTTCGCCCACTTGAGGAGCGGCGAGCCCGCGGGGGGACAGTAGCGACCCTTGCCGTAGGCCGACGTCATCGCCGCTTCGATCGTCGCGAGCTCTGCCCGCTCCTTGGGATCGTCGGGCGCGGGTACGGTCTGCGCGAGGGAGAGGAGGTAGAAGCGGCGCGCGACGTCCAGCGGGAGCTGGGAGCGGACGGCGTCGAAGCGACGGGCGCGCTTGATCGCGTCGCCGATGTACGCGGCGGTCGCCTCCTCGCCGCGCGCGGACAGCGCCTCGGTGTCGTCGGTGATGAAGTTCTCGCTCACCCAGCTCGCCGTGTCGCGCTCGACCCAGAGCCTTCGCAGGTTCTGCTCCACGTCGTCGATGAACGCCGTGGCCTCGGCGACGGTCGGCAGCGCGGGAGGGGGCGGAACCGTCGGCGCCGGCAGGGGCGCCACGGGCGGAGGCGGAGCGGACTCGACCGCTGCGGCTGCGCATGCGGCGATCACGGAGAGCGAGAGGGCGACGAGCGGGGCGGTCTTCACGGCGCGAGTTCTATCACTTCCGCCTGGCCCTGGGTCCGCTCCGCGCTCCGACCGTGGCTAGCTCGAGAGGAGCGCCCGCGACGTCAGCCACGCGGCGAGCGCGAGCACCCAGATGCTCGCCCATGCACGGAGCCCCGCCTTCGCCGCCCAGTACGGCGCGAGCGGGAGCACCACCAGCGCGACGGGCCCTCGCCACCACGGGCGCCTCCCCGCGAGGCGCGTGACGACGAAGAGGTGCACGAGCGCCCACGAGACGAAGGAGCCGATGAGCAGGCAGACCGCGAGCTCGTCACGGGACATGGCGCGGCATCAGTAGCGATACTGCCACACGAGGTCGACGATCGTGCTCCCCGCGTCTCCGACCGTCGCCTCCATCGTCCACTTGCGGAGGAAGCGCCAGTTGATCGTGAGCAGGTTGACGTCGGGGCTGCTCCCCGGCGGGGGGACGCCGATGATGTGCGCAAGCTGGACGGAGAGATCCTTGGCGATCTGGACGATCACCTCGGGCTTCGCGTTCATCGACGTGGTGTCGACCTTCGTCGACACCGTCGAGAGTCCGAACTGGTCGAGCGCCCGGTTCAGCGGCTGGGTCGCGAAGGACCCGGCGACCCCCTCGGCGCTGCTCGTGCCGGGTGCCGAGCCCTGCGCGGCGGCGGCCTGCCCTTCGGTGGTGCCGAAGAGCAAGAGCTGAACGATGTCGTTCTGCCCTAGCGGAGGCTCGGAGCGAAGCGTGACCTTGCCCGTCTTGAGCGGGCCGATGAAGTCCGCCTTGATCTGGCTGCCGTCGGGCGCGCCCCAGCCCGCGGTGACGTTCACCTGGGGGTTCGACGGATCGTCCCCGACGAACGTCACTGTGCCGGTCTCGATCGCGAACGTCTTTCCGTAGAGGCTGAGGCTCCCGCCGTGCAGACCGATGCGGCCCGTGACGCGGGCCTTGTCGGCGACCGTCACGACGGGTCCGCCCGTGAGGTCGAGGCGGAGGTCGCCGCCGCGCCGGATCCAGACGTCGTCGCCGAAGTGCGTCTCCACACGAATCTGGCGCGCGTCGGCGGGGCGCACGTGCGTCACCTCGCCGTCGTCGTCGACGGTCGGCTCGGCGACGAACGTGCGCCCGGGGCCGACACGACGACCGAGCGTGACGCCGGAGAGCTTGCCGAGCTCCTGGACGTCCTGCGCGCCTTTCTCGGGGAGCTGCAGGTGAAGCGACGGAACATCGACCTTGAAATCGAGCGTTCGTCGGTCGGCCGAGAGGACCTCGGTCACGTCGAGTCTGCCGTCGACCGACCCCAAGAGTGAGCCGCGCACCGACAGCGGAAGCGGGCGCGACTTGGGGATCCGTGCGGTCGCGCGCGCGGCGAGGAGGTGCAGCCCGTCCAGGCGCGCCGACGCCGATGCGAGGATCTCGCCGCTGACCCCCGAAGCCTTCGCGTTCTCGAGCGTGAGCAGACCGTCGGGCGTCACGGTGAGCGTACCCGCCACGTCGTGGAGCTCCCCGCCGAACTCGGAGAGCTCGAAGAGCCCGTCGCGGAGGGCGACCTTGCCCTGGACCCGGACGTTTCGCGTGCGAGGATCCACGCTCGCGTGAGCATCGGCGTCGAGGAGGCCGTCGAGCTGGTCGACCGACCCCTGGACGAACGGGAGCAGCACCGCGGCCCGGAAGCGGCGCGCCTCCACGGCCACCTCGAGCGTCTGGTGCGGATCCGGCACCGGGAGGAGCGCGGCTCCCCACGTCGCTGCGACGCTCGACTTCACCTCACCGAATCCGTCGGCCTCGTCGAGCCGAGCCTCCGCCTTGACGCTCTTGCCGTCCGCGTCGAGCGTCGCGCGGGCGTCCGGAAACGAGGCGTCGCCGATCTGCAGATCGGCAAGCGCGAGCGACGCGTGCGCCGTGGCGTCCGTGTGCAGGTGCTGGACTTCGAGGTCGCCGCTCAGGTGTCCGCGGAACTGTCGGTCGTCGAGGGCGCCGATCGTCACGAGGGGGAGCCGATCGAGATGGGCCTTGGCGGACGCCTCCCAGGCCGCCGCGGCGCCGCGAGCGGCGAGATCGGTCGCGCGAAGGTCGCCGTGGACCACGGCCGAGAAGACCTTCTTCGACTCCCGGATCGCCTCGACCTCGACCTCGCCGTGGGCGCCGTCGTACGTCCCGCGGACGTCGACGTCGACCGGGGTCGTGAGTCGCACGACGCCCGACGTGAGTTTCCTGAGATGCAGCGCGACCTTGGTCTCCGCCGAGCTCAGCGGCCCCTTGAGGGTCACGTCGCCTTCGAGCGTCCCGTCCACGGGAGAGCGCGAGAGCGATGGCGGAAGCGTGGTGAGATCGCGCGCGGGGAGGACGAGGTGGGCGTCGAAGGGGATGGTCGGAAGGAGCGCGCGCGCGCTCGCCGGCGCCGCGTAGAGGGCGGAGTACGGGATGCCGGCGGAGGTCGCCTGGAGGACGGCGAGGTCCCCGTGCGCGTCACGGAGGTGAGAGCTCACGTCCACGAACCCCGTGTCTCCGTTGATCCGCGCAGTGGTCGTCGTGTCGATGCCCTCGACGGTCCACGACGGTGGACTCGGTGGCCCCTCCGCGTCGGGCGAGGCCCCCGCGCGCGGCGGACCGCTGACCGAGAGGCCCGAGGTCGTCACGGAGAGCTCGACGAGCGGCGTGAAGTCGTTCGTCGAGTCGCGCTCCAGGCGGCCCTCGATGTCGACCGTCCCGTGCACGTCCGCGATGGGGAGGTTCGCGACGGGAACGTGGTGGAGGAGCGCCGCGAGGTCGATCTGCCCCTTCAAGGTGACGTCTCCGAACGCCTTCTGCCAGGCCGCGCGCGTGAGAGCTCCGGTTCCGCCGATGCTGAGCTCTTTCGCGTCGATCTCGAGGGTTCCGAGATCCGCCGCCTGCGCGCGCGCGGCGCCGACGAACTTCCGACCGAGGAGGTGGCCGTCGAAGCTCGCGGTGATCCCCTCGACCGTCCCGATCCTGCCGCCCGCGAGGCGCGCCCGGGCCTGCCCCGTGGCGCGGTATCTGTCTACGGACACGTCCGCGTCGAGGACGAGCGTGCCCCGCAGCGTCTCTTCCAGCGCGGCGAGTTTCGCCAGCCGCTCGAGGTCGAGCCTCGGGGCGTGTGCGGCGAACCGGAGCACCGTCCCCTTGCGGTCGAACGACCCTGTCGTGGTCTCCCCGAGCCCGTCGACGACGACGGCGTCCACGGCGACGTCTCCGCCTGCGAAGCGGACGCGATCGGCTCGGACGCGCGCCGACGCCCCGGCGTGGGCCACCGTCGCGTCGATGTTGCGAAGGGTCGGTCCGTCCATGAGGTCGACGTCGAACGCGGCGTCGAGATCGGGGACCGCGGCGCTCCGTTCATGGACGGTCACGTGCGGCGCAAGGCCGCGTCCATGCACCGACGCGTCGACCGTCGCGAACGCGGTCTCGGCCCACTGGACACCCTGGGCGTGCAGCTCCACGTCGACCCGCGGATCCGTCAGCTTGCCGTGCGCCTGGGCCACGACGCTCGCGGTAGAGACGTGGAGCGGACCTCGTTCGAACGTCTCCCCGCGGGTGTCGACCGCCGCGTCCACGGCGAGCTCCTCGAGGTCGACGTTCCCCTTCCCCAGCACCCGCGCGCTCCCGGTCGCGTCAACGGAGAGGTGCCGGAGCGCGTGCAGGCGAACCGCGTCCGAGACGACGCTGAACTCGACCCGCGACGATCGCCCGCGCGGCACGGCGTGGAGAGAGATCGTCGTCGGCGCGCCCGCCTCGTGGATGACGATGGTCGCGTCCCCACCAAAGGCGCCCGTCTTCGCGCGGAATCCGTTCGTGCGAAGCGTCGTGCGAGGCAGCGGGAGGCCGGCCACCGGGCCGCCTCCGAAGTCGAGGCTCGCGAGCCCGTCGACGTCGCCCTCGGCGGTCACGTGCGCGTGGACGTCGCCCGTGAGCCCGAGACGGGTAGGCGGGACGGTCGGCGCGAACTGGTGAACGTCCACTCCCGCGACATCGAAGCTCACCTCGGCGCGTCTGCCGGCGCCGAAACCGACCTCTCCATGGAGGTCCGCGGTGGCCGCGTCGAGCCCCACGTGGACGACGAGCTCGATGGCGTCGAGCGGTCCGTGGGCTTCCACGTGGGCGACCCCGGAGCCGGTGATGGGTGACGCGGGCCACAGGGAGCGGATCGCGTCGGCCGACGCCTCGCGCGCGTCGAGCGACGCGTCGAAGCGCCCGTTGCCAATCTCGAGCGCGCCCGTCTCCCGGAGCGCGCCGACCTCCCCATCCCACGCGACGCGTCCACCCATCTCGGGCGCCTGCCCGAGCGTCATCGCATACCGACCGTGGAACGCCCCGCGCGCGTCGGCGCCGAGCGCGATTCCGCGCGCGACGACGTGACCTTTGCGGGCGTCGGCGGAGAGATGACCCGGCTCGAACGCAAACGCGGCGTCGAGCTCGGTGACGTCGCCGTCGAGGTACGGCACCCGTGGCATGGCGCCGTGCACCCACGCGTGCCTGATGTGGATCCGGGGGATGAAGACATGGACTCCGTGGCCGTCCGCGGGGCGAGGCGGCTCCGTCGACACCTTCCGCGGGAAGAAGGACCGAGCGATCGCAACCCCGCGCTCGTCCATGTCGAGGCGGACGTCGGCGTGTGAGATCGAGACCTCTGGGACGACGATGACGAGGTCGCGCGGGTGAACGAGGACGCTCTCGAGCAGAGCTGCCGTCCCGAAGCGGCCGTCGACGCCGTCCGCGAGAATCACCGGGCGCCCGTCGGGATCGCTGATGCGCACGCGGGCGCCCGAGACGCCGAAGGGGTCGACATGTGCGAGCGACACGATGACGAAGCTGCCGCGGAAGAGCGGCTGGAAGACGAGCTGGTTCACCCGTGCCACGACCACGCGCCGGACGACGGGCGTGTCGAGGTGCAGGAGGACGCCGGCCACCACGACGGCGACGACGGCGACGATGGAAGCCAGCGTGCGCAGGGCCACGCGGGCCACGAGCCGGACGATCCGACCGCCCGTCAAAACGCCTCTCCGATTCCGATGGAGAGCGCGATCGGAGCCCCGAAGATCGTCGGCGGGGTCCCGTTGACCGGCGTGGCTCCGGGCGCGCCCGTGCAGCCGGGCGCCGCGGCCGCGAAGCACTCGTTCTTGAAGCCAAGGACCTGCAGCGGCTGGATTCGGTAGCCGATGTCGACGCGGATCGGGCCCACCGGGGTGTCGTAGCGCGCGCCGAGCCCCGCGGAGAGGTGAAGGTGGGTGAGGCGGATGTCGGCCTGGTTGGGCGAGACGTCCCCCATGTCCGCGAAGGTGGCGAGCGCGAAGGGCCCGGACACCTGAAAGCGGAGCTCGTTCGACAGCTCCCACAACGTCTCGCCCCCGACGGGGATGAAGCACGCGCTCGCGCCCGCATACGTCGACGCGCCGGGCACGCAGTTCGCCGCAACTTGCGCGCCTGCGGTCGCGGGGTTCAGGAACGGCACGACGCCGTACGGGGAGACGCCGAACAGCGGGAAGCCGCGGTTCGTGTTCGAGCCGCCGGAGAAGAAGCCCCTGAAGTACATCGTCTCGATGTCGCTCTCCAGGGTGGGCGCCTTGTTGGTCGCCGAGTTCGCGAGCTCGGTCGCCCAGTCCTTGGCGTAGCTCGTGTCGAAGAGGAAGCCGAGCGAGGCGCGTGTCGCGAAGGTCACGTGCCGGCCGAGCGGGACGTACGTGCGGAGCTCCGGCTGCACGCGCACGTCGCCGGCCTTGCCCCCGAATGGCCCGCCGGCAACCTGGACGCTGTTGCCGAGGTACACGCCGCGGTGCGGTTTGACGGCGCTGTCCCGAAAATCCAGGTTCGTCACGAGCTGCGGGTAGGCGATGACCAGGAGCTCGAGGCCCGAAGCGAGCTTGCCGACGTAGGCGAACGGGTCCTCGACCTGGAGCGTGTAGCCGAGGCTCACGTAGAGTCGCTTCCAGAACTTCCGATCGACGCCGGCCGTCCCCTTCGGCTCGATGTACCCGACGACGGGGCTGTTGGACGGCGGGTCGGGCGCGACGAGCAGAGGGAAGACGTTGAACTCGGGCCGAACGAAACCGCTCGTCCGTGCCTCGAGGAAGCTCGGTTGCCTGAGCTGCGCGCGGAAGCGCTCTTCGGGGAGCGGATTGGTCGGTTTCGTGAGGTTGTCGACGCGCGTCGGATAGAGGACGATCCCCGGCTTCACCTCGACGTCGAAGCTGCGGAGCCCGCCGAGAAAGTTGTGGTTCTCCCACCCGGCGAGGACGTGGAGCTCCGTCTTGAAGACGTCGAACTCCGTGCCGCCACCCATCTTCAGGACGCGCAGGCGGG
>Ga0209415_10013650_pt1 | contig 13370 bp, 13 predicted proteins | sample PeaSoiSIISIP2007_FD_187696 | JGI IMG/M metagenome (GOLD analysis project Ga0209415, IMG submission 187696) | Peat soil microbial communities from Weissenstadt, Germany - SII-SIP-2007 (SPAdes) (version 2) | ecosystem: Environmental > Terrestrial > Soil > Wetlands > Peat | place: Germany... | reverse complement strand
GCCTCGTCGATGACGACGAAGGCGTTGTTGAGGGTGCGGCCGCGCATATAGGCCACCGGCGCGATCTCGATCGCGCCGTCGCTCATGAGCTGGCGCAGGCGCTTGCCGCCGATGCGCTCGGCCAGCGCGTCGTAGAGCGGCCGCAGATAGGGCGCGAGCTTGTCCTGGAGATCGCCGGGCAGGAATCCCAGCCGCTCGCCGGCCTCGACCGCCGGCCGGGTCAGGACGATCCGGCCGGTGCGCCCGGCATCGAACGCCTCGACCGCCGCGGCGATCGCGAGATAGGTCTTGCCGGTGCCCGCCGGCCCCAGCGCCAACGTCAAATGGTGCTGCTGGATCGCTTCCATGAGGGCGCGCTGATTGACGCTCTGCGGCCGCACCGTGCGGACATAGCTCTGCTCGCGTTCGGGCTCGCCGACATCCTCCGGCGGCCGCCACGCGGTGCCGAACAGCGGTTCGACGTTGGCGTCGTTGGCACGAGTCGGGACGGCGCTTCTCGAGCGCTTGGCCATATCTTCTTCCTTTGTCGACGGACGGCGGGGTACCGGCACGAAAAACGCCTCGCCGCGGAGCGGGAGGCGTGGGACGGCAGACGGCGGCGAGATCGCGGGGGGCGGGGATGCGAGCGCGGCGGCAACGGCAAGGCGGCGACCCGTTGAGAAAGACCTTTCAACCATACCGGCAAAACCCTGGACTTGTCACCAAATCTTGTAGGCCGATTTGGTTACACCCCTATGACTGGGGGGCCTCCGAACGATACGGGCGCGCCAGCAGGGCGGCGATGACGCCATCGATGGCGGCCCCGTCATGGACGATGGCGGCGACCGCTTCGGCGATCGGCATGTCGATCCCGAGTTGCCGCGCCAGCGCCACCGCCGCCGACGCCGAGGTCACGCCCTCCGCGACCGAACGTCGCTCGCCCAGGATGGCGGCGAGCGTCCTGCCCTCGCCGAGCCCGACCCCGAGGGAAAAGTTGCGCGATTGCTGGCTCATGCAGGTGAGGGCGAGGTCGCCCAGCCCCGACAGCCCCATCAGCGTCGCCGCCTGCGCCCCCTTCGCCTGGGCGAGTCGCACCATCTCGGCGAGGCCGCGCGTGATCAGCGCCGCGCGGGCGTTCTCGCCCAGCCCACGGCCGATGACGATGCCGCAGGCGATCGCCATTACGTTCTTGAGCGCGCCGCCGATCTCGGCGCCGATCGGGTCATCGCCGAGATAGGGCCGAAAGGCGCGATTGCCGAGCGCGTCGGCGAGGCGCCGGCCGAGCGCGGCGTCAGTGCAGGCGAGCGTCACCGCCGTCGGTAGGCCGCGCGCCACCTCGGCCGCGAAGGTCGGCCCCGACAGCACCGCATAGGGCGTTCGCGGCAGGGTTGCGGCGACAATCTCGCTCGGCAACGCGCCGTTGCCGATCTCGATGCCCTTGGCGCAGATGACGGCCGGCACCTCCGGAGCAAGCACCGCCCCGAGCGAAGCCGCGAGCGCCCGCAGATGTTGCGCCGGCGGCGCCAGCAGCAGCAGATCGGCCTGCGCCGCCTCGGCCAGCGACGCGGTCGCGCGGACCGCCGGATCGAGCGCCACACCCGGCAGAAACACCGGATTGGCGTGATCGCGATTGATGGCGGCCACGGTCTCGGCCTCGTGCGCCCAGATCGTCGCCTGCCGGCCGGCGCGGCACAGCATCTGCGCCAATGCCGTGCCCCAGGCGCCGCCGCCGATGATACCGATCCGCTCCATGCCCCATCCTTGGCCGCGCGATCAAGCCTCGGAACGAACCGCGGCGCAAGCCCGGTTACTTGCTGCCGGCCGCGGCGCCGGCCGGATCGAGCGGCCAGCGCGGGCGCGGCGCGAAATCGAGGCCGTCGCGGTGGCCGGCGGCGAACCGCTCGATCCCGGCCCAGGCGATCATCGCGCCGTTGTCGGTGCAGAGCCAGGGCGGCGGTGCGACGAAGGCGAGGCCGCTTTGCGCCGCAAGCGCCGACAGCGCGCCGCGCAACGCCTGGTTGGCGGCGACGCCGCCGGCCGCGACCAGTGTGCCGACGCCGGCACGGCGCGAGCGGCACATGGCGATGGCGTGGCGGGTGCGGTCGATGAGGCAGTCGATCACCGCCGCCTGCAGCGCGGCGGCGCCGTCGCCGACCGCGACGCCGCCCGCGGCGACCCGGCGCGCCAAGGCGGTCTTGAGGCCGGAGAACGAAAAATCGCAACCGGCCCGGCCCCGCATCGGCCGCGGCAACGCCACGCGGTCGGCATTGCCGTCCTTGGCCGCGCGCTCCACTGCCGGCCCGCCGGGATAGGGGAGGCCCAGCAGCTTCGCGCCCTTGTCGAGCGCCTCGCCGGCGGCGTCGTCGATGGTGGTGCCGAGGCGGCGATAGCGCCCGACGCCCTCGACCAGCAGCAGTTGGCAATGCCCGCCCGACACCAGCAGCAGCAGGAACGGAAACGCCACGCCGGCGACCAGCCGCACGCTCAGCGCGTGGCCCTCGAGATGGTTGACCGCGAGGAACGGCAGGCCGCGCGCGAAGGCGATCGCCTTGGCCGTCATCACCCCGACGATGACGCCGCCGATGAGCCCGGGCCCGCCGGTCGCCGCCACCGCATCGAGCGCCTCGAACCCGACCCCGGCTTCGTCGAGGGTGCGCGCGATCAGCCCGTCGAGATGATCGAGATGGGCGCGCGCCGCGATTTCCGGCACGACGCCGCCATAGGGGCGATGCTGGGCGAGCTGCGACAGCACGAGATTAGCGCGCACGCGCGGCGCCTGGTCGCTGACAACGGCCGCGGCGGTCTCGTCGCAGCTCGTCTCGATGCCGAGAACCAGCACAAGGGCGCTCACAGAGACGCGATTTTCGGCATGACCTCGGCGGCGAACAGCGCCAGCGACCGCTGCGCGTCGGTGAACTTCATGGTGCCGAAGAACAGATAGGTCAGGAGATAATTGATACCGAGCTCGCCGGCCTGGCGTTCGATCGCGGCGGCGACGGTGGCGGGGCTGCCGACGATCGCCATGCCGTTGGCAAGGCATGCCTCGAAGGATTGCCCGCGTTGCACGTTGAGGCGCGTGGTGAGATCGGTCGCGTTGTGCAGCGTGCGCATCCAATTGAGGCTGGCGAGGTGATAGTCGAAGGCGGGCTTGGCGATGCGCGCCGCCTCGGCGTCGGTGTCGGCGACGACGATATGGCGCAGCACGCCGATCGCGGTGCCGCCGGGGAAATCCGCGATCGGCTTGGCCGGCGCGCCGCGATCGGCCAGCGCGACGCGGAACGTGTCGATATTGCCCTTGGCGAACCCGGTCGGGCCGTTGGCGACGAAATGCATCCCGTGCTCGCCCGACCAGGCCGCGCCGATGGCGTTCGACGAGCCATACCAGAATGGCGGGTGCGGGCGCTGCAGCGGCCTGAGCGGCACCGGCACGTCGGTGTAGGTGAAATACTTGCCGGCATAGCTGAACTGGTCATGGGCGAGGCCCTCGTTGATGCAGTTGAAGGCATCGATGAAGATGTCGCGCGATTCCTCGTGGTCGATCTTGTGATAGCCCAGCTCGAACGGCGACACGCCGCGGCCGACGCCGACCTCGAGCCTGCCATGGCTCAACTGGTCGAGCATGCAGATTTCCTCGATCACCTTGAGCGGCGACGCGAGCGGCAGGAGATAGACCAGCGGCCCTAAATGGATGCGCCGCGTAGTGCGGGCGACGGCGCCGAGAAAGACCCCCGGCACCGGCACCATGTTGAGCGGCGTGCAGTGATGCTCGGCCACGTGATAGCAGAAGAACCCGGCCTCATCCGCGGCGGCGACGAAGCTCAACCGTTCGTCATAGAGCGCCGCCAGCGGCCGGTCCGAGCGTTCGACGTGGTCGAAGAGTCCGACTTTCATAGTGCGCTCCAAGGGCGTTTGGCGCCACCATGGGGCAGACGCGCGAGGCGTGCAAGCACAGGGCACACGGGATTGTGGTTGAGCGCCGCCGGCGGCAAGTGCATTTTGCACCGATCATCCTGGACGCTTGACGTATAACGTATAATCCTTTACGATCTCCCATGATCTTGAGCTTTCGCGATCGTCGGACGAAAGCATTTTTCGAGGGGCGCCGCGTGCCGGCATTCCAGGGGTTCGAGCGATCCGCCATGTTGCGTCTCGACCGCCTTAATGCCGCTGATCGCGTGGCGGCATTGAACACACCCGGCAATCGGCTCGAATCGCTGAAGAGCGATCGAAAGGGCCAATACAGCATCCGCATCAACGATCAATGGCGAATTTGCTTCGAGTGGCCGCGCGAATCACCAGGACCGATCAACGTCGAAATTGTGGACTATCATTGAGGACGGTTCGCATGACCCGAATTTTGATTCACCCCGGCGAGCACCTGGCCGACGAGCTGAATGCCATCGGCATGAGCGCCAACGAGCTTGCACGGCAGATCGCCGTGCCGACCAACCGTCTCACGCAGATCATCAGCGGCAAGCGCGGGATTTCCGGTGATACGGCGTTGCGCCTCGGCCGCTGGTTTGGCACCGGCCCGGACATTTGGATGAATCTGCAGAAGAACTATGAACTGCGTCTGGCCGCGCAGGCGATCGGCGACGATCTGAAAAAGATTCCTCGCCACCGCACCAAGGCCTTGTCTGCGGAAGAGCCAAGACCGTAAAGGCCGCCCGCGCCCCTTCCCTTCCCCCGCACCAGCGCCTAGAACGCGGCATGACCCCGCCCACCCTGCGTCTGGGGACGCGCGGCAGTCCGTTGGCGCTGGCCCAGGCGGCGGAGGCGAAGGCCCGGCTTGCCGCCGCGCACCCCGCGTTCGCCCGGCCCGATGCGGTGACGATCGTGCCGATCCGCACCAGCGGCGACCGCCTGACCCAGGGCTCGCTCGCCGATCTCGGCGGCAAGGGCCTGTTCTCCAAGGAGATCGAGGAGGCGCTCGCGTCGGGCACGATCGATCTCGCGGTCCATTCGCTCAAAGATATGCCGACGCAGCTGCCGCCGGGCCTGGCGATCGTCTGCCACCTGCCGCGCGCCGACCCGCGCGACGCGCTGGTGGCATCGGGCGGCATCGCCTCGGTCGCGGCGCTGCCGGCGGGCGCCACGGTCGGCACCGCCTCGGTCAGGCGCAAGGCTCAGCTTCTTCACGCGCGGCCGGACCTCAGCATCGTGCCGCTTCGCGGCAATGTCGGCACGCGGCTTGCCAAGCTTACCGCCGGCGAGGTGGCGGCGACGCTGCTGGCCGCCGCCGGGCTCAAACGGCTTGGCCGCGACGATTGCATCGCCGCCTTGCTCGCGCCCGAGGAAATGCTGCCCTCGGCGGGGCAAGGCGTCATCGCCATCGAGGTCAGGGAGGACGATGACCGCGTCCGCTTCCTGCTGGCGGCGCTCGACGATTTCGCCACTGCCGTCTGCGCCATCGCCGAGCGGGCGCTGTTGGCGGCACTCGACGGGTCGTGCCGAACGCCGATCGCGGCGCTGGCGCGGCTCGACGGCGCGGCATTGGCGCTGGACGCGATGGTGATCCGGCCCGACGGCGGCGCGCTTTACGCGACCAGGCGGCGCGGCGCGGCGGGCGATGCGTTGGCCATGGGCGCCGATGCCGGCGCCGAGCTGCGCGCCCGTGCCGGCACCGGCTTTTTCGCCGCGGCGGGGCCGGCGTGAGGGCGCTGGTCACGCGCCCGCGCGAAGATTCAGGCACGCTCGCGGCCGCGCTTGCCGCGCGCGGCCTCGAGCCCGTGATCGAGCCGCTGCTCGCCATCCGCTTCGTGCCCGACGGCGGCGAGCGCCTGCGCCCGCTGCTCGGCGCGGCGCAGGCGGTGTTGTTCACCAGCGCCAACGGCGCGCGCGCCTTTGCCGCTTCGTCGCCGCGGCGCGATCTGCCGGTCTTCGCCGTCGGCGACCGCACCGCCGCCGCGGCGCGCGCGGCCGGCTTCGCCGCGGTCGAGAGCGCGGGCGGCGACGTCCATGATCTGGCGCGGCTGGCCGCTTCTCGCCTCGATCCGGCACGCGGCACCCTCATCCATGCCGCCGCGCGCGTCGTCGCCGGCGATCTCGCCGCCGCCCTCGGCGCCGCGGGATTCACGCTCAAGCGCGCGGTGCTCTATGAAGCGGTGCCGGCCGAGCGCTTGAGCATGGGAACCGTGTCGCTTCTTGCCGGCGGCTTTATCGCGCAGGCATTGTTTTTCTCTCCCCGAACCGCGACCAGCTTTGTTAGGCTCGCCGCTGCCATGGGCTTGGACGGCGCGTGCCGCGCGATCACCGCCGTAGCCTTGAGCCCGGCGGTGGCGACGGCGCTGGGCGGCCTCGCCTGGCGCGCCTTGGCGGTAGCGGACGCGCCGACCGAGGCGGCGCTGCTCGACGCGGTCGATCGCGTCGTTGCCGGGACGGAGGCAGTGACGGTCGGCGCGGGACGGGACAAATCGCCATGACGGACCAGACCAACGCCGAGAGCGCCAATGCCGCGCCCGGCGATGCTGCGCGCCCGGCGCCGGTTGTCGGCAGTAAGCGGGATGGCATCGCCATCGCGGCAATCGTCCTTGCAGTGGCGTCGTTGGCGGTGGCGGGCAGTGTGCCGTTTTGGCTGCCCCTGCTGACGGCACCGAACGGCGAGGCGGCGCTCGACCAGCGCCTGGCCGCCGCATCGGCCGCGCTCGCCAGTCAGGAGGCGCGGCTTGCCCGGATCGAGGCGCGCGTGCAGCAACTCGGCGCCATGCCGGATCAGGCGCCGGCCATCGCCGCGTTGGGCGACCGCGTCGGCGCGCTCGAACGGCGGCCCGATTCATTCGCCGCCGCGCAGGACGCCGTGGCGCAAAGTCGCCGCGACGCAGCTGCCGCGTCGGCGCGGCTCGATGCGATCGACGCCCAAGTGGCGCGCCTCGCCGCCACCCCGGTACAGGAACCCTCCAGCGACCGCTTGCTGCTGCTGGCGATCGAGGAATTGCGCGCGTCGGTCGCGGGCTCCGGTCCTTTTGCCGGCGCGCTGGCGGCGACCGAGGCGCTGGCGCGCGGCAATGACGCCGCCATCGCCGCGCTGGCGCCACTGGAGGCCTGGGCCGCGACAGGTATCCCGAGCACGGCGCTCCTCGCCCACCAATTCACCGCCGACATCGCGCCGGCGATCCTCAATGCCGCCGCGCCGAAGAGCGAAAGCGACGATTGGGACGAGCGCGTCCTCAGTGCCGTGCGCCGCCTCGTCGTCATCCGCCGCGTCGATGATCGCAGCGATCCAACGGCGGTGGCGGTAAAGCGCGCCGAGGCAGCGCTAGCGACGGGCGATCTCGCCGGCGCCGCGGCGGCGGTGAAGTCGCTGTCGGGCCTGCCCGCTGCCGCCGCGCCGTGGCTCGATGAAGCCGGCCGCCGGCTCGCGGCCGAGGACGCGCTCGGCAAGCTCACGCAAATGATCGCCGCCAAGCTCGGCGAAGCGGGCCATTGATGCGCGCGCTGCCGGCGCTCGTTGCCATCGCCCTGGTGATCGCCGCCGCCGTGTTCGTCGCCGACCGGCCGGGCAACGTCGACATCGTCTGGCAGGGATGGCGCATCGACACGTCGGTCGCGGTCATCGTCATGGCGGCGGTGCTGGTCGGCGTGATCGCGGCGGTGCTGTTCAATCTGTTGCGCTGGATCATCGGCGGCCCGCAGGCGTGGATGCGGGCGCGGCGCGAGCGCCGCCGCCGCCACGGCTATCGCGCGCTGACGCAAGGCATGGTCGCGGTCGCCGCGGGCGATGCCGAAGAGGCGCAGAAGCTCGCGCGCAAGGCCGACGCGCTGCTCGCCGAGCCGCCGCTCACGCTGCTGCTGTCGTCGCAGGCGGCGCAGCTCAACGGCGACGAACGCGCCGCCGCGCGCTACTTCACCGCCATGCTGGAGAAGGCGGAGACCGAATTCCTGGGCTTGCGCGGCCTGTTGATGCAGGCGTTGAAAAGCGGCGACGAGGCGACTGCGCTGCGCCTCACGGAGCGCGCGCGGGCGCTCAGGCCGCGCACGCCGTGGGTGCTGAGCCATCTCCACGAGCTGCAGGCGCGCGCCGGGCAATGGGCGGCGGCGGAGGCGACCTTGATCGAGGCGACGCGGCGCAACGCGCTGCCGGCGCCCGAGGGCAAGCTGCGCCAGGCCGTGACGCTGCACGAGCACGCGCGCGAGGCCGAGGCCGAGGGCCGCGCCGGCGAGGCGATGCGGCTCGAGGCCAAGGCGCTGGCGCTCGCCCCCGCTTTCGCGCCGATCGTCGAGCGTTACGCGGCGATGATGCACCAGCGCGGCCAGGATCGCCGGGCGCGTCGCGCGCTAGAGACCGCGTGGCACGCGGCGCCGCATCCGGTGCTGGCCGACGCCTATCGCGCGCTCCACGCCGACGAAGAGCCGCTGGCGCGGCTGAAGCGGGTCGAGCGGCTGGCGTCGTTCCGCGCCGATCATGTCGAATCCCATCTCGCTCAGGCGCAGGCGGCGCTCGAGGCGCGGCTGTGGGGCGAGGCGCGCCGCCATCTGACGGCCGCCGGCGCCGGCGGCGAGGTCGCGGCGGCGCCGCGCCTTTGCCGCCTCATGGCCGAGCTTGAAGAGGCCGAGCATGGCGACCATGAGGCGGCGCATGCGTGGCTTGCCCGCGCGGCGAGCGCGGGCGTCGCCGATCCGGCCTGGATCTGCAGCGCGTGCGGCAGCGAGAACGCATGCTGGACCGCGCTCTGTCCCGACTGCCGCGGTTTCGCGACGCTGGCCTGGGGCGGCGCCCACCGCACGCAAGCGCCGCGCCCGGTGCTGCCCGCGGCGGTGGCGGCTGCCCCGTCGCTCATCGCCGCCAAGCCTGATTGACCTAGACGGCGAGGGTCGCAAGCGCGTGGTGGCGGCTGCCGCCGCTGAAGCGCGGGAACTTGGCGAAATCGGCACGCATCTCCTCGCGCACCGGCGAATTGAGCGCGGCGGTCAGCGCGGCGGCGCTGTCGAACACCACTTTGTTGCGCTGCATGTGGTCGACGTGCGGCCATGGCAGGAAGCCGCACCAGTCGAGCCGGGTACATATCTCGATCTCGCGGATGCCGGGAAACCGCGCCATCACCGGCGGATGATGCTCGATGTAATAGGCGAGCCACGCGTTGAGGTCGTCCGCCCGGCCGGGATAGTGCACGAGATAGGTGCAGGGAAGCCCGCCCGGCGCGGTGGCGAAGCGGGGGTCCGGCACGGGAAAGCTGCGCGCCACCATCGCCTGCTGCGTCGCTGGCGCGGGCGACACGCCCGCCAGCGCCTGAAGGTGTCCGGTTCGGCCGAGCGCCGCCTCAAGCGCCGCCAGCTCGGCGAAATAAAGCTCGAGCGCCAGGACCGGCGACGGCCCGTCATCGGCATAGGGATCATGCGTGGCCTCGGGCGTGAAGATCAGGCCGCGCTGCAGCCCCGGCGTGGCCTTGACAAGCCGCGCCAGGCGCTCGATCTCGGCGGCGGTGAGCCGTGGCGCCGCTGCCGCGCGATCCTCGAAGGTCAGGAAGTAGGCGAACATTCTCCCCTCCCGGCGGGCTATCAATCGCCGTCCCTAGACTCCCGGCATGCTGCCCGCAACCCGGTTTCATCGCGCGCCGTACCGGCGTAGCATCGTCGCCAACGTGGACCGCGGGAGGCTGGTCATGGACGATATCCGGGCGGGCGAGGCGAGCGTCGCCAAGCGGGACCTGCAGCAGCGCCTGATCGACCTTGGCAACGCGCAGTACGTGTCCGACGGCTTCAAGCGCCTGTTGGCGGCGCGCTTCACGATGGCGGGGGCGCGCGACTATTTCCTGCAGCACGCGCATTTCAACGTCAACCGCCGCGACGTCTGGGGCTTCGTCCAGGGTGCTGCGCCGCTGCCGGTGAAGAAGATGGTGTGGGACCACGAGACGGATGAACTCGCCGGCGACGCCAAGCGCGGCGTGCCCGACCATTTCACCCTGGTCATCAAGCAGGGCGCGGCGTTTGGCCTCACCGCCGACGATTTCCGGGACGCGCCGCAGCTCGACGTGACCTTCGCCTGCACCCAGGCCTGGCTCAACATCGCCCGCACCAGTCCTTGGCTCGAGGCGTTCGCCTCGGCCTCGTGCCTGGAGATCACCAATTCCGACACGCTGATCCGCGGCGGCTGCCTCTCGCGCCGCATCGCCGAGAAATGCCGCGACGAGCTGGGCATTCCCTTGAGCCGCCAGCATTCCAACGCCGAACACATCACCGCCGACGTCGAGCACGGCGCGCTGCTGTTGAAACTGGTCGATCTCTACGGCGACAGCGACGATGCGCGCGCGAAAATCCTCAGCGGCGCGACCAAAAGCTGGACCATCGAGCGCGTCTTCCGCGGCTTCACTGGCACCCTCATCGAGCGCCACGCCGCTTAGTGCTGCGGCGCCGGCGCGCGATCGGCGCCGACCGCTAGCAAGTCGCCGGCCTGGCGGACGAGGCCGGCGATGTCGGGCGCGGCGGCGGCGGCGGCGGCGTAGGCGATGTCGGCCCAAGCACCATCGAGGCTGCCGGCGGGGACGGCATTTTCCTGATCGGCGCGGCCGACCACGTCGCCATTGGGCTTGGCCAGGATCCAATGGAGCTTGACCTGCTGCTTGCCGCCGCTGGGCGGCGCCACCTCGACGCGGCCGATCAGCAGCAGCCGCGCCGGCACCACCCCGGCCGCGACATCGACGCCGGCGCGGCCGAGCGTCACCACCATGGCGCGGGCGAGCGAATCGTTGCCGTCCCCGGGCGCGCCGGAGACGGCGCGGACCGCCACCATCGCCGCGCCGGGCCCGTGCGCGACCGGCGCGTCGCCGATCACGAGCTGGGTGATTGTCGGTGCCGCATCGGCGGCGAGCGCAGCGGCGAGCGCGGGATCGCCCGCCGGCCCCGGCGCTGCCATCCCCTCGTGCCGGACCGTGCCGGCCCCCAGCGTTTTGCCATCGGCGCCGTTGAGCCGCCAATCCAGCGTCACCGCCCGGCGCACCGCGTCGATCGGCGCGCTCGTCGCCACCGTATATAAACGGAAGCTGCCGCGATTGCCGGCATCGGTGCTGGCGGGCACGTCCTGATCGCGCAGCGAGGCCGCCAGCGCTTCCGCCAGCTCATGCGCGTCGGGCGCATCGACGCCTTTGACCGGCAGCACGACGATCCCGCTGCTGTCGGGCGGCCGCAGCGCCGGCATGGCGGACGGCACGATCAGATCGGCGAACGGGCGCGGTACCGGCTGGCAGCCGGCGAGCAGGAGCAACAGGGCGAGGACAAGGCGCATCGGCGCGATTATGCAAGCGGCGGGCGCCAGGGAAAGCCCGGCGACGCGCGGGCGGTTTTGCGGGTAGTCTGGCGCGGCGCAGCGACGAGGCTCAACCATGACCGAGGCGTTTTCCGGCATTCGCGTTCTCGACTTCACCTCGACCATCGCCGGGCCGCATTGCGCGCGCCTGCTCGCCGATCTCGGCGCCGACGTGATCAAGATCGAGCCGCCGGACGGCGACATGATGCGGTCCCGCCTGCCGCTGCGCAATGGCGCCAGCACCTCGTTCGGCCAGCTCAACGCCGGCAAGCGCTCGATCGTGCTCGACCTCAAGCTGCCGGAGGCGGTGGCGGCAGCGAAGCGGCTGGCCGCCGGCGCCGACGTTGTGGTGGAAAATTTCCGCCCCGGCGTGATGGCGCGGCTGGGGCTCGATTACCCGACGCTCGCCGCGCTCAACCCGCGCCTGATTTATTGCGCGATCTCGGGCTATGGCCAGACCGGCCCGTCGGCGAACCGCCCGGCCTATGCGCCGGTGATCCATGCCGCCGCCGGCTTTGATCTCGGCCATCTCGCCTATCAGCCGGGCCGCACCCGGCCCGACAATTGCGGCATCTATGTCTGCGACGTGCTGGCCGGGACCTATGCCTTCGGCGCGATCGCCACGGCCTTGCATCAGCGCCACGCCAGCGGCCGCGGCCAGTTCATCGACCTGTCGCTGTTCGAGGCGACGATGTCGCTGATGCTGACGGAGATGCAGACGGCGCAGTTCGCGGTGCCGCCGATGCCGCGGCCGATCTATGGCCCGATCGAAACCGCCGACGGGTTCGTCATGGTGGCGATGGGCAGCGAGCGCATCTTCCAGAGCTTGACGGCGGCGATGGGGCGCAGCGATCTTCTGAATGATCCGCGCTTTGCCGACTTCACCAATCGCCGCGCCCATTGGGGAGAGCTGATGGACGAGCTCGAGGCGTGGTCACGGGCGCGCGGCACGGCCGATTGTGTCGCCGCGCTCGACGCTGCCGGCGTGCCGGCCTCGCCCTATCGCAGCGTGCGCGAGGCGATGGCCGACCCACAGCTCGCCCATCGCGGCGCCTTCGCCGAGGTGCGGGATGAAGGCGGCACGTTCAAGGCGCTCAACCCGCCGTTCCGCATGTCGGGCTCCGCGACCCGCGTCGGCGCCCGCGCGGCGGCGCTGGGCGAGCATACCGACGCGGTGCTGCGCGAGGTGTCGGCGGACGGCATGCGCGGCGGCTAGCGGATGAAATTCGCGCATCGCCGAGCACATCTAAGCACCTAACGCTATGATCACTATTACGACCACGGCCGTTGTCAGGGCTACGAAGCATGTTATCACTTTGGCTCCGACCCCTGGAAATTTGGCCGGAACCGCTTGGGCCTTTAGATCGTGCGTAATGAGCCATCCCACCGCGCTCATGGCTGCGATTGAAAGAGGAGCACCAAGGGCGCTCGGCACCCGCATTCCGGCGAGCGTGAGGACGATTCTGCCCACCAACCCGAGGAGCAGTACAGCGGCGAACGCCTTGAAACAGGTAATGATGTGCCTGCGAAAAGGAACCTGCATCGCGAACATCTTTGCGAACGTCGCGCAAACCGCCGTGCTTACCGCCAAGGTTGCGAGAGAATAGAAAAACATCACCCCCAGCGCGGCGGCAAAGCTCCCTGAACCGAGATTCCCCAGATTTCACCTGCCTGCCGAGCAAGTTTGCTCATGTCGGCCTCTAAAGCAATGGTTGGGACGATGGCGAAGGCCGGTAATGCCATAGCTCACCAGCCAACCGAACACCGACTGCCGCAGCAAGCCGACGAGTGTTGCGTTTGTTGATGATGCTGTGGCACTAAGCCGACTACGACGCCCGACCGCATTTCAGACGCAACTAAAGATAACAAGCGTCAGATTTCACCCGCTACAGACCGGGATAGGGCGCGCCCCAGCGGTCGGCATAGACGATCTCGGCGAGCGGGCCGCGCTTGACCGGTCCGAACCTTCCCATCGGATATCCCACCGGAATGATGGCATAAGAGTGCACCCCCGGCGGCAGGCCGAGCGCCGCCTCGGACTCCTTCTCGTACAGCAGGTGGCGGGCCGTCAGGGTCGCGCCGAGGCCGAGCGCGCGCGCCGCCAGCAGCATGTTCTGCACCGCCGGATAGATCGAGGCGCCGGCTTGGCGGT